>ERZ1645187.370-NODE-370-length-44002-cov-15.539058_pt1 | contig 44002 bp, 30 predicted proteins | sample MGYA00575352_ERZ1645187 | MGnify/ENA primary metagenome ERZ1645187 (study PRJEB40837, sample SAMN11349314) | freshwater sediment metagenome | isolation source: river sediment | host: Sediment | place: India: Wazaribad , New Delhi | collected 2017-02-21 ... | reverse complement strand
GCAGTAAAATGTTCAAGAAACTTTCCGGCTGTGATCATTCCGGCTTCGGCACCTCCAATATTTTTCAGGTCGGCTATTTCGCTTTTGAGTTGATCTTTGTATTCATCCCACATTGGAAAAGCAGCAATACGTTCGTGAACATGATAACCACTTTCGATCAAAAGTGCGAATTCCTTTTCAGCTTTTGTCTCCATGGCCACAATACCCTGGCTTCCAATGGCTCTTGTGGCTGCTCCGGTGAGGGTGGCATAGGTGATAACCAATTCAGGATCAAACTTTTTGGCGTAGGTTAGGGCATCGGCGAGCAACAATCTGCCTTCTGCATCTGTGTTTAATACTTCAACAGTGGTGCCGTCCGAGATGGTAATCACATCGCCCGGAACAAAGGCGTTGCCATCAACCCTGTTGTCGGTTGCCGGCACAAGCGCAACGAGGTGCAAGGCTAACTTTTGGCTGGCTGCTGCAGCGATTATAGCCGAAACAGCAGCACTTCCGGCCATATCACATTTCATGGTTTCCATGCTCCCCGATGGCTTCAGGCTCATGCCTCCGGTGTCATAAACCACACCTTTTCCAATCAGGACAACGGGCTTTGAGTTAACTGCATTTTCCGGCTTCCATTCGAGTATTGTGAATGTTGGCGGGTCAACACTGCCCCGGTTCACCGCAAGCAGGCCACCCATCTTGAGCGCTTCAATCTTTTTTTTGGTCAGCACTTCTGTTTTTACTCCGGCACTTTCTGCTTTCAGGCTTATCTGCTCGGCAAGCATCTCGGCGTTTAAATAGTTCAGTGGCTCATTCACAAGGTTTCTGGCCCAGATGAGCGTATCAATCTCCATAGCAAAAGCATCGAGTTGATCCTTGGTCAGCCTGCTGTCTTGGATCAGAATCTCCGCCATTGAATTCTTTTTTTCTCCGGCGTCTGACCGGTACTTGAGAAACTGGTAATTGCCCAGCGCCATACCCTCGGCAAAAGCCATGAGTTCGTCAGTTTCCGTTTCCAATGCACTCAACTGCAGGTTTTTAAAACCATGACTATTCAAAAAGCCAAGCACTGTATTGCCTTGACGACGCCGATGCTCAAGCCGGGCTGCTGCTGTTTCCTTATTGCTTGAGAAAGCAATGATGATCCATTCCGGTAATCGTGGAATCGCAACCCAATCTTTTTTAAGCATTATTTGCTGCCCGAGCCATGCTTTTTCGTCATTGCTTAAGGGTAAAAGATCTGTATCAAAGTGTGAAGGCACAAGCAAACAACTTGCCTGTGCTGCCAATGGTTCCTGAGAAAATTTTAGTGACATTGAAAATAATTTCGTTTGTGCAAAAATAACAAAACAATCCTAAACCGATATCCAATTTAATTGATTGATAATCAAAATAGTAGATTCGGAACTTAAAAAACTGATTCCATTACTTTCCCGGTGGCACCGATGCTTTCATCCACATAGCGCCTACAGACTTCTGAAGCTGTCTGCCTGAAAACATCGTCATGTATGAACTTGTTGACGGTAATCAGCAAATCCGCTTTTCCGCCAACAGCGAATGCTCCGCCTAAACGCACTAAATCAAGTGCTTCGGTAAAATTTTTATGATTTGGGCCAAAGAAAACCGGACATCCATAGGCAACTGCTTCCTGTATGTTGTGAATGTTTTGACCAAAACCACCTCCAACATAGGCAAATTGTGCAAAACGATACAGCTGCGACAAAAGTCCGACATTGTCAATCAGCAACACCTTTGCTTTTTCGTTTGACTGTGCAGAATACCTTGTATAGGAAACCTGTAATTGACTTTCAATAGCTTTGATGTGTTTTTCTGAAACATCATGCGGTGCCAAAATAACTGCATAGTCGCCGGGGAGTTGTGTGATGACGGGCAACAACAATTCTTCATCGGCAGGCCACGAACTGCCTACGACAAATACTTTTCTGTCGGCTATGAATTTTTCGATCTGAGGCAATGGGTTTTGCTGACGGCTCAGCCTAAACACCCTGTCGAAACGTGTATCACCGGTCACTACATAATTGCTTAGTGAAATGCTTTGAAGTAGTTTGGCTGAGTTTTCGTCCTGAACAAAAAATGTATTGACATAGTCAAGTTGTTTTCTGAACCACCAACCATACCAACTGAAAAAATGCTGGTAGTGCCTGAATCTGGCCGAAACAAAATAGAGAGGTATCTTATTGATATACAGCAAATACATATAATTAAACCAAAACTCATACTTGATAAAGAATACCATTTCAAAGCCATAGGAACTGATAAGTTTTTTAGCATTTGAAATCGTATCAGCAGGCAGATATTCGACCCTGTCGGCAAGCTCATAGTTTTTTCTCACTTCATAACCGGACGGTGAAAAGAATGTGAGAAGAATTTTTTTCTTCGGAAACTGTGATTTTATTGCCTCGATAAGCGGTCGGCCTTGCTCAAACTCGCCAAGCGAAGCGGCGTGAAACCATATCCATTTTGTGGAAGCTTCCCCGGTAGTCAGCTTGTAAATTTCAGAAGTTTTTCGGCCTTTGACCCATGCTTTGGCTTTGGTATTAAACAATGAAGCAATTTTCACAAGCATGCTATATGCCACAATACCAAAGGTATATAGAATGCGCATCATCGTTTAATAGTAGTAATATTTTTGTGGTGCACGTTGATAGGCAGGGATAATCCAGTTGAGCCGAAGACCGTAATAGTGATCATTATAGCTGTTATTATCCGGTTGCATAAGGTCGAACTGGTAGTCGCGCAGGCTTTTTGTGAATGCCTGAATAAATTCAAAGCCCAAACTAAAATTCAAAACCCTTGAGTTACTCATGACGATATAACCGGCTTCGATGCTGTGTGCAAATCCACCACGCAGTCTGTCATAACCTTTTGCATAATCGCCCATGAGTTGAGGTGCGGTACCAAATTGCGTTTCTATCAGTATGCGGTGGGCAAGATAGCCAAGGCCTGTGGTGACATAGATACCCGAATTGGGGTTGGGGTAGGAAAACGAAAACACCTTGCTTGCTTTAAACTGCAGGTGGTAGCCCCTTTCGAAAAGGGCCAAACTGGTATAAGTTCCATTTCCATCAATCACTTCGCCTTCAGAAGTGCTTATGTGCTTCAGCAAATCTTCGCGACCTTCAACTTTATCGCCAAAAATAAAACTGGCCTGCGCGCTCCATATCCAGTTTTTATCTGTTTTGTAGCTAACCACACCTCCCAAAGAGGAGTTTAGCCCAAACTGATTGACAAGGTCCTTTCCTGGAAACTGCAATCCGTAGCTTGCCTGAAAAAGAAAAGAGTTCACAATGGTATCGCTCATTCTTCGCTGTGCTTTCAAAGCCTGCAAAGGCAGAAAAGCAATCAGCAACCACACAACAGCCTTGGATAAAGACATTATACTATATTTTTGCTGATTACTAAATAATTTATAATCAGCATATTAGTGGAGCTGCAGGGAGTCGAACCCTGGTCCAAACAAGGAATACGCAGGCTTTCTACATGCTTATGTTGTTATTGGTTTTCGTACAGGGCAAGGAAACAACCATCCTGAACCCTGTCTTATCTTCTGTTTTTAGCCCCGGCGTCGAAGCACCGCAGGAGCGATCCCAAATTTGATTAGCACCCCGTTCTCAGGCCGGTATCAGGCATTTCCACCTGCGGGATGTCTCGTCCCCCCACCTTGTGAAGGGATGAAGCTTGATCTACTAAACTTCGATTAAGCAGCGAGAGCGTAAGTTGTTTCGCCAATTATTGTTCGCGATCAAGATTAACGAGCGTCATCGCAAGGCTCGGCATGCTTACATGAACATTCATCTTGCTGTCAAAACCGGTCAGCCCCGTTTTGATTAACAAATCGTTTTCTACACAAAACGTGCCGAAAACGGGCGCAAAGATACGTTTTATTGTAACAATCGCTTTGCTGTATTTGAATTAAATTCCATTTATCATTCACCTTGCCAATCAATCGTGAAGTGGTCGGGCAAAGCGCACAACATCTTCTTTATCAATGCGATTGCCTGCGAGAATAACCAATCTTTCCGTTGCATTGTGAAGTTCACGTATATTGCCTGTCCAGCGATATTGTTGCAATTCATGCATTGCTTCGGCTGTGATTTCGGGTATCGCCTTGCCCATGTTTTGACAGATTTGTCCGATAAAATGAGCTACAAGCATCGGGATGTCTTCTTTTCTCGACCGCAGTGGCGGAACCTCAATCAAAATAACACTGATGCGATGGTAGAGGTCTTCCCTGAAATTGCCCTTCTCGATTTCTTCGCGGAGGTTTTTATTGGTAGCAGCAAGTATGCGCACATCAACCGGAATTTCTTTTTCGCCTCCCACGCGTGTAATCTTGTTTTCCTGCAATGCCCGCAATACTTTGGCCTGTGCCGAAAGTCCCATATCTCCAATTTCGTCAAGAAAAAGTGTTCCCCCGTGCGCAAGTTCAAAGTCGCCTTTGCGTTGCTTGATGGCTGATGTGAATGATCCTTTCTCGTGTCCGAAAAGCTGACTTTCGATGAGCTCTGACGGAATGGCAGCACAGTTGACCTCGATAAAAGGTGCAAAAGAACGATTGCTGAGTTCGTGTAACTGTTTAGCCACCAACTCTTTGCCGGTGCCGTTCTCGCCGGTAATAAGCACGCGGGCTCCTGTTGGTGCTACCTTCGAAATCATCGTCCTGATATCATTCATGGGCGCTGATTCTCCAACCATTTCGTTTTGCTTGCTGACAACTTTTCGCAAAGCTTTTGTTTCTGTTAGCAGCTTTGACTTGTCGAGGGCGTTTTTGATTGTTATCAACAGCCTGTTCAAGTCAGGCGGCTTCGAAATGTAGTCATAAGCTCCTTTTTTAATTGCATCAACAGCTGTTTCTATGGTTCCATGACCCGAGATCATGATAACCGGCGTGTCGCACAGCTGCTTTATTTCCTGCAACAACTCAATGCCGTCCATCTCAGGCATCTTGATGTCGCAAAGGATTACTTCATATTCCTGTTCGTTGAGCAGTTTCAACGCTTCTATGCCTGTTGAGGCATCGTCAACTTTATATTTTTCATATTCAAGTATCTCGCGCAATGTTCTGCGGATACTCGCCTCATCATCAACAATTAGAATACGGGCCATAGTGTCTATTTTGACTTCAAAGGTAGCTATTGATGGAATAACTCATGAAATTTCCTTAATTTTGATTGAAAATTGAGCTTATGTTTCAACGCCTTGCTTTGTTTGTCATGCTGGTTTTCATACATTTTATGACGTTGACAGCACAAACAACACGTGTTGTATCGGCAGGTGAATGGCTCGATTTTCCGTGGACCGGAGGCTTCGATGCCTGTCAGTTTGGAGAGATGGATTGTGATGGCGATGGACAGAATGATTTGATCGTTTTTGACAGAAGAGGCAACCGCCTGCTTACTTTCCGAAACGAGGGAATTGCCGGAAAAGTGTCGTATCAGTTTCGTCCTGAGTATATTGCAGGTTTTCCGCCTTTGTTTGAATGGGCTGTTTTTGCCGACTATGATAACGATGGGTTTAATGACATATTCACCTATTCGCCGGGCTGGGCAGGGATAAAAGTTTTCAGACACCGTGGCACCTTTCCACCCTCCTTTGAGCTGGTTGTTTCGCCGTATCTCACATCATTGCAAGGGGGCGGCTATGTGAATATCATTGCAACAAATGCCGATTATCCTGCCATCTATGATGTGGATGGCGATGGCGATCTTGATATGTTGAATTTTTGGGCTTTAGGCACTTATATCGAGCTACACCTCAACCAATCAATGGAAAAATATGGGCATGCCGATTCGCTGGATTATAAAAAGACAGATTTTTGCTGGGGTCGTGTGGCTGAAAATGAAGAAAACAACCTTCTTTATCTTGATTCATGCCTGTACAACCGGTCGTCGGCTGAGGCAGATGGCGGAACAAGACACAGAGGCGCCACCATGTTGATGTTTGATTTTGACAACAACGGGTTAAATGATATGCTTTTGGCTGATGTTGACTTTCCCGGATTAACCCTACTCAACAATCATGGAACCGGCACGCAGGCGCTGATCACCAGCCAGGACACTTCTTTTCCTTCGTATAGCACCCCTCTGCGATTGTTCTCGATGCCCGTGGCAGCCATGATTGACGTAAACAATGATGGAAAAAAGGATTTGCTGGTGTCGCCCTTTGATCCGAATCCGTTCGTTAGCGAAAACAAAAATAGCATTTGGCTTTACCTCAACGAAGGCACAAGCGATCTGCCCGATTTTCAGCTCTATTCGAGACAGTTTCTTCAAAACCAAACCATTGATTTTGGTTCGGGAGCCTATCCAACGCTTACAGATTTAAATGGTGATGGAGTGACTGACCTTGTTGTTGGGAATTATGGCAGTTATCTGCGAAGCTGGTATAGCACAAACACCTTGCATTCGTCCTATGCCTCCTCATTGGCATTGTTTCTGGGCGAAAAGTCCGGCGATGCGTATGCGCTCAGGCTCGTAAACGGCGATTTTGCATCTCTGAAACAGTATGAGCTGAAAGGATTGATTCCTGCTTTCTCCGACCTTAATCAGGATGGTAAGGCTGACCTTTTGCTTGGGAACGAATCAGGAAAAATCATGTACCTGACACAAAATCAAGAGGATACATGGTCGTTGGTGACTGATAACTATCTGGGAATAGACATCGGAGCTTTCAGCGCTCCACAATTATTTGATCTGGATGAAGACGGAATTGTGGATCTGGTTGTTGGCGGCCAGCATGGTAAAATAGTCTGGTACAAAGGTTTTGAATCAGACGGAACGATAAGCTTTACGTTTCAGAACGACTTTCTGGGACAGGTAAATGTAACCGACTTCAGTCTTTCTTATGACGGCTTTAGTGTTCCTTGGTTTTTTTATGACAGAAACAATAATTTGCGGCTGATATGCGGATCGGAGCAAGGAAAGCTGTATTTGTTTGATCAGATAAGGGGAAACCTGGACGGAGCATTCGCCCAAACGAATGATTGGTCAGCACTTTTCGAAACAATCCATGAAATGCCCGATGTGGGTATGCGCAGTGCTGCAGTTGTTTCAAACACCATGCACACCGACAAACTCACGCTTTTTACCGGAAATTTTGCGGGCGGATTACAGCTTCTAAATGCAACGGTGGCTGTTGCGCCCGGGCTGAGCGAAAAGCAAACAGAAATGTTTCATGTATATCCCAACCCTGCCGGTGATTTTGTGCATGTTGAGGCGCTCAAACCCGGCGAGAGAAATTATTTGCTGCGCTTAATCACATTGCAAGGCGTTGTCATTGAGGAGTTTGAGTTTTCAAATACCACACAAATTAAACTGACAAACCTGCCGACAGCTTTGTATATTGTTCAGATTTCAGGAAATGGCAGCGTTGTTCATTCCCGCCTCATTAAAAAATAGCGTCCAAATACGCATCTGATTTATATGCGTAGCTCAATTTGAGTGTCTGCGCTTTGTAATTGATGGCTGCGCGGTATTTCCAAAGAAGGTCTCCTCCCAAAACACCATTGATCTCGGGAAGCTGAAGCGCCTGATAGGATTGGTGCACATGGGTTAGGTCAATGAGTATGGCGCTGTAGTCGCTCACCACCAGCTGACCGAGAGTAATAGATTCAATCACAGTGACATGGCTGGGCATGGTATTGGTTCCAAGTCCGGAGGAGAGTTTTTCGTTTTCTTCCAGTGTAAGGTCAGGAATGTATTTTTTTATTCCAACCTGATCAAAGACCGAACGTGAAGCACCCGTATCCACAATGAAATTGGCCGGCAGCCCGTTGATAAGGCCTTTGACCATAATATGCATCCCATCGTCATCAATAGACAAAAAAATCAGTGGCAAGGTGGTGATCTTCATTTGGTTAGAAGTTTGGTTTGAGCGCAAATCTGTTATAGAAATCTTCGATGATTTTCACAGCCTCTTCGGCTGTGTCAACCAGCGTAAAAATATCAAGATCATCTTCTGTGATGTTTTTCTCTTCGAGCATCCTTTCCTTTATCCAGCTGACGAGACCGGACCAATATTTTATACCAACCAGAACGATAGGGAATTTCACTAATTTTTGGGTCTGGATCAATGTGATGGCTTCAAAAAGTTCATCCATTGTGCCAAAGCCACCGGGCAACACGATATAACCCTGCGAATATTTCATGAACATGACTTTTCTCACGAAAAAGTAGTCGAATTCGATGTATTTGTCAGGATCAATAAAGGGGTTGGGATGCTGTTCAAAAGGAAGCTCAATATTCACACCCACGCTTTTGCCTCCGGCAAAGTGCGCCCCTTTGTTCCCGGCTTCCATAATTCCCGGGCCACCACCTGTGATGATTCCGAAACCTTTTTTTGTCAGAAGATAGGCAATTTCTTCTGTCAGCCGGTAATAGGGATGGTTGGGTTTGGTGCGAGCCGAGCCAAAAATCGCAACGCAGGGTCCGATTCTTGCCAGCTTCTCAAAACCATCCACAAATTCAGCCATGATCTTAAAAACACTCCACGAATCCTGTGTTTTTACCTCGTTCCAGGTCTTTGGCTTGAAAGCTTTTCTGATCTGTTTTTCTTCTTCCTTATCGAGCATCTCAGTTGTGGCTGTCTTTGTCACTAAAATATCTCATAAATTGAACCCGCTCAAAAATGCCCGGGTCTTCATAACGCGACTGGCTCAGCATTCCTTTGAAGTCGTCAATGGTTTCAAAACCCTGCTGGTCCATCCATTCGCGCAGTTCGTTATGCATAATGCCAAGAAAGCCGATGCCGTGACGGTAGAGTGCCGATGCCACCTGAACGGTTGAGGCTCCTGCAAGTAGAAGCTTGATAACAGATTTACCATCTGCAACACCTGTTGAGGCGGAAAGATCAACAGGGATTTTGCCTGATAACATCGAAATCCAGCGCAGCGGCATTGTAATTTCACCAGGATAGCTCAACACATTACTCTGTGTAACTTCCAGTGTATCAATATTTATGTCGGGACTGTAAAAACGATTGAACAGAACCAAACCCTTCACTCCCGAATGCGAAAGATCGTGAACGAATTGCGCCAGGTTTGAAAAATAGAAACTGATTTTCATCACAACAGGTATGTGGATGCGTTTTTTCACCTGTTTTATTATCTCGAAATATATTTTTTCATTTTCCTCGCTTGTCCTGCCAATTGTGCTGGGCAATACAAATACATTGAGTTCCAATGCATCAGCTCCGGCATTCTGAATTTCCTCTGCAAAACTCATCCATTCGTAGGCTGATTTGCAATTGATCGAAGCAATAACCGGAATGCTGAGTTGTTTTTTTGCGTCTTTGATAAGCTGAATATATTTACTGATGTTTTCCTGACGGATGCGCACATCCAGATAATCCAAAAATTCTTCGCGCCCTGTGTTATCGGCTTCTTCGCGCAATGCATTGTCATACTCATGGGCGATTTCTTCCTCAAAAATAGATTTCAGCACCACTGCTCCAACACCCTGTTGTTCAAGCTGAACTAACTTTTTCACAGAATCGGTGAAGCCCGAACTTCCTGCAATGATCGGACTTTTAAGTTTGATACCCAGATAATTACATGTTAAATCTGCCATATTATTGCGGTGCTTAGTGTTTATGATCTATTTTTTTGTTTTGAAGCCACTAAATTAGTTGAACTCTTTGACTGGGCAAATACTTTTTCACTTAAATAGTGCCTGATGTTATTTTTTTTAGACAATTGAGTGATTGTTTTGTTCCGCGGACACAAGTTTTGTTCAATTGCTTAATTTTGCAATGTACAGTTGAAACTTAACCAATAAATACTGCGATGAAAAAAACAATTACCCTTTTTATTTCTCTTTTAGCCGTGATGGTATCGTCAGCACAAATGAATGTTCTTTTTGTGAACGACAATGGGGTTTACCCGCCAAACACCGAAACGGTGCTTAGCACATTGAATCAGACAGGTCATAGCATTACCGTTTTTGATGCAGTGGCAGAAAACCGCTCACCTGAGCTACTTGAAATGCAGCCTTACGACCTTGTTGTGTGGTATTGCGGAGGTGATGGCGTTGGCCGTTGGTTCTGGAATGGAACTGACAGCGACAATATGCAGTTGAAACTTTACCTGGAGCAAGGTGGCCGACTGTGGGTGATGGGAACAGATCTAATGTATGACCGTTTTGGTACTCCCTGGATTTTTCAGTCGGGCGATTTTGTCTATGACTATCTGGGTGTGGCCGAATACCACGCGCAATCCTACGGCGATGACGGCTCTTTGGGAGTGCCACAGCTTGATCTTGCCCCGGGAATTGATTGGCTGACCACGAATCCGATAAGCTGGATTTATACTACCCTGTGGTGGGTTGATGCCATGGTCGCTGCCGGGGAAAGCGTACAGGTGTATATGATGGGGCCGCAGGATTACGTTCTAAGTAATTACGCATCAGCTATATACAAAGATAATGGAAGTTTTCAGACCCTTTCTTTCTTTTTCGATCCATCGCTGATGGATACCGAAGCACACCGTCTGCAACTTTTCAGCGAAGTAACAACCCATTTCAACAACCTTGTAGGTGCCACTGAGATGATGGAGAGCACAGATCATTTATTCATTTTCCCAAATCCTGCCTCCTCATTTGTCCATATTTCAAGTACGAAAAATGAGAATGAAAGCATTCTGTTGCTTGACACTCAGGGAAGGGTAATACGTGAGCTGTCGCCGGCCAACGAAGCTTCCTCAGTGGTAAAACTGAGTCTGGATGGCATCGCCGGAGGCTTGTACCTTATTAAGTCAGGAACGCAGTCAGCCAGATTATTGGTTAAATAGTACTTGTCATTAATTACGATGGCTTCGTAATGTACATCATGCATGTCAGTCATTTACATGAGTAAAACCTGATAATCATTCTGCACATGCCTCGCCCTCAAAATTAAAGCTCAGGCACAAAACATTTTCGGCAAACCCTAAATAATCAGCAGATAGTCTTTCTATTCCACAACAATTTCGCTGATGAAAAGCCAGCTATCTTTGCCAGCTCCCGGATGATTTTCAGGGAGTTGACCATGGTTTTTTGCAATAACTTTCACATATCTTGCCTCGGCATTGACTGATGCTTGTGCAGCGATGGTTTGCCTGTTTCGCGACTGATCACAGGGAGCAATGTTAAGTGGAGCAGCCTCGGAATATTTTTTGCCATCTTCCGAAAACGAAACGGTGACTTCGCCGGGTGCAAATATCCATGCACTGCTGTTGTGCAGTGTTTCGATCCATACATTGTGCAAAGTTTCGGTTTTTCCAAGATCAATGATTGCTTCGAGGTCTTTACCATAAAATCCCAGCCAGTTTTTATCGTTGTGATTCACTGTTCCGGTCACACCATTAACCAGGCTGGCTTCACCGTTGGCTTTGTACTGCTCTCCCGGCTGGTTGCTGAGCTTCAATGCTTTTCCAAAAGCTTTGTGGATCGTAAACAAACGACTTGTTGCTGCTCCAAGTTGTTTTCCACTACTAAAACCAGCTGCTTTTATTGTTGTTGTATTATTGATAAACAACGCTTTATTGTATATTTTATCGTTAGCACCTGGTTCAGTTCCATCGCTTGTATAGCGGATTTCGGTTCCGGGAATCTCAGTGCTCAGCGAAACTTCGAGACCTTTCCCGTTCGAGGCCCGTACTGCTTTTATCTGAACCTGATAAGCGCTTTTTGCAGCATTTATTCCTCTTTTTGCATAACGATCAAACTGAAAGGGCAATCTTTGGGCAAAACTGTCCCAGTCACGGCTTTCTTTTGGTGACCATAAAACTTCGGAAAGTGCAGCCAAACGAGGAAAAGCCATGTATTCAACATGTGTGTCAACCGGCATGTATTCTGTCCAGTGGTTGGCCTGAGCTCCAAGGACAAAACGTGATTCTTCAGCTGTAAGCTCTTTGGGAACAGGCTCATAACTATAAACCTTCGACAAGGGAGTATAACCACCGATGGCAAGCGGCTCAATAGAAGGATCGCCTTGATAATGATCGAAATAGCAATGTGAACCTGGAGTCATGATCACATTGTGGCCCATTTTGGCCGCAGCTATTCCGCCTTCCTCGCCCCGCCACGACATGACAGTGGCATTGGGTGCAAGTCCGCCTTCAAGAATTTCGTCCCATCCTATGATGTTTCGTCCGCGTGCATTCAGATATTTCTCAATTCGGTGTATGAAATAACTTTGCAGCTCATGTTCATCTTTCAAGTCTTCATCTTTCATCCTTTTCTGGCAATGAGCACATTTTTTCCAGTTTGTTTTGTCGGCTTCATCACCGCCAATATGTATGTATCTGGAAGGAAACAAATCCATCACTTCGGTCAGCACATTTTCAAGAAACAGGAAGGTCTCTTCCTTTCCGGCGCAATAAATATGAGTAATGGGCCAAACGCCGCCGGGAGGTACACCAGGATTTTCGCCTGTGCAGGAGAGTTCGGGGTATGCGGCCAGCACCGACATGACGTGCGCAGGCATCTCAATTTCAGGAATTACGGTAATGTTTTTTTGTGAAGCATAAGCAACAACTGCCCTGATTTCGTCCTGGGTATAAAAACCACCAATATTTTTCAGGGCATCTTTTTTGCTCAGCGGCCTGTCGTTCCAGTGCAAATCGGAACGGTCTTCGCGCCAGGCACCCACTTCGGTAAGTTTGGGGTATTTTTTTATTTCGATTCTCCATCCCTGATCGTCAACCAAATGCCAGTGAAAGACATTCATTTTGTGCTGTTCAAGTTCGTCAAGAAGTGTATAAATCAAACTAACCGGCATGAAATGACGCGAAACATCAAGGTGCATTCCACGGTAGGAAAAACGCGGAAAATCAACAATTGTGGCACAACTGATCTTCGCATCGGTGGTGGCATCAAGCAATTGACCGATGGTCTGCAATCCGTAACGGATTCCTGCCGGCGTGTTGGCGCTGAGAACCACATTCGAGGCAAGAATATCCAACTGATATCCTTCCATCCCCAATTCATCATCAAAAGGCTGATTCAACGAAAGCAACACAGATTGCTCAATAGTGCCATTCCTGTGTTCTAAACTTTCGATTTGTAATGTGCTTGCTGCTGACCATTTTATTACTGATGCATCTGCCATAGATGCAAGTAACGGACTGTTATACAGGAGTTTGGTTCTGTTGCTAAACTGAAAAGATCCATCTTTGATGCTTACATGAGCAGGGTAGGGGATCAAAGGAAGCTGGGCTGCCGTTTGCAAAGCAATGATCAGAAAAACAACAAGAAGTTTCAGGTCTTTTTTCATATTGAATGTGGATTATGGGGGGTTATAAATAATTTTCAATCTTAAAAGTCCAGGCTGAACAATTTTTCATCTCGCTGAATTTGACGCCTGAAATATCTATTTTGAGTTTATTTTCTTCGTAAGTCCAGGGAAGATATCCATCACGACCGATCAAGGAAATTTTTGTTTCGGCATGTGGTGCAGCAAGTAGAAGTTCGAGAAATTGTTCCGGCCATTCAAAGGTAATGGCGTAAAGATTGCCTTTGTTCGTTGTAAAAGCAATGTGCTGCCGCATGGAAGTGTATTCAGCATTTAATCCGTTTCCTTTTGATTGAAGGCTATCGGTAAACAAATTTTGCCGGGGAATGATTTGCTGTTCAAAAGAGTTGCCTTCCCACGATAGGGACACCGATGCATTTTGTTGTTTTTCGTGGTATTCAATTTTGATGGGGTAGAATTTCCCGGCAACGAGCTTTACTTTTCCATCTGTTTTTGCTGCCGGATTATTGCGCATGGCTTCAGAATTATTTTCCCCGGGCAAAGTTTCCCATTGATCCAGCAGAAGTTTCTCATTCAAATAAACACGAATACCGTCATCGGCTTTTGCTGAAATTGTGACAGTTTCCGTAACATCTGTTTTTAAAAAACCAGTCCAGGTGGCTGTGAAATTGTCTTCAACAACCGGATATCCGGGCGTGTTGCGAACCCAGTCAAAATCAACCCGGGGATCAACACGTTTCAAAGTGACTGCTTTTTCCTGTCCGGTGACGGAATGTGCACTTGCCCCATAGATAGCTTCTTGATTGATATTGATCCAGTTGCCAAGATCACGCAACCGCTCTTGCTGCAGCAAAGGGATTTGTCCGTCGGCAGCAGGCCCCACATTGATGATCAATCCGCCTCCATTGGCCACTGTTCTCACAAAAAGTTGAATAAGTTCCGTTGAGGACATATAGGCCGAAAGTTTCTCGTTTCTGTTCAACCCAAATGACCTTCCCAGGCCCCGCACTTCGGCCCATGGACGGCTGGTTTGCAATCCTCCCGAGCTGTATTCGGGAGTTAGAAATCCAATGTCAGCGCCTTGTCCCCAGCGGTCGTTCACGATAGCTTCATTACCAACCTGATCAAAATACCATGAAATGAGCTCGCGGGCATGCCATTGCTCTGCCGAGTTGAACCATTCTCCATCCGTAAAAACCAGTTCGGGTTTGTAAGTTCCGATGAGTTCTCTAAACTGCGGAATCATATGCTCCTCTACGTATCTTCCAATGGAGTCGGGCGGATCGGTGTACCACGCGTGCAAAGAACTGTTCCATTCAGGAAGTGAATAATACAAGCCAAACTTTAGTCCTTTTTTTCTGACAGCCTCGCCAAGTTCGCCGACGAAATCGCGCCCGGGGCCATTTTCCATGCTGTTCCATGCGGGGGCATATTTGCTTGGCCACAGGCAATAGCCATCGTGGTGTTTTGAAACCATCACGATATAGCCTGCACCCGAACCTCTAAATATTTCTGCCCATTCATCAGCATCAAAAAGCTCGGCCTTGAAAAGAGGAGCAAAATCTTTGTATTGAAAATCGGAGCCATAGTTTTTTTTCATGAAATCAAGCCGCGTTTTTGCACCTGTTTGAATGCCTCTCAGAAACCATTCGCCGTAGCTTTCGGCTCCTCCATAGGAAGGCACCGAATAGATACCCCAATGAATGAAAACACCAAGTTTTGCATCTTTAAACCATTGCGGATATGGCCGCTCACGCAGCGCTTCCCACGTATATGCCGAATCTTGTGAAAAAGCATTTCCGGCAAGGATGAAAAAAAAGAGGATAAAAGTGGAGATTCGCCGCATCTGATTATTTAATATGTTGATACAATGATGTTTGTATATCTTTTATGTTATGAACACATTCTGTGTAAAGCTAAAAAAAATCACAATTTGTCAGCAGATTATTGTTCACTTTTCTTTGACATTTGCGCGGATAGTATTCAATGCTTGTTCTACATTTGCAGGTCTTTTAGAATCAAACATATGATGTTACGAACGAATCAACGACTTATTGCCCTGGACGCACTGCGTGGGTTTACAATTGCTGCCATGATTTTGGTGAACAACCCTGGCAGCTGGGAATTTGTTTATCCGCCCCTCCTGCATAAAGCCTGGAATGGAATCAGCCCGACAGATTTAATCTTCCCGTTCTTTATTTTTATTGTAGGTGTTTCAATTGTGTTGGCTTATGCCGGAAAAATTGAGTCGGGTACCGAAAAAATGCCGTTGATCAGGAAAATTGCATGGCGATCCTTAAAGATTTTTGCTGTTGGCTTGTTTCTCAATGTATATCCCGGATTTGATTTCTCAGAGATACGGCTGGCCGGTGTACTCCCTCGAATTGCTTTGGTTTTCCTGATTGGAGGTGTGCTTTATCTGTGGCTTGATATCAAACGTTTGGCCTGGATTGGTGGTGGTTTGCTTGTTTTTTACTGGATCATCATGACCTTGATCCCAACACCCGGCTACGATAGCCCGATGTTTGAGCCCGGCATCAACATGGCTGCCTGGGTTGACGGTTTCCTGCTTCCGGGCAGGATGTGGAATGGCAATTGGGATCCCGAAGGACTCCTGAGCACAATTCCTGCTGTGGTGAGTGCAATCTGCGGAATGATTGCCGGGACGGTGCTCCGCTCCAAAAAAAGTGATTTCGAAAAGGTGGCTTTGCTGTCTGTTGCCGGTTTTGCAGCTGCTGTTGCAGGTGTTGTCTGGAGTTGGAACTTTCCGTTGAACAAGAACCTTTGGACAAGTTCCTATGTACTGGCAACCTCAGGTCTGGCAGCAATGACACTTGCTTCGGCAATGTATTTTATTGATATTAAATCATATAAGGCAGTAGCAAAACCATTTGTCATTTTTGGTTCCAATGCCATCACAGCTTATGTGCTTGCCGGATTATTGTCGTTTCCGTTTTATGGTGTTTCTCTTTTCGGACAGACTTTGTCAGCACATCTCATGCAAGCCGGCATAAGCATTGGATTCGATCCACGCTTTGCGAGTATGCTGGTAGCGGGTTTGTTCATCACGCTGATCTACCTTCCGGTTTATTTTTTGTATAAAAAACAAATTTTCATCCGGCTTTGACAGCAGGCAAAGTCTTACTGTTTTTCAGTTTAAAAATTGTTTCAGTGTTTTCAACAGCAAAGCTTTGTTGAGTGGTTTGGTGATATAGGCATTACATCCGGCCGAAAGCGCTTTTTCACGGTCTCCTGCAAGGGCATAAGCGGTTAATGCCACAATCGGAATGTCAGGATGGGTTATTCTTATCGCTCTTGCGGTATCAAAACCACTGAGTCCCGGCATTTTTAGGTCGAGTAGAATCAGATCGGGTTTCAAAACAAGTTGCTCAATAGCCTGGTTGCCGTTGGAAGCAAATACTGTTCGAAAACCCTCTTTGCGAAGTATTTTCTCGGTAAGCATTTGACTCACTTCGTCGTCTTCTGCAATCAAAATCAGCGATTCCTTCTTGAAATCTGACTTTATACTTTCTTGTTTTTCCGTGTCCAAAACGTTGGCTGTGCTTATATGTGGCAACGCAAAAGTGAACACCAAGCCTCTTTCTGGTTCTGAATCAAGCCATATTTCACCACCAAGCATATCAATATAGGCTTTGACGATTGATAATCCGAGCCCGGAGCCTTCGTGCGGACGCGTTATCTTCAGATCGGCTTGCACAAAACGATCAAAAATGGCTTGTTGCCTTTCTTTAGGTATGCCTGATCCTGTGTCGCTTACATAAAATATCAATTTGCCAAACTCACGGTAACTACCGATTTTAATGCTCCCTTTGTGGGTAAATTTCAAAGCATTATTGATCAGATTACTGAGAATGGTTTCAAATTTGTGTTTGTCGGTTTGGATGATGGCATTTTCGTTTTTAACGTGTTCTTCCAGAATGAGTTGAATATTTTTTTCGTAAGCCTGTGGCTTGAAAAATTCAAGGAAGTAGTTCAAAACCTCTTCTGTGTTGACTGCGCAAAGATGAGTTTTTTCTTGTCCGGCTTCGATTTTTGAAATCTCCAGTATATCATTTATGGTATTGAGAAGTCTTTTGCCGCTTTTTTCAACAATACCTAAAAACTTAGTGCGGTCTTCGGTGCTCAATGATGAATCTTTCAGCAAGTCAACAAAGCCCAGGATTCCGTTCAGTGGTGTGCGGATTTCATGCGACATATTTTGCAGGAAGGCTGTCTTCAGTTTGTCGGCATACTCGGCTTTTTCTTTTGCCTGCAGTAAGCTTGCTTCATTTTCCAGACGCTCATAAATGTTAACGATCATTTGCGCAAAAACATTCAAAAGCTGAAGTTCGTATTCATCAAAGTGTTTCACAGCCCTGACTGAATCAAAACCCACGAATCCAATACACACATCTTGTTTGATGAGTGGTATGGTCAATAAGCTCCTGATGTCTTGTGCCTTGAGCAGCTCATAAAGATCGTTGTTTTCAATAGCTTCGATTTCTGAAATTTGCACACTTTCTCCGCGCTGGTGCTGAAAAAGAAAGCTTTCAAAACCTTCAAAAGGCAAATACTTGAACACATCAATAAAGGATGCAATGCCCTCGCGGCACCATTCTTTTGCATAGATTCCAACTTTTTTTTCGTAGTCATACTCAAAAATGTATGACCTGTCTGCACCAACAAACGCGCCCACTGTTGCGAGTGCCCTTTGAATGCCGTCATCAATTTTATCCAACGGAAGGTTGATGAAATCGGTTGAGAAATCAACCAGGAGTTTTCGAAGTTCTGCCTGGTACTTGAGCAGCCGCTCCGAGTTGGTTTTCTCCGAAATGTCACGGCCGTAAAAAGAAGCCCCCGACACAAGTCCTTCAATGAGAATGGGTTGCATTGAAACCTCGATAAAAATGGATTGCGTTCCTAAGTTTATCTCATCAACAAAGGAATAATGTTCATTGTTGAATGCCCTGTCATAACGTGCTTTCCAGAGTGGTCTTAGCGTTTCGGGCAGTGATTCAAGAATATTTATTCCCGGGCTAAGTTTTTTGCCAAAAGTGGCATAAAAAGCAGTTGCAAATACCTCGTTGACATATTGAATGCGGTAATCAAGATCCACTGACCAAACACTGTCCAGAGAGTTTTCGATAATGGCTTTGAGATTTGCTTCTTTTGCATTGATTGCCTTTTGCGCCTCTTTCTGAGTGGTAATGTCAATGGCAACCCCTTCGAGCCAACCTTGTTCGGGATAAATCCTTGCAGAAAAACTTACCCAGAAGACACTACGGTCTTTACGGTAAAAACGCGCTTCGAAGTTCTCAACATAGCCGTTTGCCATGATTTCTGACCACATCCTGTCGCGTTCGTCAACATCAACGTAGTTGTGTGAAGTCACATATTCGTTGATAAATTCGGTTGTAGATGTGTAGCCGCTCATTCGGGCCAATTGGTCGTTGCAATGCAGTATTGAACCATCGAGGCGGTTTCTGAACAGGCCAACCTGTGCATTTTGAAAAAGATTGCGATAAGTTGTTTCGTTTTCCTTGAGCTTGTTTTCAATCTGTTTTCTGCCCGTAATATCCTGATCCAACGAATATAGGATGGTTTCTTTGCCATCTATTTGAACCAGCGCATGACTTGTCAAAACCACAATTTCGCTTCCATCTTTGCGCATAAGGTGCATTTCATTCTCCGGAATTGGCAGATGTTGCGTAAACATCCAGGCAATTTCATCTCTCACCTCATTTTTAATGTTTTCTGGGATGATAAGATCCCAGATATATTTGCCTGTTGCCTCCTCTGCCGTGAAACCATAAAAGCGTTCAGAGGCCTTGTTCCAGTACAAAACAACCCCGTTTTTGTTTATTCCCTGCACGGCGACACTCGGCACTTCCATCAATAGTTTTTGAAGCCGCCTTTCGCTCTCCTTCACTTGCTGTTTGTCTGCTTTTTGCTCTTCTTCTATTGAAACAGCAAGGCCTATCAGTTGAAAAAAGTCAATGTCGGCCTGTGTCGGAACAAAATTGAATTGGTAAACAATGCACAACGAACCAACAGCATCATTTTGAAATTTCACGGGTACGCCAACGTACGACATCAAACCGTATGGAGCCACATTTGGATCGCTGTTAACGTAATCTGTCAGATGCAGGTTGTTGAGTATCAAAACATCCGATTCGCCTGACTTTAATAGATCATAACAAATATGTCCTTCAGGTTTGTCAACAGGATTGTAGCCGGGTGGCGTGTTCCATTGCCCAAGCGAACATAACATATTGTCATCCAGTCGGTTGTAAAGTGCGCATGCAGCACCGAATTCTTCTCCGGCCAAGGCAACAAGACTGTTGATGTTGGCATCGTGATTGGTGCCAAATGCCAGCATGCAGCGGGTGAGTCGTCTCAGGCGCTCTTCCGATATTTTTCCTGAAGTGATTTCAATACCGATACCAACAAGGGCTTCAATCTTGCCGTTGGCATCTTTTCTGGGAAATGTGTAAGTGAAAAATTCCTGCCGGTTATGGCCTTTCTGAACATAGAGCCTTGCATGAGACGGTTTGCCCGGCTCAAGCGCGCCTGCTTCCCTTTCTTTGATTTTTATAGCAAGATCAGCCGGAAAAAGTTCGGCAGAGGTTTTCCCGATAGCGCTTTGCATGGGGATGCCTGTTACTTCTTCCCATCGTTGGTTGACCATTGTATATACGCCATTGACGTCTTTTTCGAAAACCAGCGCATTGGTGCTGCTAATCAGCTCGTTCAGGAAAAGTGCGTGATCTGGTAACAACGCAATACCAATATTTTTTTTGCTAAAATGTTTATTATCATCCATTTTACCAATGTTTTGAAAATGTTAAAGCTCGGTTGAGAGCATCGGTAGGGTGAAATGAAAGCAACTGCCTTTTCCGGGCGTGCTTTCAACCCAGATTTTACCATTGTGTCGTTCAACAAACTCTTTGCAAAGAATAAGACCAAGCCCTGTGCCTTTTTCGTTTTTTGTTCCCTTGCTAGTAAAATTCTCTTCAAGATTGAACAGTTTCTTAATGTCTTCGGCTGCCATTCCCACACCCTGATCCTGAATACTGACCATAACTTCGCGTGTAAGTTTCTGGCCTTTAATACCAATGGTGCTTCCTTCGTTTGAAAACTTTATTGCATTCGAAATCAAATTCCGAAGTATGGTACTCAGCATTTGTTTATCAACGAAAACCAGCATTTTTCCCGCAAAATCGAAATTGATGCTGATGCCTTTCAGTTCTGCCATATTGGTCAAAAGCTGTGTTTCTTCCTCAACAAGAGCTGTAAGTTCATGATATTCCGGCAGGAATTGCATTTTGCCTGTTTGCGTTTGCGACCACTCCAAAAGGTTTATCAACAGGTCGAAGGTGCTTCGTGCGGTGGTGTGGATGACCGAAGCATATTTCTCAACACTTTCGAAATCTTTTTCCACTGCAAGTTCGCCAAGTAACTCACTCAGTCCCAGTATGCTGTTGAACGGGCTCCGCAAGTCGTGTGCAAGGATCGAGAAAAATCTGTCCTTCGATGCATTGAGTTCACGAAGACTTTTTTCGGATGTCCGGAGTGCTTGTTCAGTAATTTCCTTTTCGGTGATATCAATTCCCAAACCCCACGAAGCCCAACCCGGGATATGGAGATGATGGTAGGTATCAAACCATGTGATGGTTCTTTTTTCGCCAGACTTAGTAACCAAACTAAAGGTGTTATGCTTTTTTTTGTTGCTGTCAGAGGCGGCAATTACCTGTTGTCTGTATTCCTCATCCGGATAAAGCAGCTCCATTGCATTTGGGTTGCCGATTATTTCTGCTGCTGTGTAGCCCGTGGTGTATTCACAGGCCTTGTTCCACACAATGAACTGGCCGTTTTCATCAAATGCATTGAGCAAAATGGGCATGTTTTCCAGTATCAATCTGAATCTTTGCTCACTTTGAATCAGCGACTGCTCAGCTTTTTTAGCTTCAGTGATGTCGCGAAGTATGATCAAAGAGCCTGCCTTTTGCTCACCTCCAAGGCTGATCGGTCTGATACTTCTGAAATAAATTCCCGATCCGATCTCAAAATCTGTGGCATCACTTTCAAGTAGAAACCGGATTACCTCACCGTCGTTGCCCTGTGCTGCCGCATCTGCCTTATGCATTGTTTTGATGGTTTTCAACAATTCTCTTGCTGCAGGATTGGTATTTATTATCCGGCTTTGCTCATCAAGCACAAATATTGGATTGGGAAGGTTGTTGAAAAGCACATCAAGTGCCAAAGGCTTGATGTTGAAAAGCTGAATGCGATGTATGCCAAACACAAGCAATGCTCCCATCAAAATAAATGCAGCAGGAGTAAGATCAAGATAGCCGTAGGGTTTAAATCCTGTAACATACAGATAATTAACAATGTATGGAATTAATCCGCCGAAAAGAAAATATGCGATTCGCGGCCTGTTTTCTCTGGCTGAGCGCACGAACATCCTGATAAAAAATCCAATCCCTAACATTCCGGCCAAATAGGAGTATCCTGCATGAAAATACCAAAGCGGCCCATATACAATCTGCTGGTAATAGATTTTACCATCAAAATGCCATTCAACAGTACTGTAAAACAAATAATGCCAGTTGTTTGAAGCCAGAAAAATCAAACTTAACATCGGCACAACAAGGGTTAACAGGAACTTATTTCCCGAAATCCAATGGTCATTCTGCGTGTAACGGGCAGCAAACAGCATCCAGAATACCGGTGTTGAAACAATTCCGATGTAGGCTACGAAACCAAAAAACTGAGCTTGTATCAGGCTTCCGGCAGCCAGCTCAAAACCGTAGCCAACACTCCAGACGGCAGATGAAATCAATAACCACGACAAGGTGCGTATGGAAGAATCTCTCTTACGCTTCCAGGCAAGTGCAGCAATATATAATGATACCGCTGCTGAAAAAAACATGAGAAAACTTGGTTGGTTAAAATGCATATAATTCTATTTTTTTGCCCGTCAGCACTTCTTAATTATTGTTTTCGCAGACTTTCGAAATGTCCGGGTTTCAATCCAACGATTGACCTAAATCTGGTCATTTATCCTACAAATATATTGAAATCAAGCCGCTGTTGCAAGTGCTTTTCCATAATATTCAATAATCTTTTACACACAGATTTTTTACTATCGTTCTTCTACGTGACATTGATTGTGCGCCTAGATTAAACCATCTATTGATGATAGTGTTGTAACAGCTATCTTTGCTCAACAATAATCTCATTGATTTTTTTAGCATCAATCAGCATCTGCAATTGTTATGAAATATCCACAGACACACAGCTTTTTTTTGTTAACCATCGCTTTTATTATCAACTTTACGGCTTATTCACAAAAAAATGGTAACCTGGTTGAGTATTTCGGCAAGGATCGCGCCCTCTCCACAAGAGAAGGACAAGTTGAAACTGTTTTTCGCAAAGGGCTCGTTCTACAGGAGGCAATCAAACCGGGCCTATTAACTGGAAACGATGATATTATCGCCTGGAAAATTGCCACCGGATCGTTCAATACACCCGAGCCAAACCAAATTGTTGTTGCTTCCTGGACTGATAAAACCGACACTTTGCGCTGGAAAGAAGCCGCAGCCGACTCAAACGGACTATTCAGCGAAAACCTGAGCCGATCCTACCTTTTTGCACATTATGAAGCGCAAACCGACACCGTTCTCCTTTTGGATGCCGCCGGCCACACAAGGGTTTTCATCAATGGCTTTCCACACGAAGGCGATCATTATGATTTTGGTTATACACTCATCCCTTTCAAAGCTGCTAAAGGCACGAACAGCTTTTTGTTTTCTTATGGCAGGTTTAGCCGTCTCAAGGCAAAACTAATTTTACCGGCAAAGCCTGTTCAATTTACCAAACGAGATTTGCTTTTGCCAACATTTCTCAAAAAAGAGAGTGGTCTCAAATTTGGAGCCGTCAGGGTCATCAATGCAAGCGAAAAACCTTTGTTGAATTACCAGATTTTGTGTGTAACTGCCAGCGGCGATTCTGCTGTTGTGATGATGGATAACATTGTAGAACTTGCAACACGCAAAGTTAAGTTTGTTGTAAAAACACCACAAAATATAGAAAATGAAGTTGTTAAAGCGAGCTTATTTCTCAGAGATACCGAAGGAGTTGTGCTCGACACCATGAACATCAGCATCAAAGTGCAGTCAGTTTCTCAACATCACGAACGCACTTTCCTGAGTGGAATTGATGGAAGTGTGCAGTATTACAGCATTGCACCTTCGCTCAACCGCGACACTGAACAAGCACTTGTTTTGTCAACACATGGCGCTTCTGTGGAGGCAACCAATCAAACCAGGGCATACAAACAAAAAGACTGGGCCAATATTGTTGCTCCTACTAATCGCCGTCCTTTCGGGTTTAACTGGGAAGAGTGGGGCAGGGTGGATGCCCTCGAAGTGCTGAGTGACGCCAAAAGGTTTTATCCTACTGACGAACAGCGTGTCTATATCACCGGACACTCCATGGGCGGGCATGGAAGCTGGTTTCTGGGCAGCACTTATCCTTCGTTGTTTGCCGCCGTGGCTCCGGCAGCGAGCTATCCGGACATCATCACCTATCGAAGAGATCCAATTGACCAGATGAAATTGGAACAGCCGCATTTTCAGATGATTTATCGGGCTGCTTCGGCCGGCAGGGTACTCAACATCAAGCAAAATCTGCTGCAATCAGGTGTTTACATCCTTCATGGTGATGATGATCAAGTGGTGCCACTTGCGCTCGCGCAAAAAATGCGTACTGAGCTGGGTAGCTTTCATCCTAATTTTACCTATTTCGAGTATCCTGGCGGAACGCATTGGTATGGAGATCATTGCATGGATTGGCCTCCTTTGTTCGCGTTTTTGAAGCAAAACATTATTCCTGCTGACTCAAGCGTGAAAAAACTTACCTTTTACACAGCCACGCCTGCCGTTTCGGCCACAAACCACTGGATTGCTATTCATCGCCAGATCAATCAATACCAAACAAGCTCGGTTCAGGCAAAGCTGACTGACGACACTTTGTTCGTTCATACAAGCAATGTTGAGTGCTTCATGCTGGACCTGAAGAAATTGAACCCTAAACAAAAAACGCTGCTTTTTTTGGATGGGAAAATATTCACTTTGAACCTTTCCGAATCAGAAGCATATTTCGTGTTTAGCGGCAATAATTGGATGAATGCTGATAAACCGGATTCTTATCTAAAAAATCCACAACGTTCGGGTGGGTTTAAATTTGCTTTTAACAATCATCTGCTTTTTGTTTATGCCACCAAAGGCAGCCGGGCAGAGAACGACTGGTATCTGAACAAAGCACGTTATGATGCCGAGACTTTTCTCTACCGGGGCAACGGCTCGGTTGACATCATCCCGGATACTTCTTTTGTTGCCTCGGCGCATCCCGATCGAAATGTTGTTGTTTATGGAAACGCATCCAACAATGCTGCATGGCAAAGCTTGCTGCACAAAAGCCCGCTGGTTGTTGAAGATGGAAAGATTTTGTTTGGTGACAAACAGTTGACAGGCGGTGATTTAGGAGTCTATTTTGTGTTCCCGAGGCCTGATAGCGAAATTGCTTCGGTGGGAGTGGTGGCCGCAACCGGCAACGAAGGTTTGGGCGCAATCATTCCGAACGACTATTTTTCGGGCATCACCGGCTTCCCTGATGTGTTGGTTTTCAGAACTGCATGGCTGAAAAACGGAGTGGAAAGTATTGCAATAAGTGGATTTTTTGGCAACGACTGGTCCATTGAAAATGGCGATTTTGCCGTCACCGAATAACCTGATTTGCATCATTGCTTCCCGTCACAAACTGTAATGTGGTGCGGCTGCGCTGCTCAAGAAATATCTTTTTGCCTTGAATAAGCATTCCAATTTTCGTTTCATCATAATGCCTGACCGTGAGCAGCGTGAGCCCGGGATTGTATTTTAAATAAAAGTCGCTACCTAACTTTTTGATTAGTTTTTCTGCCAGACCTTCGCAATCATCCACACAGATCGAAAGACTGAGTGCAGAAGTTTGCACAAGGTTTGTATGGATGTGCATGCGATGCAATTCTCCAAAAATGGTTTGCAGCCTGCCTTCGTCCATAAACGAAAAATCGCGCGACCCGATGCTCACCAGCAATTGATTGTCTTTGAAGATATAGGATGGAAGCTGGCTGTCGGCATCATTGGCGCTTGAAATGACGGAAGGAGTTAATTCTGGTTTTAGAAACGACTTGATATACAGCGGTATATTTTTGTTTTGTAATGGCTTGATTGTTTTTGGATGGATGATTGTGGCTCCATAAAACGCCAGTTCGATGGCTTCGCTGTATGAAATTTGATCGAGTTTGATGGTGTTTTCCATACGCTTTGGATCGGCATTCAGTAATCCCGGAACGTCTTTCCAGATCGTAAGCTCGCTCGCATCGAGACAATGGGCAAAGATAGCTGCCGAAAAATCAGATCCTTCCCTGCCGAGCGTGGTTGTTGAACCATCTTTCGATCTGCCAATAAATCCCTGCGTAAGGAATATTCCGCCGACCGTTGTTTTGTTTTTTAAGCCCAGAATATTTTTTTCACTTGTTTCCCAGTCAATATTTGCCGCGCGATGCTGCCCGTCAGTGATAACATAATCTCTTGCGTCCAGCAACTGACAATTCAACCCAATGTGTTTAAGCCAGGCCGAAACAATCAAAGTCGAAATCAGTTCTCCGAACGAGACCACCTGGTCGTATAACCAGTCAAACGATTTGTCTGTATGTTTGGTGCTTGCTTTTTCCTCCAGCGCATCAAACAACTGCTCCAATGCGCTGTCAACCTCAATGTGTTCAGTGCCAAATAATTCGCTTGTAATTTGATAATGATATTGTCTGAGTCCGGCCATCAGCTGCCCGAAGTTTGTTGCATTTGATGTTGCAGCTTTTAAGAGCGTTTCAAGGGCGTTGGTTGTTTTGCCCATCGCCGAAACAATGACAATCAATGAATCATCGCTGTAGGTTTGAACAATTTCGGCCAGATTACGCACAGCCTGCGCATCTTTTACCGATGCCCCGCCAAACTTGAAAACTTTCGCCATAAGGAATGTTTTTGTTTTGAGCGGCAAATGTAATATATTTGCTCAAAGCTTTTGAATCATCACACCAAGACCAATATTATTAATCTTTTAAAGTATTTACAATGAAGACCTTAGTTGAGTTTATCTGGGAACAGCAAGAGAATTACGGAAATGCAACAGGTGAGTTTTCCCGCCTGCTGAACGACATGGGAATTGCGGGAAAAATCGTGAACCGCGATGTCAACCGTGCAGGATTGGCCGAAATTCTTGGCTATGAAGGAACAGTTAATGTGCAGGGAGAAAGCCAGAAAAAACTTGATGTGATTGCCAATAATGAATTTATCAAGGCCCTGCGCAATGGACGACAATGTGCAGCAATCATCTCCGAGGAAAATGATGAGATTGTTGCTTTTGATGGCAATATTGGCAAAAATGCAAAATATATAGTGGCCATTGATCCGCTCGATGGCTCTTCAAATATTGAAGTGAATGTCCCCATCGGGACGATTTTTGCAATCTATAAGCGAAAAGTTACCGGCGAGATTGTTACGCTTGATGAAATTTTAAACAGTGGAATTGATCTTGTATGTGGTGGTTATATCATCTATGGTTCGTCAACAATGATGGTCTATACAACCGGCAATGGCGTGAATGGTTTTACCTACGATCCAACATGCGGCATATTTATTCTGTCGCATGAGAACATGAAAATCACTGATTTAGGTAATATTTATTCCATCAATGAAGCCAATTATCTTCATTTTCCGGAAGGGGTGAAACGTTATATTAAATATTGTCAGGAAGATGATCCGGCAACAAACAGGCCATATACAACCCGCTATATCGGGTCGTTGATTTCTGATTTTCACCGAAATATGCTGCGTGGCGGAATCTATATCTATCCCGGAACCAAGAAAAATCCCCAGGGTAAACTCAGATTGATGTACGAATGTATTCCTGTGGCTTTTCTTGCCGAACAAGCCGGAGGAAAAGCCTCTGACGGCTTTCGGCGAATCCTTGATATCCCTATCAATAACATTCATCAGCGATGCCCGCTGTTTATTGGATCGAAACTGATGGTTGAAAAAGCGGAGGCTTTGATGCGTGAGCACAGCGCTGATTTTCTTGAACAATATATGAAAGAATAAAAAAAGAGGCTATCACCAAGAGTAACAGCCTCACACAAACAACACACAGATACTAAAAGTCTATTTGAAGAGGTATCCTATTTTGATACCTGTCGAAAACGATATTGGAAATTCACTTGGTGCTATCGTATAACCATAGTGGTATCCAACTTCGTAGTCATTGTCATGTCCTGAACTGAAACCATAGCCAAAGCCGGCATGCATATCAATAAGGAAAGCATTATCAAACACCCATTGCTTTCCAAGTACCAGCTGTATGGTTCCCGAGATAACAGTGCCTCTTTCTTTTTGAGGCTCAGTATAAACCCAATAACCCCATTGATCATAGTAGCCATTGTAGTTTCGCCAGTCATAATAGTCGTGTCCGAATACGCCAAATGCGAACTCCGGTTTCACATAACTGCCTTTTAAAATATGTGCATAACGCATTCCCCGCAGGTAGAAATCAGGGTCTTTAATGAATTTGTAACCAAATTTCATAAAAATACCACCTGCGTTTTCGTCGTTAGGATCAGTACCAAGTCCAATGATACCTAGCGTACCTTCGACGCTTCTGCCGGGTCTTAAACTTCGCTCATAGGCAAAGGTTGTATTGCCAGACAGTGGCGAAAGAAAATCAATCTTCAAAGCGTTTTTCTTGTTTTCCTTGTAGTTTTCTGGGTCTGTCATCGCTTTCTTGAATTCCAGTTCCTGCCCGTTTTCCAAAACCACTTTTGTGATATAATCCTTGTCAATCGAAAAAAGCAAATCTGCCGGATGATTGGGTAGGATGTATTTCACCTCGTCCAATCCAATTTCTTTGATCTTACAATTGATGATCTCATTGTTCTTCTTCAAAATCAAATCTTGCGCCATCGTTGAGGCACTCATCACAGCCGAAAATAAAATTACAAGTAGGATAAAACGTTTCATAAAGCTTTTTTTCAGGTTAAAGATGCATAGATATTTTCAATAGTTGCAGCCTCGTGGGCTTTTGTGAAAAAAATAACTAAAACCATGCCATGTTTTTATTGTTATTTTTGTACGGCAGGCAAACCCAGGGTTGTTTTTGGTTAAAAAGACTTAAGTGGACGAATTTTGGCTTTTCAAGCAGGTATTTGTTGCTTCTTTGCAAATCAAGGCCGGACTGCATTAAATTTTTGTGATGAAGAAACCTTTGTTTATATTTCTGGGAACACTATCATTAACCCTCGGTATCATTGGTATTGTCGTTCCCGGACTACCCACCACCTCATTTGTGCTGTTGGCGGCCTATCTTTATGCCAGAAGTTCTGAGAAACTTTACAACAAACTGTTGAACCATAAATTCATTGGCGGATACATTCGCGACTACCAAAAGGGGGTGAGCATTCGCACTAAAGTGCGTGCCATCAGCATGATGTGGGTAATGATTTTGCTGTCGGCTTTCGTTTTTATCGAAATTATTTACGTGAGGGTAATTCTCCTTCTCGTTGGCCTTATAGGCACTTTTGTGATGGCACGACTTCCCGGACCAAAAGAAGAATCTTAGTGTTCCACGTGTTCTCGAAACTTACTCTTATGGTGCGCATTGGCATGAACTTTGCCTTTTCGCAGCAGTTTTTGCGTTTCAACCGGTAGTGTGTTGGTTTCCTTACATTCATCGCTGCAACAGCGGGCATATCGCTCTGCGCAATCGGCACATTGAATGAACAACACATGGCAGGCGTCGTTGGCGCAATTGACGTGTGTATCTGCCGGCTTCCCACACTGATGGCAGCGCCCAATCACATCCTCAGTGATTCGCTCTCCCATCCTGTCGTCAAACACAAAGTTTTTCCCAATAAACTTTGGTTTCAGCCCTTCCATTTTAACCTGATGAGCATAATTGATTACGCCTCCTTTGAGCTGAAAAACATTTTCAAAGCCTTTGTATTTGAGATATGCCGAAAATTTCTCACACCTGATTCCTCCAGTGCAATAGAGCATTACATTGTCAGGTTTCTTCTTTTCGAGCATCTCAACGATAATCGGAATAGAAGCTTTATAGGTGTCAACATCGGGAAGAATTGCTCCTTCAAAATGCCCAACCTCATGTTCGTAGTGGTTTCTTAGGTCAACCACCACGGTATTGGGCTCTTCCATTTTTCGGTGGTAGCTGAGTGCATCGAGGTGTGTGCCAACGTTGTAAATATCAAACTCACTATTAATCAAACCATCCGACAATACTTTGTGCTTGACTAAAATCTTGAGTTTGTAAAACGAAAGCCCGTCATCCTCAATGGCTTTGTTGAGCAGGATGCCTTGCAACAACGAATGTTGCCGGCAAAAATCTGTAAAATCCTGCATTGTTGGCTCAGGAACACTTATTTGTGCATTGATGCCTTCTGTGGCCACATAAATTCTTCCAAACACACCCAACTCACTCATCTTGAGGTAAAGCTCATCGCGAAATGATTGTGGGTCAGCAATTTCTACAAATTTGTAAAATGATAGTGTGATGCGCTTAAACGCTTCGTTGAGCAGCTTCTTTTTCAGCTCTTCTTTGTTTTCTTTATTATGCAGAATCATTCTAAATAAGGATTGCTGCAAAAGTAACAAAAACTAAATAACCCCGCAAAAACAGGGTTACATAGTTATTGAAGATTTAAAAAAAGTAGGTCTATTTCAGGTATTCCAACACGCTGCTTGTTACATATTCGAGTGTTTCGTCATCAAACTCTGTGTGCATGGGCAATGAAATAACGTTTTTGCTAAGATGTTCTGTAACAGGGAAATCACCGTCCTTGTAGCGTGGGTCGAGGTAAGCTTTTTGCAGATGCAAAGGAACCGGATAATAAATGGCGCTTGCAATACCTTTTGACTGCAAATGATCCATAAGTCCTTGGCGGTCAATGTTGTTTGTTACTAAAGTGTATTGGTGGAACACATGCGTTGTGAAATCGGCTGTTGTGGGAGTTTTTAGCTTTTCGCATGCTTCAAAGGCTTTATTGTAGAAGTTGGCTGCATATTGACGTGCTTCGGCATACGCATCCAGCCGTTTGAGTTTGATATCCAGAACAGCAGCCTGAATGCTGTCGAGACGCGAGTTTACCCCAACTACATCGTGATAATACCTCACTTTCATGCCATGATTTACGACAATCCTGAGCTTGTCGGCCAACGCATCATCATTTGTAAAAATAGCTCCTCCATCGCCGTAGCAGCCCAGATTTTTTGACGGGAAAAAGGATGTGCAGCCGATGTGTCCGATAGCTCCGGCTTTACGGGTGCTACCATCTTTTGAGGTGTATACTGCACCAATAGCTTGCGCATTGTCTTCGATAACAAACAAATTGCGTTTGTCGGCAATTTCCATCAAGCGGTCCATATCGGCGCATTGACCGAACAAATGAACCGGTACGATGGCTTTTGTTTTTGGTGTTATCGCTTTTTCAACTGCTTCAGGGTCAATATTAAAGGTGTCCGGGTCAACGTCCACGAGCACCGGTGTGAGTTGTAACAAAGCAATCACCTCTGCTGTTGCAATAAATGTGAACGATGTAGTTATCACCTCATCTCCCGGTTTCAGGTCGAGTGCCATCATGGCTATTTGGAGCGCATCGGTACCATTGGCACAAGGTATCACGTGTTTTACCCCAAGGTATTTTTCCAGATTTTGTGCAAATTGTTTTACGGCCGGACCATTGATAAAACTGGTGTTTGTGAGAATTTCGGCGATAGCCTGATCTACTTCCGGCTTAATTTTTTTATATTGACCGGCAAGGTCAACCATTGGGACGTTTTTCATGCAATGTTAATGTTGAAATTTTAGCCTGCAAAGGTATTGATAATTATTTCACAGAGGTTCTGTTGTGATTCAATTCAATTTTGGGAGATAAAAAAAACGGCAGGATTTTCTCCTGCCGTTTTCAGTTCACACACAACTTATTACACTAATCCTTGTGCAAGCATGGCATCGGCCACCTTGACGAATCCACCGATATTGGCACCATTCACATAATTAATGGTTCCATCGGGTTGAGTTCCGTATTTAACACAGGTTTGGTGAATATCTTTCATGATCTGATGCAAACGTGCATCAACTTCTTCGCGCGTCCATGACAAGCGGAGGGAGTTTTGGCTCATTTCAAGTCCGGATGTTGCAACACCGCCTGCATTGGCTGCTTTGCCTGGGCCGTATAGAATTTTGGCTTTGATGAACACCTCAACAGCTTCGGGTGTTGATGGCATGTTTGCACCTTCTGAAACAACATAGCAACCATTTTTAACAAGAAGTTTTGCTTCTTCTTCGTTCACTTCGTTTTGCGTTGCGCAAGGCATGGCAACATCACATTTTACCACCCATGGTCTTTCACCTTCGTGGTAAGTGGCTGCCGGATATTTGGCCACATATTCCGAAATACGACCACGTTTCACGTTTTTCAAATTCAAAACAAATGCAAGTTTTTCAGCATCAATGCCATCCGGATCGTAAATGTATCCATTCGAATCACTGAGCGTAACAACTTTTCCACCCATTTGAGTTACTTTTTCGCAGGCATATTGCGCCACATTGCCCGATCCCGAAACGGCTACAACTTTTCCTTTTAGACTGTCGCCCCTGGTTTTCAGCATTTCTTCGGCAAAATAGGTTGCGCCATAGCCAGTTGCTTCCGGACGAATCAATGAGCCGCCCCACTCAAGGCCTTTGCCTGTTAACACGCCTGTAAATTCATTGCGCAGACGTTTATACTGCCCGAAAAGGAATCCGATTTCACGACCGCCAACGCCAATGTCGCCGGCAGGAACGTCAGTGTTTGGTCCGATGTGTCTGAAAAGCTCTGTCATAAAGCTTTGGCAGAAACGCATCACTTCATTGTCTGATTTTCCTTTGGGATCGAAATCGGAACCGCCTTTGCCACCACCCATAGGCAGGGTTGTGAGCGAGTTTTTGAATACTTGTTCAAATGCTAAAAATTTCAGAATGCCGAGGTTCACGGTAGGGTGAAAACGCAATCCGCCTTTGTATGGACCAATTGCGCTGTTCATCTCAATTCTGAATCCTTTGTTGATCTGTACTTCGCCTTTGTCATCGAGCCACGGAACACGGAAAAGTATTACCCGTTCGGGTTCAACAACTCTTTCAAGAATTTTTGCTTCGCTGTATTGAGGATGTTCCTCAATGTAGGGAATCAGCGATTCAACTACTTCATGTACAGCCTGATGAAACTCGATTTCACTTGGATTTTTGGCAATAACCTTTGCCATGAAATCGTTCAATTTTTTCTCATAATGTGATGACATAAGCTTAAATTATTAAAGTTAAAAAAATGACTTTTAATTTTCATTCAAACTTAAACAACCTTTATGGATACATTTTGGATTGCCGGCGCTTTTGGTGGGATTGCGTAGGAAATTCAGTAAATCACGCAAACAAAGTTGCAAAATTATGTTGCAATTATCAAATCAATATTTACATATACTATTGATATACAATTAAATAAATCAAAATTAAGTTTGAATTCGTTTGACAACCTATTATCTTAGATGAAACACGATATTGCCCCAATAATAGGTGGCAAGTGTTATAATTACTGCAGCTAAAAGATTGATAAACAGACCTGTTTTTGCCATTTGAGCAACGCTGATGCGCGAGCTGCCAAAAATGATGGCATTCGGCGGTGTGGCCACCGGAAGCATAAAGGCCATGGAAGCCGAAAGGGTAGCCGGAATCATCAGCAGCAACGGATTGAGATTGTTTTGAATGGCTATCCCTGCCAGAATTGGAAGGATCATTTCGGTTGTTGCAGTGTTTGAGGTAACCTCGGTGAGAAATGTTACCAATAACGAAATCATAAGAATCACAACGATAGGCGGGAGCGCGGTAAAGGCCGAAAGTTGGTTTCCAAACCACAAGGCGAGGCCGCTTTCCTTGAAACCGGTTGCAAGCGCAAAACCACCACCGAAAAGTAGTAAAATGTGCCAGGGAAGACGCGAAGATGTTGCCCAATCCAGGATTTTTTCATTTTTATTTCCAGACGGTATTAAAAATAACAGCAAAGCCATAAAGATTGCCACAGTACCATCATTGATAAATTTGCTGGCCGGAAAAAATGACGACCATCCTACGATGGTAAATGAACCTATCGCGAGGTTTGACCGCGTGATCCAGAATAACGCAAGTAAAACAAAAACAAGCAAAACTATCTTTTCTTCATATTTCATTTTGCCCATCTGCTGCAGTTGCTGCCGGAACAGATTTTTTTTTTGCCATTTTGTTCCGGTTAGCCGCTGGTTTAAACCGTATGAATAAGTAAGCCCAAACCAAAATGAATATTGACAAACTCAGCGGAAAAGCAAATATCAGCCATTGTGCAAACGAAACTTCGGCAGCATCGGGAAAGTAAATATGAAAAATCCTGACAAACGACAAATTGGGAGGTGTTCCGACAAGGGTTGCAATACCGCCTATTGAGGCGCTGTAGGCTACCCCCAGCAACAATCCAGCGCCAAAGCGATTGCTGTCTTCTTTTGTATAATATGCATTCATGTTGTTCAGCAATGAAAGCGTAATTGGCAACAACATCATCACAGTTGCGGTGTTTGAAATCCACATGGAGAGCAAAAAGGAAGACAACATGAATCCGAGTAAGATGCGGGCCGGACTCGTTCCGGTTATAGCCAAAACATACAAGGCCATTCGCTTGTGGAGCATCCATTTTTCCATCGCTAAGGCAACCAGAAAGCCCCCCATAAACAGAAAAATAACATCATTGAAATAGGCTGTTGAAACGTCTTTGCCATCCATTATTCCCAACAATGGGAACAAGGCAACCGGAATTAATGACGTTACAGCCAGCGGTACAACTTCTGTGACCCACCAGACTGCCATGAGAATTGCAACGCAAAGCATCGGTTTTACAGCTGCCTGATCGGCCGCAATTTCGACGAAAAACAAAACATACATCAGCACCAATGGGATGATCACAAAACTGATTAATGATTTAATATTCATGCAGTTAATATAGATTATTTAGCTGATGAGGTTTGGTGCGTATGTACTTAAAGTTTAACAAATTTAGCCAGCAAAACTTTCTCATCCACCATAATACTAAGAACATAAATTCCCGGAATCAGCTGGTCAGTGTTGATCTCAATTTGATTTTTACTTATTATTCCGTATGAGAAAGCCATTTCTGTCATGCTGCTGTTTAAGATTTTCAGTGCAATAGGTTTGATTGATTGAAGCTTGTGCTCCAGAATCATCGTTTTTGATGCAGGATTAGGGTAAAGCCTCAAAGTAGAAAAATTTTGCACCGTTTCAATTCCCGTGGTTTCGTTTAGTATTTCGTTGAGGTCAAAGTCAACAAAATCACTTAGATATGCGGGTGAGGTTTTCTTGACAGCAATTCTGAAATGATTTTGCGATGGGGCAAATTGCATCAGCTGAATGTTGTTGCTTTGATGCGACCAGTCGCGCATTAATGTCCAGTTTTCCTCAACGCCCAACATTGTGCCGTTTCCAATGTGGTTTCTGATGGAGTTGTAGCGTGAGCAGAAATGCAACAATTCATTACGCGCTATCTGATAGTTGGCGCAATAGAGGTTGTCGCCAGGAATGCTGTCTGCAAATCCATTTGTTCGGTAAACATGTGTTGGAGCTGTTGGTGCAAGCTCTGCTATCATGGCCGTATGATCATCATCAGCAGCCTCATCTGCCACACAGCTGATAATATAAGCGTTTGCAAAACCATTTGACGAGTTATTCATAACTGATTCTAAATCAGCCGCATCATTGATGCCATCCTGGTTATAATCCAATACCTCCACCGCTTCACGCATTGCAAACCAAATTGGTTTGTAAGCTTTTCCCTGCTGACCGGCACCGCTGTAATCGTCCATCATGTGCTGAAAAACAGCTGTCTGGTTGTTGATTCCCGACAAAGCGCCCATCATTCCGGCAAATCCGATCATCATCCAGTTTTGTTCGTCTTGTTCGGCAGGTTGGTGAATCACGAGCAGGTGATTATTTAACAGCACTGAATTGCTTGACCAGTCGAGATGTCGGGTAGCAACCGCATGTCCGTTCAATGATGTGCCATTTGTGGCATCGCCCCAACTGATCAAGGTTGAGCAGCCTGGACCCCCTTTCATACCAAGCAGGCCCTGAATATCGAGCATGGCATTGCCAACAAGCAAGTCGGTGATGTCAAGATTGTTTGGGTTGTTTCCCGAAGCATTCATGCCTTCAATGATTGCAGCTGCTTCAACAAGGTGTTTTTCTTCAAACTCAAAATTTGTTTCATTCAGTATCAGGCTGCGCGCAGTGGAATAGTAGTTGCCAAAACCTGGTTTGATGTAGTTGTTCATCATTGTATTTATCTGGCTTCCCATGATGAAACCATAGGCATATCCTCTTTCGGCATGTGTTCCCCAAATTCGTAATACTTTGAACGACGGACTATCATATAGTATTTCACCCTGTGGAGACTGTGCTTGCGCGAGAGGGTTTATAACAGCCGACAGGAGCACTAAGAAACAAAATAACTGGATTTTTTTCAACAGACTTGTTTTCATATGGCGTTGTTTATTGAACAAGAAAGGAATAACTGGTTCAAAAGTATAAAAATAATACGCTGATTACAAGTGAAATAATAAAAAAAAAGCCGCGCTATGGCGGCTTTCAATATGTTTTACCTGATTTTAGTAGCGATCAAGGCAATTCAAATCACCGAATGCAATTTTCAGACGCTCGACCACAGCTGTTTCACCTTCGCGCAACCATTTGCGTGGATCGTAGTATTTTTTGTTCGGACTGTCTTCGCCTTCAGGGTTTCCGATTTGCCCTTGAAGATAAGCATGGTATTTGATGTCGAATTTACGAATTCCATCCCAATAAGCCCATTGGGTATCAGTGTCAATATTCATTTTCACAACACCATAATCCAGTGATTCGTTGATCAGTTCTGGTTCAGAGCCTGAACCGCCATGAAACACGAAATTAACCGGATTGATAGCTGTATTGTGTTTTTTCTGGATGTATTCCTGTGAGTTGCGAAGAATTTTTGGTTGAAGTTTAACGTTTCCTGGTTTGTAAACACCGTGTACATTGCCAAATGCTGCTGCAACAGTGAAGCGGTCGCTCACGCTGCTGAGCACTTCATATGCCTGACAAACTTCTTCGGGTTGTGTGTAGAGTTTTGAACTGTCAACACCGCTGTTGTCCACACCGTCTTCTTCACCGCCTGTAATGCCGAGTTCAATTTCGAGGGTCATTCCCATTTTCGACATTCTTTCGAGATAACGCTTGCTGATTTCAAGGTTTTCATCAAGAGGTTCTTCCGATAGGTCGAGCATATGCGAACTGAAAAGAGGTTTACCATGCTGGGCAAAGAATTTCTCACCGGCATCAAGGAGGCCGTCAATCCAGGGAAGGAGTTTTTTTGCAGCGTGATCTGTGTGAAGAATTACTGGAATGCCATACATCTCAGCAATTTGATGCACATGCAAAGCTCCTGCAATTGCACCGGCAACCGCGGCTTTCTCGCCGCTGTTCGATAAGCCTTTTCCGGCATAAAATGCAGCGCCTCCATTCGAAAACTGTACGATTACCGGAGAGTTGACCAATTTAGCTGCTTCAAGCACAGCATTGATTGAATTGGTTCCGACTACATTGACAGCCGGCATAGCCCAGCGGCCTTTTTTTGCTGCTTTAAAGATATCCTGTAAAACATTGCCGCTAGCAACTCCCGGCGCTACAAAGGATGAAAGTTTTTCTGACATAATTATATGATATTAAGTTATTTAACTAATAATTTCTTTATTGTTTCCATGCACCCTGAAAGGGCGCTGAGCTTATTCGCAAAGCTACAAAAATCCATTGAAAGTGCTGTTCAAAAGGCTGCTATTATCTTTGTTTGCGCTTATGCAATCGGTTTAGATTTTAAATGAAGGAAATAAAAAAGCCGGTTTCATACCGGCTTTTATCGAATTGAAAATCAAAAGTCTATAGGATCAGCATTGCATCGCCGTAGGTGAAGAAGCGGTATTTTTCCGCAACAGCTTCTTTATATGCTTTCATCAGGAAATCATAATCTGCAAAGGCCGAAACCTGCATCATCATTGGTGATTTGGGCATGTGAAAATTGGTTACCATTGCATCAGCCATTCCAAAATCGTAAGGGGGGAAAATAAATCTGTTCGTCCATCCCTTATATGGCTTGATGCGACCGGCTATTGTAACAGCTGATTCAAGCGCTTTCATTGTGGTGGTTCCAACTGCCACGATGCTGTTTCCGCGGGCTTTGCCCTCATTGATCATTTGGGCATTGTCTTCGTCAATAAACATTTCTTCTGAATCCATCTTGTGTTTCGTAAGATCCTCAACCTCAATGGTTCTGAAGTTTCCCATTCCTGTGTGTAAGGTCACCTCCGCAAATGAAACACCGATAAGCTCGAGGCGTTTCATCAACTCACGGCTGAAGTGCATCCCGGCTGTGGGAGCTGCGATTGCGCCTTCGTGTTTCGCGAAGATGGTTTGATAACGATCAGCATCTTCCGGTTCAACTTCGCGCTCATGGATTTTCGGAAGTGGTGTTTTGCCAAGTGAGTAGATCGTTTTTTTAAACTCTTCGTATGGTCCGTCAAACAAAAAGCGTAAAGTTCTTCCACGCGATGTGGTGTTGTCAATAACCTCGGCAACAAGTGATTCGTCGTCGCCAAAATAGAGCTTGTTACCAATACGGATTTTTCGCGCCGGATCAACAAGCACATCCCACAGGCGGCTTTCGCGATTTAACTCGCGCAGGAGAAATACTTCGATTTTTGCGCCGGTTTTTTCTTTTTCACCATACAAACGTGCGGGAAAAACCTTAGTATTGTTCAAAACGAAGATGTCGCCATCTCTGAAGTATTCCAGGATGTCTTTGAAAATTCGATGCTCGATAGTTTGATCTTTACGGTTCAGAACCATGAGACGCGATTCATCTCTGTTCTTTGGGGGGTAGCTTGCAATAAGATTTGCGGGCAGGTTAAACCTGAATTGAGAAAGTTTCATGTGCTTAATCTTTATTTATCCAACTTGATTTATAAAAAATCCACCTATTATTTTAAGCATTTGAGGGAGTAAAGGCTGCAAAGGTAATTCAGGACAGAGGCGATGTCAAGTAAAGTTTAAATCTTCGCAAAGAAAGTGTATAAAATACTCAAACTTGTTTGTTCGGATTTTGGTTGTGGCCTTCATTTTCAGGAAATCTTTTTTTTCCTTCTTCCTGAAAAAATTGTCTTAATTCATCAATGGTTTTGGCCTGTGCAACATCAAAACTACCGATTCGTGTCCTGCGAAGTGCTGTGAGACACGCACCGTTGTTGAGGGCTTTTCCAAAGTCATGCGCCAAACTTCTAATATAAGTGCCTTTGGTGCATTCAACAATAAAATCAACCTCAGGCTTTTCAATACGGGTGAGCTCGAACCTGGTAATGGTAACTTTACGTGGAACAAGTGCAACCTCCTGTTTGCTGCGTGCATAATCAAAAGCTCTTTTGCCATCTATTTTTATGGCAGAATAGCGTGGTGGCAGCTGACTTATTTCACCCTTGAAAAGATACGTTGCTTTGTGCATATCTTCTTCTGTGACTGACGCTATGTCAAATACCGCATCAACTTCTGTTTCAAGGTCGTAGGAAGGAGTTGTCTGTCCCAGTTTCAGGGTTCCGGTATAGGTTTTGTCCTGGTCCTGGAAGAGCTGTATTTGCTTGGTCATCTTGCCTGTGCATACGATAAGCAATCCGGTTGCAAGGGGATCAAGCGTGCCTGCATGACCTGCTTTGAGTCGCTGAATTCGTAAATGTTTCCTGGCCAGCACGCGCAAATGATTCACTACATCAAAAGAGGTCCAGCCTATAGGTTTGTCAATGAGCAATACCTCGCCCGTTTCAAAATTATAATCCATTAAACAACACTTAGATCGTAACCCATTGCATACATGAGTAAAATAATGAGCCCAACCACGATTCTGTAGTAGCCAAAATATTTAAAACCATAGCGTGTTAGCAAACTGATGAAGGTCTTTATGGCAACCAGCGCAACAAGAAATGCCACAAAATTGCCCAAAAGTAAAATGCTGATATGCGATGAGTCAATGGTTTGATAATTTTGAAAAAGCTTATACCCCGCAGCGGCAAACATGGTTGGAACCGCTAGAAAGAATGAAAACTCAGCAGCTGTTTTCCTGTCGAGTTTTTGTGCCATTCCACCAATAATTGTTGCAGCCGATCTGGATACTCCCGGAATCATGGCTATACACTGATACAATCCGATTTTAAATGCTCCCTTATAACTCAACTCATTGTTATTATTGTTGTTAAGAAACCATTTGTCAACAAAAACCAATACAATTCCACCAAGAACAAGCATCGCTGCAACAACAATCACATTTTCCAACATGCTGTCAATGAAATCAGAGGCCAAAAAACCAATCACAGCAGCCGGTAAAAACGCAATAAACAGCTTATAGTAAAATGTAAAACTCTGAAAAAATTGTTTCCAGTATAAGAACACAACTGCCAGTATTGCTCCGAATTGGATGTTAACAGTGAAAGCTTTCACAAAATCATTGATCTCCATTCCCAGAAGCTCTTGGGTGATGATCATATGTCCGGTTGAGGAGACAGGTAAAAACTCGGTCAATCCTTCAACAATGGCAATAACAATGGCTTCGATAATGCTCATGCTAGTTTTTAGGTTTCTTCATAATTGCATAGATTTCAACAACATAACCTGCAAGAACCATGAGTGGTGCAAGTGTCCAGCGTTGAAAACTGAAAATGCCTTTACTAAAAACGTCAGGATTGTCGGAGCCACCACCCGCCATAAGCAGGAAGCCAACCACAATCAACCCAATACCAAGAATTACCCACTTATAGTTTTCACGGTCAAAGGCGAACTGTCTTTCGTCGTTGCCTTCATTCATTTGGGGATTACTGTTTTTGAGTGACATAAATATGATTATTTTGATGCAAAAGTAATGGTTTTTCAGTTGTTTCCTGAGATTTAGCTTTATTTGTGACTTATACAAACCAATTTTGGCCGATGTCCGATATTGCAAATTGCATCACCGGCTGGCGAAACGAAAAATTTATGTGACCATCGTTCAATATGAAGGCTTTTTTAAATAAGCCGGATGAAATCCTAATTTCCTGTTTTGACTGATGATTCCCTGATAATGATATCCACCGGCAGTTTCACCGAACGCTCTTCTTCTCCAATGCTTTGCCTGATCAGCTGCTTATAGAGCAGGTTAAAAGCGCGTTCGCAAATATGGTCAACGGGCTGTTCGATTGACGAAACAGAAGGTTGCGTAAAGGCAAAATACTTTACTTCGTCGAATCCAATCAATGCAACTTCGTCAGGAACTTTCACCGAAAGTTTTTTTAACGACCTCAAACAGGCCGATGTAAGGTTGTTGTTTAGTGTAAAAATTGCCTCAGGAAGATGTCCGCTCTGATACATCTTAAGTATGTGCTCATTCATTGCCTGCTCAATATTATCAAAGGGCACCGTTAGATTCCAGGCCGCAGGAACACTCAAACCGGCTTCAGAAAGTGCGCTCTCAAATCCTTTAAGCCGATCACTGATGGTTGAAATATGTGCCGGTGAAATGGATATTAAAGCAAAGTCTTTGAGTTTTTGCGACAAAAGGTGGCGTGCAGCCATGCGTGCTCCTCCATAATTGTCAACCGAAACGTTTGGGGATTTCATGCCCTCGAAAGTCCTGTCAATCAACACATGCGGAACTTCAGATTCAACAAGCCTGTCGCAGAAATCTGTTGTGTCCTGGCATGTTGAAATGATCAATCCATCAACTTTGCGGTTGAGCAAAAGCTTAATTTGCTCTTCTTCCTTGCGCGGATTTTCGTCCGAACTACAAATCACCACACTGTATCCCTGATGCCATGCATAATCTTCTATCTTACGGGCAATGCGGGCATAGAAAATATTGGATATATCACTGACTATCAGTCCGATGGTCTTTGTTTTTCCGGTTCTGAACCCTTGTGCCAATACATTCGGCTGAAAGTTCATCTCTCTGATCTTTTCTTTTACCCGCTGTTGTGTTTCAGCACTTATTCCATGTTCGCTGGCTTTATTGTTGATAACAAGCGAAACCAATGTCTTTGAAACACCCAGACTATTGGCTACATCAGCGAGTGATGTTTTATTTTTCATGACATTATGATGTTTCTGCAAAGGTATTTTTTAATTGTGTTTGCTGTTTCCTTTTTCATTCATTGGATGTATAACAAAAAAAGGCCGCCTGAATTGGCAGCCTTTGATTGATTTTATTCGACTGATTAATCCTCCTGATGTGGGGCAACCAGCTCTATCAGCTCGGGAAGATCCATGCCAAGATTTTGAAGATGTGAAATTTTTGGCACACCATTTTTGGTCCAGCCACGGCGCAGATAAACTGCATCAAGCAGTTGTTCGTAGCGGTTCTCGCGATATTCCCTGAGTTTTGCCATTTTTTCTTCTACGGTTTTACCGGCAGGATCAAAACCGGCAAGCTCAAGCAATTGCTTGTCATATCTTTCCTGACGTGACAAATATTCTTCGGCAGTGACAGGTCCTGCAGCGCGATAGGGTTGTGCATCGTGCTTTCTAACGCCATAACCGCGGCGGAGGTTAAAGATACGCTGGAAATTATACACCCTTTCCGACATTCTGATCATCTCGTGTTTGTCAAAATCTTTGCCTGTAACAGCTTTGTAAATAGTGACATAGTTGTCAACATGTTCAGGAACTTTTGCAGGCTCATCTGTTTCGTGGTTGTTTTCGGGTTCAACATCATTCCACGGCAGTTTGCACAATCCCATCAGCCCAAACCAGGTTCTGAACATTGGGAAATAATGAAGAGCCTCGGCTTTGGCTTCAAAAGTTGGAATTTGGTTGTTAACCATATCCATAAATATAAGCCAGGCTTCATCGTGCTGCGGCCCTTTATTGGTCATGGCATAACCACCCTGTTGGGCCAAAGATTCCTTGCTGACATATTGCGAGTATTCCAAACCTTTGTTTTCCATGGCTATGTCTTTCAAAAATTGCGGATCGCCCCAGCCATTGGCAATGAACATTTCTTTTAGTTTTCTAACGCCTAATCCTGCCGTGACACCAAATCCTTCGCCTCTGCCAAGTTGATGCAGCAGCTCCATGGCAGCATCTGCATTACCAAAATTGAGTTTCAAGCCTCCCGTACGTTCTTCGTTGAGTACACCATTTTCGAAACATTCCATCACAAAACCAAGTATTGTTCCCCAGGAAATGGTGCAAATGCCATAAGTGTCGCAATAAAAATTGGATTCAATTGTAAAGTCAGGATTAAAAATCCCTGCAATCGAACCCAGCGAAGAAGTTGTTTCATACTCAGGGCCATCAACAATAACCGACTGACCTTTGTAAGGGCCGGTGCGCAGTAAATAATTGTCAACTCCTTTGGCGCAAGCCATGTTGCAGCCGATCCAGCAACCATCGGGGATGCCTTGGGTGAACTTTGATTTCCATACCTCACCATGAATTTTGTCTGCCTCGGGATGGTTTCCAAACTTGAAGTTGTGAACCGGCAACAAGTCATAATCATTCATCACGTTGGTGAGGTGAGCAGTGCCTTTTGTGCGCATTTCGGCCTGGCTGTCGTCTAATTCACGCATTTCGCGGTTGAAACGCTGCCCGCGTTCCATAATAGCTTTCAAATCAACAACGTTGTTGAGGTTTCCTTTAACACCCGGAACTTTTGCCACCAGTGCTTTGATTTTTTTGTTCCTCAAAACAGTGCCGATTCCTCCTCTTCCGGCTTGTTTGAGCCTTACCTTTTTGCGCTTTGAATCATAAAAACTGAAATTAAGCATGCCAATCAGTGAGAAATCAGCAGCAGTGCCGGCCGACACAACAGCCACGTTTTTTTTGTCCTTTTCATCGTCTGCAAACATTTCGGTAAGCAACTCGGCCAATTCATGACTGTCAATGGGCTCGAAAGGTGCTTTGAAAATTTCAACTTTGTGATTGACACCGTCAATAAAAACAATCACATCTTCCGAAGCTTTTCCCTGCAATTCTAATGCATCGAAACCTGAAAATTTCAGGAATGGACCAAAATATCCACCCACATTGCTGTCCATAACCGAGTCGGTCTGAGGCGATATGCTCACGCAAATTGATTTTCCGGTTCCACTGTATTGTGTTATCCCTCCGACAGGACCCGAAGCAATGACTATTTCATTTTCAGCATCGTCCCACTTTGTGCCGGGTTGGGTGCCATCCCATAAGAGCCTTAATCCATATCCTTTTCCGCCTACAAATTTTTCTTTCATCAAGGAACCTACTGGTTTTTCCTTCACAGTATTATCTGATACGTTGATATACAATGTTTTATCAGTATATCCCTTGTTAAGTTCGGTCCATTTATAAGGCCAGCTAACCAGCGTTTCATGACCCTTCAGGATTTCATTCAATTCCATTTTATTTCTTTTTAGTTTATGTGATTTTTTTCACAAATGTAGTATTTTATCGTGCAATTGCTTCTTAAATGATTCATTAATAGCAATATGCAAAATATTGCATATCGGACACT
>ERZ1645187.368-NODE-368-length-44073-cov-94.947635_pt1 | contig 44073 bp, 37 predicted proteins | sample MGYA00575352_ERZ1645187 | MGnify/ENA primary metagenome ERZ1645187 (study PRJEB40837, sample SAMN11349314) | freshwater sediment metagenome | isolation source: river sediment | host: Sediment | place: India: Wazaribad , New Delhi | collected 2017-02-21 ... | reverse complement strand
CCGGCGCCGGTCGAACTCGTGCATCCACGCGAATTCCACGCTCGGCCTCAACGTCGAAATGGCTGCCGCCGCCGCACAGCGTGCCGGGCGGCGAGCCGCCGGAGGTCCTGAACTGAACCGAATCCACCAGGCCGCCCGGCAGCGTCAGGAACGATGGCAGCGACGTGTTAAGCGTGAAGGTCGTGTCGTAGACCACGTCGCCGTTGCGCCGGCCGATGATTTCGAGAGACAGCGGCTCGTGCCATGCGGCCGTGAAATACCCGCGCGAGAGCTTGAACGGAACGCCGCCGATGCTCGAGATGGCGCCGTCGCCGCCGCCGCCGTTGAAGACGACGTTTGGCGCGCTGATCGTGCCGTTCTTGTAGCCGGAGTTCTGGCAGTAAATGCCGGGGTCCGTGTTGAGCGTGTAGAAGTTTGACCACGCGACGCCCCCGTAGCCGGCCGGCAGGGTCTCAAAATGTCCGAACGTATCGAAGTCGAGCGTGATGGTGGTCGCCGCCATGGCGCCCGCGCCATGTATGGCGAGCGCCGCGACCGCGACGCTTCTCAGGATTTTGGTACGCACGTTTCACCGCCCCCAAGGGATCACCGTTCCGCGAGCGCGCGATCGCGTCGCGGCGGCTGAATGGGGCGACCGGAGCGGTGCGAGCGTCTGCCCCGCGTTGCGACCAGAAGCTCGGCCGTATCCCACATCAAATCGATCACATGCGAACCAGCTTCCGCAAGGGAAACCTGTTAAGTGACCGTTACTTAAGCGGGAGCTGCGGCGTCATGCCGCATGCGCGCGCAGGCTATGTCCAACATCGATTAACGAATGACGAATATTGATTATCGTCAGTCGCCATGACTTATGTGAGCGGCTTTCACCCCGGCCACGGCTTCGCGATGTCGATCATGTCCCCTAGATTTTTGTCCGCTCTGGGCCTTGCGCTCTCTGTGGCCGCCCCGGCGCTTGCCGAGCCGCAGCCCGTCGACCGCTCGCTGAAGCCGGTTCTGGTCGCTCCGGTGCATTATTCCAGCGAGACCGACCAGCGCACGTTCGTGGCCATCATCCGCCCGCGCGTGGAGGCGGACCTCGGGTTCCGCGTGCCCGGCAAGGTCGCGCGCCGGCTGGTGGACGTCGGCCGCGCGGTGAAGGCGGGCGAGCCGCTCGCCGAACTCGATACGACCGACCTCAGGCTCCAGAAGGAGCAGGCGGAGGCCGAACTTGCGGCGTCCGCCCGCGCGCTGGAACAGGCCCGCATCGACGAACAGCGCGCCGTCGTCCTCAACGAGCGGCGCGTCGCCTCCAACGCCGCGCGCGATCGTGCGCAGACCGCGCTCGAGGAAATGCGCAGCCGCAACCTGCGCGCCCAGCGCGCGGCCGAACTCGCCCGCAATGCGCTCGACTATGCGGTGCTGCGCGCCGATTCCGACGGACTGGTGTCCGCGACCATGATCGAGCCGGGTCAGGTCGTCGCCGCCGGGCAGCCGGCGGCGCGCCTTGCCCGCGCCGGCGAGAGGGAGGCCGCCGTCGCCATTCCCGAGGCCTATGTCGCGCGTGTGCGCGATGGCGCGGCGACGCTGTCGCTGTGGTCCGCGCCGGACCGGCTTTACAAGGCGAGGCTGCGCGAACTGAGCCCGAGCGCCGATCCGGTCGCGCGGACCTTCGCCGCGCGTTTTTCCATTCTGGAGCCGGACGCGACCATCGCCCTCGGCATGAGCGCCACGCTCTCCATCGCCAATGTCGGCGAAACGAAACTCGCGCGCGTGCCCCTGTCGGCCTTGTTCAACCAGGGCAAGGGGCCGGCGCTCTGGACCGTGTCGAACGACGGCGCGCTGGCGCTCAAGCGCGTGGCGGTCGCGCGCTATGACGGGCGCGATGCGCTGATCGCCGGCGGCGTGGACGAAGGCGAGCGGGTCGTCGTGCTCGGCGTGCAGAAACTCGATCCGGCCGTGAAAGTGCGGCCCGTGACCGAAATCGCTTACTGACAGGCCCGGAGACAAGCGCGATGCGCCGCCTCAATCTTTCGCACTGGGCCGTGACGCATCAGGCGCTGGTCTTTTTTCTCATTCTCGTCGTCGGCGCGATGGGCGCCTTGTCCTACAGCCGGCTCGGCCGCGCTGAAGACCCGTCCTTCACCATCAAGGTCGCCAACATCACCGCCATCTGGCCGGGCGCCAGCGCGCTTGAAATGCAGAGCCAGGTGTCCGACCGCATTGAGAAGAAGCTTCAGGAACTGCCCTATTTCGACAAGGTGCAGACTTTCACCAAGCCATCCTTCACCGCGATGCAGGTGATCTTCAAGGACACGACGCCGCCCGCGCAGGTGCCGTGGCTGTTCTACCTGTTGCGCAAGAAGCTCGGCGATCTGAAAGCCGACTTGCCCGCGACGCTGATCGGGCCCGACGTGAACGACGAGTTCGGCGACGTCGACAGCGTGCTCTACATGCTGAGCGGCGAGGGCGCCGACTTCGCGCAGTTGAAACGCGTGGCCGAAGCGATGCGCCAGTCGCTGCTGAAAACGCCGGACGTTTCCAAGGTCAATCTCTACGGCGTTCAGGACCAGAAAATCTTCGTCGAGTTCAGTCAGGCGAAACTGGCGACGCTCGGCGTGTCGCCGCAGCAGATTTTCGAATCGCTCGCCAGGCAGAACGCGGTCAACGCCGCCGGCGTGTTCGAGACCGGCGCCAATCGCGTGCCGCTGCGCGTGTCCGGCGCGCTTTCGGGGGCGCGCGCCGTCGCCGAAACGCCGGTGGAGGCGGGCGGCCGCGTGTTCCGGCTCGGCGACGTGGCGGATGTGACGGCGGGTTTCCAGGACCCGCCCACCTTCCTCGCCCGTCAGCGTGGCCAGCCGGCGCTGGGCGTCGGCGTCGTGATGGCCAAGGGCGGCAACATCCTGCGGCTGGGCGAGGAGCTTGAGAAGGCGATGGCGCAGATCCGCGCCGACACGCCCGTCGGCATCGACATCGAGCAGATCGCCGACCAGCCGAAAGTGGTGCAGCACGCGGTCGGCGAATTCACGAGTTCGTTCGTCGAGGCGCTGCTGATCGTTCTCGTCGTCAGTTTCATCTCGCTCGGCCTGCGCACCGGAATCGTCGTGGCGCTCTCGGTGCCGCTGGTGCTCGCCATCGTCTTCATCGTGATGGCGATGCTCGGGCTCGATCTCCAGCGCATCACGCTCGGCGCGCTCATCATCGCGCTCGGCCTTCTGGTCGACGATGCGATCATCGCGGTCGAGATGATGGTGGTGAAGATGGAGCAGGGGTTCGACCGGTTGAAGGCGGCGACCTTCGCGTGGGAGTCGACCGCCTTCCCCATGCTCACCGGCACGCTGGTGACGGCGGCGGGCTTTCTGCCGGTGGGCTTTGCGGCCTCCGCCACGGGCGAATACGCCGGCGGCATCTTCTGGGTGGTGATGATCGCGCTGGTCGCCTCGTGGTTCGTCGCCGTGGTGTTCACGCCGCTGATCGGCGCGCGTCTGTTGCCGGATTTCGCCAAACACGGCGGCGTGCACGATCTCGAGGCCATTTACGACACGCGCATCTACCGCGCGCTGCGCAAGGTGATCGCGTTCTGCGTGCGCTGGCGCGGAACGGTTGTGTTTGCGACCGTCGGCTTGTTCGTGCTGTCGGTCGCCGGCTTCGGCAAGGTGCAGCAGCAGTTCTTCCCGCTGTCTGAACGGCCCGAACTCTTCTTCCAGATGCGCATGCCGGAGGGGACGGCCATCGGCGTCTCGCTGGAAACCGCCAGAAAGGGCGAGTCTTTCCTGAAAGACGATCCGGACGTGCTCACCTACACGACCTATGTGGGGCAGGGCTCGCCGCGCTTCTGGCTGGGCCTCAATCCGCAACTGCCGAACGAGGCGTTTTCCGAGATCGTGATCGTCGCCAAGAACGTCGAGGGGCGCGAGCGCATCAAGGCCAAGCTCGAAAAGGCGATCGCCGACGGCGCGCTGTCGCAGGCGCGCGTGCGCGTGGACAGGTTCAACTACGGCCCGCCGGTCGGCTTTCCGGTGCAGTTCCGCGTGATCGGCTCGGACCCGAACGTGGTGCGCGAACTCGCCTACCGCGTGCGCGACGTCGTGCGCGCCGATCCCGCCGTGCGCGATCCCAATCTCGACTGGAACGAACAGACGCCGTCGGTGCGTTTGGTGCTCGACCAGGACCGCGTGCGCGCGATGGGGCTGACGCCGCAGGATGTCGCGAACTCGCTGCAGATGCTGGTCTCCGGCGTGCCGGTGACGACGGTGCGCGACGGCACGGAAAAGATCGACGTGGTCGCGCGCGCCCGCAAGGCCGACCGCGCCGATCTCGGCAATCTCGCCAACCTCACGATCATGACGCGCTCGGGAACGCCCGTGCCGGTCGCCCAGATCGCGCGCGTGCAATATGATCACGAGGAAGCGATCCTGTGGCGGCGCAACCGCGACATGGCGATCACCGTGCGCGCCGATATCGCCGACGGCGTGCAGGCGCCGGACGTGACCAACCGCATCTGGCCGCAGCTGGCCGACATCCGCGCGAATCTGGCGCCGGGCTACCGCATGGAGATCGGCGGCGCGGTCGAGGAATCGGGCAAGGCCAACAAGTCGCTATTCGCGCTGTTTCCCATCATGATCGTGGTCATGCTGACGATCCTGATGATCCAGTTGCAGTCCTTCTCGCGGTTGACGCTGGTGGTGCTCACCGCGCCATTGGGTTTGATCGGCGCGGCGTTCGGACTGCTCGTGGCCAACAAGCCGTTCGGCTTCGTGGCGCTACTCGGCCTCATCGCGCTCGCGGGCATGATCATGCGCAACACCGTCATCCTGGTCGACCAGATCGAGAGCGACGTCGCCAGCGGCCGCAGCACGCGCCGGCAGGCGATCGTGGAGGCCACCGTGCGCCGCGCGCGGCCCGTGGTGCTGACGGCGCTCGCCGCCATTCTCGCCATGATTCCGCTGTCGCGTTCGGCGTTCTGGGGACCGATGGCGATCGTCATCATGGGCGGCCTGTTCGTCGCCACCTTCCTGACCATCCTGTTCCTGCCGGCTCTTTATGCGCTCTGGTTCCGCAAGTCGCTGGACGAATCCGCGGGCGAGCCGGCCTCGCAGGACGCAGAGGCCGAGTCGATCGAAAGCGGCGCGCCGGCGCCGGACCATGTAAGGGTCGCAGCCGAATGAGCCAGACACTGGAGATGGCGCGCGAATCCGCCGGCGTCCGCGACGCCGAGCAGCGCATGCGCATCGTGGAGACGGCGGAAAAGCTGTTCCGCGATTTCGGTCTTCACAAGACGACGGTCGCCGACATTGCGCGCACGCTGCGCATGTCGCCGGCCAACGTCTATCGCTTCTTCGCCTCCAAGGCCGAGATTCAGGAGGCGGTGGCCGCCCACGTTCTGGGCGAGCTGGAGAGCGCCGCGCGGACACTGGCGGCCGGAACGGACTCCGCCGAAAGCCGGTTGCGCGCGCTCGTCAAGGGCGCGCAGGCGATGCACGCCGACCGGCTGACGCGCGACAGCAAGCTGCACGAGATGGTGGAGGTCGCGCTCAGCGATCGCTGGCCGATCATCCGCGAACACCTTGGGCGCATGCGCGCGATCTATGCGCAGGTGATCGCCGACGGCGTCGCGCGCGGCGAGTTCGCCCCTGTCGACGCGCATCTGGCCGCCGGCCTCGCGCAGGCGGCGGTCGTCAGCTTCATCCATCCGCGACTGATGGTCGAATGCGCCGACCTGCCGATGCCGAGCGTCGACGAAATGCTTGATTTCGTCGTGAAGGCGCTGAAGGCGGACGCCTGAGCTTCTCCTTCGCGAAGAGGCGATTCTCCTGCCGGCGTGGTCTCGCCGCGCGGACGGTTCCATGCGCGCGTGGGCGCGGCCGAATTCCGCTTCGTGGTCGTCGTTCTCACGCTCGTCGCCTGGGCCGTGGCGCTTTGGACGCTGGCGGCCCCGGCAGGTCCGGCCGTCCGTCTGCCCTGCGGCTACGCTGTGCGCGACCGCCATGCGGAATTGCGAACGCTCGCATGGGCCGCGCCGCTGGCGGCGCTCGCCATCGCGCTTTCGATTCCCGTGCTTTTCCGGCTTGGCAGGCGCCTGTCGTCCGCGCGGCCATTGCCATAACGCCGACGCGCGTTACCATCCGTCGAAAACAAGCCGGAGGACGCCATGAACAAGCCCGTGCGCGTGAATTCAGACGCCATCGCCCCCGACACGATCGGCCTGAACTTCTACGCCGTCGACCCGTCGCTCTCCGACATCCTGCACATTCATCTGCCCGACGATCTGCGCCGCCACATCGAGCCTCATCTGGAGCGTCTGGGCGGCCTCGCCGGCGGGCGGCTCGACGAATGCGCGCGGCTCGCCGACCGCCACACGCCCATCCTGCATACGCGCGACAAGTTCGGCCGCGACGTGCAGACCATCGAATATCATCCGGCCTATCGCGAACTGGAGGCTGCCGCCTTCGGCGAATTCGGCATTCATGCGATGTCGCATCGCAAGGGCGTGCTGGGCTGGCCGGACACCTATCCCGCCGCCGCCAAACACGCCTTCACCTATCTGTTCAACCAGTCGGAGTTCGGTCTGGGCTGTCCGATCAACGTCACCGACGGCGCCGCCATGCTCGTCTCGCGATATGGCGATGAGGATGTGAAGGCGCGGTTCTTCGACCGGCTCACCACGACCGACATGAGCCGCCTGACGCAGGGCGCGCAGTTCATGACCGAGAAGGAAGGCGGGTCCGACGTCGGCTCGCTGACGACGGTCGCGCGGTTCGAGGACGGGCAATGGCGGCTCTACGGCGAGAAATGGTTCTGCTCGAACGCCGACGCGCCGGTCGCCACCTTGCTCGCGCGGCCTGAAGGAGCGGGCGCCGGCACGCGCGGCCTCGGCCTGTTCGTCATGCCGCGCTTTCTCGACGACGGATCGCAGAACGCCTATCGCATCGTGCGGCTGAAGGAGAAGCTCGGCACGCGGTCGATGGCGTCGGGGGAGATCAAGTTCGAGGGCGCGATCTGCTATCCGATCGGCCGGCTCGATCGCGGTTTCGTGCAGATGGCCGAGATGGTCAACTGGTCGCGCCTGTCGAATGGCGTCAAGTCCACCGCGCTCATGCGCCGCGCGCTCACCGATTCGTTCCACGTCGCGCGCAATCGCTATGCCTTCGGCAAACTCATCGTCGATCTGCCGCTCGCGCGCCGGCAATTGCTGAAGCTCATGCTGCCGGTCGAACAGGCGCTCTCGCTCTGTTTCGTCACCGCCGACGCGCTCGACCGCGCCGAGCGCCAGGGGTCGCAGGATGCGGCCGCGCTCTTGCGCATCCTCACCCCGGTTCTGAAATTCCGCTCCACGCGCGACGCCCGCAAGGTGTGCGGCGATGCGCTCGAAATGCGCGGCGGCATTGGCTACGTGGAGGAATTCGCCTCCGCCCGCGTGCTGCGCGATTCCTATCTCGGCTCCATCTGGGAAGGCACGGGCAATATCGTGGCGCTGGACGCGCTCACCCGCGCGGTCGGTCGCCACCATGCCGAAAGCGTGCTTGCGGCCGATCTGCACGCGCGCCTGACCGATGCGCCGCATGTTCCGCAGGGCTGGCGCGATCGTCTGAAGGGCGCCGTCGACCGCGCGATCGCGCTCGCCCAACAGGTGGCCGCCGACGGTCGCAACGAGGCGGAGGCGCGCCGCGCGACCAGCGTGCTCTACCATGTGTCGAGCGCGGTCACGCTCGCTTGGGAAGGATCGAGAACGTATGAGCGGCGCGGCGATGCGCGGCGCATTCTCCTGTCCCGTCTGGTGTTCGATCATCGGCTGGCCGCGCGCGATCCGTTCGAACTCCAGCACGACGCGCGCGAGGCGACGCTCGCCGATCTGATCCTGTCGGACGCGCCCGTGTCCGCTCGTCTGGTCGCCGAACTGCTCGCCTGACGCCGCGGATATTTACCTTCGACGTAGTTGTTTGCGCGCCATGACTGGCCAAACGTGCGTCCAGACCGAGGAGTCAACGTGATCGCGCGCCTCGCCCAACGCCTTCCGTTCTACTACGGCTGGATCGTCGTCGCCGTCGCCTTTGTCACGATGGCGATTGGCGTCAACGCGCGCACCGCGTTCTCTCTGCTGTTTCCGCCGATCCTCGACGAGTTCGGCTGGGAACGCGCGGTCGTGGCCGGCGCCTTTTCGTTCGGGTTTCTGGTGTCGGGCGCGCTCGGCCCCTTTCTCGGCGCGCTCATGGATCGCAAGGGTCCGCGCGTGGTCATCGAACTCGGCGTGTTCCTCATGGCGCTCGGCCTTCTGGCGGCGCCGTTCACCACCGCGCCCTGGCATCTTTATCTCACGCTCGGCCTTCTGGTCGGCGGCGGCAGCGTATGCCTCACTTACACCGGCCAGTCGCTCTATTTGCCGAACTGGTTCGTGCGGCGACGCGGCCTGGCGATGAGCATCGCGTTCTCGGGCGTGGGCGTCGGTTCCATCCTGCTGCTGCCGCTGGCGCAGACATGGATCGACGCCGGCGGCTGGCGGTCGGCCTGCATCTGGCTCGGGATCATCGTGCTGGTCGTGCTGGCGCCGCTCAACCTGCTGCTGCGGCGCAGGCCCGCCGACATCGGGCTGGAGCCGGATGGCGACCCGGCCGCGGCCCCCGGCGCGCCCGCGCGGCGGGCGAACATCGTCGACCACGCGTGGGCGGCCATCGACTGGACGCTGCCGCGCGCGCTGGCGACGGTGCGGTTCTGGGCGCTTGCGGTGGCCTATTTCTGCGGCCTGTTCGCCTGGTATGCGGTGCAGGTGCACCAGACCAAATACCTGGTCGAAATCGGGTTCGACGCGAAGACGGCCGCATGGGCGCTGGGCGCGGTGTCGCTGGCGGGCGTGCCGGGCCAGATCGTGCTCGGCGCGTTGTCCGACCGCATCGGCCGCGAATGGGTGTGGACTTTGGGCACGCTCGGCTTCGTGGCCACTTATCTCGTGCTCATCGCCATGAAGGGCGCGCCGTCCATGCCGCTGTTGTGGGCGCTCATCCTGTTTCAGGGGCTGCTCGGCTACGGCGTGACGGCGGTGTTCGGCGCCATTCCGGCCGAGATTTTCGAAGGCAGGCAATACGGCGCCATTTTCGGCACGCTGTCGCTGACGGCGCTGGCGGGCGGGGCGGCCGGACCGTGGGCGACCGGCGCGTTGCAGGACCGGCTCCATTCCTACGACGTCGCGTTCTGGCTGTGCCTCGCGGTCAGCCTCGTGTCCATCGCCGCTATCTGGGTCGCCAGCCCCGGCAAGGTTCGGGCGGTGGCGGGGCGCACGCCGGCGTGAGCGGGGAGTCGCGCGCGTGGAGCTGACGCCGGCGCTGGTGGCGCCCACGCTGCTCGTTGTGCTGGGCGCGGCGATCTTGCGCGGCCTGACCGGGTTCGGCTTCGCCATCGCCGCCGTGCCGCTGCTCGGCCTGTTGATGGAGCCGGCGCGCGCCGTGCCGCTCGCGCTGACGGTGGCGGCGTTCGGCGGCATGTTCGGGGTGCGCGCCGCCGCGCGGGTCGCCCACTGGCCTTCGCTGCGGCGCCTGGCGTTCGCCGCCGCCTGCGCCACCCCGCTCGGCGGGCTGATCCTGAAACACATTTCAGCCGACATGGCGCGGCTCGTCATCGCCGCCTTCACGCTGGCCGCGCTCATCGGCATCGCCCGCCGCCCGCCTGTCTTGGCCGAGGGCGTCGCCCATGTCTCCTCGCTGGCGCGCGATCTGGCGTACGGGTTTCTCGCCGGCCTGTTCAACGGGCTGGCCGCCATGCCCGGCCCGCCCGCGGTCGCCTATTACATGAACGCGCCGCTCAACCGGGAGAGCGTGCGCGGCAGCCTCATGGGGTTCTTCCAGTTCACCGGCGTCGTGGGGGTGATCGCGGCGACCTGGCTTGGGCTGATCGATCGGCCGACGGCCATCCTCATCGGGCTCGGCGTCCCGCTGTTTCTGTTGGGCAATGCGCTGGGCGGGCGGCTGTTCGCGCTCGGGTCGGAGACGACCTACCGGCGCATCGCGCTGGCGAGCCTGGCCGCGATGGCGCTCGGCAGCGCCATTCCCGCCGTGCGCGGGCTCATGAGGGCCGCGGGCGCCGGCTGACAGGGGTGCTGAGCCAGGGTTGCGAAACCGCGCCCGTTCGCGTATAGGCCCGCCCATCCCACAGGCGGACTTTTGCGGCTCCTGATTCAAGGACCCGCGTCCGGTGGCCGGTTTTCCGGCCTCTTTCGTCCGCCGAGGTCCAACCGGAGAACGAAAACATGGCGCTTCCTGACGTTTCCATGCGCGGCCTGCTCGAGGCCGGCGCGCATTTCGGCCACCAGTCGCACCGCTGGAACCCGAAAATGGGCAATTACATTTTCGGCGCCCGCAACAACATCCACATCATCGACCTCGCCCAGACGGTGCCGCTGTTCCATCAGGCGCTGAAGGCCGTGTCGGACACCGTCGCCAAGGGCGGCCGCGTGCTGTTTGTGGGCACCAAGCGCCAGGCGCAGGACCATATCGCCGACGCCGCCAAGCGCTCCGCGCAATATTACATCAACGCCCGCTGGCTCGGCGGCATGCTGACCAACTGGAAGACGATTTCGGCCTCCATCAACCGCCTGCGCAAGGTGGACGAGCAGCTCTCCACCGGCGCCGCCGGCCTCACCAAGAAAGAGCGCCTGATGCTCTCGCGCGAGCGCGAGAAGCTGGAGCGCGCGCTCGGCGGCATCAAGGACATGGGCGGCGTTCCGGACCTGATCTTCGTGATCGACACCAACAAGGAACAGCTCGCCGTCAAGGAGGCCAACCGCCTCAACATTCCGGTGGCCGCGATCCTCGACACCAACTGCGATCCCGACGGCATCGCGTACCCGATCCCGGCCAACGACGACGCCGGCCGCGCCATCGCGCTTTATTGCGACCTCGTCGCGCGCGCGGCGATCGACGGCATCTCGCGCAGCCAGGGCGATTCGGGCGTCGATCTCGGCGCGGCGGAGGCTCCGGTCGCCGAGGTCCTGCCGGCCGAGGGCGCAGCCGAGGCGGACGCCGACGCGCCGGCCGAGAAATTCGAACTGCTGAGCGCGCCGCGCGGCGCGCCGGACGATCTGGCGAAACTGACGGGCGTGGGTCCGCAACTCGTGAAGAAGCTGAACGACGCGGGCGTCTACCACTACTGGCAGCTCGGCGCGTTGACGGCGGAAGACGCGGCCAAACTCGACAAGGACCTCAAGCTCAACGGCCGCATCGAGCGCGACGGCTGGATCGCTCAGGCCCGCAAGCTCGCGAGCGCCTGAAGCTCCGCGAACAACGACTCTGTCGCTGAATTTGCTCGGCCTGCCGGAAACCCGGCGGGCCGTCATCCATGGAAGGAACGAAAAACATGGCGACGATCAGCGCCTCGATGGTGAAGGAACTGCGCGACAAGACCGGCGCGGGCATGATGGACTGCAAGGCCGCGCTCAACGAGACGGCGGGCGACATCGAGGCTGCGGTGGACTGGCTGCGCAAGAAGGGCCTGTCGAAAGCCGCCAAGAAGTCCGGCCGCGTGGCGGCGGAAGGTCTGGTCGCGGTGGCCGTGGATGGCCTGAAGGGCGTGGTGGCGGAAGTCAATTCCGAGACCGACTTCGTCGCGCGCAATGAGGACTTCCAGAAGCTCGCGCGCGACATCGCCGGCGTGGCGCTGAAATCCGGCGAGACGGACGTCGAGAAGCTGAAGGCCGCCGCCTATCCGGGCGGCGCGACGGTCGCCGACGCGATCAACAACGCCATCGCCACCATCGGCGAGAACATGACCCTGCGCCGCGCGGCCAACCTGTCGGTGGGCGACGGCGTCATCGGCCAGTATGTGCACACCCCCGCCGCCGAGGGCCTCGGCAAGATCGGCGTGATCGTCGCGCTCGAATCGAAGGGCGACAAGGCGCTACTGGCCACGCTCGCGCGCCAGATCGCGATGCATGTTGCGGCGACCTCGCCCATCGCGCTCGACGGCGCCTCGGTCGATCCGGCGACCATCGCGCGCGAGAAGGCCGTGCTCGCCGACAAGAACGCGGGCAAGCCGGCGCATGTTCTGGAAAAGATCCTCGAGAACGGCCTCAAGACCTATTTCAAGGAAGTGACGCTGCTCGATCAGGTTTCCATTCACGCCGACCATGGCGGCAAGTCGATCGCGCAGGCGGTGAAGGAATCCGAGGGCAAGATCGGCGCGCCGGTCGCGGTCAAGGGCTTCGTGCGCTATGCGCTCGGCGAGGGCATCGAGAAGCAGGAAAGCGATTTCGCGGCCGAAGTGGCGGCCGCCGCCAAGGGCTGATCGCCGCACGTTCGGCAAGAACGACGAGAGCACGAAACGCCGTCCGCACGCGCGGGCGGCGTTTTGCATTTTCGCGCGAAAGCCTCGAATGTAGGCGCTCCATGAGGGGCGGCCTGGACACATGACGAAGCGGAGCGCCGGACGCGGCAAACGCGCGGGTTTGAGCGAGGCGCAGCCGCCCGCCTCGGGCCGCGCGGCGCAGGCGGCCCAGAGACTCGCCAAGGTCGCCGCGGCATTGTTCGACTGCCGCACGGCGCTCGTCGTGCTCGATCTCGGGGACAGGACGCGCATTGTCTGCGGGTACGGGCTGCCGCACAATTACCGCACGGTCGAAGGCCCCTTCCAGTTCGCGCCGACAGACTCGGCCGGCCGCTACATCGTGCCGGACGTGGAGGCGGCCGGGGTCGACCCGTGGCGCGGCCATGCGCGCGACGGCCGGACGGGCTTTTTTCTCGGCGCGCCCGTTCCCAACGCCGCCGGCGCGGCGCTCGCCCTCATCGTCGCGGATGCACGGCCGCGCCCCGCGCCATCGCCGGACGACCTGCACGTGCTCGATGAGATCGTCGCGCTGATCGGCGAGGAACTCACCGAAGTTCTGCCGCTGCTCACCGATCCGCAGGCGCACGTGACCGTGCCTCTCACCTACGATCAACTCCTGCGCAGCATCGACGATTCCGACCGCATGGCCGCGCTTCTGGACGCGAACCTGAAAATTCTGGCGATCAGCCAGCCGGCCGCGAGGCTGTTCGGCAAATCGCGCTCGGAAATGATCGGACATCTGCACAGCGAATACCCATTGGCCGCCGGCCAGACGCTCGAACTGTTTTTCCGCCGCGCGCTCGAGGCAGGAATATCCAGTCCCGATCTGGAGGTCGTCGGCGCCGCCGAACTGGGCTCGCCCGTCTACGCGCTGATCGCCTCGCCGTTGAGCCCGATCGGCGACGACAGCTATTTTCTCAAGGTGTCGGCGCGCGAAATAACACAGCGCGTAGCCCGCGCCGATCTCGTGGACGAGCGTGTGGCGCGCGAGCATCGCGAGCAGCCGGACGCGCTGGAGCCGACGGCGGAATTTCTGTTCGAAACGCTCGCCGAACGCCGCGCGATCCGCAGCCGCGCCGGCGTCAGCTATGTCACCCTGCGCGCCTGGCGCAAACCTGTGCGCGACTATCAGCTCAACGCGCTGAAGGCGCTCAAACGTCACCGGCCGCGCGCCTTCGTCGACCGGATCGCCGCTGAGATCGAGGCGAGCGTGCAGATGCTCGTCGGCGGGGCCGCTTTCAAATGCGTCGTGCCGACGCCGTGCGGCCACTCGCGGACCGACGAATGCCTGTCGGTCGCCATCGCGCGCGCGCTCGCCGCGCGGCTGAATCTGCCGATGGCGCAAGCCTTCGCGCACCAGCGCCTAAAAGGCTCCTCGCATCCGAAAGCCAACGCCACGCGCCCGCCGCTCGTCCTGCGTCAGCCTGTGACGGAGCCGGCGCTGCTCGTCGACGATGTGGCGACGTCCGGCTCGCACCTCGCGGAAGCTGCGACCTTGCTGAAGCCGCATTGCGGAGCGGTTCTGCCCATCGCCTGGATCGGCGGCGACGCAAGCGCGGATTGAGCGGCGGCATGACCTTCGTCACGTCGCCGGCATGACGCACGGCACTCACGCGCCGCTGCGCGCGCGATAGAGTGGCGTCATTGCGATTTTCAAAAGCGAGTCATTGGGTCATGGAAAGCCTCGAACTGCCGGAACGACTGGCGGTTCTCGTCTACGAAGCAGTAGCGGGCGCCTACGGATCGACGGTGTCGTTCGACGAAGCTCACTCCAGGACAAAGGAATATTACATCGAGGCCGCCTGCCGTCTGGCGGGCGGCCTCGATTCTTGCCTGATCGAGGAATTGCGGATCTGGAACGCGCGCGTGCACGATGAGGTCGAACGCGCGGCGTAGGATTGGACGGACAGGCCGACGGATCGCTGCGGCGAATGGCTCGGTCGGCGAAGGTTCTGCCTTCGCAAAGCTTCGTTTCTGGCCGGGACGAAGCCGCGCGCGGCGTCAGCCGCGCATCGAAGGTGGAACGGAGGAGCGGCGTCCCCCATGCCGCTCCTCTTTTCGTTTGCGGCTTTTCCTGTCTGCGGCTTTTTTCATCTGCGTCTTTCGCGCGAGCGCGCGTCGAAACAAGAGCGGCCGGCGTGTTAGCGCCAGAACAGAAGAATGAGCAGGATGATCGGAATCGGAATGCCGATCAGCCACATCAGAATGCCCTTGCCCATACGCGCCTCCTTGCGGGAACATTGATTTCGATGGGGAGGTAAGCGCGCGCGCGGCTGAAAGGTTCCACGATCGTGCTGGAGCGCGGCTTGCGATTTTCTCGGGAGCGGAAATGTTCTAGACCGTGTGCGGACTGAAGTCGGAGGTTGCGCGCGCATGGGCGAAACGCAGGGGCCGCGCTGGAAACGCGCGCTGATCAAATTGTCGGGCGAGGCGCTGATGGGCGCCCAGACCCACGGGCTCGATCCCGTCACGCTCAAGCGCGTCGCGCGCGATCTGGCCGACGCGGCACGGCTTGGCGTGCAGATCGCGGTGGTGGTCGGCGGCGGCAATTTCTTTCGCGGCATTCAGGGCGCTGACAAAGGCATCGAACGCGCGCGCGGCGATTCGATCGGCATGCTGGCCACCGTCATGAACGGCCTCGCGCTCGAACACGCCATCGAGCAGGAAGGCCATCCCGCCCGCGTGCTGTCGGCCGTGCCCATGCCCTCCATCTGCCAGTCCTGGTCGCGACAGGTCGCGCTCGCCCATCTCGCCAAGGGCCGCATTGTGGTGCTGGCGGGCGGCACCGGCAATCCGTTCTTCACCACCGACACTGGCGCGGCGCTGCGGGCGGCGGAGCTTTCGGCGGACGTGCTGTTGAAGGCCACGCAGGTCGACGGAATCTATTCGGCCGATCCCCGCAAGGACCCCCGTGCGACCCGTTACGAGCGTCTGACGCACGACGAGGCGATCGAAAAGCGGTTGGCGGTGATGGATACGGCCGCCTTCGCCCTTGCCCGGGAGAACGCCCTTCCGATAATCGTGTTCTCTCTGGCCGCCCCGCATGCGATCCCCGATGCGTTGTTGGGCCGCGGGCGCCAGACCCTCGTCGCGCCGGCCTGAGCCGGGCGACCCCCATCACGGCGTCGCGCGTTGGGCGCGGGCGCAAACAGGCAGAAGGCCGGCGTGCGACGCCGGCGCCGGAACAGGTGACAGAATGACGACCGTTTTCGATCTGAACGATCTCAAGAGACGCATGCAGGGCGCGGTCTCGACGGTGAAGCACGAACTGGGCGGGCTGCGCACCGGCCGCGCCTCGGCCAGCCTGCTGGAGCCGATCCATGTCGAGGCCTACGGGCAGTCGATGCCGATCAATCAGGTGGCGACGATCTCCGTGCCGGAGCCGCGCATGTTGTCGATCCAGGTGTGGGACAAGGGCATGGTGGCGGCGGTCGACAAGGCCATCCGCAACGCCAATCTCGGCCTGTCGCCGGCGACCGAAGGGCAGGTGCTGCGCATCCGCCTGCCGGAGCTGAACGAGCAGCGCCGCAAGGAACTGGTGAAGGTCGCGCACAAGTATGCGGAGGAGGGACGCATCGCCATCCGCCACGTGCGCCGCGACGGTCTGGACGTGCTCAAGAAGATGATCAAGGACAAGGCCATCGGCGAAGACGACGAAAAGCGTCACGAGACCGAAGTGCAGAAGGCGACCGACGCCGCGATCCACGAGGTCGATCAGGCTCTGGCCGTCAAGGAAAAGGAAATCATGCAGATCTGACGCGCGCTTCTCGCGCCGTCCGGCGCGCGCACGCAAGGCGCGCAGGAAAGCCACATGACCGACAAAACGCTGCCCGGCGCCGCCAGACCGCCGCTCGGAATGGATGTTCCGGCCCACGTCGCCATCATCATGGACGGCAACGGGCGCTGGGCGGCCGCCCGTGGCCTGCCGCGGTTCGAGGGCCATCGGCGCGGTGTGGAGGCGCTGCGCCGTACGGTGCGCGCGGCCATCGACCTCGGCGTTTCCTGGCTGACCGTCTATTCGTTCTCGTCGGAGAACTGGGCGCGGCCCGCCGACGAGGTCGGCGGCCTGATGAGCCTGCTGCGCCTGTTCATCCGCAACGATCTCGCCGACCTGCACGCCAACAACGTGCGCGTGCGCGTAATCGGCGACCGCGCCGGCCTGCCGCCGGACATCGCGCCGCTGATCGTGGAGGCCGAGGAGACGACGCGCGCCAACACCGGTCTCACGCTGATGGTGGCTTTCAACTACGGTGGCCGGCAGGAGATCGTGGCGGTCGCGCGCGCGCTCGCCGCCGAGGCGGCGGCCGGCCGGCTCGATCCGCAGGCGATCGACGAGCGCATGTTCGCCGCGCGCCTGTGGACGCAGGACGCGCCCGATCCCGATCTCGTCATCCGCACCTCCGGCGAGGAGCGGCTGTCGAACTTCCTGCCGTGGCAGGCCGCCTATTCGGAATTCGTGTTCACGCCCATCCTCTGGCCGGATTTCGACGGGCACGCGCTCAAACAGGCGCTGGATGCGTTCGCGCGGCGCGAGCGTCGGTTTGGCGGCGTCGGCGCCCTCGCCAAGAAGACGGGTTCGTGACCGAGCCCGCCGCGCCGCGCCGCGCGTCCTTCGGCGATCTCAGGGCGCGCGTGCTCTCGGCGATCGTGCTGATCGCGTTCGCGCTCGGCGCGCTGGCGGCCGGCGGCGTCTGGTTCATTCTGTTCTGGCTGGCGGCCGCGCTGGCGGTTCTGTGGGAGTGGCAGAACCTGGTGGGCCATGGCGCGCGCGAACGGTTCGTCATCGGCGGAGCGGGCATCGTCGTCGCCGCGGCGCTCTCCGCGCAACTGGCGCCGGATCTCGCGCTCGCGCCGCTGGCGCTGGGCGCCGCGCTCGTCGCCTGGCGCGCCGCGCCGGGCCAGCGCGCATGGGCCGCCGGCGGCGTTCTGTATGCGGGGGCGCTCATCGTGGCGGTGGCCGCCATCCGGCCGGCGCTCGCCGGCGCCATCGAGCCGCCCTTCAACCTGCGCGCCATTCTCTGGCTGTTCGCGGTCGTCTGGGGCACGGACGTCGGCGCTTATTTCGGCGGGCGGCTGATCGGCGGGCCCAAACTGTGGCCGCGCGTGTCGGCGGGCAAGACGTGGTCGGGCGCGATCGTCGGCGCGGCGGCTGGGGCCGCGCTCGGCGCGGTCGTCGCGCTCTGGCGGCCCCTCGCGCCCACGCCGCTCGTGCCCATTCTGGCGGTCGGACTCGCCGCCAGCATCGCCTCGCAACTGGGCGATCTTTTCGAATCGGCGGTCAAGCGCCATTTCGATGTGAAGGATTCGAGCCACCTCATCCCCGGCCATGGCGGCGTGATGGACCGGCTCGACGGGTTCGTGACGGCGGCGATCTTCGTCGCCCTGCTCGGCGCCGCGCGCGGGGCGCATTCGGCGGCGGAAGGTTTGCTCGTATGGAACTGAACGGCCATCGTCGCCTCGTGCTGCTCGGCGCGACGGGTTCGATCGGCCGTTCGGCCATCGACATCGTCGCGCAGGCGCCGGACCGGTTCTCGATCGAGGCTGTGGCCGGCGGCTCCGACGTGGAGGGCCTGGCCCGCGTCGCCCGCGAGGTGGGCGCCAAATTCGCCGCCATCCGCGACGAGAGCCGCTACGCCGATCTGAAACAGGCGCTGTCCGGCTCGGGCGTGACGGCCGCCGCCGGTCCGGACGCGGTGGTGGAGGCGGCGCTGCGGCCGGCCGACATCGTCGTCGGCGCGGTGTCGGGCGCCGCCGGCGTCGCGCCGACCTACGCCGCCTTGCAGGCCGGGCGCACCATCGCCCTGGCCAACAAGGAGTGTCTCGTCTGCGCGGGAACGCCGTTCATGCGCAAGGCGACGGAGATGAAGGCGACCATCCTGCCGCTCGACAGCGAGCACGACGCCATCTGGCAGGCGCTGGGCGGCGCCGCGCCGGGCGAGGTGGAGAAAATGGTCATCACGGCGTCGGGCGGTCCGTTCCGCACGTGGTCCGCCGAGGCCATCGCGGCCGCGCGCCCGGACCAGGCGCTCAAACATCCCAACTGGTCGATGGGCCGCAAGATCACCATCGACTCGGCCTCGATGATGAACAAGGGGCTGGAACTGATCGAGGCGCACCACCTGTTTGGCGTGCCGGCCGACCGGTTCGACGTGCTGGTCCACCCGCAGTCGATCGTCCACGGCCTGGTGCATTTCTCCGACGGATCGGTGGTGGCCAGCCTCTATGCGCCCGACATGCGGGTGCCCATCGCCCATTGCCTGGGCTATCCCGACCGGCTTCGGACCAACGCCCGGCGGCTCGACCTCGCCGCCCTCGGTTCGCTCACCTTCGAGGCGCCCGACATCGCCCGGTTTCCGGCGCTGGGGTTGGCGATGGATGCGCTGCGGGCGGGCGGGGGCCTGCCGACCGTGCTCAACGCCGCCAACGAAGTGGCCGTCGAAGCCTTTCTGGAAGGGCGCGCGGCATTCGGCGAAATACCGAAAATCGTTGGCTTTGCGTGCGAGAAGGCGGTTCGCGACGGTCTCGCGCGGGAGCCGGCCACGATCGAGGACGCGCTCGCCGTTGACCATATTGCGAGACAAATGTCCGCCGCATATTGGCGTTAAGCCCTCCCTCCGGCATGGTAACGATTGAGTAACCAAAACCGCGCGCATTCGCTGCGCCGGACGGAGTGGCCCATGTTCGATGCGTTGACGACCCCCGCCTTGTATCTCGTGCCGTTCCTCGGTGTGCTGACGGTGGTGGTGTTTATTCACGAGCTTGGTCACTTTCTGGTCGGGCGCTGGTGCGGCATCAAGGTGGACGCCTTCTCCATCGGGTTCGGACCGGAACTGTTCGCCTTCGTCGACCGCAAAGGCACGCGCTGGCGCTTCGCCGCGCTGCCGCTCGGCGGCTATGTGAAATTCCACGGCGACGCCAACGCCGCCAGCGAGACCGACGAGGCGGCCATCGCCGCCATGCCGCCGGCCGAACGCGCGGTGACCTTCGCCGCCCAGCCGGTCTGGAAACGCGCGCTGACGGTGGCCGCCGGGCCCGCCGCGAATTTCCTGCTGGCGATCGTGGTGTTCGCCGGCCTGTTCTCGGTCTACGGCCGGCCCGTGCTGACGCCGCGCATCGAGAATGTGGTCGCCGGGTCGGCCGCCGAATCGGCCGGGTTCCGCAAGGGCGATGTGGTGGTTGAGATCGACGGGCAGGCGATCAATAGTTTCAATGAGTTGCAGCGTATTGTTTCCATGTCGCCCGAACAGTCGATGGTGTTTCTGGTCGACCGTGGAGGGCAGGGCGTTCGCCTGACCGCGACGCCCAGGCTGCGTGAAATCACCACCCCGCTCGGCAAGACGCGGACCGGCCAACTCGGTCTGGAGGCGGGCGGCAAGCCGGAGGACTGGCGCGTCGAGCAATTCGGCCCGCTCGAAGCCGTGCGGATGGGCGCGCAGGAGACCTGGTTCGTCGTCAAACACACGGCGCGCTATCTCGGCGGCCTGCTGATCGGCCGCGAATCGCCCGACCAGCTGTCCGGCCCGGCGGGTCTGGCGCAGGTTTCGGGCGAAATGGCCAAGATCGGCTCCAACGCGCTCCTGAATCTGATCGCCGTGCTGTCGATTTCGATCGGGTTGCTCAATCTGGCTCCGATTCCGCTGCTGGACGGCGGCCACCTGCTGTTCTACGCGCTGGAGGCGATCCGCGGCCGGGCGCTCAACGAGCGAGCACAGGAGATCGGCTTCCGCATCGGGCTGGCCTTCGTCGGCGCGCTCATGATCTTCGCCACGTTCAACGACATCGTGCGAATCGGCCCGCAAATTCTGAAGTGGGCGCTGAGCGGTTAACCATTCGCTGACCACGTTTGTGTCGGGAAGGCCACGGCGCCCCGAAAAGGGACAGGCGACGGTTGATCGTTATTTGCACGTTTAGGTAAACCTTGTAGAAGCGAAAGGGCGATCAAGCCTTTCGAAGGCTTGGCGGGTTTCGTAGTGCGGCGACGACGGGTGGCGATAGTGGCGCGCCGCCTGCCGGAGCGGACGGCCCGGCCTCCGGATTCAGCGGCTGAATCCGGCAGTCGGTTTCGGTCGTTGATTGAGGTTTGCCAATTCGCCCGCAATCTGCGATGCGGAGCGCCACACAGAAGGTCCGGGCCAACGGACCGCCGCCGGCTGAATGGCCGGCCGAGTTGAGAACGGGGATCGGCTTGATGCATCGGACGCAGAAGGTTTCGGGCTGTCGCACGGCGACGGCGGTCGCGGCGCTGGCCGTTGCGGCTTTTGGCCTGACGATCGGCGAGGCGGCGGCGCAGGGCGGCGCAGGGCGTGGCGAGCGCGTGGCGGCCCGTTCGGCGCCGAGCGTGTCGATCAACCGCGTGGCGTTCGAGGGCAACAGCAAGGTCAAGGGCGACCTGCTGGTGGGCGAGGTCGAGCTTCGCTCGCGTGGCCAGTTCAGCCACGCCGTCGCGCAGGCGGACGTCGAGCGCATCCGCGAGGTCTATCGCCGCGCCGGCCGCGCCGCCGCGCAGGTGTCCTACCGCCTGGTCGACCTGCCGAACGGCAAGGTGGACGTGGTGTTCACCATCAACGAGGGCGACAAGACCGGCGTGAAGGAAATCCGCTTCACCGGCAACAACGTCTATTCGAACGGCAAGCTCGTCGGCCTGATGACGACGACGGAGATGAACTTCCTCTCCTTCCTGAAGAATTCCGACGTCTACGATCCGGATCGCATCGCGTCCGATCTCGAACTCATCCGCCGCTATTATCTCAAGAACGGCTATGCGGACTTCCGCGTGCTGTCGAGCAACGCCAGGTTCGATGCGGGGCAGGGCGGCTACATCATCGATGTCGCGGTCGAGGAAGGCCCGCAGTACCGCGTCTCCAGCGTCAACGTGAACTCGCGCCTGCCCGACGTGCCGGGCGAGCAGCTGATGTCGCGGGTGCGCGTTTCGCCGGGCGACGTCTACAACGGCGACGCGGTCGAGAAATCGATCGAGGCGCTGACCCGCGAGGTGGCCCGCAAGGGTTACGCCTTCTCGCAGGTGCGCCCGCGCGGCGACCGCAACCCGGGCAACCAGACTGTGGCCATCGATTTCGTGATCGAGGAAGGGCCGCGCGTCTATGTCGAGCGCATCAACGTGCGCGGCAACACCCGCACCCGCGACTACGTCGTGCGCCGCGAGTTCGAGCTTGGCGAAGGCGACGCCTACAATCGCGTGCTCATCGACCGCGCCGAGCGTCGTCTGAACAACCTCGGCTATTTCAAGAAGGTGCGCGTCACCAACGAGCCGGGCTCCGCGCCCGATCGCGTGGTCGTGAACGTGGACGTCGAGGACCAGCCCACGGGCAATTTCTCCGTCTCGGGCGGTTACTCGACCTCGGACGGGTTCATCGCCGAAGTGGCGGTGTCGGAATCCAACTTCATGGGCCGCGGCCAGTTCGTGCGTCTGGCCACCACCATCGGCCAGCGGACGAAGGGCGTCGAGTTCTCCTTCACCGAGCCCTATTTCCTCGACACGCGCATCGCGGTCGGCTTCGACCTGTTCGCCAAAAAGAATTCCGTCTCGCGCTACAACATGTACGAGACGACGACGGTCGGCGGCACGCTGCGCGCGGGCATTCCGATCACCGACGAAATCACCATTTCGCCGCGCTACTCGCTCGCGCAGACGCATCTGAACATTCCGAACAATACCCGGTATCCGTATAACGACTGCTGGTATCCGATCCCCGGAATCACGCCCGGCACGCTGATCCCCGCCAGCCCCTTCTACAACTGCGCCTCCAACGGCGAGGCGTCGATCGCGCTGAAGGCGCAGCAGGGTTCGACGTTGACCTCGCTCGTCGGCTACACGCTGTCCTACAACACGATCGACAATCCCAAGCGTCCGATGAACGGCGTCTACGCCGCTCTCAACCAGGACGTGGCGGGCCTCGGCGGCGATTCGCGCTTCGTGCGCACGACCGGCGAGGTGCGTTACTACAAGGAGATTTTCGACGACGTGGTCGGCTTCGTCCGGCTGCAGGGCGGCAACATTTTCGGCATCGGCGGCTACAAGCTGCGCGTGACCGACCAGTTCAACCTCGGTCCGTCGCTGGTGCGCGGTTTCGCGCCGGGCGGCATTGGCCCGCGCGACATTTCCAATCCGTTCAACTGGCGCGGCAACTCGCTCGGCGGCACGAACTATCTCGGCGCGTCCGTCGAGGCGCAGTTCCCCATCTGGGGCCTGCCGCGCGACCTCGGCCTGCGCGGCGCGGTCTTCGCCGACGCCGGCACGATCTGGGGCTACAAGGGCCGCACCAATTTCACGAGTCTGGCGGACGTCATCAACTATGGTCCGGGGACGATCGCGGCGGGCGGCGGCTGCGTGCCGCCTTACGTGGCGCCGTTGTTCGGGCCGGGCTCCTGTCTGCAGGTCGGCGGCGACACCAAGCGCATTCGTGCTTCGGTCGGCGGCTCCGTCCTCTGGGATTCGCCGATGGGGCCGATCCGCTTCGATTTCGCCAAGGCGATCGCCAAGTCGAAATACGACCAGACGCAGTTCTTCCGTTTCTCCGGCGGCACGTCCTTCTGATCGACCGAACGAAGCTTTCCAACGGCCCCTTTCGAGGGGCCGTTTTCGTTTGAAGCGGACCGATTCCGCTCTATACATCGTGCGCGAAACCGGGCGTGGCGCGAGAGCGATGAGCGAGCCGTTCTTTTTCGAGATGTCGTTTGCGACGCCGCTTGCGGAGATCGCGGCGCTGGCCGGCGCGCGGCTGGTGCGCGCCCGCGCGCCCGAGCCCGTCATCGCCGGCCTCGCGCCGATCGAAAGCGCCGGTCCGCGCGACCTCGTCTTCTACGATAATCCGCGCTACGCCGCCGCCCTGCGCACGACGCGCGCGGCCGCCTGTCTGCTGCGGCAGGAAAACGTCGCCCATCTGCCGGACCACGTGGAGGCGCTGGCGACGCCCGAACCCTATCGCGCCTTCGCGCGCGTCGTCGCCGCGCTCGTCCCGCAATCGGCGCGCGCCGCGCAATTGTTCGGCGAGGGCGTTTCGCCGCTGGCCCATGTGCACCCGCAGGCGCGGCTGGAGCCGGGTGTCGACGTCGATCCCGGCGCCGTCGTGGGGGCGGGCGCCGAGATTGGATCGGGCACGCGCATCGCCGCCAATGTCGTCATCGGCGCGGGCGTGCGCATTGGCCGCGATTGCGCCATCGGCGCGGGCGCGAGCCTTTTTCACGCGCTGCTGGGCGACCGCGTCATCCTGCATCCGGGCGTGCGGCTGGGACAGGACGGGTTCGGTTTCGCGCTCGGGCCGAAGGGCGCGCTGAAGGCGCCGCAGATCGGCCGCGTGATCGTGCAGGACGATGTCGAGATCGGCGCCAACACCACCATCGACCGCGGCTTCACGCGCGACACGATCGTGGGCGAAGGAACCAAGATCGACAATCTCGTGCAGATCGGCCACAACGTCACGATAGGGCGCCATTGCATCATCGTCGCGCAGACGGGCATCGCCGGGTCCGCGCGGCTCGACGATTTCGTCATCGTGGGCGGCCAGACCGGCGTCGCCGGTCACCTGCGCATCGGGCGCGGGGCGCAGATCGCCGCGCAGTCCGGCGTCATGCGCGATGTCGCGGCCGGCGCGCGCGTCGGCGGCTCGCCAGCGCAGGATTTGCGCGGCTTTCTGAAATCAGCCGCGCAGGCGCGCACGCCGCGCCGGACGAAACATCGGGAGACCAAGACGTGAGCGCGAACGAGCCGGGCAAATTCGAATCTTTCGACATTCTGAAATTGCTGGCCTCGTTGCCGCATCGCTACCCGCTGCTGCTGGTGGACCGCATCGTCGAGGTCAATGGCGACGAATCCTGCATCGGCGTGAAAAACGTCACGTTCAACGAGCCGCATTTCCAGGGCCATTTTCCGGGCCGCCCGGTCATGCCCGGCGTGCTGATCATCGAGGGCATGGCGCAGACGGCGGGCGCGATCTGCGTGGCCGCGCACGGCGGCGGCGAGGCGCCGGACCTCGTCTACTTCATGACCATCGACAAAGCGAAGTTCCGCAAGCCGGTCACGCCCGGCGATCGGCTCGAATATCACATGAGGAAGACCAACCGCCGTCGCAACATGTGGTGGTACGAGGGCCGCGCCTTCGTCGACGGCCAACTGGTCTGCGAGGCCGAGATCAGCGCGATGCTCGCGCCGCAGGGGCGCTGACGCTGGGCGCGGTCGTTCATCCGCTGTCCGTCGTCGCGCCGGGCGCCAGACTCGCAGACGGCGTGCGCATCGGCCCCTTCTGCGACATAGGGCCGAATGTCGACCTGGGGCCGGATGTCGAACTCGTGTCTCACGTGGCGGTCGCCGGCCGCACGACCATCGGCGCGCGCACGCGCGTCTTTCCGTTCGCCTCCATCGGTCATCCGCCGCAGGACCTGAAATATCGGGGCGAGGCGTCCACGCTCGACATCGGCGCCGATTGCACGCTGCGCGAGGGCGTGACGATCAATCCGGGCACGCAGGGCGGCGGCATGGTCACGCGGGTCGGCGCGCACTGCCTGTTGATGGCCAACGCCCATGTCGGCCACGACTGCGCGCTGGAGGATCGCGTCGTCCTGTCCAACAACGTCATGCTCGCCGGACACGTGCGCATCGGCGCGTGGGCGATTCTCGGCGGCGGCGTGGCGGTCATCCAGCATGCGCGCGTGGGCCAGCATGCTTTCGTCGGCGGCCTGTCCGGCCTGGAGGGCGATCTCATTCCCTACGGGCTCGCGTTCGGCAACCGCGCGCATCTGGCCGGCCTTAATCTCGTCGGATTGCGGCGGCGTCATTTCCCGCGCGAGACGATCGCGGCGCTGCGCCGCGCCTATCGGCTTCTGTTTGCGCCGGAGGGATCGATGAGGGAGCGGATCGAGGACGTTGAGGGCGAACTCGGCGGCGAACCGCATGTAGCGGCCATTCTCGATTTCCTGCGCTCGGCGGGCGACCGGCCCGTGTGCCGGCCGCTGAATGTCGACGATTGGGATCGCGCGTGAAAGTCTTTCTCGTCGCGGGCGAGAAATCCGGCGACGCGCTCGGCGGAAAACTCATTCATGCATTGCGCGCGCGGCTCGGCGGCGCGCTCGAGGTCGCCGGCGTCGGCGGCGAGGCGATGGCGCGCGAGGGCCTCATCAGTCTGTTCCCGCTCGAAGACGTTGCGGTCAACGGTTTCGTCGCCGTCGCCGCGCGACTGTCGAAGCTCGTCGCCCGCATCGCGCAGACGGCGCAGGCGTGCGCGGCGTGGAAGCCGGATGTGCTCGTCATCATCGATGCGCCGGACTTCACCCATCGCGTGGCGCGCCGCGTGCGCGCCGTCGCGCCGAACATTCCGATCGTCGATTATGTCAGTCCGTCGGTGTGGGCGTGGCGCCCGCGGCGCGCACCGGCCATGCGGGCCTATGTCGACCGGGTGCTCGCGCTGTTTCCGTTCGAACCCGCCGCGCACGAAAGGCTGGGCGGCCCGCCATGCGAATTTGTCGGCCATCCGCTTGTCGAACATCTCGACGAATTGCGGCCCAACGCCACCGAGGAGGGTTTGCGCGCGGGCGATCCGCCGCTCGTTCTGTTGATGCCCGGGTCGCGCGCCTCCGAGATCGCGCGGCTGATGCCGGTGTTCGGGCAGGCGCTGCGGCGCACGGCGATGGTGGGCCGCGCGCTCGATGTGGCGTTGCCGGCCGTTCCGCATCTGGAAAACGCGATCCGCGAGGAAATCCGCTCGTGGCCAGTCAAGCCCGACGTCGTCGTCGGCGAGCGGCCGAAACTCGGCGTCATCCGTCGCGCGCGCGCCGCGCTCGCGGCCTCCGGCACAGCGACGCTTGAACTCGCGCTCGCCGGCGTGCCGATGGTGGTCGCCTACAAGGTCTCTCCGATCGAGGAGCTGGCGAAATATTTCATCACCGTCAATTCAATCGTTCTGCCGAACCTCATTCTCGGCGAGAATGTCGTGCCGGAGTTTCTGCAACGTGATTGCGAACCGAAGATGCTCGCGCGTGCGCTGCACACAATGATCGAAGGCGGTCCCGAGCGCGACCGGCAGATCGCCGCCTTCGCGCGGCTGCCGGGCCTGCTCGCGCCCGCGGGCAAGACGCCCAGCCAGGCCGCGGCCGACGCGGTCATTGCGACGGCGACCTCATAAGCAGGACGAGCCGCGCTGTTTGGCGCGGGCCATGCACTTTCTTGCTGGCGACAAACGCTGCGGCGCGGTCGCTGACGCGATTTGCGACATCGTCGCCTCATTGTGGCGCAACGGGAGAGGGCGATGAGCTCAGCATCCGTCGAGCGACAGGCGTTCGTGGATATCGCGCGCGGACTGTCGATCTGTCTTGTCGTCGTCATGCACGCGACGCTCGGCGTCGGCAAGGCGATGGACGGCGCAGGTTTCATGCACACGCTCGTCGACTTCGCGACGCCGTTCCGCATACCGGCGTTTTTTGTCGTGGCTGGCCTGTTTGCGGGCGCAAGCCTGGCTGCGCCATGGCCTCGTTTCTTCGACGGCAAGGTGCTGCATTTCGTCTATTTCTACGTTCTGTGGGCGGCGATCCAGATCGCGCTCAAGGACTTCGCCGGGGAAGGGTTCGATGGCGCGGCGATCCTGCGCGAGGCGGCGCTGGCGCTGGTGGAGCCTTATGGCGCTCTCTGGTTCATCTATCTGTTGCCGATCTTTTTCGTGGTCGCGCGTCTGACGCGCGCGATCGACCCGCGTTTCATGCTGCCGCTTGCCGCGAGTTTGAACGTCGTCGATCTGCATACGGGCTGGACCGTCATCGATCAGTTCGCGGAACGGTTCGTGTATTTCTACGCAGGTTGCGTGTTGGCGCCGGCGTTCTTTCATCTGGCGTCGCTGGCCGCGCGCGCGCCGCGCAGCGCCGTTGCGGCGCTCGCGATCTGGTGTGTCGCGCAGGCGGCGGCGACCGGCGCCGAGGAAGGCAGGGAGATGGCGGCGCTGTTCGGCGCGCCGCTCGCGCTTGGCTTCGCCGGCGCCGCCGCGCTCATCGTGTTCGCGCGCCTCGTCGACTCGAGCCTGGCGGGGCAGGCGTTCGCCGCGCTCGGCCAACGCTCTCTCGTCGTCTATCTGGCCTTCTTCCTGCCGATGGCGGCGACGCGCATTCTTCTCGTGCGCGCCGACGTGATCGAGGATGTCGGTCTTGTGTCGCTGATCGTGTCGATCGCGGCCATCGTCGGACCGCTCGTGCTCGAACGCGCGGTCGCTCGCACGCCGCTGCGCTTCCTGTTCGTGCGCCCGCGCGCCATAAGCGTATCGCCATCTGGCGCGCACGGGCCGGCGCCGTCCATGTCGCCGGTCGTGGACAAAGGAAAAGCCGCGCGGGTGGCGCGGCTTTCCTGATGCATCGCGACTGTCGAGGTCAGCGCTTGGAGATCGACACGTAGTCGCGCGGCTTGGCGCCGGTGAAGAGCTGGCGCGGGCGCCCGATCTTCTGGTGCGGGTCCTCGATCATCTCGCTCCACTGCGCGATCCAGCCGACGGTGCGCGCCAGCGCGAACAGCACGGTGAACATCGAGACCGGGAAGCCCATCGCCTTGAGCGTGATGCCCGAATAGAAGTCGATGTTGGGATAGAGCTTCTTCTCGACGAAATATTCGTCGTGGAGCGCGATGCGCTCCAGCTCCACCGCCACGTCCAGCAGCGGGTCGTCCTTGATGCCGAGTTCGCTCAGCACCTCATGCGCCGTGCGCTGCATGATTTTCGCGCGCGGATCGTAGTTCTTGTAGACGCGGTGGCCGAAGCCCATCAGGCGGAACGGATCGTTCTTGTCCTTCGCCTTGGCGATGAACTTCGGAATGTTCTCGACCGAGCCGATTTCCGACAGCATTTTCAGCGCGGCTTCGTTCGCGCCGCCATGCGCGGGGCCCCACAGACAGGCGATGCCCGCCGCCACGCACGCGAACGGATTGGCGCCAGAGGAACCCGCCAGACGCACCGTGGAGGTGGAGGCGTTCTGCTCGTGGTCGGCGTGGAGAATGAAGATGCGGTCGAGCGCGCGCGCCAGAACCGGATTGACCTTGTATTCCTCGCACGGCACGCCGAAACACATGCGCAGGAAGTTCGACGTATAGTCGAGGTCGTTCTTCGGGAACATGAACGGCTGGCCGATATTGTATTTGAAGGCCATCGCCGCGAGCGTCGGCATTTTCGCGATCATGCGCATGGAGGCGACCATGCGCTGATGCGGATCGGTGATGTCGGTGGAGTCGTGATAGAACGCCGAGAGCGCGCCCACGGACGCCACCATCACCGCCATCGGATGGGCGTCGCGCCGGAAGCCCTGGAAGAACCGCGCCATCTGCTCATGGATCATCGTGTGGCGCGTGATGCGATAGTCGAAATCCGCCTTCTGTGCGGCGGTCGGCAGTTCGCCGTAGAGCAGCAGGTAGCAGGTTTCCAGAAAGTCGCCGTGTTCGGCCAGCTGGTCGATCGGATAGCCGCGATAGAGAAGAACGCCTTCGTCGCCGTCGATATAGGTGATCTTGGACTCGCAGCTCGCCGTCGACGTGAAGCCGGGATCGTAGGTGAACATGCCGGTCTTGCCGTAGAGCGCGCCGATGTCCACGACATCCGGCCCGATCGTGCCGGCCCGAACCGGCAGTTCGACCGACTTGTCGCCGACCGTGAGAGTGGCGGTTTTCGCTACCATACAGCGCCCCTGTGTTATTGGCCGTCCGCCCGCCGTCGGGTCAATGTCCCGCGCGCTCCGGGTTTTCGGCGATTGTGCGTTGCATAAACGGTAGCCCATCGGCTGGGGGCGTTCAAGCGCGCGTCCAGCCGTGCGGTTCAAACTTTCGGGCGATCCGGAACCATGGTCAACGCATGACGGTTCGTCGCGCGCGACGGCCGACAGGCCTCAGGCGACGGCGCCGTCAAGGCAATCGCCGATGCGCGCAAGGCTCTCCTCGCGGCCGAGCACGTCCAGCACATCGAAGATTCCGGGCGAGGTGGTCTTGCCGGTGAGGGCCGCGCGCAGGGGCTGCGCCAGATCGCCCAGCTTGGCGCCGGTCGCCTCCGCTTCCGCGCGCACGGCCGCTTCCGTCGCCGCCGCCGACCATTCGGGCGCGGCCGCCAGCCGCGCGTGCAGCGCCGGCAGATGCGCCTTGCCTTTGGCGACGAGTTCGGCCGCTTTCGGCGCCATCGGCAACGGGCGCCGCGCGAACAGGAACTCTGCGCCTTCGGCCAGTTCGTTCAGCGTCTTGGCGCGCGCCTTCAGGCCGGGCATGGCCGCGAGCAGTTGCGCGCGCTTGGCGTCGTCGAGCGCGGCCGCCATCGTCGCGCGTCCGGCCAGGTAGGGCAGCGTGTCGATCAGCGCCTGCGTCAGCGCGGCGTCGTCGGCCGCGCGCATGTAGTGGCCGTTCATGTTTTCGAGTTTGGCGAAATCGAAACGCGCGGGCGAACGATGCACCTGCCGCAGGTCGAAGGCCTCGATCATTTCCCCCGTCGTGAAGAATTCGCGGTCGCCCTGGCTCCAGCCCAGACGCACCAGGTAATTGCGCAGCGCTTCCGGCAGGTAGCCCATCGCGCGATAGGCGTCGACGCCGAGCGCGCCGTGCCGCTTGGACAGTTTCGCGCCGTCCGCGCCGTGGATGAGCGGAATATGCGCCATCGCCGGAACATCCCAGCCCATCGCCTGATAGATGTGCGTCTGGCGCGCGGCGTTGGTGAGATGGTCGTCGCCGCGGATGATCTGGGTGACGCCCATGTCGTGGTCGTCCACCACCACCGCGAGCATGTACGTCGGCGTGCCGTCGGAGCGCAGCAGCACGAGATCGTCGAGATCCTTGTTGGGAAACGTCACGCGGCCCTGCACGGCGTCCTCGATGACGGTCTCGCCCTCGCGCGGCGCCTTCAGCCGCACCACCGGTTTCACGCCCCGCGCCTGCGCGGCGGCCACCTCGGCGGCGGACGCGTCGCGCCAGCGCCCGTCGTAACGCGGCGGGCGGCCCTCGGCTCTCGCGGTCTCGCGCATTTCGACGAGTTCCTCGGGCGTCGCATAGCAATGGTAGGCCTTGTCCGCGGCGAGCAGCTCGGCCGCGACTTCTGCGTGGCGATCGGCGCGTGCGAACTGGTAGACCACGTCGCCGTCCCAGGTCAGCCCCAGCCAGCTCAGGCCGTCGATGATTTCGCGAATCGCGGCGTCGGTGGAGCGTTCGCGGTCCGTGTCCTCGATCCGCAGCAGCATCCTGCCGCCGTGCCGGCGCGCGAAGAGCCAGTTGAACAGCGCCGTGCGCGCCCCGCCGATATGCAGGAAACCCGTGGGGGAGGGGGCGAAACGTGTGACCGGACCCGACATGGGCGTTCCATCGGTGAATTGCGGCGTTTTCGAGCGAAGGGGATTGAGGCTCGCGTGAAGAAAACGCGTCAGGACAGATAACCGGAGCATCGCTTCCGACCGTCGGAAGCGAAAATGCCCTGGTGGCGAAATTGGCGCTGCTGTCGCGCGCGCGACCGTGTAGCATGGGCGCACCCGGCGGCAAACCGCCGGGAGAACGAGAGCCGGTCGAACCGGCGGAGGCTGCGAATACCGGATGCTGGGCCGGGTCGCGACATGGCAGGAGGCAGGCGCACGCGCGGCGACGCGCGGGCTGACGCTGCGCGTGGTGCGGGCGCGCCTGCGCGCGCGGCTTGCGGCCGCATGGGCGGAAGAAGAATCCTACCGTCGCCCGGTGCTGTGGCTGCCGGTCGCCGCCGGCCTCGGCGCCGTGCTGTCGCTTGCGGCCGAACGCGAACCTTCGCTGTGGCTGGCGGGGGCGGGCTTGGCGTTGTTTTCCGCGCTCGCCTGGCGGCTGCGCGGCCATCGCGCCGGCTTTGCGCTCGCCCTGCTGCTCGCGGCCGTGATGGCCGGCTTTCTCGCCATGGGCTGGCGCACCGCGCGGGTGGCGGCGCCTATCGTGCCGCGCACGATGGTGACGAGCCTGTCGGGCTATGTGGAACAGGTGGACCACCGGCGCGAGGGCGCGCGGCTCGTGCTGCGCGTGATCTCCATGGAGAACACGGCTGCGCAGGCCACGCCCTATCGTGTGCGGCTGACGACGCGGCGTCCGATCGATCTCGCGCCCGGCGCTCTGGTGGGGCTGAAGGCGCGGCTGCTGCCGCCGGCGCGCGCCGCGCTGCCCGGCGGCTACGATTTCGCGCGCGACGCCTATTTCGCCCGCATCGGCGCCGTCGGCAACGTGCTCGGCCGTATCGAGACGCGCGCGGCCTCCGAGCCGGCCGGCATCGGCGTGCGGTTTTCGGCGGCCATCGACCGGTTCCGCAACGCGCTGGTGGCGCGCGTCGTCGAGAAACTGCCGGGCGACACCGGCGCCATCGCCGCCGCGATGGTGGCCGGCAAGCGCGACTATCTCACGCCATCCGCGCGCGAACTCATCCGCGAGGCGGGCATCTTCCACATCATCACCATTTCCGGCGTGCAGATGACGCTGGTGGCGGGCATTTTCTTCGTCGGCTTCCGCCGCTTGCTCGCCCTGTCGCGCACGCTCGCGCTCAACTATCCGATCAAGAAATGGGCGGCGGCGCTGGCGATCGTCGGCGCCGTTTTCTACGACATCGCCACCGGCTCGCGCGTGGGCACCGAACGCGCGCTGGTGATGACGTCCATCTTCCTGTTCGCCGTCATCGTCGATCGCACGTCGATCTCGATGCGCAATCTCGCGCTCGCCGCCGTCTTCGTGCTCATGGTGGAGCCGGAGGCCATCCTGGGGGCGAGTTTCCAGTTGTCGTTCGCCGCGGTGGCCGCACTGGTCGCGGTGTGGGAAGCGCGCCTCGCCGCGCAGAACCGCGCGCGCAACGCGCCGCCGACGCAGGCGACCGGCCGGTGGGGCGCATTCGTCCACTGGGCGTCGCACGCCCGCTGGCATGGGCTGGGGGCGGCGCTGTTCGCCACCTTCTGCGCGACCGCCGCGACATCCTCCTTCATGGCGGCCAATTTCCACGAATTCTCGCCCTACGTTCTGATCGGCAATCCGCTGACGCTGGCGATGATCGAATTCTTCGCGGTCCCGGCCGCGCTCGTCGGCACGCTGCTCTATCCACTCGGCCTCGACGGGCCGGTCTGGCTTTACCTCGGGCTCGGCATCGATCTCGTGATGTGGATCGCCGGGATCATCGCCGCCGCGCCGGCCGCGACCGTCCACCTGCCGGAATTCGCGCCCTGGGCGCTGCCGTTCCTGTCGCTCGCCGTCCTGTCGGCGGTCCTGTGGCGCACCAATCTGTTGCGCCTGACGGCGATCCCGTTCGCTTTGATCGGCGTCGTCGGAGCGTTGAACGGACCCAAATGGGATGTCGCCATTCAGGCGAACGGCGAGACCGCCGCCGTGCGCGACGGCGACGGGAAGCTGGTGGTGATCGGCCGCAAGTCGGACTTCGTCGCCGAGCAGTGGTTGCGCGCCGACCGCGACGGCCGCGCCCCGGCCGAGGCGCGCGGCGGGCTGTGCGACAAATCCGGCTGCACCGCGACGCTGCCGGACGGCCGGCGATTCGCGCTCATCGGCGACGCGAACGCGCTTGCCGAGGATTGCCGGCGCGCCGACATTCTCGTGACCTCGACCTTCGCCCCGTCGAGCTGCGAGGCGCCGCTCGTCATCGACCGCCGCGTTCTGATGCGCGACGGCGCGACGACGTTGCGGTTCGACGGCGAAAGGGTCGAACGGCGAGTGGCCCGCGCGCCCGGGGAAAACCGCCCGTGGTCGCAAGCGCCACGGCTGCGCATGGAGCGCCCCGATCTCATCCGCCCCTTCGATCGCGACGCCGAAAATAGCGACGTATCGGGCACGCGCTGGGAGTCGCTGGAATAGGGACGCGCCCCGCGCCCCGAGCGCGCTCGCCTCAATATTTGCGCATCAGGCTGACGAGCTTGCCCTGAATCCGCACGCGGTCGGGACCGAAGATTCGGGTTTCGTAGGCCGGATTGGCGGCCTCCAGCGCGATCGAGGCGCCGCGCCGGCGCAGCCGTTTCAGCGTCGCCTCCTCGTCGTCGATCAGCGCCACGACGATGTCGCCGCTGTCGGCCGAATCCTGCTTTCGCAGGATGGCGAGATCGCCGTCGAAAATGCCGGCCTCGATCATCGAATCGCCGCGCACCTCAAGCGCGAAATGTTCGCCTGAAGACAGAAAGTCCGGCGGCATGGGAATGGTGTGGCTGCGCGACTGGATCGCCGAGACGGGCGTGCCGGCGGCGATCCGTCCCATGACGGGAATGGATACATGCGAAGGTCCTTCACCTTCCGGCGCGGCCGGGCGCACGCGCCCCAGGCTGCCTTCCACGACCGTCGGCGAAAACCGGCTCTGGCGACCGGCGCCGGGCGTCGCCGAATCCGGCAGCCGCAGCACTTCGAGCGCGCGGGCGCGATTGGGCAGGCGGCGGATGAACCCGCGCTCCTCCAGCGCCATAATGAGCCGGTGGATGCCAGACTTGGAGCGCAGGTCGAGCGCGTCCTTCATCTCGTCGAAGGAGGGGGGCACGCCCGTTTCCTTCAACCGTTCGTGAATGAACCGCAAAAGTTCGCTCTGCTTGCGCGTCAGCATGGTCCGGTCCCTGTCATCGGCACGCCCGAAAACCGTGTTCGGCGCGATCCTTGCGCGACCGGATTCCGGCGCCGCCGATATGCGGCCAACAGAATGAATCGCGCATCTAAACAAATCATGAACATACGCTATATGTTCGCCCTGCGTTCCGCAAGTGTTTTAACGAGACCCACGCTGAAAGCCGCGACAAATGCATCGACGCAACGGCCTCGCGCGCGGCAGTTCGCGCGCGGCAGTTCGCGCAAATAGGGTCGCGCGAAGAGGGTCGCGCGAATTTTGCCGCGCGAATAGTGTCGCGCGGATAATATCGCGCGCATACGGAGGAAACGCATGGGACTCGTGGAAGGCAAGATCGCGATCATCACCGGCGCCACCAGCGGCATCGGCGCGCGCGCGGCGGAACTGTTCGTGGAGGAGGGGGCGACCGTCTATTTCACCGGCCGCCGGCGCGAGGAGGGGGACGCGCTCGCCGGCAGGATCGGCCGCAACGCGACCTTTGTGCGCGCCGACGCCACCAGCGAGGCCGACTGGGAGAAGCTCGTCGTCGATGTCATGGCGCGCCACGGCCGCATCGACGCCCTGTTCAACAACGCCGGCGGCCCGGCGCCGACGGGCGGCATCGCCGGCATCCCAGTCGAGGGGTTCGACGCGGCGATGGCGCTGCTTGTTCGCTCCGTCATGCTCGGCATGAAACACGTCTCCCCGCACATGGTCGCGCGCAAACAGGGGTCGATCGTCAACAACGCGTCGATCGCGAGCCATCTGGCCGGCTATTCGTCGTCGATGATCTACAGCGCGGCCAAGGCGGCCGTGCGCCATCTCACGCGTTGCGTCGGCATGGAGCTTGGCGAGCACAATGTGCGCGTCAATTCCGTTTCGCCCGGCGCCATCGCCACCGGCATTTTCGGCAAGGCGCTCGGCCTCGACGAAAGGCGCGCCGACGCCAAGGCGAAAGAGATGGAGCAGGCTTTCGCCAGGGCGCAGCCCATCCCGCGCGCCGGCCTGCCGGAAGACATCGCGCAATGCGCGTTGTGGCTGTGTTCGGATCGTTCCTCGTTCGTCAACGCGACCGACATCGTGGTCGATGGCGGCGTCATCGGCGGACGCGCGTTCTCGCCGCACCAGGAATCTCTGCGTCAGATGAAGGCCGCGCTCGAAGCTTCGTAGCGCGCGATTTCAGAACGCGAACGGCGCGAGCGGCAGGATCGTGCAGTCCTCGCCCGCTCTCGCGGCGGGCGCGTGCGGCGGGCGGATCAGCAGCGCCTGCGAGGCGCAAAACACGCTGATGAGCGAGGAATCCTGAAGCGCATGCGGCGTCGCGATCAGGCGGCCGTCCGGCGCGCGCGCGAGCGTCGCGCGCAGAAAGTCCTGCCTCTTGTCGTTGGCCTTCACGTCGGCGCCGAGCGTGGCGCGCTGGCGCAGGTCACGCGCGGGATCGCGGTCGCCCGACAACTTGCGCACCAGCGGCACGAGGAACACGAGCGCGCACACCATCGAGGACACGGGATTGCCCGGCAGGCCGAGCACGCTCGTGCGCCCGAGCGTTCCGTGGATCAGCGGTTTGCCGGGCCGCATCGCCAGCCGCCAGAAGTCGAGCGCCATGCCGGCGCGCGCGAGCGCGTCCTTCACATGGTCGCGGTCGCCGACGGAGGCGCCGCCGAGCGTCACCAGCGCGTCGCAATCGCGTGCGCGCGCGATCGCGGCTTCGGTCTCCGCCAGATCGTCGCGCGCGATGCCGAGATCGACGGCGACGCCGCCGGCGGCTTCCACGAGCGCCGCGACCGCGAAATTGTTCGAACAGACGATCTGTTCTTCGCTCGCCGCCGCGCCCGGCGCCACGAGTTCGTCGCCCGTCGCCAGCACGGCGACGCGCGGCTTGCGCACAACCGGCGCGCGCGCGTGGTTCATGGCGGCGGCCAGCGCCAGTTCCGCCGGACCGAGCCGCACGCCGGCGGCGAGCCCCGGCGCGCCTTCGGAAAAATCGAGGCCGCGGCGGCGAATGTGGCGCCCGAACCCCGGCGCCTCCTTCGCGCCGATCCGCTCGCCCTCGACCACCGCGTCTTCCTGCAACAGCACGCTGTCGACGCCGGGCGGAACGGGCGCGCCGGTGAAGATGCGCACGCATTCGCCGGCGTTCACGCGGCCCGCGAACCCGCGCCCGGCCGCGCTTTCGCCGACGAGCCGCACGCGCGCCGCGCTGTGCGCAAGATCGCCGGCGCGCACGCCGTAGCCGTCCATGGCGGAAACATCGCTCGGCGGCTGCGTGCGCAGCGCCACCAGATCGCGCGCGAGCGTGCGGCCGAACGCGTCGGAAAGCGCCACGTCCTCCACGTCGCGAATGGGCGTGGCGGCTGCGAGCACGCGCGCGAGCGCCGCTTCCACCGCAATGAGGTCGCCCGCCATCAGTCGCGCGTCCAGTCGCCGGACTTGCCGCCGCGCTTTTCCGCAAGCCGCACGGCCTCGATCGTCATGCCGCGGTCGGCCGCCTTCAGCATGTCGTAGACCGTCAGGCACGCCACGCTGACGGCGGTCAGCGCCTCCATCTCCACGCCCGTCCGGCCGACGCAGTGCGCGGTCGCGCGCACGCGCACGCCCGGCAACGCCTCGTCGGGCGCAAGCTCCACCGAGGCTTTGGTGAGCGCAATCGGATGGCACAGCGGAATGAGGTCGGCGGTTTTCTTCGCCGCCATGATGCCGGCGATGCGCGCGGCGGCGAATACGTCGCCCTTCTTCGCGTCGCCGGACAGGCACAGCGCCAGCGTTTCGCGCGCCATCCGCACGCTGCCTTCCGCCACCGCCACGCGCACGGTGGCGGCCTTGTCCGCGACGTCCACCATATGCGCCTCTCCGGTCTCGGAGAGATGCGTGAGCCGGCTCACGATGCGCGCGCGGCCCTGGCGCCGCTCTTCACGATGTCGCCCTGGATCAGCCGGCGCGTCGCTTCCGTCACGTCCTGCTGCTTCATCAGCGACTCTCCGACGAGAAAGGTCGTCACGCCGCATTTCTCGAGCCGCACGCAATCCTCGTGCGTGGAAATGCCGCTCTCGCTGACGACGATGCGATCCTTGGGAACGCGCCGGGCGAGCCGCTCGGTGGTGGCGAGCGAAACGTCGAACGTGCGCAGGTCGCGGTTGTTGATGCCCAGGAGCCGCGTTTCGAGCGCGAGCGCGCGGTCGAGTTCTTCTTCGTTGTGGACCTCGGCGAGCACATCCATGCGCAGGTCGTGCGCGGCCGCGTTCAGCGCCTTGGCGGTGGCGTCGTCCACGCAGGCCATGATGATCAGGATGCAGTCGGCGCCGTTCGCGCGCGCTTCGTAGACCTGGTAGGGGTCGAACAGGAAATCCTTGCGCAGCGCCGGCATGGGAACCGCCTTGCGGGCGGCTTCGAGATCGGCGAGCGAGCCCTGGAACGAGGGGCCGTCGGTCAGCACCGACAGACAGGCCGCGCCGCCCGCCTCGTAGGCCTTCGCGAGCGCGGACGGATTGAAATCCACGCGGATGAGGCCCTTCGACGGGCTCGCCTTCTTGATTTCGGCGATGATGGCGATGCGGTTTTCGTCGCGCTTGCGTTCGATGGCGCGGATGAACCCGCGGGGCGGATCGTGCTCGCGCGCCTGACGCTCCAGCGTCTTGAACGGCATGCGCACCTTGGCTTCAGCGATCTCGCGTCGCTTGTAGGATTCGATCCGGCGCAGGATGTCGGGCATGGTTCAGGTTCCGGCGTGACGGTTGGAGACGGCGACGAGACGGTCGAGCGCGGCGGCGGCCGCGCCCGTGTCGATGGAGCGGGCGGCGCTTTCGGCGCCTTCTTTCAGGTCGCCCGCGGCGCCGGCCACCACGAGCGCGGCGGCGGCGTTCAGCACGGCGATGTCGCGGTAGGCGTTGCGCGCGCCGGCGAGCACCGCGCGCAGCGCCCTGGCGTTGTGTTCGGGATCGCCGCCGCGCAGGTCGTCGAGCTTCGCCAGCGGCAGGCTGGCATCGGCGGGCGAGACCTCGAACGCGCGAATCGCCCCTTCGTTCAGTTCGACGACCGATGTCGGTCCGGTCGTGGTGATTTCGTCCAGTCCGTCCGACCCGTGGACCAGCCACACGCGTTTCGAGCCGAGCGAGCGCAGCACCTCGGCGAGCGGGACGAGCCATTCCCGCGCGAACACGCCGAGCAGCTGCCGCTGCACGCCCGCCGGGTTGGACAGCGGACCGAGCAGGTTGAAGATGGTGCGCGCGCCAAGCTCCACGCGCACGGGGCCGACATGGCGCATGGCGGCGTGATGCGTCTGCGCCATCATGAAGCCGACGCCTGCTTCCGCAATGCACGCGGCGACGTGCGGCGCCGGCAGGCCGATGGCGACTCCGAGCGCGCCGAGCACGTCGCTGGCGCCGGAGCGCGAGGAAGCCGCGCGGTTGCCGTGTTTGGCGACCGGCGCGCCACAGCCCGCCACGATCAGCGCGGCGAGCGTGGAGACGTTATAGGAGCCGTGGCCGTCGCCGCCGGTGCCCACGATGTCGATGGCGCCGGCCGGCGCCGTGACGCGCAGCATCTTCGCGCGCATGGCGCTGACGGCGCCGACGATTTCCTCGACGCTTTCGCCGCGCACGCGCAGCGCCATGAGAAAGCCGCCCATCTGCGCCGGCGTCACTTCGCCCGACAGCATCGCCTCGAACGCGGCGGCGGAATCGGCTTCCGTCAGGCGCGCGCCCGTGGCGACCTTGGCGATGAAAGGCTTGAAGGCGTCCATGCGTCAGGCGGCTTTTCGTTGCGTCTCGTTCCAGAGGCGGGCGAGATCGAGAAAATTCCGGAGGATCGTGTGGCCCTGTTCGGACGCGATGCTCTCGGGATGGAATTGCACGCCGTGCGTCGGCAGCCGGCGATGCGACAGGCCCATGATCAGGCCGTCGTCGGTTTCCGCCGTCACGGCAAGATCGGCCGGCAAGCCCGCGCGCTCCACCACCAGCGAGTGGTAGCGCGTCGCCTTGAGCGGCGCGTTGACGCCGCGAAACACCGTTTCGCCGCGATGGGATATGAGCGCGACCTTTCCGTGCACCGGCGTCGGCGCGCGCACAACCCGGCCGCCGAACGCCTCGCCAATCGCCTGATGTCCGAGGCAGACGCCGAACATCGGGATGGACGAACTGGCGGCCCTGATGAGGGCGATGCAGATTCCCGCCTCGTGCGGCGTGCAGGGGCCGGGCGACAGCACGATGGCGTCCGGCCGGGCGCCGACGACATCCTCCACGCTGCGCGCGTCGTTGCGCCACACCGTCACGTCCGCGCCGAGAGACCCCAGGTAATGCACCAGGTTGAAGGTGAAACTGTCGTAATTGTCGATCAGCGTGACTTTGGGACGCGCGGCTGACATTTTTGCCTCTTTCAGGTCTGGTGTTGTCGGGCCTCGGGCGCTTGAAGTCAACGAGAAGCGAGGATCGCGCGGTGCAGTCCGAGCCTGTTGTCCGGTTTGGTTTTTTTGTCGGCGTTTTCGCGCTCATGGCTGTGTGGGAGGCGCTGGCGCCGGCGCGCGCGCGGTCCTTTCCGCGCGCCGCGCGCTGGCCCTCCAACCTCGCGATCGTCGCGCTGGATGCAGCCCTCCTGCGTTTCGCCTTTCCGGTGGCGGCCGTCGGGGCGGCCGCGTTCGCGTCCGAGCGCGGCTTCGGCCTGTTCAACGCACTGGCCGCGCCGCTGTGGATTTCGGTTCCGCTGTCGCTGGCGGCGCTCGATTTCGTGATCTGGCTGCAACATGTGGCGTTTCATCGCGTCCCGCTGCTCTGGCGGTTTCACCGCATGCATCACGCCGATCTCGATTTCGACGTGACGACCGCGCTGCGCTTTCACCCGGTCGAAATCGCGCTTTCGATGCTGATCAAGATGGCGGCGGTCGCCGCGCTCGGCGCCCCGCCGGTCGCGGTCGTGGCGTTCGAGATCCTGCTCAACGGGCTGGCCATGTTCGACCATTCCAACGCCAGCCTGCCGCCGCGCCTGGACGCGCTCGTGCGGCTGGTTTTCGTCACGCCCGACATGCACCGGGTGCACCATTCCGTGCGGCCCGAGGAAACCCATTCCAATTTCGGCTTCAACCTGTCGATCTGGGACCGCATGTTCGGCCTCTATCGCGCCGCGCCGCGCGAGGGCCAGCAGGGCATGACCGTCGGTCTGCCCATTCTGCGGGAGGAGGGCGAATTGCGCCTCGACCGTATGCTCACGCAACCCTGGCGCAATCCCGATTCCCGCCGATAGGCCGGCCAGGCTCTTGCGAACAGGGGCAAAATAAGATAGTAAGTGATTACTATCTTACTGGAGGCGGTCTTGAGCGCGCCCTCGAAACTCTCGGCCGACGCCCGCCGGGCGGCGACCATCGAAGCGGTGGTCGAACTCGCCGCCAGCGCCAATCCGAGCGAAATCACCACCGCCGCCATCGCCAGTCACATGCGCCTGACGCAGGGCGCGCTGTTTCGCCATTTTCCCACCAAGGAGGCGCTCTGGCTGGCGGTCATGGAATGGGCGGCGGACCGCATGATGGGTCGCGTGCGCAAGGCGGCCGCGCGCGAAACGTCGCCGCTCGCGGCCATGCGGGCGGTCTTTACGGAGCATCTCGCCTTCACGGTCGAACATCCCGGCATTCCGCGCCTGGTGTTCGGCGAGTTGCAGCGCTCGGGGGTCTCGCCGGCCAAGGCCATGGCGCGCACGCTGCTGCAACGTTACGGGGATTTCCTGCGCGAATTGGTCGAGCGCGGCAAGGCCGCCGGCGAGATCGACGCGGCCGTCGACAGCCAGGCCGCCGCCGCCCTGTTCATCGGCGCCCTGCAGGGGCTGGTCATGCAGACGCTGCTGACGGGCGACGCGGCGCGGATCGGGGCGCGCGCCGACGGCGCCTTCGCCATCTACGAGCGCGGTCTGAGAGCACGTCCGGGGAGCGCGTCATGATCGCCCGTTTTTTTCGTCGGCATCGCAAACTGCTTGCGCTTCTGGCGTTCGGCGCGCCGGTCCTGGCGCTGTTCGTCTTTGTCGTCTTTCGCGCCGGCCCGCTTGCGCCCGTGCGCGTGACGTTGGCCACGGTGGAGACGCGCGCCGTGCGTCCGGCGCTTTTCGGCGTCGGCCTTGTCGAGGCGCGCTACGCCCATCGCATCGGACCGACGACCGCGGGGCGGCTGTCGCGGGTCGATGCGCAGCCGGGCGATCGCGTGGCGGCGGGCCAGACGCTGGCCGAAATCGATCCGCTCGATCTCGACGACCGCATCGGCGCGCAGGATGCGGCGTTGCGGCGCACGCAGGCGAGTTTGCTGGCGAGCGAGGCGCAGATCCAGGAGGTCGGCGCCCGCAAGCTCTATGCCCAGAGCCAGTCCGAGCGCTACGAGCAGCTCTACGCCGCGCGCACCGTCAGCGAGGCGACGATCGAGGCCAAGCGCCAGGACTTGCAGGTGGCGCAGGCCTCGCTGCGCGCCGCGCAGGCCAATCGCGAGGCAGCGCTCAAGGATCTGGAACGGCTGCGCGCCGAGCGCGACGGCCTGGTGCGCCAGCGCGAGAACCTGCGGCTCGTCTCGCCCGTCGCCGGCATCGTCACGCAACGCGACGCCGACCCAGGCACCACGGTCGTGGCGGGCCAGACGGTGGTCGAGGTCGTCGCGCCGGAAAACATCTGGGTGAACGCGCGCTTCGACCAGCAGCGCAGTCACGGCCTGAAGGCCGGGCTGTCCGCGCGGCTGCGGCTGCGATCGCACGGCGCCGGAGAACTGGCCGGTCGCGTGGCGCGCGTGGAGCCGCGCGCCGATGCGGTGACGGAGGAGACGCTGGCCAAGATCGAATTCGCGCCGCCGGCCGATCCGCCGCCGCCGATTGGCGAACTGGTGGAGGCGACCGTGGAACTGGACGCGCAGCCGCCGCGTCCGACGATTCTCAACGCCAGCCTGCAACGGGTCGACGGCAGGCTCGGCGTCTGGCGCGTGGACGGCAAGACGCTGCGCTTCGCGCCGGTGAAGATCGGGCCGTCCGATCTCGACGGACGCGTGCAGATCGTCGAGGGTTTGCGGGACGGCGACACGATCGTCGTCCACAGCGAGAAGCCGCTCAAGGCGCAGTCGCGCATCGCGCCGGTCGAGAGGCTCGCCGGAGACGAGCGATGATCAGTCTCGCCGGCCGCGATATTCTCCATTCCTGGGGCAAGTTCGTCTTCACCGGCGTGGGACTGGGGCTGCTGATCGGCGTCACGCTCACGATGGCGGGCGTCTATCGCGGCATGGTCGACGACGCCAAGGCGCTGCTCGACAACAGCGGCGCCGACCTGTGGGTGGTGCAGAAGGACACGCTCGGCCCCTACGCGGAGCCGTCGAGCGTCTACGACGATCTCTATCGTAGCGTGCGCGGCGTTGATGGCGTGCGCGCGGCCGCCAACGTCACCTATCTGACGATGCAGGTGAGCGACGGGCAGGCTTCGGTCGCGGCCGTCGCCGGCGCCGGACGCGAAACGCGCGCGATGATCGTGGGCGTGACCGCCGACGGGCCGGGCAATCCCGGACACCCGCCGCACCTGATCGCGGGCCGGCACATCACGCGCGGCCACTACGAGGCGGTCGCCGACATCGCCGCCGGCTATGCGCTGGGCGACAGCGTGCGCATCCGCCGCAACGATTTCGCGATTGTTGGCCTCACGCGTCGCATGGTGTCCTCGTCCGGCGATCCGATGATCTTCGTGCCGCTGAAGGACGCGCAGGAAGCGCAGTTCGTGAAGGACAGCGACGCCATCCTCGCCCAGCGCGCCCGCACCGCGCAGAACCGCGCGCTCAACCGGCCGGGCCAGCCGGGATTGCTCGAAGCGGTCCTCGCGTCGCAGGCGGTCAGCCCCTTCGTGAACGCGGTTCTCGTGGCCACCGCGCCGGGCGCGGACGTGGAGAGCGTGGCCGAAACGATCCGACGCTGGAAACGCATGACCGTCTACACGCGCGCGCAGATGGAGGAGATTCTGATCGCCAAGCTGATCGCCACGTCCTCGCGGCAGATTGGCATGTTTCTGGTGATCCTCGCCATCGTCAGCGCGGCGGTCGTCGCCTTCATCATCTACACGCTCACGCTCGGCAAGCTGCGCGAAATCGCGGTTCTGAAACTGATCGGCGCTCGCAACAGCGCCATCGCCTGGATGATCATGCAGCAGGCGGTCGGCCTCGGCCTCATCGGCTTCGCGGTCGGCAAGATCGCAGCGACCTTCTGGGCGCCGATCTTTCCGAAATACGTGCTGCTGGAGACGGGCGACGCGGTGCGCGGCGTCGCCGCCGTGATCGTCATCTGCCTTGTCGCCTCCACGCTCGCCATCCGCGTGGCGCTGAAGGTCGACCCCGCGGAGGCGATCGGTGGCTGAGCGCGGCATCCGCATCGAAGGTTTGCGCAAGCGCTACGGCGAGGGCGAGGCGGCTGTCGACGCACTGAAGGGCGTCGACATGGCGGTCGCGCCCGGCGAAGTCGTCGGACTGATCGGGCCGTCGGGCTCGGGCAAATCCACGCTGCTCAAGTGCCTCGGCGCCGTCATCGAGCCGACGGCGGGCCGCATGACGCTCGGCGACGAGACGATCTACGACGACGGCTGGCGCATTCCGGACTTGCGCGCGCTCAGACGCGATTCCATCGGCTTCATCTTTCAGGCGCCATATCTCATCCCGTTTCTCGACGTGACCGACAATGTCGCGCTGCCGCCGATGCTGGCGGGCGTGCCGAACGCCGAGGCGCGCCGCAGGGCGCGCGATCTGCTCGCCGAACTGGAGGTGGACCATCGCGCCGCCGCCATGCCTTCGCAACTGTCCGGCGGCGAACAGCAGCGAGTGGCCATCGCGCGCGGACTGGTCAACCATCCGCCGGTCATTCTCGCCGACGAACCGACCGCGCCGCTCGACAGCGAACGCGCGCTGATCGTCATCCGCATTCTCAACGACATGGCGAAGAAACTGCAAACCGCGATCATCGTCGTCACGCACGACGAAAAGATCATCCCCACCTTCCGCCGCATCTACCACATCCGCGACGGCGTCACGCACGAGGAGCAGGGGCAGGGCCGCATGTAGCGCGGCCATCGCGCGCAGGCGTCCAACCCGCGCGAAGCAAACAACGGCGCAGCCGTTGGTTTAGGAGCGAATGCGACGCCGAGCTGATGCGAGGGTGCGCGCGCGGCCATCGCGCGCAGGCTTCCACCCCGCGCGAAACAACCAACAGCGCAGCCGTTGGTTTAGGAGCGAATGCGACGCCGAGCTGATGCGAGGATGCGCGCGCGGCCATCGCGCGC
>ERZ1645187.367-NODE-367-length-44391-cov-6.744451_pt1 | contig 44391 bp, 38 predicted proteins | sample MGYA00575352_ERZ1645187 | MGnify/ENA primary metagenome ERZ1645187 (study PRJEB40837, sample SAMN11349314) | freshwater sediment metagenome | isolation source: river sediment | host: Sediment | place: India: Wazaribad , New Delhi | collected 2017-02-21 ... | reverse complement strand
TGCCAATGTTGACGTGCGGTTTCGTCCGTTCAAACTTTGCCTTTGCCATCGTGGCCCTCGTGGATTGGGGGGCCCTGAGTGAGGCCCTTGGGATACACGGGGCGCGGGATACCCATGAAACCGGCGGAAATCAAGCCTGACTTGCCGTTTGTCCCGGGCGGCGTATCTTCCTTGTCATGCCGTATCCCGCCTCGCCTCACCCTGCCCGTGTTCCGCTGGCCATGCATCCCATGGGCGTGCTGGACAGCCTGCGCGCCGGGCGCCGCAATGTGCTGGAGCTGATCCCGGATCTGGCCACCCATGCGCCGATCCTGTCGGGCCGCACAGGGCGACGCTGGCACATGGTGATGGACCCCGAGGCGTTACGTCATGTCCTGCGCGACCGGGTGGAAGATTATCCGAAGTCGCTGGTGACCAAGCTGATGCTGCAACCCGCCATCGGGGACAGCCTTTTCGTGGCAGAAGGGGCGCATTGGCTGTGGCAACGCCGCGCGGCGGCCCCGGTTTTCAGCCATCGCAACGTGGCGGCGCTGGCACCCGTAATGACCGCCGCGGCCCTGCGGGCCGTTGACCGGGTGGCCACGCAAACCGGCCGCGCCGTGGACCTGCATGCCGAAATGGTCGCCGCCACCTTTGAGGTGATCGCCGATGTCACCCTGTCGGGCGGTGCGATGTTGGACCGGGGCGCGCTGCATCGCGCGATCGACCGCTATATTGCCGGCGCGGCGCGGCTGTCGCTGCTGGACCTGCTGGGGATGCCGGCATGGGTGCCGCGCCCGGGCCGGATGGTCGCCAGCCCGCAACTGCGCCAGATGAAGGCTGCAGCCGATGAAGCGATCACCGCTCGGCGGGGCGCCCCACAGAGCCCGCCCGACCTGCTGGACCTGCTGCTGGAGGCCGCCGATCCCGAGACTGGCCGGCTGATGACCACCGCCGAGTTGCGCGACAACCTGCTGACCTTCATCGTTGCCGGCCATGAGACCACGGCGCTGACGCTGGCCTGGGCCACTTATCTTTGCGCCTTTGATCAAAAGGTCCAGGATGCTGCGCGGGCAGAAGCGCAAGCTGCCCTGGGCGGTCGTGCAGCCGAGGCCGCGGATGTGCCGCGCCTGCCGCTGATCCGCGCGATCATCGAAGAAACGCTGCGCCTCTATCCGCCGGCAGCGATGCTGTCGCGCACGGCGCGGACTGCGGACCGCCTGTTGGGCCGCGAGGTGCGGGCCGGCGACACCGTGATCCTGCCGATCTACGCATTGCATCGCCACCATGCGCTGTGGGACGACCCCGATGCCTTCCGTCCGGCACGGTTTCTGGACATTCGGCCTGACCGTTACGCTTTTCTGCCGTTCGGCGACGGGCCGCGGATCTGCATTGGCGCCAATTTCGCATTGCAAGAGGCCGTGATCATCCTTGCCACCTTGCTTCAGCGGTTTCGGTTGACGCCGGTGCCGGGGTGTGACCCGACACCGGTCATGATCCTGACCCTGCGCCCAAAGGGCGGGGTCTGGCTGATGGCTGATCCGGTCTGATTGCCGTTGCGTCAGATCACAAGGAAATCCGCAGCCGTCAATGCGGTGCCGTCGGCCAGATCGGCAAAGGCTACCTTGGCGGCGGCGCCAGTGCCATCACGATCATACCACAACGTGCCGGTCGCGCGCTGATAGATGATGCGGTCATTGGCATCCTGGGCCTGTGTGCCCAGAACGAACTGAGATGCGGCCAGTCCACCGGCGGCAAGCCGCGTGAATACGGCATTTTCCAGCAAGATGCGGTCATCCACAGCCGAAAAATCGGTGATGCGATCGAAATTGGTGCTACCGGATGGCGCGGTGTTGAACACGAAGTCATCCTGACCGCGTCCACCGGTCAGCACGTCATTCCCCACGCCGCCGAAGAGATCGTCGTTGCCGGCATCGCCCAGCAGGATATCGCGCCCGCCCGCGCCGCGCAGCACATCATTGCCGGTATGGCCATACAGACGATCATTTCCCGATCCGCCGGTGATCTGGTCATGCCCTGCCAGCAGCATGTTGAAGGCCTGGACCGAATTGCCCGCCTCGACCTGATCGAAAAGGGCCGCGGCGCTGATCGAAAGACCAGTCAAGCTGAACACCCGGTGCCCGCCGCTCGAATCGACGAACAGGCCGGTCATCGTGCCGGCGGTGACATCGGCCAATTCGCCCATATAGGTCGTGAACGCCAGACCCCGTCCGGCAAAGGTCATCGTGGCATCGCCGAAATACAGCTTGATCTGGTTGCTGTTGAATGTTTCGCGATAGCTTTCAAAGATGGTGGAAACGAATTCGCGACCGCTCTCGACGAAATCAATGCTGACCCATTGCGCGCCGGCGGGGGAAAAGGTGAAAACAGCCATCATGCCTCCCAAGGGATGTATGGCTGCAATTGAATACAGGCACTGCGCGAAATCAACCCGCGCAACGCCCGATGCGCTCAATTGAAGCGATTATCCCGCGGGAAGCCGCGGGGCGCCATGGCCCCTGCCCCGGCGCGCGGGCCTTGCCACATCGCCAGATCGGTCTCGGTGCGGGTGCGACCGGCCGGGTCTTTCCAGGACAGACCATCCGCCAGATTGAAGGTGGTGGCATCAGACAGACCGCCATCCTTGTATTTCTGCATCCGAACGCCCTTGCCCTTGGCCATCTCGGGCAATTCTTTCAGAGGGAAAACCAGCACCTTCCGATTTTCGCCCACCACGGCCACATGATCGCCCTGCACCTTGCGGCACAAGGCGGCGCGCAGCCCCTCGCGGAAGGTCAGCACCTGCTTGCCGGCCCGGGTCTGCGCCACCAGTTCTTCGGAGGGCACGACAAACCCGTCCCCCGCGCTGGAGGCGATCAGGTATTTCTCGCCCGCGCGCCAGATGATCAGATCGACGATCTCGGCCTCATTGGGCAGGTCGACCATCAGGCGCACAGGCTCGCCCATCCCGCGGCCGCCGGGCAGGTTGGCGCCGATCAGGGTGTAGAACCGCCCGTTGGAGCCAAGGATCAGGATCTTGTCGGTGGTTTCGGCATGGAAGAAGAAGCGGCCTTCGTCGCCGTCCTTGAACTTCACCTCCTGATCCAGCGCGACATGACCCTTCATCGCGCGGATCCAGCCCATCTTCGAGCAGATGACCGTGATCGGCTCGCGCTCGATCATCGCCTCGAACGGCACGTCCTCGACCTCGGTCGCATCGGCAAAAGTGGTGCGGCGCGCGCCACCGGGGGCCATCTTGCCGAACTGGCGCTGCACCTCGGTCAGATCGGCGCCAATGCGCGCCCATTGCAGCGCGGGCGAGGCCAGCAACTCGGTCAGACCCGCACGCTCGGCCATCAGCGCCTCGCGCTCGGCCACAAGCTCCATCTCCTCCAGACGGCGCAGGCTGCGCAGGCGCATGTTCAGGATCGCCTCGGCCTGCACCTCGGACAGCTGCCCGACCCCGTCGGCCGGCGCCACATAGTCCTTTTCCGAAGTGGCGCGCTTGTGCTTGCGGTCCCAGTCTTCCGCCATCAGCGCGCGCTTGGGGTCGGCGTCATAGCGGATGATGTCGATGACCCGGTCAAGGTTCAGGAAGACGATCAGAAAGCCTTCCAGCAATTCCAGCCGGGCCTCGATCTTGCCGATCCGGTGCTGGCTGCGACGCTGCAACACGTCGCGGCGGTGATCGAGGAAGGCCCGCAACACCTCGCGCAGGCTGCATACCTTGGGCACGCGGCCGTCGATCAGCACGTTCATGTTCAGGTTGAAGCGGATTTCCAGATCGCTGTTCCTGAACAGCGTGCCCATCAGCACCTCGGGATCGACATTGCGCGCCCGAGGCTCCAGCACGATCCGGACATCGGCGGCGCTTTCGTCGCGCACATCGGCCAGCAGCGGGATCTTCTTGGTCTGAATCAACTCGGCAAGACGCTCGATCAGGCGCGATTTCTGCACCTGATACGGGATCTCGGTCACGACGATCTGCCACTGGCCGCGGCCCATATCCTCGACCGCCCAGCGCGCGCGCAGCCGGAAGGCGCCGCGGCCTGCGCGGTAGGTCTCGAGGATCGACTCGCGCGGCTCGACCAACACACCACCGGTGGGAAAATCGGGGCCGGGCACAAGCGCCACGATCTCGGCATCCGATGCCTCGGGTTTGGTCAGCATCAACTGGCAGGCGTCGATCAGTTCGTGCAGGTTATGGGGCGGAATGTTGGTCGCCATCCCCACCGCGATCCCGCTGGAGCCGTTGGCCAGCAGGTTCGGGAAGGCCGCCGGCATCACCACCGGCTCTTCCAGCGTGCCATCGTAATTGGGGCGGAAGTCCACGGCGTTTTCGGCCAGACCTTCCATCAATGCCTCGGCCATCGCGGTCAGGCGGGCCTCGGTATAGCGGCTGGCGGCTGGGCTGTCGCCGTCGATATTGCCAAAGTTGCCCTGACCATCGACCAGCGGATAGCGGACGGCAAAGTCCTGCGCCAGACGCGCCATCGCGTCATAGATCGCACTGTCGCCATGCGGGTGATAGTTGCCCATCACGTCGCCGGCGATCTTGGCCGATTTGCGGAAGGCCCCGGTGGGTGACAATCTGAGTTCGCGCATCGCCCACAGGATCCGACGATGCACCGGCTTCAGACCATCGCGGGCATCCGGAAGCGCGCGGTGCATGATCGTGGACAGCGCATAGGTCAGATAACGCTCGCCGATGGCGCGGCGCAGCGGCTCGGCCAAGGCGGGCTCGGGCATATCGTCTTCGGGCTTCTGGGTCATGCCGGACATGTAACGACGCGCGCGCCGCCGGTCCAGCCCCGCTGTTGTCAACTTTGCCAGGGGAAAAAATTGTGGCCTTTTCGATCTGCAACGGAACCCGAACGTGTTAAAAGCGTCAAAAGTGTGAACGATTCCGGGTGACACATGTTCAAGCTGACGGCCCTCCTCTGCGCTGCGATGTTTATGGCCCTGCTGATCGGCGGGGAGGACCGGGGGCAGCTGCGCCCCGGCCTGGCAAAGGCGGCCGCGCAGGCCGAGCAACGCATGACCATCGCCACGATGGATGCACCCGCGGATCAGCCCACCCCGGCAGCGACCGCCACGTCCACCCCTCTGGCAGCCGATCTGGCGCAGCCGGTGGTTCTGCCGGTGATGCAACCGGCCCCCGCGCAAGACGATGCGGTGGCGGAGGCTGTGGCGCTGGCGGTTTCGGACAATACGGCCCCCCCGGCCAACCCGATCTGGCATGTCACCGCACGATCGGTGAACGTGCGCTCGGGTCCAGGCACTGACAGCCCGGTCGTCGGCCGTCTGACCCGAGGCGAGGCGGTCTCGCTGGTCTGGATGGAGGATAACGGCTGGGCCCGTATCCTGATCGAAGGCGACGGGATCGCGGGCTATGTCTCGACGGATTTTCTGGCTGAAGGCGCACGCTGATACCGTCAAAGGGTTTGCGCCACCGGTGCAAAACGCCTAATCCGGGCAAAAAGTCCGGAGCAGTTGCAATGAGTTCCCCCCGTTCGGTTCTGATCACCGGTTGCTCCTCGGGCATCGGTCTGGATGCGGCGCGCGGCCTGAAAGCCCGCGGTTGGCGCGTCTTCGCCACCTGCCGACACGAGGCCGATTGCGCGCGGCTGCGCGACGAGGGGCTGGAAAGTTTCACCCTCGATCTGGCCTATCCTGACAGCATAACCGCCGCCGTGGCCGAGGCCGTGGGGCGGACCGGCGGCACGCTGGACGCGCTTTACAACAACGGCGCCTATGCTTGCCCCGGTCTGGTCGAGGATCTGCCGCGCGAGGCGCTGCGCGAGATTTTCGAGGTCAACCTGTTCGGCCAGCACGATCTGACACGGCAGGTGATCCCGATCATGCGGGCGCAGGGCCACGGGCGGATCGTCAATTGCTCTTCCGTGCTGGGTCTCGTTGCAATGATGTGGCGCGGGGCCTATGTCTCGACCAAGTTCGCGCTGGAGGGGCTGACCGACGTTCTGCGGATCGAGATGCGCGGCAGCGGCATCCATGTCAGCCTGATCGAGCCCGGCCCGATCCCCACCCGCATCCGCCTGAACTCGATCCCGCATTTCGAAAAGTGGATCGACTGGGAAAATGCAGCCCGGTCCGAAGATTACCGCAATCTGCTGGACCGGCTGTACAAGCCCTCTCCTGGGCCCGACCGCTTCGAGATGCCCTGTTCGGCCGTCACCGCAAAGCTGATCCACGCGCTGGAAAGCCCCCGCCCCAAGGCGCGCTATTACGTCACCCATGCGACCACGCTGATGGGCGTGGCCCGGCGCATCCTGCCCACCCGCGCGCTGGACTGGCTGATCGCCAAGGGGTGAATCGCGGTTTACGCCCGCCGGCTTTTGGGGCTTGATCGCGGCGACACGGCAGGAGGGCTGACATGCAGGGCAATCGCAAGGCGATCTGGGGCTGGTATTTCTTCGATTGGGCCAGCCAACCCTACAATACCTTGCTGCTGACCTTCATCTTCGGCCCCTACATCACCAGCGTGATGGGTGATGGCACCGCCGCGCAGACGATCTGGGGCTACGGAATCGCGGCGACCGGTTTCGTGATTGCCCTGGCCTCTCCGATCCTGGGCGCGATCGCCGACCACGCCCGCGGACGGATGCCTTTCATCAAGGTTTTTTCGGTGATGTATGTGATCGGGGCAGCCGGGCTTTGGCTGGCCCATCCGCAAGACCTGAACATCTGGCTGGTGATGATGTTCTTTGGCCTCGGCCTGATCGGGATGGAGTTTGCCACCAGCTTCACCAATGCGATGATGCCCGATCTCGCGCCGCCAGATCAGATAGGGCGCATGTCCGGCTCGGGCTGGGCCTTTGGCTATCTGGGGGGCGTGCTGGCGCTGGCGGTGATGCTGCTGGCCTTTGACGATTCGGCCAACGGCCGCACCCTGCTGGGCAACCCGCCCGCCTTGGGCCTGGACCCCGAGACGCGGGAGGGAACGCGGTTTGTCGGTCCCCTGACCGCGTTGTGGTTCATGCTGTTCATCATCCCGTTCTTCCTTTGGGTCAAAGAGCCGCGCAAGCGCGGCCTGCCGGTCGCCGCCGCCGCCCGCGCGGCGGTCCCCGACCTCATGCACAGCCTGCGCCACCTGCCGGCGCGGCAAAGCCTGTTTGCCTATCTGATGTCCTCAATGTTCTACCGCGATGCGCTGAACGGCATTTATGCCTTTGGCGGCATCTATGCGGCGGGGATGCTGGGCTGGCAGCCCGTGCAGATGGGCATCTTCGGCATCATCGGGGCACTGACGGGGGCGCTGTTCGCATGGATCGGCGGCCGGGCCGACGGGCGCTTTGGCCCCAAGCCAGTGATCGTCACCAGCCTGATCGCGCTGACCGCAATTGCGCTGGCGGTCGTCTTCGTGTCGCGCGATCAGGTGTTCGGAATCGCGGTCGCACCGGGTAGCCCCCTGCCGGATGTGGCCTTCTTCACCCTTGGGGCGCTGATCGGCGCGGCGGGGGGCGCGTTGCAATCAGCCAGCCGCACGATGCTGCTGCGTCAGGCCGACCCCGCCCGCCTGACCGAGGCCTTCGGTCTTTATGCGCTGACCGGCAAGGCCACCTCGTTTCTGGCGCCCTTGCTGATCGCGGTGACCACCGATCTCAGCGGAAGCCAGCGCATCGGCATCTCGCCGCTGATCGCGCTCTTTCTCATCGGCTTGCTTCTGCTAGCCTATGTGAAACCCGAAGGGGAGAAACAGGCATGATCCGAATCATAGCAGCCGCCTTGGCGCTGTCTCTGGCTGCGCCCGCCGCACAGGCAGAACAACTGGCCAACCAGTTGTTCGCCGCCCATGATCGCCCATCGCAGCAACAGCCGATGCCGGTTGGGGCCTATGCCAAGGGTTGCGCGGCGGGATTGGTGCAACTGGCAGAGACCGGGCCGACCTGGCAGGCCATGCGCCTGTCACGCGGGCGCAACTGGGGCCACCCCGAAACGGTCCGCTTCCTGCAGGAACTGTCGGCCGCCGCAACCCAACTGGGCTGGGCCGGTCTTTACATCGGTGACATCAGTCAGCCGCGCGGGGGGCCAATGTCCTCGGGCCATGCCAGCCACCAGATCGGGCTGGATGCGGATGTCTGGATGCTGCCGCCCAAGCGCCTGAACCTCAGCCGGGCCGAGCGTGAGGAGATCAGCTCGATCCCGGTGCGGTCAGCCGATCAGCGCAGCGTGACCGAGAACTGGACACCGCAGCACCATGCGCTGCTGCGGGCCGCGGCTTCCGATCCGCGGGTGGATCGCATCTTCGTGGCCGCTGCGGTCAAGATCGAGATGTGCAAATCTGCCACCCGCAAGGACCGGAACTGGCTGCAAAAGATCCGCCCGGTGGCCGGCCATGACACGCATTTCCATGTGCGGCTGAAATGCCCGAAAGGCGCACGCCTGTGCGAGACGCAAAGCCCCACGGTGGCCGAGCTGTCGAAGGGCGGCGATGGCTGTGACGAAACGCGTATGTGGTGGGTAACAGACTACCTCAACCCGCCCAAGGGTTCCAAACCCGCCGAACCCGAACCCCGCGCCCGTCACCCGCGCGAATATACGATGGCCGACCTGCCCGCCCAATGCCAAGACGTTCTTTCCTCGCGCTGACACTGGCCCTCGGGCTGGCGCTGGAAAGCAGCGCCGCGCCCGAGGTGCCCGCGACCTATCTCGGCAGTTTCACCTGGACCGCGGCGGATGCCCGCCTGGGGGGCATGTCGGCGATCGAGGTGGCGGCCAACGGCATCGATTTTACCGCCTTGTCGGATCGCGGCGCATGGACCGCGGGCCGGTTGATCCGCGACCACCGCGGCCTGATCGTAGGCGTCGAGGCCGCCCCGTTGCGGCTGTTGCAGGCCAACGGACCAAAGCCCTTGGCCAAAAACCGCGCGGATAGCGAGGGGCTGGCAATTACGCCCGACGGCACGGCCTATGTCTCATTCGAAGGTGTGGCCCGGGTGCTGCGCTATGACCGGCTGACCGGGCAAGCCGAAAACCTGCCGACGCCCCAGGCCTTCAAGCGGATGCAACGTAACGCGGCGCTCGAGGCGCTGGCGGTGGATGCAGTCGGGGCGCTTTACACCATCCCAGAGCGGTCGGGCGCCGAAAACCGCCCCTTTCCGGTCTGGCGGTTTGCAGACGGCACATGGACACAACCCTTCAGCATCCCGCGCCGCGGGACATTTCTGCCGGTAGGGGCCGATTTTGGCCCCGACGGCCGGTTGTATCTGCTGGAGCGGCAGTTTCTCGGCCTTCCGGGCTTTGCCAGCCGCGTGCGGCGCTTCGAGTTGGGTCCGGGCGGGATCACCGCCGAGGAAACCCTGCTGGAAACCCGGCCCGGCACCCATGACAATCTGGAGGGCATCGCTGTCTGGCGCGAGGCGGATGGCGCGATCCGGCTGACCCTGCTGTCGGATGACAATTTCCGCTTTTTCCAGCGGACCGAGTTGGTTGAATACCGCATCCCCGATTGACTCATGGCGCTGCCGGGCCTAATGCCGCAGCCTGCTCCGATCTTGGGGCACAGGTCGCCGCAACCCTGCAAAAACGGGCACATGATGCAGAAATCTCTCGTTCCCGGCGTAATCGCCATGGGGGTCATCGTTCTGGCTTCCAACATCCTGGTGCAATTCCTGTTCGGCCAATGGCTGACCTGGGGCGCCTTTACCTATCCGCTGGCCTTCCTCGTCACCGATCTGACCAACCGCCTGCAGGGCGCCGCAGCCGCGCGCCGCGTGGTGTTGGCGGGGTTTGGGGTGGGCGTGATCTGCTCGTTCATCGGCGCGCAAATCGTGGGCGAGTTCGGCCCCTTGGTCACACTGCGCGTGGCTCTGGGCTCTGGCCTGGCCTTCCTGATTGCGCAGCTGGTTGACATCGCCGTCTTCAACCGCTTGCGTGCTGGCAGCTGGTGGCGCGCGCCGTTGGTCTCGACGCTGTTCGGCGCCACGCTGGACACTGCGATCTTTTTTACCGTGGCTTTCTCGGCCGCTCTGATGTTCATCGAGCCCGGCATTGACGTGTCCTGGGCGGGCGAGATGCTGCCGCTGCTGGGCTTTGGCCCGCAAGTGCCCCTCTGGGTTTCGCTGGCGACGGCAGATTGGCTGGTCAAGCTGTCCTTGGCCCTTGTGGCGCTGGTGCCATTCAGACTGATCGTCGGAAAATTGACGGCACGGCTTGCGTGAAATGTTTTGACAAACACAAAATCTGTGTCACCTTTCCCTTATCGCAACTTTTTGAAAGGAGGTGATCCAGTGTCGAGAGTGATATTGGAGAAAACGGTCGGGACATTCTGCGGGAGGATGATCTGAGGGCAGCCCTTCGGGCAACCCACCGCAGATTGAGCGATACGCTCTAACTGGCTCATCTCCTAGAGCTCGGAAAGGGTCCCAAACGGGACCCTTTCTCTTTTCCTCAACGCCTGTTCACAAAGACCATGCTGCGCATCACCGACCAGATCACCATCGCCGACTGGGAGATGACCGAAACCTTTTCGCGTTCATCCGGGCCGGGCGGGCAGAATGTCAACAAGGTCGAAACCGCCGTCGAATTGCGGTTCGAGGCCGAACGCTCGCCGCATCTGTCGCCGGCGGTGAAGGCGCGGCTGAAGCGACTGGCCGGACGACGCTGGACCAATGACGGCGCAATCGTGATCCGTGCCGAAGAAACCCGCAGTCAGGCCCGCAACCGGGAACTGGCGCAAGAGCGTCTGGCAGACTTGATCCGACAGGCGCTGGTGGCACCCAAACGCCGCGTTGCCACCAAGCCCACATGGGGCAGCCAGCAACGGCGGCTGGCCGCGAAAACCCAGCGCGGCGAGGTGAAGGCGTTGCGTGGAAGGGTGGACGAGGACTGATCCCGACAAGCATCAGCAGCGCCGCCGTTACCGACTTAGCGTTCACAAACGCAAGCGCGCTGTCGTGCGCGCGTGATGGAATCTGTTGCCGCGCCCGCAAAGCCCGGATAAGGCAGCGCGTGACAAGCGGATGACATTTCCATGACAAACATGCCCCAGCCCGAGCAGAACCAGTGGAAAACGCTGGACAAGGATCTGAAACGGATCGTCCAGCTGGAACAGGCAACCGCCTTCCTGTCTCGGCCACTGATCGCGATCGGCATTGCACTGGCCTTCGTGGCGGTCTGCACGATCGCCGCGGCCGTGTTCATCGGCGGCGCGCCCAAAGGCCTGATCGTGGTCGCCGCTGCCGCCTTCGGGGCCTATATGGCGCTGAACATCGGCGCGAATGATGTGGCGAACAACATGGGCCCAGCCGTGGGCGCAAATGCCCTGACGATGGGCGGCGCGTTGGTGATTGCCGCGATCTTCGAGACCGCAGGCGCGCTGATCGCGGGCGGGGATGTGGTTTCAACCATCTCTGGCGGAATCGTCGCCCCCGAAGCGGTGGCCGCGCCGCAGACCTTCATCTGGGCGATGATGGCGGCCTTGATCGCCTCGTCCCTTTGGCTGAACCTTGCGACATGGCTGGGGGCGCCGGTCTCGACAACGCATGCCATTGTTGGCGGGGTGATGGGCGCGGGCGTGGTCGCGGCAGGGTTTGGCGCGGTAGATTGGGGCAAGATGGGCCAGATTGCCGCAAGCTGGGTGATATCGCCGGTTCTGGGCGGCGTGATCGCCGCGGCCTTTCTTGCCTTCATCAAGGCCCGCATCGCAGATGTGGACGACAAGCTGGCCGCCGCGCGTTTCTGGGTGCCGATCCTGATCGGGGTGATGGCCGGCACCTTCGCCACCTATCTTTCGGTCAAGGGTCTGAAGAAGATTGTCGAAATCTCAATGGGCTCCGCGGTCATGCTGGGGATCGCGATTGGCATTGCAGCACTGATCGTCACCCGTCCGATCATCCGCCGGCAATCCGTGGGGATGGAGAACCGCAAGAAGTCGCTGCGCGCGCTGTTCGGCATGCCGCTGGTAATCTCGGCTGCGCTGCTGTCCTTTGCCCATGGTGCGAATGACGTGGCCAATGCGGTCGGACCTCTGGCGGCCATCGTGCATGCCGTGGCCGATGGCGGCACCGCCGAAAAGGTTACAATTCCACTCTGGGTCATGCTGATCGGGGCGGGCGGGATCTCGTTCGGCCTTGTGCTGTTCGGGCCGAAACTGATCCGCATGGTCGGATCCGAGATCACCAAGCTCAACCCGCTGCGCGCCTTTTGCGTGGCGCTTTCGGCGGCGATCACGGTGATCGTGGCCAGCGCGCTGGGGCTTCCGGTCAGCTCTACCCATATCGCTGTGGGTGCCGTGTTTGGGGTGGGCTTCTTCCGTGAATGGCATGCCGACCGCAAGACCCGCCGCACCGGCATCGTCAAAGGCAACCCCGTCCCGGTGGATGAGCGCGCAAAACGCAAATTGGTCCGCCGCGCCCATGTCCTGTCGATCGGTGCGGCCTGGGTGGTGACGGTGCCGCTGACCGCCGGCCTGTCGGCTGCGATCTTCTATGTGCTGAACTGGCTGGCCTGAGGCGCTGGGTCTCAGACCCGCACCTCTTGCGCCACCTGATCGCCCACGCCGAACACACGCTTGTAGCGGGCCACCTGATCGGCGGGTCCCATCGCCTTGTTGGGGTTATCGGACAGCTTGACCGTAGGCCGGCCATTGGCGCTGACCGCCTTGCAGACCAGACTGAACGGCGCGAGCCTTCCATCGGCAAAGCCGGTGAAATCATTGGTCAGCATCGTCCCCCAGCCGAACGATACCTTGACCCGGCCAGCAAAGCGGGCGTGCAGCGCCTCGATCACCTCGACATCCAGGCCATCGGAAAAGATCACCAGCTTTTCGCGTGGGTCTTCGCCCCGGTCCTGCCACCACCGGATCGCCATCTCCGTCGCAGCCACCGGATCACCTGAATCGATGCGGATCCCGGTCCATTGCGACAGCCAATCCGGCGCGTGCTTCAAGAAGCCCTCGGTGCCAAAGGTATCGGGCAGCATGATCCGCAGATTACCGTCATGCTCTTCATGCCAGTCGGCCAGCACCCGATACGGCGCCTCGGCCAACTCGGCATCGCTGTCGGCCAGGGCGGCATAGACCATCGGCAATTCATGGGCGTTGGTGCCGATTGCCTCGATATCGCGCTTCATGGCGATCTTGCAGTTGGAGGTGCCGATAAAGGTCTGCTCGCCCAAACCTTCCATCATCGCCTGCACGCACCAGTCCTGCCACAAGAAGCCGTGGCGGCGGCGGGTGCCGAAATCGGCGATCTTCAGCCCCTCGATCTTGCGCAGTCGCTCGATCTTTTCCCAGATCCGGGTCATTGCGCGGGCATAAAGAACCTGCAGTTCAAACTTGCCCATCCCCTTCAGCACCGCGCGCGACCGCAGCTCCATGATGATCGCCAGGGCGGGGATCTCCCACAGCATCACCTCGGGCCAGCGCCCCTCGAAGGTCAGCTCATACTGCCCGTCGCGCCTCTCCAGATGATAGGCGGGCAGGCGCAGCCCCTCGAACCATTCCATGAAGTCGGGGCGGAACATCTGCCGCTTGCCGTAAAAGGTATTGCCGCGCAGCCAGGTGCTTTCACCCCGGCTGAGCGACAGCGAGCGCACATGGTCCAGCTGCTCGCGCAGCTCGCCCTCGTCGATCAGTTCCGCCAGCCGGATGGATTTGCTGCGATTGATCAGGCTGAAGGTGACCTGCGTGTCGGGCCGGTTGCGAAACACCGACTGGCACATCAGCAGTTTGTAAAAATCCGTGTCGATCAGCGACCGAATGATCGGGTCGATCTTGAAGGCGTGGTTATAGACGCGGGTTGCGATATCGACCATGGCTCAGCCCTCCAAGGTCACGCCGGCGGCGCGCATTTGCGCGACCGCATCGGCCAACGAGCCGTTGAGGTCGATCGCGCGCGACAGGTCCATCCGCACCGTCACCGCAAAGCCCAGCCGCACCGCATCCAGCGCCGAATAGGCCACGCAGTAATCGGTGGCGAGGCCCGCCAGCACCAGCCGCTTGATGCCGCGATTGCGCAGATAGCCCTCCAGCCCCGTCGCGGTCTGCCGGTCATTCTCGAAAAACGCCGAATAGCTGTCGATCCCGGGGCGAAAGCCCTTGCGGATCACCAGCTGCGCCGGATCCGTCTTCAGGTCGGGATGAAACGCCGCCCCGGCACTGCCCTGCACGCAATGCCGCGGCCACAGCACCTGTGGGCCATAGTCCATCTGCGTGAGGCTGAAGGGCGCCGCCCCCGGATGGTTATCCGCAAATGAGGTGTGATCGGCCGGGTGCCAGTCCTGCGTCAGCACCACGCAGCCAAACTCGGCCATCAGCGCGTTCAGGCCCGGCACGATCCGATCGCCCTCCGTCACAGCCAAGGCGCCGCCGGGGCAGAAATCGTTCTGCACGTCGATCACGATCAGGGCTTCATCCATGCCGCGCATTATGGCCTCCCGCTTTCTGTCCAACCGGCGTAAGGCCCCACCCCTGCGCGGTCAAGCCGCGCTGGACTTTTGCCGCATTCGGCGTAAAGGAGGCGCCATGCTGACCGTTGCCGCCCTGTATCACTTCGCCCGTCTTGACGACCCCGCAGCCCTGCGCCCCGCGCTGGTGGAGTTGGGTCGCGCCCATGACCTGACCGGCTCGCTGCTGCTGGCGCGCGAGGGGGTAAACGGCACCGTCGCAGGCCCCCGCGCAGGGATCGACGCGCTGCTGGCGCATCTGCGCGCCTGGCCGGGCTGCGCGGATCTGGAACACAAGGAAAGCTGGGCCGAAACCCCACCTTTCGGTCGCTTCAAGGTCAAACTGAAGGCCGAGATCGTGACGATGGGCCAGCCCGACGTGGACCCGCGCGCCAGCGTCGGCCATTACCTGAACCCGGCCGAGTGGAACGATCTGCTGCGCCAGCCGGATGTCGCGGTGATCGACACCCGCAACGATTACGAGGTGGCGCTGGGCACCTTCGCCGGCGCGGTAGACCCCGGCACCAAGACCTTCCGCGAGTTTCCGGCATGGTGGGCCGAAAATGCCCACCGCTTTCATAACAAGCGCATCGCCATGTTCTGCACCGGCGGCATCCGCTGCGAGAAGTCGACCAACTGGCTGCTGCAACAGGGCGTGGATCAGGTCTTTCACCTGAAAGGCGGCATCCTGAAATATCTGGAAGATATGCCCGAGACCGACAGCCTCTGGCAGGGCCGTTGCTATGTGTTCGACGAACGCGTCAGTCTGGGTCACGGTCTTGTCCCCGGCGATGACCGCCATTGCGGCGCCTGCCGCCGCCCCGTCACGCCCGAGGGTCGCCAGCACCCGGATTATGAGGAAGGCGTTTGCTGCGCCGCCTGCGTCGATGAATATACGCCGGACGACCGCGCCCGGTTCCGCGAGCGGATGAAGCAGATGCGGCTGGCCGCCCAGCGCGGCGAACGGCATCTGGGCGCGCATCCCCGGACCGAGGGCTGATCGCTTCAGCTGAACTGGCCTTGCGCGAACCAGCCGCCAGATATCGCTCCGCCATGAGCGTAAAACAGCCAGAGCCGCACGCCACCTTCGGTTTCCACGCGCCAGTAATCGCGCGGGCCGGAGCGCCATTCGGGGTCGTCCAGCCACCATTCCGGCGCGATCCGCTCGGGGCCTGAGGCGCGACGCAGCGCGTGATCCACCCCGCGCCAGCGAAAGCCGGCGGGCGGGACCGGATCGGCGGGGGCCATCACCGGCTCAGGCCGAAACAGGGTCAGCGGACGCTGCGTTCGGCTGGCAGGCCAGGGGGCGGGATGGGCCTCGGACCAGGCCGCCTGCACCGCCTGTTGCGCCTTTTCGGGGATATGGCTTTCAGCGGGATGCAACCGCGTGACGGCATCCGGCCCCAGCCGCGCCCCCAGCCGCCCGATCAGATCGCCCAGTGCGGCATCCTGCGCGGGACGGGCGATGGCACCGGCCTCCAGATGGCCGACATGCTGGCGCGGGTGCAGCGGCTCGGTCATGTCTGCGGCCAGACGGATGGCGTCGAACCCAAACTCTGCCTGCAAGAGATCCAGCTTCACCGCCAGCACCGCGCGGATGCGGGCGGGATCATGGCTGGCCTGTGCCAGCCCGACCGCAAGCCGCGCCACGGTGCCATCCGCCCGCACCCCCTCCAACCGCAGGCGACGCGCGCCCTGCCCCGCCTGCCGCAACCGATCACACAGGGACGGCAGCAGCCGGTCCAGCGCCGCCTCGATGTCACTGCGCAGGCCGATGGGATCCGGAAAGGACAGGCGCAACGCGAAACGCGGCGCCTCACGCGCGGGGCTGATCGGCTCGGGCTCCAGCCCCAGCGCCTGATCCAGACGCCGCAACACCCCGGCACCGAAACGCCGCGCCAAGGCCGCGCGCGGCAGGCCAGCCAGATCACCGATCCGCCGCAGCCCCACCGCCTGAAGGCCCGCCACTTCGGCGGACGTCAGCCGCAGCGCCGCGACCGGCAGCGCCGCCAGCGCCTGCCGCATCTGCCCGACAGGCGCGATCCGCCCTGCCGGATCCGAGATCGGTGCGGGCCGCGCCAGATCGGTCATCCGCCGCCGCCCGGCCCGCGACCGGGTGGCGCGCGCCTCCTGCTCGATCGCATCGCCATGGGGCAGCGCCAGCAACGGCCGGCCGGCATGCCGCGCCAAGGCCCAGGCCGCGCCCGGCGTATCGGCGATTGCCGCCGAAACCGTCAGCCCCAGATCGGCGCAATCGCCTTCCAGCGCCGCCATCACGCCGGCCTCACCCCCGAAAAGATGGGCGCAGCCGGTCAGGTCGATCATCAGACCCGCCGGCGGCTCTTCGGCCACCAGCGGCGAGAACCGCCCGGCCCAGCGCCGCAGCACCGCCAGAAACCCGGCCTCAGCCAGCGGGTCGGCGGGGCGCGTCACCAGCGCAGGACACATGGCGCGGGCATCGCGCAACGGCTGGGCGATGGTCAGCCCCGCGGCCTCGGCCTCGGCATTCAGGCTGTCCAGCACCTGCGCGCCGCCACGCTCGGCCACCACGGCGAAGGGCTGACCGGGCAAGACCACGCCGCGGCGCAGCCAGCGTTCGGCAGCCAGCCTGGGAAACCAGATCGAGAGAATCCGCCGCGACATGGCGCGAACATATCAGGAACAATTGCCCGGTGCAAAACCGATCAGCCACAGGCAATGCGGTTGATCACATCCTTGTCATCCAGCTCGATATTCAGCCGCTCGGCGCTGTAATCCATCGTCACGGCATCGCCAGGGCGCACCACCCGGGTCACGCGCCCGAAGTCACGGCCCGCGATCGCGGCAAAGGGCTGCCCGACCAGATCCTGCAAGCCCGCAGCCCCACAGGCATCTGACAGTTGCGGGGCAGCAGGCGTGTCACAGGCCGCCAGCAGCAGCAACGGCGCCGCCAGAACCGTCATCATCAAACGACTCATCACATCCTCCCTCGCTTGTTCAGACCAGCAGAAAGGCAAACGGCGGGGCAATCAACCCCGCCGTGCAACAAGCCCTTGAACGTGGCGTGCAGATCAGCCGCAGCTCAACCGGACAATGTTTCCGGTGGCGTCGAGATGGAAGTTGATGCGGAAGGAGTCATACTCCTCCTGGCTGACAATACCGCCCATCGGCACGATCCGCGTCGGCCGCATCACGCCCGCCGCAGCCACGGCGCCTTCCGGCTGCCCGATCAGATACTGATATTGCGCAGCCTTGCAGGTGTCGGGCTCGCGGTCATTCAGACCGGGAGTCAGGTCAATCGGCTGGCCAGTCACCGGGTCAATCCCCGGCGGCAGGGACTGGGGCGCCACCACCGGCTCGGGGGCACCACAGGCGGCCAGAACCAGCGGCAGCACGAACAGAAGGGAAGAAAGTTTCATTGCGGCGATTCCAGTTTGGGTTTGCGGCTGTCTGCCACAAGTTGCGACAAAATGACAGGGGACTATATGGCAGGGGATTGTGAATGCATCACTCGGCCAGATCGCGGAACCGGCGCCACAGCATCGTCAACCCGAAACCGAAGGTGATCGTCGCCACCGCCATGACATAGGTGACCGAAATGTAGTCGCCATGATAGGCCGGGTAAAAGCCGCGCCGCATCAATCCGACGCAATGCACGATCGGATTGTACCACAGGATATCCTTCGCCAATTGCGGCATGTCGTCAAAGACGAAGATCACGCAGGACAGAATGAACAGCGGGCGGGTGATGACGCCCCAGACCCGCTCCCAGGCGGGCAATACACCCATCAGGAAACAATTGAAGGTGCCGATCCCCATGGCCAGCGCCACCGTGGCGCAGTAGGCCAAAGCAACCTGCCCAAGGTCGAGGATCGTGCGGGTGTCGAACAGGATCAAGATGCCGCTGAACACGACATAAGCCACCATCAGCTGCGTCAGCGTGGTCAGCAACGCCCGCGCGATGATCGCATCCACAAACGTCACCACCGGATAGGCCAGCAACGGGCGCGAGAACCGGATCGCCGCCGCTGTCTTGCTGGAAAGCTCCAGAAACAGGGCGAAGGGCAAGTATCCCGTGGCGTAGAATAGCGGAAAGTTGGTGCCGAGCGACGGAGCCCGGAACGCCATCGAGAACACCAGCGACAACAGCGCCAGTGCTGCGGCGGGCTCCAGCACAGCCCAGACATATCCGCCGGGCGACCGGCCATAGGTTGTGGCCATCTCGCGCAGCATCAGCGCCACCACCGCACGAGCCGAGCGGAACCTGCGGGCGCGCATGCCGTCGGCCGGCAGGATCATGCCGTCGAGATCGCCCATTCCGGCGGGGCCTGGACTGTCGCTCATGTGTGCGGTTGCTTTCGTCACTGGCTTTAGCTTTGCGCTTTGTGTAATAAATCGCAACAACAGGCAAACCCCAAGTCGCAGGCGCAGCGTGGATAATCCCGATACAGGCAATAACCGGCAACCGGGCGCCGGGCCGGAAAACGCGGCGCAGCGCCCTGCCGCGCGCCCTGCGGGTCCGGCCGCAAAACCCCGCGCCAAGCCGGCAGACAGACCTGCCGCACCCGAGTTGCCGCCAATCGCCGGCCCTGCCCGTCTTCGCCAGCGCCACCTCAGCCTGATGGCAATTTTCGGCTTTCTGGTCATCTTGCCGTCCGTGCTGGCCGCCGCCTATCTGTGGCTGATTGCCGATGACCAATATGCCTCCAAGGTCGCCTTTTCGGTCCGCAAGGAAGAATTCGAGTCCTCGATGGACCTTCTGGGCGGGATCACCAAGCTGGCGGGATCGTCTGGGTCTGACACCGATATCCTGTATGAATACATCCTCAGCCAGGACATCGTGGGTCAGATCGACGCCGAACTGGATCTGGGCGCGATCTGGAGCAAATCCTGGCCCGGCGATCCGATCTTTGCGTTCAACCCCTCGGGCACTATCGAAGACCTGACCGACCACTGGACCCGCAAGGTTTCGGTGGCCTATGACACCGGCACCGGCCTGATCGAGATCAGGGCTCTGGCCTTTGCCCCGGAGGACGCGCAAAAGATCGCCGAGGCGATCTACAAACGCTCGTCCGCGCTGATCAACGACCTGTCGGATGCGGCCCGCAGCGATGCTATCCGTTATGCCCAGGAAGAGCTGGATCGCTCGGTCGAGCGGTTGAAAGCCGCCCGGCAAGAGTTGACTGCCTTCCGCATCCAGACCCAGATCGTCGATCCGCAGGCCGACCTTCAGGGCCAGATGGGCGTGCTGAACACCCTTCAGGCCCAGTTGGCCGAGTCGCTGGTCGAACAGGACCTGCTGCGCGAAAGTGCGCCCAGTGGCGACCCGCGCCTGAACCAGATCGGGCGCCGCATCACCGCGATCGAAGAGCGGATCAAGGACGAACGCCGCAAGTTCGGCCGCACCGGCAGCATCAGCACCGACCCAAACGGCGCCGGCGCCGATTACGCGACTCTGGTGGCCGAGTTCGAGCGTCTTGCCGTGGACATGCAGTTTGCCGAGGAAAGCTATCGCGCGGCACTTGCCTCCTATGACAGCGCCCGGGCCGAGGCGCAGCGCCAGTCCCGCTATCTGGCCGCGCATATCCGCCCGTCGCAGGCTGAAAAGTCGCTTTATCCCGAACGTCTGACCTTGTGGGCCCTGACCACCTTTTTCCTCGCGATGGTGTGGGCAATCGGGGCACTGGTCTATTATTCCGTGCGTGACCGGCGCTGAGGCGATGATCCGGCTGGAGAACCTGACCAAGGTTTATGTGATCAACGGCCAGCGCCGGGTCGTGGCCGACGGCATGAACGCGGTGTTTCCGACCGGTGTTTCGGTGGGTCTGCTGGGCCGCAACGGGGCCGGCAAATCCTCGCTTCTGCGGATGATCGCCGGCACGATGAACCCGACCTCGGGGCGGATCGTCTCGACCGGCACGATCTCCTGGCCGGTAGGGTTTGCGGGGTCGTTTCACGCCGATCTGACCGGCGCGCAGAACACCCGCTTTCTGGCCCGTGCCTATGGCGTTGATACCGACGCCCTCGTAGATTTTGTTCAGGCCTTTGCCGGCCTGGGACAGCATTTCCATCTGCCGGTCCGCAGCTATTCGGCGGGGATGCGCTCTCGGCTGGCCTTCGGTGTGTCGATGGGCATCCGCTTTGACACCTACCTGGTGGACGAGGTGACATCAGTGGGCGATGCGGATTTCCGCGCGAAAAGCGCCGCCGTGTTCCGCGAGCGGATGAAGACCTCGGGCGCGATCGTGGTCAGCCATTCCATGCAGATGATCCGCAACCTCTGCACCATGGGCGCGGTGCTGGAGGGGGGGCATCTGACCATGTATGATCGGATCAATGACGCCATCGAAGCCTATGAAAGCCTTCTGGGCGCCGATGCCCGGCGACAGGCCGAAGAGGATGAATGACCATCACCGCGCGACGTGTCACCATCCTGATGGCGCTTTACAACGGCGCGCCGCATCTGCAAGCGCAACTGGACAGTTTTGCCGCGCAGGACTGGGCCGATTGGGATCTGCTGGTCTCGGATGACGGCTCGGGCGATGCCGGACCCGAGATCGTGCGGGCCTTCGCTGCAGCGCAGCTCAAGCGTGCCGTTCGGCTGATCTCGGGGCCGAAACAGGGCTTTGCCCGCAACTTCCTGCACCTGATCGCCGAGGCGGGCGACGGGTCGGCCGTGGCGATCGCGGACCAGGATGACGTGTGGCTACCGGCGAAGTTGTCGCGCGCCATGGCGGTATTGGCAGACCACGCGCAGGATCAGCCGCTGCTCTATTGCGCGCGGACCCATATCGTCGCGCCGGATCTGACTCCGTTGGCGCTGTCACCGCGCTGGCGGCGTCCATTCGGCTTTGCCAACGCCCTGGTGCAGAACGTGGCGGCCGGGAATACCATCGTGCTGAACCGCGCCGCCCTGCATCTGGCGCAAGAGGCCGGGCGGCGGGCCGCTGCGGCGGGTGCCGCGGATGTGGCGGCGCATGACTGGTGGCTTTATCAGCTTGTCACCGGTGCGGGTGGTCTTGTGGTGCGCGATGACGCGCCGGTGCTGCTCTATCGCCAGCACCCGCAAAACGAGATGGGCCGCAACGATACGCTTTCCGCATGGCGGGCGCGGCTGGCCAAGGTCATGTCGGGCACATTTGCCGACTGGAACCGCCGCAACATCGCGGCCCTGACTGCGGCAGGTGATCTGCTGATGCCCGAGGCCCGTCACCTGCTGGCCGATTTTGCCAGGCTGCGTCAGCGCGGCCTCTTGGGCCGGCTGGCGGGCCTGCGCCGGGCTGGCTTGTATCGCCAGACGCGCGGCGCGCAGGCAGTGCTATGGCTGGCCGCCGTGCTGGGCCGGATTTAGCCGATCTGGCCGCGGATGCCGCCGGTCTGGCCACGATCCAGCAAAAGGTGATCGGCCAGAACGCAGGCCATCATCGCCTCGCCCACCGGCACGGCGCGGATGCCGACACAGGGATCGTGGCGACCCTTGGTAATCAGGTCCACCTCTTCGCCCGCCGCCGTGATCGTGCGGCGCGGAGTCAGGATCGACGAGGTGGGCTTGATGGCAAACCGCACCACCACCTCTTGCCCGGTCGAAATCCCGCCAAGGATACCGCCCGCGTGATTGGACAGAAACTCTGGCCCATTTGGCCCCATGCGGATCTCATCGGCATTTTCCACACCGGTCAGGGCGGCGGCGGCCATGCCGTCGCCAATCTCGACCGCCTTGACCGCATTGATCGTCATCATCGCCGCGGCCAGATCGCTGTCGAGTTTTGCATAAAGCGGCGCGCCAAGCCCCGCCGGTACGCCCGCTGCCGTCACCTCGACCACCGCGCCGACCGAGTTGTGGTTCAGCCGCAGCTCATCGAGATAGCCGGCCCAATCGTCAGCCGCGACCGGATCGGGGCACCAGAACGGATTCTGCGGCACCTGCGCCAGATCAAAGCGGGCACGGTCGATCGCGCGCGGCCCCATCTGCACCATATAGCCGGTGATGGTCAGCCCCGGGGCCAGCGCCGACAGCACCACCCGCGCCACACCGCCAGCTGCCACCCGCGCCGCGGTTTCCCGCGCGCTGGATCTGCCGCCACCACGATAATCGCGGATGCCGTATTTCTGGTGATAGGTGATGTCGGCGTGTCCGGGCCGAAAACTTTTGGCAATATCGCCATAATCCTTGGATCGCTGGTCGGTATTCTCGATCATCAGCTGGATCGGCGTGCCCGTGGTGCGCCCTTCAAAGACACCGGACAGGATGCGGACCTGATCGGGCTCTTGCCGCTGGGTGGTGAACTTGTTCTGTCCCGGACGGCGCGCATCCAGCCAGGGCTGCAGATCGGCCTCGCTCAGCGCCAGCCCGGGCGGGCAGCCATCCACCGTGCAACCCAGCGCCGGCCCGTGGCTTTCGCCCCAGGTGGTCACGCGGAACATGTGGCCGAAGGTGTTGAAGCTCATCGCCGCCCCCATCAATCTTTCGCCCCTCATAAGCCAAAGGCCCGCCCCGCGAAAGGGCAGAGGGGCTTGCGGACGGGTGTGATTGCGCTAAGTTAATCAGCACCTCGGGGCGCCCTTTGGGCTGAGACGCATGATGCGGACCCGTTGAACCTGAACCGGTTAGGACCGGCGGAGGGAAGGTCGCGGACAGATCTGTCCGCCCGTCTGCTTCCGCCCGTCGCAGATGGAGAGAAAGATGAACCGCTTCCTTGCTGCCACGGGAATTTGCTGCATCGCCACCATGGCCGCGGCAGAAACCCCAGTGATCGACGTGCTGACCTATGACAGCTTTGTCACCGAATGGGGGCCTGGCCCCGCCATTGAAAAGGCCTTCGAGGCCGAATGCGGCTGCGATCTGCGCTTTACCCCCGCGGGGGATGGCGCCGCCTTGCTGGCGCGGCTGCAACTGGAAGGTGCATCGACCACCGCCGATGTGGTGCTGGGCCTCGATACCAACCTGACCGCAGCCGCCACCCGGACCGGTCTGTTTGCGCCGCACGGCCAGACTCCCGCGCTGAACCTGCCGGTGGATTGGACCGACGCGACCTTCCTGCCCTATGACTGGGGTTGGTTTGCCTTCGTCCACAAGGCTGATCACAGCTTCCCCGCCGACTTCAAGGCATTGGCCGACTCGGACCTGAAGATCGTGGTTCAGGACCCCCGCTCATCCACCCCCGGACTGGGGTTGGTGATGTGGGTTCAGGCCGCTTACGGCGATCAAGCCGGCGCGATCTGGGAGGGGCTGGCCGACAATATCGTCACCGTCACCCCCGGCTGGTCCGAGGCCTATGACCTGTTTCTCTCCGGCGAGGCTGACGCGGTTCTGTCCTATACCACCTCGCCCGCCTATCACCTGATTGCCGAAGAAGATTCCAGCAAGGCAGCGGCCGCGATGACCGAGGGCAACTATCTTCAGGTCGAAGTCATGGGCAAGCTGGCCGGCAGCGACCAAGCCGCGCTGGCCGACCGGTTCCTGGCCTTCATGCTGTCGCCTGCGGCGCAATCCATCCTGCCGACGACCAACTGGATGTATCCCGCCGTCACTCCCGCGGAGGGATTGCCGAAAGGGTTTGAGACGCTGGTCCAGCCGACGAAATCGCTGCTGCTGGGCGCCGAGGAGGCCGAGGCCGCGCGCCGTGGCGCCATCGACGTCTGGGCCGAGGCACTGGCCCGGTAACCGGCGGATGACCCATCGCGGTCCAGCCCGGCTTGCTGCGACAATACTGGCGGTGCTGACCCTTGGCACCGCCGGCATCGTATTGGCGCGCGGTCTCGCCGGGCCGGAGGGTGGCGGCGTCACCGCCGCCGACCTTGCGGCGATCCGCTTTACCGTTATGCAGGCGGGACTGTCGGCGCTGCTGTCGGCCGTGCTGGCGGTGCCGCTGGCCCGTGCGTTGGCCCGCCGTCGCTTTCCCGGCCGCGCCGCCCTGATTGCGGCACTTGGCGCGCCCTTTCTGGTCCCGACCATCACCGCAGTTCTGGCGTTGATCGCGGTCTTTGGCCGCAGCGGTTGGCTGGCGCATCTGACAGGATGGGAGGTTTCACCCTATGGGCTGCAAGGTGTCCTGCTGGCGCATGTGTTTCTGAACCTGCCGCTTTGCACCCGCATGCTGCTGAACGGCTGGGCCGCCATCCCGGCCGAGCGTTGGCGGCTGGCGGAAAGCCTCGGCCTGCCGCCCGGCGCGCTGCTCCGCCATCTTGAGGCGCCGATGCTGCGCGCCACCCTGCCGGGTGCGGCGCTGGCGGTGTTTTCAATCTGCCTGTCGTCCTTTGCGGTGGCCTTGGTGCTGGGTGGCGGGCCGCGTGCCAGCACGGTGGAACTGTCGATCTACCAGGCGCTGCGCTATGACTTCGATCTGGCGCGCGCGGCACGGCTGTCTGCGGTGCAATTTGCACTGACCACGGCGGCGCTGGCCTTGACCCTGCGCCTGACCCTGCCAACCGCCTTTGGCGCGGGGCGCGGGCTGGTGTTGGCAATCCCGGCGCCGGGTGGCTGGCGGGCGGCGGTTGATGGAGTGGTCATTCTGGCCGCTGCCCTGTTTCTGCTGGCACCATTGGCAGCCCTGACCGCCGCGGGCCTGCCGGCGGTGCCTGATCTGCCCGCGCAGGTCTGGCCTGCCGCTGTCCGCTCGGTGCTGATCGCCTTGGGGTCGGCCGTGCTGGCGCTGATGCTGGCCCTGCCGCTGGCGCTGGCCGCCGCCCGCGGCGCCCGCTGGGCCGAGCTGTCGGGCACACTGCCGCTGGCGGCCTCGGCTTTGGTGATGGGGACCGGACTGTTTCTGATGCTGCGCCCGGCGCTGTCGCCGGGGGTGCTGGCACTGCCGGTCACGCTGCTGGTCAACGCAAGCCTCGCCACGCCCTTCGCCTTCCGCATCCTCGCCCCGCCGGCGCGAATCCTGCAAGCCGATTATGGCCAACTGGCGGCTTCGCTGGGGCTGGAGGGACGGGCCGCGCTGCGCCTGCTGATCCTGCCGCGGCTGGCCCGGCCGCTGGGTTTTGCCGCGGGCCTGACGGCGGCACTGTCAATGGGCGATCTGTCGGTGATCGCGTTGTTTGCCGTGGATGATGCCGCCACCCTGCCACTGCTGGTCAGCCGGCTGGCCGGCAGCTACCGATCGGATGCCGCCGCGGCGGCTGCCCTTCTGCTGGTGGCGCTGGCCTTCGCCCTTTACCTGATCCTTGATCGGAGCATCGCCCGCCATGACCCTGACACTTGACGCTCTGGTCCTGTCGCAACCGCCCTTCCGGCTGACCGCCGACTGGTCCCTGCCACCCGGCAGCCGCGTGGCGCTGATCGGCCCGTCGGGGGCAGGCAAATCGACGCTGCTTTCCGCGCTTGCCGGTTTTTTTGCGCCGACCTCAGGCCGCATTCTGTGGCAAGGGCAGGACATCACGCCCCAGCCGCCCGCCCAGCGCCCGGTCTCGATCCTTTTTCAGGACCAGAACCTGTTTCCGCATCTGACGCTGGCGCAGAACCTCGGCCTCGGCCTCAACCCGCGGCTGCGGCTGACCGAGGCCGACCGCGCCCGCATCACGGAAACGCTGGCGCGCGTGGGTCTTGAGGGGATGGAGGGGCGCAAGCCCGGGCAACTGTCGGGCGGCCAGCAAGGCCGCGCCGCCTTGGCCCGCGCCCTGTTGCGCGCCCGGCCGATCCTGCTGCTGGACGAGCCTTTCGCGGCCCTCGGCCCCGCGCTCAAGGCCGAGATGCTGGATCTGGTTGCAGAAACGGCGACCGAGACCGGCGCCCTGACGCTGCTGGTCACCCATGATCCCGAAGATGCGATCCGTTTTGCGGACCAGACTGTGCTGGTCGCCGATGGCATCGCTGCGGCCCCCGCGCCGACGGCGGCGCTGTTTGCCAACCCGCCCGCGGCGTTGCGCGCCTATCTGGGATAAGGGCCTGCCGTCAGAAATCCAGATCGGCGTAATGCGGCGGCGGGGGAAAGCCCGGCACCTGATCTGCCAACAGCGGCCGGAAGCAGGGCCGCGACTTGATCTTGGCGTACCAGTCCTTCACCCCGGCATGGCGGTTCCAGTCCACGTCCGAGATGTAATCGAGGCTCGACAGATGCGCCGCGGCGGTAAAATCCGCCAGCGTCATCATATCGCCCGCCAGCCAACGCCGCTGATCCAGCAGCCAGGCCATGTAATCCAGATGGTAATTGATCCGGGTCGCGCCAAACTTCACGTTCCGGCTGTCGGGATAGCCCTGCGCCATGACCTTCTTGTTCACGCGCTCATACAACAGCTTGGAGGTCACTTCGTTATGAAACTTGTCGTCAAACCACGCACAAAGCCGGCGCACCTCATAGCGGCCATCCACATCGCGGGGCATCAGCTGCGGGGCTGGCACGGCCTCTTCGAGATATTCGCAGATCGCCTGGCTTTCGCTCATCATCCGGTTGCCGATGCGCAGGATCGGCACCTTGCCAGCCGGGTTGCGACGCAGAAAGTCGGGAGAGCCCTCCCAATACCGTTCTTCGACCAGCTCAACCTCCATGCGCTTTTCGGCAAGGGTCAAGCGAACCTTGCGGCAAAAAGGAGAAAGCGGGACGTGGTAGAGGCGGTTCATGATCGTCAGTCCTTCGGGCCACGGCCTTCAATGCCGCGACGGGGGCAGGAATTCAAGCACCCCGATCAATCGATAAAGCAAGACGCGCGGCCATCCGCTGCGATGGTCTCGGCCCCCGACAGGATCGAGGCCGTGCGACGGCGCACCAGCGGGCCGGGATTGGCAGGATTGCGGGTCTTTGGATCAGGCAGCACTGCCGCCAGCCGCGCCGCCTGCGTGGGCGTCAGATCCGCGGCCGAGACCCCAAACCAGTGCTGCGCCGCGGCTTCGACGCCAAACACGCCTTCGCCGAACTCGGCCACGTTCATGTAGACATGCAGGATGCGGCGCTTGGTCCAGACCAGTTCGACCACCGGGGTCAGGACCCCCTCGGCTGCCTTGCGCAGCCAGCTGCGGCCGTGCCAGAGAAACACGTTCTTGACCGTCTGCTGGCTGAGGGTCGAGGCGCCGCGGTTGCCGCCCTCGGCAATCGCCAGCCGGATCGCCTTCATGTCAAAACCCCAGTGCAGGCAGAAATTGGCATCCTCGGCTGCGACCACCGACAGCGCCATTTCGGGCGCGATCTCGTCCCAGCCAACCCAATCGCGGTCAATCCCGCCCAGCCGCACGCTTTCCTGCAACTGATAGATGTTGGTCGGCACGGGCAGCACCGCAAAGATCAGGGTCAGCGCACCATAAAAGGCTGCCAGCCCCAGCAGCCCGCGCAGCGCCCAAAAGCGCACCCGCGCCGCAATGCTGCGCACGGGGGCCGCGACGACCGGCGGCGGTGGGGCGGATTTCTTTCGGGTGGTCTTTGCCATGCGCCTTGTCACCACGAAGGGGCTGGCCGGTCAAGACGAAGGGCGGGGTTTTGCCCCGCCCTGCCCCTCATTCCGCCGGAACCCGTGCCGCCTCGTCCGACAGCGGATAGGCCAGATGTGCCAACATCTCTTTCGGGCATATCTGCAAGAAGTTTGCCCGCTCGGCCTGCCAGTTGTCGAGGATGTCGCGCGCCTTGCGGCTGCCGGTCTCGGCCACATGCCGCTCCAGCAGACCTTTCAGCTGCGCCTCCCAATGCGGATGGCTGACGGCGCAAGTCACAAGGCTTTCGAGGTTGACGAAATCCTCGGCCGTGCCTTCGGGGTCGTGGATATAGGCCATGCCCCCGGTCATGCCGGCGCCGAAATTGGCCCCGATCCGCCCGAGGATCACCGCCACCCCACCGGTCATGTATTCACACCCGTTGGAGCCGCAGCCCTCGACCACTACCTTGGCGCCCGAGTTGCGCACGCCAAACCGCTCGCCCGCGCGGCCGGCGGCAAACAGGTAGCCATCGGTCGCGCCATAAAGGACGGTGTTGCCGACAATGGTGTTGTCAGCAGCCTTCAGCGGCGAAGCCATCGCCGGCTTGACCACGATCGTGCCGCCCGACAGACCCTTGCCCACGTAATCGTTGGCGTCGCCCTGCATCTCGATCTTCAACCCGTTGACGGCTAAGGCCCCCAGCGATTGCCCGGCATTGCCGGTCAGCTTCACGGTAAGATGGTCGGGTTGCAGATTGTTGCGCATCCCGAACTTCTTGACGATGTGGCTCGACGCCCGCGTGCCGATGGTGCGGTGGGTATTGCGCACCGCATAGCTCAGCTGCATCTTCTCGCCATCTTCAAAGAAGCGGTGGCCGTCCTTGATGATCTCGGCGTCCAGCGTATCCGGCACGGCATTGCGCGGCTTGGACCGATCATAGGTGATGCGGTTTGCGCCATCGACGGTGATCAACAGCGGGTTCAGGTCAAGGTCATCGAGATGCGCCGAACCACGGTTGACTTGCGCCAGCAGGTCGGCCCGGCCGATGATCTCGTCGATCGAGCGTACGCCGAGGCTGGCCAGCAACTCGCGCACCTCCTGGGCGTAGAAGGTGATCAGGTTCACCACCTTGTCGGGCGAGCCGTTGAAGACGGCGCGCAGCTTTTCGTCCTGCGTGCAGACCCCCACCGGGCAGGTGTTGGACTGGCACTGGCGCACCATGATGCAGCCCATGGCGATCAGGGCGGCGGTGCCGATGCCGAACTCTTCCGCGCCCATCATCGCGGCGATCACGATGTCGCGCCCCGTGCGCAGGCCGCCATCGGTGCGCAGCGTCACCCGGTCGCGCAGGTTGTTCATGCTCAGCACCTGATGCGCCTCGGTCAGGCCCATCTCCCACGGCAGGCCGGCATATTTGATCGAGGTGCCGGGGCTTGCCCCGGTGCCGCCATTATGGCCCGAGATCAGGATGATATCCGCCTTGGCCTTGGCCACGCCCGCAGCAATCGTGCCGACGCCCGAGGCCGCCACCAGCTTGACCGTGACCTTGCAGCGCGGGTTGATCTGCTTGAGATCATAGATCAGCTGCGCCAGATCCTCGATCGAGTAGATGTCGTGATGCGGCGGCGGGCTGATCAGCGTGACACCCTTGGTCGAATGGCGCAGCCGCGCGATCAGCTCGGTCACCTTCATGCCGGGCAGCTGGCCGCCCTCGCCGGGCTTGGCGCCCTGGGCGACCTTGATCTCCAACTCCTCGCAGGCGTTCAGATACTCTGCCGTCACGCCAAAGCGCCCCGAGGCCACCTGCTTGATCTTGGCGCAGGGGTTGTCGCCATTGGGGAAGGGGTGCTGATGCGCCGGATCCTCGCCACCCTCGCCGCTGTCGGATTTCGCACCGATGCGGTTCATGGCGATGTTCAGCGTCATATGCGCCTCGGGCGACAGCGCCCCCAGCGACATGCCCGGCGTGACAAAACGCTTGCGGATCGAGGTGATCGACTCGACCTCTTCGATCGGCACCGGCTTGCCCAGCGGCTTGATGTCCAGCAGATCGCGGATATGGATCGGCGGGTTGGCCCGCATCGCGCCCGAATACTGTTTCCACAGATCGTAGCTTGCCTTCTCGCAGGCCTTTTGCAGCATGTGCATGGTCTGCGCTTCCCAGGCGTGCTTTTCGCCCGAGCGCCGCGCCTTGTAAAAGCCGCCGATCGGCAGCACATCCGCGCCACCGCGCCAGCCGCGGGCGTGGACTTCCTCCAGCTTCATCTGGATGCCGTTCAGACCGATGCCCGAGATCCGCGACTGCATGCCGGGGAAATACTCGGCCACCATCGCACGGCTGAGGCCAACGGCCTCGAAGTTCAGCCCGCCGCGATAGGACGAGATCACCGAGATGCCCATCTTGGACATGATCTTCAGCAAGCCCGCGTCTATGGCATCGCGATAGCGGCGCACGGCCTCCAGCAGCGTGCCTTCCATCAGGCCGCGCTCGATGCGGTCAGCGATCGAATCCTGCGCCAGATAGGGGTTCACCGTGGTCGCGCCGCAGCCGATCAGCACCGCGAAATAATGCGGGTCGATACATTCCGCCGCCCGCACGTTCAGCGAGCAGAAGGTCCGCAGACCCTTGCGCGTCAGCCAGCTGTGGACGGCGCTGGTGGCCAGGATCATCGGCATCGCCACCTTGTCAGGCCCCTGATGCTGATCGGTCAGCACCAGATGCCCCGCGCCCGAGCGCACGGCGTCCTCGGCCTCGGCACGGATCCGCTCCAGCGCGGCCGACAGCCCACCCGAGTCCGACTGAGCCGGGAAGCTGCAATCGATGAACGCGACCTGATCCCCGAACCGCCGCACCATCGCCGCAAATTCCTCATTGGCGATGAAGGGGCTTTCCAGAACGAGGATTTCGTTCTGGCCGGAATGTTCGTCCAGCACGTTGCGCAGATTGCCGAACCGGGTCTTGAGGCTCATCACCCGGCCTTCGCGCAGGCTGTCGATCGGCGGGTTGGTGACCTGGCTGAAGTTCTGGCGGAAGTAATGCGACAGCGGGCGATAGACCCGAGACAGAACCGCGGGCGGGGTGTCGTCGCCCATCGAGGCGATCATCTCCTTGCCGTCCTCGGCCATCGGCGCCAGAATCTGCTCCAACTCCTCGACCGAATAGCCGGCCGCGATCTGACGCTTGCGCAGATCGGCCCCCGCAAAGACCGGAAACTCCGGCAGCGCGTCCAGATCCGGCGACAGGTTGACGATCTTGCCGATCCACTCGCCATAGGGCTGGGCGGCGGCCAGCCGGTCCTTGATCGCGGCATCGTGGTAGAGCTTGCCCTCGGCGGTATCGACGGCAATCATCTGCCCCGGACCCAGCGCGCCCTTTTCGCGCACCGTCATCTCGTCAACCGGCACCATGCCCGCCTCCGAGCCTGCGATCAGCAGCCCGTCGCCGGTGACGACATAGCGCATCGGCCGCAGACCGTTGCGGTCCAAGCCACCGCAGACCCAACGGCCATCGGTCATCGCCAGCGCGGCCGGGCCGTCCCACGGCTCCATGATCGAGTTGCAGTAAGCATACATGTCGGCCCAGGCCTTGGGCATCTCGACGGTGGCCTTGCTCCAGGCCTCGGGGACCAGCATGGTCTTGGCCATCGGCGCCGACCGGCCCGAGCGCACCAGCACCTCGAACACCGCATCCAGCGCGCCGCTGTCCGACGTGCCGCCGGGGATGATCGGCTTGATATCCTCGGCCATCTCGCCAAAGGCGCTGGAGGCCATTCGGATTTCGTGGCTCTTCATCCAGTTTACGTTGCCCTTCAGGGTGTTGATCTCACCATTATGGGCCAGCATCCGGAACGGTTGCGCCAGCCACCATTGCGGGAAGGTATTGGTGGAATAGCGTTGGTGATAGATCGCGAAGGCGGACTCGAACCGCTCATCCATCAGGTCGGGATAAAAGACACTGACCTGCTCGGCCAGCATCATGCCCTTGTAGATGATCGACCGGCAGGACAGGCTGCACAGATACATCCCCGCGATGCCCGCAGCGGTGGCGGCCTTTTCGATCCGGCGGCGGATGATATACAGCTCGCGCTCGAACTGCTCCTGGTCGATGTCCTTTTCGCAGCGGATCAGGATCTGCTCGATTTCGGGGCGGGTGGCATTGGCTTTGTCGCCCAGAACCGAGGTGTCCACCGGCACATGCCGCCAGCCATAGATATAGTGGCCCATCCGCAGCACTTCGGTCTCGACGATCGTGCGGCAACGCTCTTGCGCGGCAAAGTCGGTGCGCGGCAGGAAAACCTGGCCCACGGCGATCTGCTTGGACATGTCGGGCTCGTGCCCGGTGCGGCGGATCACGTCGATGAAGAATTTCACCGGGATCTGCACATGGATGCCAGCGCCGTCACCGGTCTTGCCGTCAGCATCCACCGCGCCCCGGTGCCAGACCGCCTTCAGCGCGGCGATGCCATTTTCCACCACCTTGCGGCGCGGCTGCCCGTCGATCGCCACCACAAGGCCAACCCCGCAGGAGGAATGCTCGTCCTCCTCGCGCCACAGACCATTCTCGGCCATCCAGCGGCGCTTTTCTTCCTCGGCCCGCGCCCAGTTTTCATCAAAGAGTGTCATGGCGCTGGCCCTCCGCGGCTTGCTGCGTGTCGAGATGGAAAGACAGAACCGCATCGCAATCGAAGATCGGCTGTCCGGCCTCGAAACCGGGCTCTCCCGGCTCGATGAACTTGATGGGGCTGCCGTCGACCGGCTGCCATTCGCCATCCACTTCCCATTCGGATGGACCGGCGAAGAACATCCGCCAGCCAGGATGGACATATTCATTGCCGCGCGAATGGCTCAGGACAGTGCCGGCCGCGTCGGTCTCGGTGAACTCGAATTCGGTTTCCTGCAGGGCCACGCCATCGATGGTGACACTGCGCCCGGTCAGCCGGTCAAATCCGGTCACGTCCGTCCGCGTCCCGTTGGACTGATCGAGCGAGAAGGCAAAGGTATCGCTGCCCTTCATGAGCGCAGAAAAACTGGCAGGATCAGGCGCACCCGCGGCCAGACTTTGGGTGCTGCCCTCACCCAGGTCGATGCTTTCCACCCATTGCGCCTCGTCGTCGATCCTGGACAGGAAATAGACGCCCTGCTGATCGGCATCTGCCCGCCATTTGTCGCCGGGATTATCGGCGGTGCAGGTATAGTGGTTGGACACCCGGCACCCGCGCGACTGAACGGTCAGATAGGTGGTGCAGCCCTCCGGCGGTTTGAAACTGCCGGCGAACAAGGGGTGCGGAAGGGCGATCAGCAGGGCCAAAAGCGTTCTGTTCATTGGCAGTCCTCCACCTGGTCAGATGCACTGACCCTTTATCACTCAGCCGCGACCGCGGCGGGTTGCGCCAGATAGTCAAGGATCGCGTCTGCGGCCTCGCGCCCATCCCGGATCGCCCAGACCACAAGGCTGGCACCGCGCACGATGTCACCTGCGGCATAGACACCCGGCAGGCTGGTGGCATGGCTGCGGAAATCGGCCTTGATGGTGCCCCAGCGGGTCACCTCCAACTCCGGCACACCCCAGAGTCCCGGCAGATCCTCAGGCTCAAAGCCCAGCGCCTGCACCACCAATTCGGCGGGCTCGACATAATCCGCGCCCTCGATCACCTCGGGTGATTGCCGGCCCGACGCATCGGCGGCACCCAGCCGCATTTTCTGGACCATGACGCCCTCGACCACCGATTGGCCGACAAAGCCGTTCGGGGCAGAAAGCCACACAAATTCAACGCCTTCCTCTTCGGCATTCTGCGTCTCGCGCTGGCTGCCAGGCATGTTGGCGCGGTCGCGGCGATAGAGGCACTTCACCGAGGCCGCGTCCTGACGGATCGCGGTGCGCACGCAATCCATAGCCGTATCGCCACCGCCGATCACCACCACCCGCTTGCCTGCGGCATTCAGCGTCCCGTCGTCATAGGCCGGAACATCGTCGCCCAGATCCTTGCGGTTGGAGGCGGTCAGATAGTCCAGCGCCTGCACCACGCCGGGCATGGCGGCGCCGACGTCGCGGGTCTTGTAAACGCCGGTCGCGATCAGCACAGCGTCATGTTGGCCGCGGATCGCGTCAAAGCTGAGATCCTCACCCACCCTGCAGTTCATCACAAAACGCACACCGCCAGCCTCCAGCTGGGCGATGCGGGCCAACACCACATCCTTCTCCAGCTTGAAACCGGGAATGCCGTAGGTCATCAGCCCGCCCGCACGGTCATAACGGTCATAAACCGTCACCTGAATCCCGCGCCGCCGCAGCGCATCCGCCGCAGCCAGACCGGCCGGGCCCGCGCCGATGATGCCGACGCTTTCGGTGCGCTCGGCCAAGGGCTGGATCGGCTTTACCCAGCCCTCCTCCCACGCGGTGTCGGTAATGTATTTCTCGATCGCGCCAATCGTCACGGTGCCGTGGCCCGACTGCTCGATCACGCAATTGCCTTCGCAGAGGCGATCCTGCGGGCAGATGCGACCGCAGATCTCGGGAAAGGTGTTGGTGGCCTGGCTGATCTCATAGGCCTCTTGCAACCGGCCCGCGGCGGTCAGGCGCAACCAGTCGGGAATGTTGTTGTGCAACGGGCATTGCGATTGGCAGTAAGGCACGCCGCATTGGCTGCAGCGGCTGGCTTGCTCGGCCGCCTTGGCAGCGGCAAAACCTTGATAGATCTCGTGAAAATCGTGGCTGCGCTCCAGGGCCGGACGTTTGACCGGCGTCTCGCGATCAAGACGGACGAATTGGAGCATGCGTTCCCCGGCCATAGGCAGTGCCTCCCTCTTTAACGGTGGGTGGGCCCTTCTAACCAAGGGGTGAAGCGATTAAAAGTCAGTATATATGACCTATATGCTGTTTTTATCGAGAAGAATGTCCTCTGCCTGCGTTTAACTGCGATTTTTATGTCAGCATTACTTCCATAAATTATTAAAAACCCAACGAAAGCGTCACGAAAGCAGCCCCACCCACAATGATTCGCCACCAGCCAAAGGGCGCGTAACCGTGCCGACTGACAAAGGCCAACAGTCCCTTCACCACCAGCAGTGCCGTCAGGAAGGCCACAGCAAAGCCGACGCCGATCTGCGACAGATCGCTGAAATCCAGAACATCGCGGTTCTTGTAGAGGTCATAACCAAAGGCCGCCGCCATCGTCGGCAGCGAGAGAAAGAACGAAAATTCCGCGGCAGCGCGCTTTTCGACCCCCAGCATCAGCGCCCCGACAATGGTGGCGCCCGAGCGGCTGACACCCGGCACCATTGCCAGACATTGGCAGAAACCGATGGCCAGCGCGGTGCGGAACGGCAGGTTGTCCGGGTCGTGGTGGCGCGGCGGCGGCGTGAAACGATCGACCACCAGCAACACCACCCCGCCCAGAATCAGCATCACGGCGATCAGCTTTGGCGTCTCGAACAGCACATCCTTGATGAAGCCATGCGCCAGCACACCGATGACCACGGCAGGCAAGAAGGCCAGCGTCACCGCAAGGATAAAGCGACGCGCAGCAGGGTCCCGATGCGCGGTGCCGAACACCCGAACCAGTTTTGCAAAGTAGACGATCAGCAGCGCCGCGACCGCACCGAACTGGATCACGACCTCAAAGGTCTTTCCGGCGCTTTCAAAGCCCAGAAAATGGCCGGCCAGCAACAGATGCCCGGTAGATGATACCGGAATGAACTCGGTCAGCCCTTCAAGCAGACCGAGGGCGGCTGCAACCAGCGTGCCCTCGGACATGGATCAGACCTTGCGCAGGTTCTTGGCCGAGGCCTTGATCGCATCAAACTGCCCCGAGGGGCGGAAGCGCCACAGGTATTCCGGCAGCACGGCCTCCAGCGCGGCCGGTTTGATGCCCAGATCGGCAAAGCCGCGCGCGCCCTCCGACACAACATTGTCACGGGACAGATTGCGCAGCTGATCGCGGGTCAGCATCTTGTTCTCGACCAGACCGCCGGTCAGGGCCTGAACCATGTCGCCCGCGAAGGCGATCAGCCCGGCGACGAACCGCGGCAGACCCAGCAGCAGGCGGCGGCGATGGATCACCCCCAGCATCACCTGCATCAATTCGCGGAAGGTCATCACATCCGGCCCGCCCAGCTCATAGGTGCCCGGCGCAGCCTGGCCCAACACGCCCTTGACCGCCGCCGCCGCCACATCCTCGACATGCACGGGCTGGAAGCGGGTGTTGGCCGCCGTGATCGGCAGCACCGGGCCAAGTCGGGTCATGGCGGCAAAGCGGTTGAAGAACTGGTCTTCAGGTCCGAAAATGACCGAAGGCCGCAGGATCACTGCACCCGGAAAAGCCTGGCGCACGGCGTCTTCGCCCACGGCCTTGCTGCGGGCATAGTCGCTGTCCGATGCCGCATCCGCGCCGATGGCCGAGATGTGAACCAGATGGCTCACGCCAGCCTCGGCCGCCAGCCGGGCCACGCGGGCAGCTCCCTCGCCCTGCACGGCGCGAAACTTGTTGCGCCCCACCTGATTGAGGATGCCGACGCAGTTCACCACCGCATCCGCCCCGGCAAGGGCTGCCCGCACCGAGGCGTCATCGCGGATGTTGCAGGCGACAGGCTCAACCTGACCCACAGCACCGTAAGGCTTCACGAAAAGCGCCTCGTTCGGACGGCGCACCGCCACCCGGACCCGCCAGCCCTCGCGTGCCATCCGACGGGCAATGTAACGCCCGACAAAACCCGAACCGCCGAAGATGGTGACCAGCTTGCTCATGGGAACCCTCGCTGCCGATATACGTGGTTTCCATAGCTTTTCGCCCCGCGCGCGACAAGGGAAATGGCGCGCCCCAAAACGTCGCAGCTTTCTGATATTTTTTTCCAATTGGCCTGTTGACACCCCTCGCGCCACCCCGTAGATACCGCCCCACGACATCGCCCAGATGGCGGAATTGGTAGACGCGCTGGTTTCAGGTACCAGTGCCGCAAGGCGTGGAGGTTCGAGTCCTCTTCTGGGCACCAATACTTCCAAAGTCCCGTAATCCTCTCGGATTGCGGGACTTTTGGTTTTGGGGCTCCCGTAACCGCCAGAACTGACGCCGCCGCAGTCTTGCGGCGATTGCCTTCCCGCGCCTTCGGATACAACATGCAGGCGAAGGTAGCGTTGCACAACGCGGGCAGCGCCGCGCAGCAGCATTTCCGAAAGAGAGTGCGTCATGATCAGCATCAGAAACGCCTTGATCGCAGCCCTTGGCCTTGCGGTGCTTGTCGTGGGGTTTCTGGTCTGGCGCGGGGAAAGGCCGGGGGCGGTGCCCGAGGGTTTTGCCCAAGGCAACGGGCGGATCGAAGCCGTCGAGATCGACATCGCCTCGAAATATCCCGGCCGAATCGAAGCGGTGCTGGCACATGAGGGCCAACTGGTCGAAGTTGGGCAAGCCGTGGTGCAGATGGATACGCGACAGCTGAGGGCCAATCGCCACCAGGCGGAGGCCGAGTTGCGCCGGGTCGAGATCGCGGTGGAAAATGCCCGCCTGCTGATCGAGCAGCGGCAGGCCGAACAGCGCGCCGCCGAGGCCGTTCTGTCCCAGACCAAGGCCGCAGAGGATGTCGCGCGGCGGCAATTGGCACGGTCAGAATCGCTGGCACAAAGCAGTGTTGCGTCAGAGCGCACCCTCGAAATCGACCGTTCCGCTGCTTTGGGGGCAGTCGCTGCGGTTGCCTCGGCCGAAGCCGCGGTGGCGGCGGCAAAAGCGGGTGTCGCCGGGGCCGAAGCCTCGGTGATCGGGGCCGAAGCGGCGGTGGCAGCGGCACAGGCCGCGATCGAGGCGATTGATGTCGAGATTGAGGACAGCACCCTGAAAGCCCCGCGCAAGGGCCGGCTGCAATACATCGTGGCCCGCGAGGGCGAAGTGGTCGCCGGCGGCGGGCGCATCATCAGCATGGTTGACCTGAACGAGGTCTACATGACGTTCTTCCTGCAGACGCAGGCCGCCGGGCGGGTGGGTCTTGGCACCGAAGTTCGGCTGCTGCTGGATGCAGCGCCCGATATCGCGATCCCGGCCAGCATCTCCTTCGTGTCGGATGTGGCGCAGTTTACCCCCAAGACGGTCGAAACCGAGGCCGAGCGCGAAAAGCTGATGTTCCGGGTCCGCGCCCGGATCGCGCCGGAACTGCTGGCGAAATACCTTGATCACATAAAGACGGGCCTGCCCGGCGTCGCATGGGTCCGGCTTGACCCCTCCGCGCCCTGGCCAGAGGCAGCCGGGGGCCGGGTGCTGGAATGACCGCCGCCCGACCTGTGGTGCGGATGCAGGGGTTGCGGCTGCGCTATGGCAAGGTCGCGGCCCTGGACGGGGTGACGCTCGATCTGCCGGCAGGCTGCGTGGTTGGGTTGATCGGCCCGGACGGGGTCGGCAAGTCCAGCCTGCTGGCGCTGATCGCGGGCGCGCGCAAGATGCAGGATGGGCGGCTGGAGGTGCTGGGCGGCGACATGGCCCGCGCCGGCCACCGCGCCCAGATCTGCCCGCGCATCGCCTATATGCCGCAGGGTCTGGGGCGCAACCTCTACCCGACCCTGTCGGTGCGCGAGAACGTCGAGTTTTTCGGCCGGTTGTTCGAAGAGGCCCGGTCCGAGCGCCATCGCCGCATCGCGGAACTGCTGGCAGCCACCGACCTTGACGCCTTTGCCGATCGCCCGGCGGCCAAGCTGTCTGGCGGCATGAAACAGAAACTGGGTCTTTGCTGCGCACTGATCCACGATCCCGACCTGCTGATCCTGGACGAGCCGACCACCGGCGTCGACCCTCTGTCGCGGCGCGAGTTCTGGGCGCTGATCGGCCGCATCCGCGCCGCGCGCCCGGGGATGAGCCTGCTGGTCTCCAGCGCCTATATGGAGGAGGCCGCAGGTTTCGACCATCTGGTGGCGATGGATGCGGGTCGGGTGCTGGCCACCGGCAGCCCGGCCGAGTTGATGGCGCAAACGGGCACAAATGACCTTGACGCCGCCTTCATCGCGCTGCTGCCCGAAGATCAGCGCCGGCGCCACAGCAACCTGATCATCCCACCCCGCCCCGTCACCGCCGAAGGCAGCCCGGTGATCGAGGCGGAAAACCTGTCGGTCCGCTTTGGCGACTTTACCGCCGTCGACACTGTCAGCTTCCGCATCCAGCCGGGCGAGATCTTCGGCTTTCTCGGCTCCAACGGCTGCGGCAAGACTACGACCATGAAGGTGCTGACAGGGCTGCTGGAACCCTCATCTGGAAGCACCCGCATCTATGGCCACCCGGTCGATGCCCGCGACATGGCCACGCGCAAGCGCATCGGCTACATGACGCAGAGCTTCTCGCTCTATTCCGAACTGACGGTGCGGCAGAACCTCGAGCTGCACGCGCGCCTGTTCGACATGCCCACAGCCGAAATCGCGCCGCGCATCGACGAGCTGGCGAGGCGCTTTGACCTGACGGGCGTCCTGGACAGCCTGCCCTTGCGCCTGCCCCTCGGCATCCGGCAAAGGCTGTCGCTGGCAGTGGCGCTGATCCACCGCCCCGAGATCCTGATTCTGGACGAGCCGACTTCGGGGGTTGATCCGGTCGCACGCGACGTCTTTTGGCAGGCATTGGTCGACCTGTCGCGCAAGGACGGGGTGACGATCTTCCTGTCCACTCATTACATGTCCGAGGCCGCGCGCTGCGACCGTATCTCGCTGATGCATGCGGGACGGGTGCTGGTCTCTGGCACGCCGGAGGCGATCCGCGCGGGCGTTGGGGCCGCCACGCTGGACGATGCCTTCGTCCACCATCTGCGACTTGCCACCAAAGTCGATGCCCCGACCCCGGCAACCGAAGTCCGGTTTGAGGCACCCGAGACGCCGCATCGGCGCGGACGCTTCAGCCTGGCGCGCCTGTTCAGCTTTTCCTGGCGCGAGGGGCTGGAGCTGCGGCGCGACCCGATCCGCCTGACGCTGGCCAGCATCGGCAGCGTGATCCTGATGATCGTCCTCGGCTATGGCATCTCGATGGACGTGAAGAACCTGAAATTCGCGGTCCTCGACTTTGACCAGACTCTAGCCAGCCGGTCATATGTGAATGACCTTGCCGGGTCGCGCTATTTCGACGAACAGCCGCCCTTGACCAGCCATGCCGATCTGGATGCCCGCATGCGCGCCGGCGAGATCAGCCTCGCGCTGGAGATCCCGCCGGGTTTTGCCGCCGATGTCGCGCGCGGCCGCCCCGTAGAGATCGGCGCCTGGTTCGACGGCGCCATGCCGATGCGCGCCGATACCGTGCGCGGCTATGTGCAAGGCATGCATGTCCATTGGCTGACCGAGCAGATGCGCCGCATCCATGGTCCGGAGGCCGTGGCCAGCCGCTACAGCCTTGAGGTGCGGTATCGCTATAACCCCGATGTGGAAAGTCTGACGGCCATCGTGCCCGCGGTGATCCCGCTGCTGCTGATGCTGATACCGGCCATGCTGGCGGTTCTGTCGGTTGCGCGTGAGAAAGAGACGGGCTCGATCGTCAATCTTTATGTGACGCCCGCGCGGCGGCTGGAGTTTCTGCTGGGCAAGCAGGTGCCCTACATCCTGCTGGGTTTCGTCAACTTTCTGCTGCTGTTGGCGCTGGCAGTCTGGGCGTTCGGCGTGCCGGTCCGGGGCAGCCTGCTGGCCCTTTCGGCGGGGGCGGCGGTCTATGTGGTGTTGGCAACCGGGCTCGGCTTGCTGATATCGGCCTTCACCCGCAGTCAGGTGACGGCGTTGTTCTTTACCGCCTTGGCCACGCTGATCCCGGCGGTGCAATATGGCGGGATCATCGACCCGGTTTCGTCGCTGGACGGGATGGGGCGGGTGATCGGGGCGGTGTTTCCGACCAGTCACTTCGTCACCATCTCGCGCGGGGCCTTTGCCAAGGCGCTGGATTTCGGCGATCTCGGCGCCTCGTTCCTGCCGATGCTGGCGCTGGTGCCGGTGCTGGTGGTGCTGGGCGCGATCTTTGTCCGCAAGCAGGAGAAATAGGCGATGCGGGCACGACACGTCATGGATCTGACGGTGAAAGAGTTGCGCACCCTCTGGCGCGAGCCGCTGCTGCTGGTGCTGGTCGTCTATTCCTTCACGCTGGACATCTATACCCACGCCACCGCCATGCCCGAGACGTTGAACCGTGCCAGCATCGCCATCGTGGACGAGGATGCCTCGGCCCTGTCGCGGCGGGTGGCGGATGCGTTTCTGGAGCCCTATTTCGTGCCCCCCCGGCAGATCGACCTGGCGCAGGTCGATGCGCGGATGGATGCCGGGATCGACACCTTTGCCCTGGTGATCCCGCCCGACTTCCAGCGCGACCTGCTGGCGGGCAACCGCCCCGAACTGCAACTGAACGTAGATGCGACACGCGTCAGCCAGGCCTTTACCGGCGCGGGTTACATCCAGGCCGTCGTCGATCAGGAGATCACCGGCTGGTCCGGGCAGGAGGGCACGCTGCCGGTCGATCTGGCGATGCGGGCGCGGTTCAACCCCAGCCTCGATCCGGGCTGGTTTGGCGGGATCACGGCCCTGATCGGCGCCGTCACCATGCTGTCCATCATCCTGTCCGGCGCGGCGCTGATCCGCGAGCGCGAGCATGGCACGGTCGAACACCTTCTGGTCATGCCGGTCACCGCGGCCGAGATTATGACCAGCAAGGTCCTCAGCATGGGGGCGGTGGTGCTGCTTGCGACGGGGCTTTCGCTGACCTTCATCGTCCAGGGCGTGCTGCAGGTGCCGATCGCGGGCTCGGTCGCGCTGTTCTTGCTGGGGACAGCGCTGCACCTGTTTGCCACAACCTCGCTGGGGATCCTGCTGGCGACGATCTCGGGCTCTATGGCGCAGTTTGCCATGCTGCTGTTGCTGGTGCTTTTGCCACTGGAAATCCTGTCGGGCGGCATGACCCCGCGCGAGTCGATGCCCGAGGCGGTGCAATATGTGATGCTGTCGGCGCCCAACACGCATTTCATCGCGCTGGCGCAATCGGTGCTGTTCCGAGGTGCGGGGCTGGCGGTGGTCTGGCCGCAGCTTCTGGCGCTGGCGCTGATCGGGTCGGTGATGTTCGCGGTTGCGCTGCGCCGCTTCCGCGACTTCCTGCGCTGATCCGTCTTGTCGGGGTCATCGCCCGGACGAGAGATAAAACCTTGCTTCAAACCCCGAGGCCCCGGATGGGCGCGGCGAGCTGAGTTCAAGCCGGCTTCCCGTCCGTTCCGCAATGGCGGCAACGATGGCAAGGCCCAGCCCGCTGCCCGTGCCGTCTGATCTGGCGCGCTCGAACCGCTGGGTCAGCCGATCCAGTTCGTCGGCGGGGACGACCGGCCCGTCATTGGCCACGACGAGGGTGCCGTCAGCCTGCAGCGAGACCGCGACCGGGGCATCCGCCTGCCCATGGCGCAAGGCGTTTTCGACCAGATTGCGCAGCAGGATCGCGAAGGCGTCGGGGTCCAGATCGGACATCACTGCACTGTCGGGCAGGGTCAGGATGATCCGCCCCGGCCCGACCATGCGCGACAGGTCGTCGACAAGCAACCGGGCAACGGGCCGCAAATCCGATGCCGCATCCCGCCGCAGCTTTCCCCCTTCGGCGCGGGCCAGTTGCAACAGGCGTTCGGACAGACGCGTCAGACGTTTCAACGTGGCCTCGATCTCGCCCGCCCGCGTTCTGGCAACCGCATCCGACGATTCGGCCTGCAACCTCTGCGCCTGCGCAATGGCGCCGGCCAAGGGCGTGCGCAACTCATGGGCTGCGTTGGCAGCAAAGCTGCGCTCGGCCTCGAAAGCCGCAGACAGCCGTCCCAGCAGGCCGTTCATCGTATCGGCAACCGGGACGATCTCGGTGGGCAGGTCGGCTGACGCGACAGGCCCAAGATCCCGTATCCCCCGCGCAGCCAGCCGATCACGAAACTGCCGCAGCGGCACCAGACTGGCCCGCACGACCAGAACAATCGCCAGCAGCGCCAAGGGCAGCAGGATCACCAGCGGCAGGCCGAGACCCATCTGCAACTCGCGGGCAATCTCGGCCCTGCGGATCAGTGGTTCAGCCACGGTGATGCGGATGGTATCGCGCACAGCCGCGTCACTGAACAGGCGGTGGGTATCCGTCAGGCGAAAGCCGATGCCGTCCCAGGCCGGAAAATCTGCAGGATCGGCGCCATGGGACTGCAACAGGATACGGTCCTGATCATCGCGGACGATATAGGTAAAGAACTCGTCATGGTCGCGGATCGCGGCCAGACGCTGACCAATGCCTTCCTCCTCACGGTTCAGGATATCGACCACCGCCAGGGGCAGGATGCGCTGCGCGGTTTCCTGCAAGGCTGCATCGAAAACCTCTTCGATCTCGGACCGGGCGATCAGCGCCGTGACGCTGGCAGCCGCGATCCAAAGGACAGCCAGCACGCCACCCAGCCACAGGCCCAACCGGCCTTGAAGACTGCGCGGCCCCCTCATCCCCGGCCCAACCGATAGCCCAGACCACGCTCGGTCTCGATCACATCCGCGCCCAGTTTCTTGCGCAACCGGCTGACATGGACCTCGATCGTGTTGCTTTCGATTTCGGAGTCAAAGGCATACAGCTTGTCTTCAAGCTGCGCCTTGGACAGCAATTGCCCGGGCCGCGACAAAAACGCCTCGAACAGCGCCCATTCGCGCGCGGTCAGGGTCACGGGGCGACCGTCGCGATAGATACTGCGCGCCGCCAGATCGACCTCCAGCGGGCCATGCGTCACGATCGGGTTCGGATTGCCGGCATAGCGCCGCGCAACCGAGCCGATGCGGGCCGACAGTTCCGCCAGATCGAAAGGCTTGACCAGATAGTCGTCGGCCCCGGCATTCAGCCCCTCGATCCGGTCGCTGATCTGGTCCAGAGCGGTCAGGACAATCACCGGCGTCACATCCCCCCTGGCGCGCAGCTTGCGCAGAAACGCGATGCCGCGGCCATCGGGCAACATCAGGTCCAACAGAACAAGGTCAAAGGCCGCCGTCGCCATGGCATCCGCCGCCGCATCCAGCCGCATGACCCAATCGACCGAATGGCCATCGGCCGCCACTTGGTCGCGCACGGCAGCGCCCAGAACCGCATCATCCTCGATCAGCAATATCCGCATGGCCGTGCCGTTTCCTCAATCCTGCCTGGCTTCGGTGTGGCGTCCCTTCCTGACTTCGGGCTGACGCCGTCCTGCCATTGTCTTCAGGCTGCCGTCAGCTTGGGCGCTTATCACCTGTCCAGACTGCTTCAGGCCCGGAGTGTGACCCATGCAAAAGACGCTGACAATTCTTGCTTTTCTGCTGGCGCTTCCCGCCGGGGTGGCGCTGGCAGACGACGATTGTTTCGTTCCCATGGCCGAATGGCAACCGCGCGAGGCTGCCGCCGCATTTGCGGCCCAGCAAGGCTGGACGGTGCGCCGCATCAAGATCGACGACGGCTGCTATGAGATTGACGGGATCGACGCCGAAGGGCGCGCGATCGAGGCCAAGCTGAATCCCGGCACCCTGCAGATCATCGAGCTCGAGTTCGACGAGGATGGCGGTCGCCGCGAACGTGAGCGCGAGCGCAACGGCAAGACCGATGACTGACGCACCGTCGGCAGGCGGAGACCATCCGCCTGCCTGACAGCAAGCTGAAGCCAAAATGTCCGGGCCGTCAGACACCTTTCAGCTTGTCCCCACAGATTTCCGAAATCGGATCACAGGAGACCCAAAATGA
>ERZ1645187.366-NODE-366-length-44391-cov-9.569154_pt1 | contig 44391 bp, 38 predicted proteins | sample MGYA00575352_ERZ1645187 | MGnify/ENA primary metagenome ERZ1645187 (study PRJEB40837, sample SAMN11349314) | freshwater sediment metagenome | isolation source: river sediment | host: Sediment | place: India: Wazaribad , New Delhi | collected 2017-02-21 ... | reverse complement strand
GACATCGAGGTGACGCTGGAGGCGAATCCCGGCACGGCCGAGGCGGAAAAATTCGCCGGCTTCCGAGCGGCCGGCGTCAACCGGTTGTCGCTTGGTGTGCAGAGTTTTGACCCGCAACAACTGCAGGGGCTCGGCCGCATCCACGACAGCGCCCAGGCGGCCGCTGCGGTGCGGTTGGCGCAGGCCGCCGGTTTCGACCGGATCAACATCGACCTGATGCACGGGCTGCCGGGGCAGACGGTCGAGGCGGCCCTGGCTGACCTGCAGCAGGCCCTCGATCTCGGCGTGTCGCACCTGTCCTGGTACCAGCTGACCATCGAACCCAATACCGCCTTCTACCGCCAGCCACCGCCGCTGCCGCCGGACGAGACCCTCTGGGCGATCCAGCAGCAGGGCCAGGCACTGCTGCGCTCGGCCGGGTTGGCCCAGTACGAGGTGTCGGCCTATGCCCGCCCGGGCGAGGCCTGTCGCCACAACCTGAACTACTGGCAGTTCGGCGATTACCTCGGCATCGGGGCCGGTGCGCACGGCAAGGTCACCCTGCCGGGGGAAGGCCGGATCCTGCGCTACAGCAAGACCCGCCTGCCGCGCGATTACCTGGCCAGGGCCGGCAACTGGTTGGCCGACAGGCATGTATTGCCTCCCGCTGAGTTGCCGTTCGAGTTCATGCTGAATGCGCTGCGGCTGGTCGAGGGGGTGCCGGAGGGCCTGTTTGCCGACAGGACCGGGCTTTCGCTCGACTGCATCCGGCCAGTGTGGCAGGATTTGCGCCGCCGGGGTCTGGTGGCGGATGATGCCGCCCGGCTCGTGACCACCCCGCAGGGATTCCTGTTCCTGAACGACGTCCTGACAGCGTTCATGCCGGATTGATCTGCCGCAAGCCCATCGAATGGCACCACCCTAGAATGGTGCCATGCACTTTTTTGTAGTGAGGACAGAACCATGCACGTTGAACACCATCCGTTGATCAAGGAATTCCCGGAACTGCGCGAGCGCATCCATGACCTGAAAATGAACAATGCCCATTTTGCCAAGCTCGCCGAGCAGTACGAGGAAGTGGACAAGCACATCTGTCGCGCCGAGGAAGGTGCCGAAGGGTATGACGATGACCATATGCACAAGCTGAAAGCCGAGCGCCTGCGCCTGAAAGACGAAGTGTACAAGGCCCTGCAAGCGGCCTGATGGCACAGTGACGGCAGGAAAGGCGCCCTTGTGGCGCCTTTTTTATTGCCCGCGGCTTGTCGCTATAATGGCCGCGCGCCTGATGGCGCCATGACAGGGAACAGTCAGCATGTCACAACAAGGAGGTGTGTATGTCTTTGCGTCACTTTTTTCTTCCGGTTTTTTTCCTTGTGTCCACCGCGGCGGCACAGGCGAGCGGCATCAGCCGCTGTGTGCAAGCCGATGCCCCACCGCAATTCACCAACCAGCCGTGCCCGGAAGGTGTCATGGCTGAGCCGCTGGAGTTGGTCGAGAATACGCCGCTCGACAGCAGCGCCGTGCGTGCGCGCCTGGCACAAGGCAAAGCCAAGGCCAAGCCTGGCAGCACGGGTCCGCAGGTGGTGCTGATCGAGGACAGTTACACGGCGGAACGCAATGCGCGCGTCAGTGACAAGCCGGCGAAGAAGAAAATAAAGAAAAAGAAGAAAAAGCCGGCAAAAACACAGAAAAAACCAGACAAGGAAAAGGCTGGTGGGGGATGAAAGGTCGTCCGGAGCAGTAGCCCGACCCGGATGAATGGCAACAAAAAACGTGACGAGCTTCACACAATGGGTGTGAAAAGACAGCTACAATAGCCTGAATAACGATAAACAAAGGAGATTTGTATGCGCAGCTGTCTGAACCGGGCCCTGGTCACCTGCTGGTTGCTGGTGGTGTCTGCCATGTCCTCAGCCATGCCATCAACAGTCGAGGTGCAGACAGTTGCCGGTGGCGCGATCGGCTCCGCCGGATTCAATGAATTGCTGGATCAGCAGGCAAAACCAGGCCAGTTTCTCACCGAGCAGCAGGCTGGTGGCAGCTTTTTGCTGAAAAACAGTATGCAGACGGTATCGGCGCTGGTCAGTGCACAGGGTGTGCAGTTTGATTCCATCGGCCATAGTGCCGGCAAGGGTGGCTTCGGTTTGCAGCTCGCACAGTGGGGGCGCGAGGGAGCCTTGCAGCCGGCGCCCTCGGCAAGGCTCTATCGCGATGGTGATGTGGTGTTCCACACCCGCGCCAGTGGTATCGCGGAAAAATTCAGCAACACCAATGATGGTATCCGCCAGGATTTCATTATTCCGGTCAAACCGGCCGGTTCGGGCAGGCTGCAAGTGCAGCTAGCCGTGATCGGTGCAATAGCACAACAGAAAGATGACGCTGCCGTGATTGCGCTCCACAGCGGTCGGCGGTTGACTTACAACAACCTGAAAGTAACGGATAGCAATAACGCGCTTGTACCCGCCTCCATGCAGGTGGCCAACAATACCATCACCATTGCTGTAGATGATCGTGCAGCACAATACCCGTTGACGATAGACCCGACAGTAGGGGATGAGAACTGGTACAGCATGGGGCAGTCACCGGGGGTAGATGGCACTGTGAGTGCGGCAACTTATGCTGACGGTGCGCTCTATATTGGTGGCAGTTTCACCAAGGCGGGCGGTGTAACGGTATATTCGATTGCGAAATGGGATGGCAGCGCATGGAGTGCACTGGGTACCGGTATGAATGGCATCGTCTCAGCGCTGGTTGTGGATGGTAGCGGTAATCTCTACGCGGGTGGGCAATTCACCACGGCAGGTGGTGTGGCAGCCAGTCGCATAGCGCGCTGGGATGGCAGTGCATGGAATGCGCTGCACACAGGAATGAACAGTCCAGTGAATGCACTGGCCCTCGATGGCAGCGGCAATCTCTATGCCGGGGGATTTTTCACTACAGCGGGTGGTGTGAGTGCGAATTACATCGCGCGTTGGGATGGCAGTGGATGGAGTGGTCTTGGTACAGGAATGAACAATGTTGTCTATGCCCTGACGGTAGTTGCTAGTGGTGACTTGTTTGCTGGAGGGCAGTTCACCACAGCCGGTGGTGTTGGGGCGAATTATGTTTCCCGTTGGGACGGTTCTGCGTGGAACGCCGTTGGCACTGGCATGAACGGTGTCGTGTATGCCTTTGCGAAAGATGGCATTGACTTGTATGCGGGGGGTTCTTTCACCATGGCGGGCGGGGTGAGTGCAAACCGTGTGGCAGTACTGTTCGGCGGTAGTGTTGGTGGTACGACATGGGGAGCACTGGGCAGCGGGATGAACAATACAGTTTCTGCTCTGGCCAAGGATGAATTCGGTGGCTTGGTGGCGGGAGGATCATTTACCACGGCAGACGGCCTTGGCGCGAATTATATTGCCCGCTGGGATGGCAGCACCTGGAGTGGCATGGGCAGCGGAATGAGTGGTGCAGTGTCAGCTTTGGCGGCTGATGCCAGTGGCAATGTTTTTGCGGGCGGGCAATTTGCGACGGCTGGGGGGTTGGCGACGAATTATGTTGCCAAGTGGGATGGCGGTGCCTGGAGTGTACTCGGCAGTGGCATGAACGGCGCAGTGTACGCGCTGGCGGTAGATGGCGGTGGCCAGGTATATGCAGGTGGTTTGTTCACCTTGGCAGGTGGGGTGACAGCAAATTACATCGCGCAATGGGATGGCAGTTCATGGATTCCGCTGGGCAATGGCATGAGTGGTCGCGTGTCGGCGCTGGCGGTAGACAGCAGCGGCAAGCTGTATGCCGGTGGCCAGTTTGCAACGGCGGGTGGAGTGACGGTGAATTACGTTGCTATGTGGGATGGCGGCACGTGGACTGCATTGGGTACTGGCCTGAATGACACCGTTTCTGCCCTGATGGTGGATGACAACGATTATCTTTATGCGGGAGGGTCGTTTACCGCGGCAGGCGGTGTCAGTGCGAATTACATTGCCCGCTGGGATGGCAGCGCATGGTATGCCTTGGGTAGCGGAACGGATAGTCCGGTAATGGCCCTTGCCGTCGATGGTAGCGGCAATATTTTTGCGGGTGGGCTATTTATGTCTGCCGGTGGTGCGGGCGCGAATTACATTGCCCGCTGGGATGGCAGTGCCTGGAATACACTCGGAACAGGAATGAATAACGCGGTGTTCGCCCTGGCTGTGGATGGCAGCGGTCTTGTCTATGCAGGCGGCACTTTCTCGTCAGCGGGCGGTGTTACGGCGAACCGGATTGCGCGCTGGAATGGCAGTGCATGGAGCGCACTGGCTACCGGCCTGAATAGCTCAGTCAATGCACTGGCCGTCGATGCCGATGGCAAGTTGTATGCGGGAGGCCTTTTCAATACGGCAGACGGGCTCAGTGCCAGCCGTGTTGCGCAGTGGGACGGCAGTGCCTGGAGTGCTTTGGGTAGTGGGGTAAATAATGCTGTCAATGCACTGGATGTGGATGCGAGCGGCAGGTTGTACGTGGGTGGGTCATTTAACGCTGCCGGCGGGCAGGTGTCTGCTTATGTGGCAAAGTGGGTGAGTTTTGCCGATGCCGATGGAGACGGTGTGCCTGACGCCGAGGATGCGTTCCCGGCAGATCCGGCAGAGTGGCTGGACACAGACAGTGACGGTACCGGTAACAATGCTGATACCGATGATGACAATGACACGGTGCTGGATGCAGCAGATGCGTTCCCGCTGGATGCAACAGAATCCGCCGATAACGATGTTGATGGTACAGGCAACAATGCCGATACCGACGATGACAATGATGCCCTGGCAGATGGTAGCGATAACTGCCCGCTGGTGGCCAATGCCCTGCAGACTGACACGGATGGCGATGGGCAAGGCGATGCTTGCGACACGGATGATGATAATGATGGTTTGGTGGATGGCAGTGACAACTGTACATTGAATGCCAATGTCGACCAGGCTGACTGGGATGCCGATGGACAAGGCGATGCCTGTGACACTGACGACGACAATGACATGGTGGCGGACGCTAGCGATAACTGTCCGTTCAATTCCAATACAGACCAGGCTGATTCGGATGCTGATGGCCAGGGTGATGTGTGTGACAGTTTCAGCAACCTTGATACCGACGGTGATGGCGTTTCTGATGGTGGCGACAACTGCCCGCTGGTCAGCAATGCCACGCAAGCCAATAACGATGGTGACAGTGCCGGGGATGCTTGTGACACGGACGATGACAATGACGCGGTTCTGGACGCCAGTGACAATTGCCCGCTAATAGCCAATAACAACCAGGCAGATGCGGATAGTGATGGCCTGGGCGATGTCTGCGACGCGTTTAATGATACTGATGGCGATGGGGTTGCTGATGGCAGCGACAACTGCCCGCTGGTCAGCAATGCCACGCAAGCCAATAACGATGGTGACAGTGCCGGGGATGCTTGTGACACGGACGATGACAATGACGCGGTTCTGGACGCCAGTGACAATTGCCCGCTAATAGCCAATAACAACCAGGCAGATGCGGATAGTGATGGCCTGGGCGATGTCTGCGACGCGTTTAATGATACTGATGGCGATGGGGTTGCTGATGGCAGCGACAACTGCCCGCTGGTTGCCAACGCGAGCCAGCTCGACTGGGATGGCGATGGCAACGGAGACCGCTGTGATGATGCCGTGCCCCTGCCGGATGACGTAGCCGGCGACCTTGGCAAGGATATGGCTGGAAGCGCCGTCGCTTTTGCCGGTGACTTCAACGGCGACGGCTACGGTGACTATGTGATCGGCATTCCCGGTTACGACATTCCAGCCACAGCCGATACCAAGGTGGTGAAAGATGCCGGCCGCGCTGTGGTTATTTCTGGCAAGAATGGCGATGAGCTGGCAAGCATCACCGGCAATTCCGCGAAAGACGCGCTGGGTGCCGCAGTAGCTGGCCACGGCGACATCAACAATGATGGCTATGGCGACGTTGTGGTTGGTGCGCCCAAGGCGGGCGATCTGGACCAGGGTAGTGCCACCATCCTGTTCGGGCCAGATGGCGCCAGCAAGCATTTCTTCGCCGGCACCTCACCGAAAGCCCTGCTGGGTTCCTCAGTTGCACTGGGTGACTTGAATGGCGATGGCCGTGCCGATATTGCGCTTGGCTCAGCTAAAGAAGATGACACGGCTAATGGCATTGTCGATGCCGGCGGCGTAAATGTGTTTTCTGGCAATGGCTATGCCTCGCTGCTGGCCGTGTATGGGGGCACTGCAAAAGCGTACGCTGGCACGGCAGTAGCAATGGGTGATTACGATGCTGATGGCGATGATGACCTGATGGTTGGCGCGCCCAACGATGACGACACGTCGACTGGGTTGAAGGACGCCGGCAGCATTATCGTTTACAGCCTCTCAGGCGATGTGTTGCTCCAGCGTTATGGCACGGCAGCGAAGGCTTTGCTTGGCAAGTCAATTGCGAGTGGCGACACCAATAATGATGGCGATGCCGAAGTCATAGCTGGCGCGCCGGGCTCAGATACTGGCGGGTTCAAAGACAATGGCGCAGTCGTTGTGTATGCAGGCAATACCGGTGACACCCTCACCACAATTTCCGGCCTGACCAGCAAGGCCGGCATGGGTAACAGTGTGGCGGCTGGGGATGTCAACGGCGATGGTTTCGCGGATGTGATTGCTGGCGCATGGAAGAATGACGCGCCTACTGTGCCGAAAGTGACCAAGGACACTGGTAGCGTATCTATCTACAGCGGCAACGGTTTCGGGTTTGTTGGCATCCACTATGGCGATCAGGCCAAAGACTATTTCGGCGGTGCGGTGAGTGCAGGCGACATCAACAGCGATGGCAAGGCCGATCTCATCATCGGCATTCCCGGCTTTGATGTGCCTGCTGCCAGGCCAGTGAAGGATGCCGGTCTGGTGCGCATACTGAGTGGGGCTGGTTTGTAGCAGGCCGCAGGGCGATCCCGGATCGCCCTGTTTCTTCTGGCGGCTACTCTTTCTTCTTGCGCCTGGCCGCGAGCTGCTGCTCCAGTTGCTCCGCGCTGTCGAGCAGGTTCACTTCCGTGAACAGCTTGCTCGCTGCGGTGTGGTTGGTCAGTGCGTCGGCGGCGAGCAGGATCGCGCCGGAGGTCCAGGTCGGTTTCTCGTCCGGCCACAGCAGGTCTTCGGCAAACTGGTAGCCGGTCCAGTACACGCCTTCGTCATCGCGCCACTGGTGCAACCAGCTGTACAGTTCGACGGCGCGCGCGTGGTCGCCGGCAGCGAGCAGGGCCATCGTCAGTTCACAGGATTCCGCGACCGTCACCCACGGCTGGTCTGACACGCAGCGGCAACCCATGCCGGGCACGACGAATTCATCCCAGCGCGCATTGAGGCGCTGCAAGGCCACTTTCTTGCTGTCGATCGCGCCGGTCAGGATCGGGTAGAACCAGTCCATCGAATAGCGCGCCTTCGATTCCCAGGTGCGGTCGAAACGCTCCGGCTTGTGCCGCAGCGCATGGCCGAGTTTCTCGCGCGCCTTTTCCCAGTGCGGTTTCGGCTCGCCGAGCACGGTGAAGATGTTGATTGCGCATTCCAGGCTCTTGTAGATCGAGGCGTTGCCGGTCACCAGCGCATCGCGCATCGGCTTGCCCTGACGGTCGACGGCCCAGTGGATGTCGCCGTGTTCGGTCTGCAAGCCCAGCACGAAACGGATGGCATGCTCGACCATGTCGGCCATCTCGCACAGGAACGAATAGTTCTCGGTGATCAGGTAGTGGTGCCAGACGCCGGTGGCGACGTAGGCGACAAAATTCGTTTCGCGCCGCTCGTCATTCTTCACCGCGCGATCCTGGTAGTGGATCCACCAGCTGCCGTCTTTCAGCTGTTCGCTCTTCAGCCACTGGTAAGCTTTTTCCGCGGCGGCGTATTCGCCGGCAATCGACAGGCCCATCGCGGCTTCGGTGTGGTCCCACGGGTCGGCATAGCTGCCGGGAAACCACGGAATGCAGCCGTCTTCCAGCTGTGTCTGCCTGATGTACTCCGCCGCCGGTCGCAACAGTTCGTGCGGGAAGAATCCCTTGCTCAGAAACGGGCCACTCATGCAGTCTGTCCTGTCTGTTCACTCGGCTTGTAGAAATACAGCACGACGCTCTTGCCGATCAGCGGGTTCAGCATCCGTTCCAGCGTGTTGGTCAGCAGCGGCTGTTCCATCATGTCCCACACCAGCAGCTTGTGCCATTGCTGCACCAGCCAGTTGCGCTCTTTCGTTTGCCAGAACGCGCATTGCAGCCACCAGTAAACGCTGTGCAGGGCATGCGCCCAGTGGCGGCGGATGAAATTCAGGCCGGTGGCCTCGATCTCGCGGCGCAATGCATGCTCCTTGAAGATGCGCAGGTGTCCGCCTTCGTTGCTGTGGTATTCATCCGACAAGGCCCAGCAGATCCACTCCGGCACGTAGCGCGGCACGCTGATGGCAGCGACCCCGCCCGGTTTCAGGATGCGCGCGATCTCGCGCAGCGCGCCGTGGTAGTCGGGAATATGTTCCAGCACTTCGGAGCAAACCACCTTGTCGAAGCTGCCATCGGCAAACGGCAACTTCAGGGCATTGCTGCAGGCGAGATGGAATGCCTTGCGCGGGTTCTGCGCGTCGCGGAAAGGCTCGAACTTTTTCGCGCTGGTCTGCAGGTCGTGGAAGCCCAGGTCAACGCCGATCGCGTGCACGTCGGCCTCGACATAGAAACCGATGACATGGCGACCCTCGCCGCAGCCGAGGTCCAGCACCTTGTCACCGCTGCGCAGTGCCAGCGTTGCGAAATCGACAGTGATCATGCGGCTGCCTGTTCCTTACCCAGCATGCGGTAGTAGTAGTGGGTGAACTGTTGTGCGGCGAGGTTCCAGCAGAACGTGTTCTCGATGCGCGTGCGGCCGGCCTGCGCCAGTTGCGCGCGCTTTTCCGGGTGGTCGAACAGGTCGGCGATGGCATCGGTAATCGCCTGTTCGCTGCCGGCTTTCACCACCAGCCCCGCGTCACCAACGACTTCCGGCAAGGCGCCGCCGTCGGACGAGATCACTGCCGTGCCGCACGACATCGCTTCACCCGCCGGCAGGCCGAAGCCTTCGTACAGCGACGGGCAGACGACGATCTCGGCTTCGTTGTAATGGCGCACGAGTTGCTCGGTGGAAATGCCCGACACGAACTGCACGATGTCGCCGATGCCGAGGCGTTGCACCAGCCCCTCGGTGTAGCCGCCGGGTTTCGGCTTGCCGACAACGAGCAAGGACAGTTGCGGGTAGCGCGTGCGCAGGCTGGCGACGGCTTTCAGCAAATACTTGAGTCCTTTCAGCGGCTGGTCGGCCGAAGCCGTACACATGATGCGGAACGGGATCTTGGCCACGTCCGGCAGCGGGCGGAATTCCTCGGTGTCGATGCCGCAATGGATCAGGTCGATGTCGTTCTCGCTGACCGGGAAATCGCGCGCGATGTCGCGGCGCGAGTGGGCCGAGACGGTGACGATATGGTCGAGGTCCCTCACCACTTTCTTCTGCATGTGCAGGAACGAGTGCCAGCGGCGGATCAGCAGGCGCATGTACCAGCGCGGCTCCGCCTTCAGGGCTATGCGCAGGTCGTGCGTGATCGGGTGGTGGAAGGTAGCCACCACCGGGAAGCCCTGCCGCTGCAGGTCCAGCAGGCCATAGCAGAGGCTCTGGTTGTCGTGGATGATGTCGTAGCGGTCGCGCTGGTCGCGCAGGAGCTTGCGCACCCGCCGGCCAAAGCTGTAGGCCTCGGCGAAACCGCCGGTCAGCATGCTCCACCACTCCATGAAGTCGGCCCAGGACAGCAGGTGCTGCGGGCGCAGCGCGAAGGCGTGGTGCACCTTGCTCTCGAACAGGTTCAGGCTCGGCACCTGGATCAGGCGCACGCGCGGGTCGAGTTGCGGGTAGGGCGGCCCGGAAATCACATCGACCTGGTGGCCGGCGTTGACCAGAGCCTTGCTCAGGTACTTGATGTAGATGCCTTGCCCGCCGCCGTAGGGGTGGCTGCGGTAGCCCAGCAGTGCAATGCGCAGCGGGCGCGGCGCAGGGCGTGGGGCTGGCGTGTCGATGGCGGCTGGGGCGGTCACGGCTGGTCAAAAAGTCGGCAAAAATCAAGGGCGCTATGGTAATGAGCGGGGGGGCTTTCTGCCACTGCGTATAGCCACAGGGGGACGCATTGGCCACAATGCCCCGATGGCGGAACAGGTAACGGTGTGAGGGCGATGTCGGGCATGGAACCGGGAGCGGGCTGGAAAAAGACATTGCTGTTCTGGGGCTTGCTGCTGGCAGTACCCGTCCTGGTGCTGTACCTGCTCTTGCCCCCCTTGTGGCGCCAGTTGGCAGACACCCTGCGGCCGGAGCTGGTCGCCTGGGTCGCCACCCACCTGCCGGCCGGGGAAAGGGAACGCATCCGCAGCAGTGTGGCCAGCATCGCGACCGGCTGGTTCCGCGTGGTGCCGGACCCGGCGGTCGGGCGCATCGCCCGCAGCGGCGTGCAGGTGGTAGAGAAGGAGGCGCTGGTCGTCACCAACAACGCCGGGCTGCGCAGTAGCCGGCCCTATGGCCCGAAACCGGCGGATGTGTTCCGCATAGTCTGCCTGGGTGATTCGTTCGTGTTTGGCACCGGTGGACCGGAACAGGACCGTTTCTGCCAGCAGATCGAGGATTTCTACCGCGAGCAGCAGGTCACCGTGGGTAGTCGTCGCATCGAGGCGCTGGCTGTGGGCCTGCCAAGCTGGACCATGCGGCAGGAGGCGAGCTACCTCGCCGCGCGCATTGATGACTATGCACCTGACGTCATCATCATGACCAGCTGCCAGAACGACATCACCGACAGCAGTGGCGTCACCGAGGATGGCAGCTTGACCAGTGCCTGGGCCTCGGACCGGCGCGAAGTCGGCAGCGGTGTATTCAGCAACACGGCCGGGCTGCCATTTGGCGGCGGTCTCTACTCGGCCCTGACCACGGACCTCTGCCCTACCTGCCGGGCTTACTGGCGGCAGGGCTTCGAGCCTGTCGGCCGGCTGGGCGAACTCCAGCGTGCCCGCGGTGGCCATTTGCTGCTCTCGGCCATCGAGTTGCCAGCGCGCCATGCCGGCTTTTTCATGCAGTTGTTCCAGCAGCATGCAGCCTCCAGCGGAGCGCCGTACCTGCTGACGGGCTATCTCGCAGGCAAGGACACCCGCCTGCCGCATGACGGCCACCCGAGCCGCGCCGGTCACTGGTTGCTGGCCGTGCACTACATTCGTACCCTGGCGGAACTCGGCTGGGTTCCGCTCGCGCCGGCGCAATGGCCGGATGATCCACGCCGGCATCCCGGTGGGCTGAACCCGCCAGTGGATGCGGCAGTGCTGGCCGCGGAACAGCAGCGGTTCATTAGCGAGCACCTGCGACCGGCCATCGATTTCCGCCAGCTCGATACCGAACAGTTGCCGGCCCTGCTGGGTGGCATCTTCCCGGAAACGGAAGGCCAGCTGCCGGCCGGGCAGGCGCCGTGGGCCTCCGTGCGGGCCGGCTTCCTGTTGCAGAAACCTGATGGCGACCGCGATGCGACGCTGACCCTGGACCTGCAGCTGCCTGCGCGGGCCGCGCTGTATCCATTGCCGCTGGCCATCAGTGTCAACGGCCAGCGCCTCGCCGAGCCGGTGATTGCGGCCGATCGCGCCGGCCAGGCCGAGCGCCTGCAACTGGTGGTGCCGCAGACCCTGCTGGCGCAATACCCGGCCGTCGAGGTGCTGCTGGAAACACCGCGCCATTTCGCCGGTTTTGAGGACCAGCGCATGAAAAGCTATGCCCTGCAAGCGGCGGCGATCGAGTGACAGCCGCAGTTTCATCCGCGCCGCGCAGCCGGCACAATAAACCGACCACACCGTTGCCGAGCTGTCCCGCGTGTCACACGAACCTTCCCTGATTGTCACCATTGCCGCCAGTTTCGGCCTCGCGCTGGTGCTCGGCTTTGTCGCGGCCCGCCTGCGCTTGCCGGTACTGGTGGGCTACCTGGTGGCGGGCATTATCATCGGGCCGGCGTCGCCGGGGTTTGTGGCCGATGTGGCCTTGTCCAAGCAGCTGGCCGAGATCGGCGTCATCCTGCTGATGTTCGGTGTCGGCCTGCATTTCTCGCTGGAAGACCTGTTTGCGGTGCGCCGCATTGCGCTGCCCGGTGCCATGATCGAGATCCCGCTGGTCACGGCGCTGGGTGCCGGCCTCGCCACCCTGTGGGGCTGGCCGTTGGGCGGCGCGCTGGTGTTCGGCCTCTGCCTGTCGGTGGCCAGCACCGTGGTGCTGGTGAAAGCGATGGAGAAAGCCGGCCAGCTGCAGGCGATGAACGGGCATATCGCGGTCGGCTGGCTGATTGTGGAAGACCTGGCCATGGTGCTGGTGCTGGTGCTGTTGCCGCCGCTGGCCGGTGTGCTCGGCGGCAATGGCAGCGGTGGTGATGGGGCTTCGCTGGCGAAAGCCCTGCTGCTGACCATGCTCAAGGTAGCCGGTTTTATTGCGTTGATGATGGTCATAGGCCGCCGCCTGTTCCCGGCGCTATTGTGGCAGGTCGCGCATACCGGCTCGCGTGAGCTGTTCACGCTGTGTGTCATTGCGGCCGCGATCGGCATTGCCTATGGTTCGTCGGCGCTGTTCGGGGTGTCGCTCGCCCTCGGTGCATTCTTTGCCGGTATCGTGATGCGCGAATCGAGCCTGAGCTATCGCGCGGCGCAGGAATCGCTGCCGCTGCGCGATGCGTTTTCGGTGTTGTTCTTTGTCTCGGTTGGCATGCTGTTCGACCCGCATGTGTTGCTCGATAGCCCGCTGCGTGTGCTCGCGGTGCTCGCCATCATCATGCTCGGCAAGTCGATGCTCGCTTTCACACTGGTCAAGGTTTTTGGCTACCCGCTGAATACCGCCCTGACAGTATCGGTGGGCCTGGCGCAGATCGGCGAATTCTCGTTCATCCTGGCCGGTCTCGGTGTCAGTCTCGGCCTGTTGCCGCAGGAAGGGCTGAACCTGATCCTGGCCGGTTCGCTGTTGTCCATCTCGCTGAACCCGCTGGTGTTCCATGCAGTGGAGCCGTTGCAGCGCTGGATCCGTTCTCGCTCGCGGCTGGCGCGTTTCCTGGAACAGACCGATGATCCGCTCGCCGTGCTGCCGATGACGTTTTCGTCCGAGGAATTGACGAACCATGTCGTGCTGGTCGGCTACGGACGCGTGGGCCGCCGCATTGCCCGTGCTCTGCGCGACCGCGGCCTGCGTTATGTCATCGTCGAGGAAAACCGCGATTTCGTCGAAACGCTGCGCGGCAAAGGCTTGCCGGCTGTGGCCGGTGACGCACAGGAACCGGAAGTGCTGATCCAGGCGCATATCGCCCGCGCGGCGCTGCTGATTGTGGCGATGCCGGATGCAGCGCGTGCCAGCCGCATGCTGGCGATTGCGCGGCTGCTGAACCCGGATATCGGTTCGATTGCGCGCGTGCACAGCGACGAGGAAGCCGAGTTGCTGCAGAGCGAGAATTTTGGCGGGGTGTTCTATGGTGAGCAGGAACTGGCCAACGCGATGATCAGTGATATCGATATCCAGCTGCATCGCCACCTCACAGGTCAGCACTGATGAAGTTGGCGTGGCAAACGCTGGATGCGGCGGGCTGGCAGCAGTGGCTGGGCGCTTGTGAGCTGGTTGAGCAGGACAGCTTTGGCCCGAAAGTGCTGCGCTGTGCAAATGGCGACTACATCAAGATCTTCCGCATCAAGCGCCGCGCCAGCCTCGCCCGCTTGCGCAACCCGGCCGTGCGTTTTTGCCGCAACGCGGACAAGTTGCGTGCGCTGGGGATTGCCACACTGCTGCCACAGGGTTTGTATCGCATCCCGCACTTGCAGCGCTGGGCCGTGCGCTATGCGCCGCTGGCCGGCGATACCGTACGCAGCCTGTTGCAGCAGGGCCGTTTCAGCGAGCAACTGGTCGCGCAGCTCGGCGCCTATATCGCGCAGTTGCACCGCAAGGGTATCTATTTCCGCTCATTGCATCCCGGCAATGTCGTGCTGTGCCCGGATGGCGGTTTTGGGCTGATCGATGTGCTTGACTGCCGTTTCCGCGCCTTTGGCCGGCCGCTCACGGCGGCACAGCGCGAGCGGAATTTCCGCCATTTCTTCCGCTACGACGATGGCAAGCTGATCGAGACCGGTGTGCGCGCTGCCTACGCCGCTTTCACTCGATAGCCTCCAGCGCCAGCTTCCGGGCGGTAACGCCATCGGTCTTGCCGCTGCCGAGTTTCGGGATGGCCGGCAGCTGCACGTACTCGGCCGGCATCATCAGTGCGAGTGTGTCGGAGGCGAGCATCATGCGGCGCAATTCGTCCTCGTCGATATTGGCGGCATACAGCAGCACGATCTTCTCGCCCTTTTTCTCGTCCGGCACGTTCACGGCCAGCACTTCGGTGGCGTAGTCCGGCGTGCTGCTGTTGGCGGCCAGCACGCGCTGCACAGCTTCCTCGACGGCTGCGAGCGAGATCATCTCGCCGCCGATTTTCGCAAAGCGCGAATAGCGGTCGACGATGGTGAGGAAGCCGTCCGCATCAAGGTGGCCCTTGTCGCCGGTCTTGTACCAGCGCTGGCCGTCGAGCTCGACGATGACACTGGCGGTTTTCTCCGGGTCGCCGAGGTAGCCCAGCATCACCTGCGTGCCGGCGATGAGGATCAGCCCGTCCTCGCCGGTCGGCAGTGTTTGCAATGTGGCAGGGTCGACGATGCGGAACGCAGTGCCTGGCAATGGCAGGCCAACCGTGCCTGCTTTGGTGCCGCGCTGCACATGCCAGTAGCGGTCGTCGAGCTGGTCGGGGATGTTGACGCTGGCAACTGGCGTGGTTTCCGTGGCGCCATAGCCTTCAAAAATATCGCAGTTGAACTTGAGCTTGAAGGCATCGCGCACATCCGGCGCCAGTTTTTCCGCCCCGGCGACGACAATGCGCAGCGACTGCAGCATCAGCGGGTGGATCTTGTGGTTGCGCACGTACAGCCGCAGGAAGGTCGACGTGCCGCACAGCACGGTGGCCTTGTGGCGCGCGATTGCTTTTGCCGTGGCGAGCACGTCGGTCGGGTCGGGATGGCAGACCACCGGGATGCCTTCCAGCAGCGGCATGAAGCCGGTGACAGTCAGGCCGAACGAATGGAACAGTGGCAGGCTGCCGAGAATCACGTCGTCGGCGCGGGTGTTCAGCACATCGGAGACTTGCAGGCAGTTCGCCACGATATTGCGGTGCGACAGCATCACGCCTTTCGGTGTGCCTTCACTGCCACTGGAGAACAGGATGGCGGCGGTATCGTCGAGCGCTGGCTGCTTGCCGATCAGCCGCGCGCCGTACAGCCGGTACAGCCAGCGCGCCGGCAGCAGCGCGGCGAGCGTTGTGACGACCAGCTCGTGCTGGTTGATGCCGGCTTTCAGGTCCTCGAGGTAGACGAGCTGTACGTCGTAGAAAATGTGCTCGACATTGACACCTTTCTGCTCCAGTTTCTTCACGAACAGGCGCGAGGTGTAGACGGTCGTGATCTGTGCCTTGGCGAGTGCGGCTTCGATGGCTTCGGCGCTGGCCGTGTAGTTGAGGTTGACCACCGTCTTGCCGGCCAGCAGTGCGGCCATGTTGCAGATCAGGCCGGCACTGGTGGTGGGCAACAGCAAGCCGATATTCTGTGCTGAACGCGCGCGGCGGATACGGCCGGCAAACAACAGCACGGCGACCAGCAGGCGGAAATGGCTGAAGCGTGCGCCGCTGCTGTCGATGACACTGGTGGCGGCAAGATTGCGCTTGGCGGTGCGCAGCCAGGCGAGCGGGATCGGCTCCAGCCAGTCAGTCTGTTGCTGCCAGGCGCCAATCGACAATTCCGCCACCGCCTGTTTCAGCTGTTCGGCCTTTGTGTCGATCGGCAGCGGCTCGCCAAACGCGACGAGGATGTTGCGCTTGAGGCCGCGCGAGCGGTTCTCGCCGAGCTTGCTGCTGGCGCGCGACAGGCGGCTGCCCCACAGGCCGTGCAGGTAGAACGGCACGATGCTGCCATCCACATCGGTCACCGTGCGTTCATAACCGTGACGGAATTCGCCGAGCTGGCCGTTGCGGCTGATCGCGCCTTCCGGGAACAGGCACACCGCTTCGCCGTTCTGCAGCAGGCGGTTGATCTCGAGCAGCGCGCTCTTGCTGTTGCCGCTGGCAATCGGGATCGCACCGAAAGCCTTGAGAAACGGTTTGAGGAACCAGAGGTTGTAGATCTCGCGTTGCATGACGAAACGGATCGGGCGCGGGCAGGCGATCTGTACCATTGCCCAGTCGATCCAGCTGATGTGGTTGCCGAGCAACAGCACGGCACCGCGCCGCGGGATGCGGTCGAAACCGCTGACATCGATGCGGTACAGGCCGCGGAACAGGATGCTGAACAGGATGCGCACGAACGATTGCGGCAACTGCGATACGGTATAACCGGCGCCGATCACGGCCACCAGCGTCAGCAGCACGAACATGCCGGCGCTGTCGAGGCCGGTCCACGATGCCGTGGCCGTCACGACGAGGAAGGCGAGCATCGTCACATTCTGTACCCAGTTGTTGCCGGCGAGTATGGTGCCGATCCTGTCGCCGCTTGCCTGGTACTGGATCAGCGAGTTCAGTGGGATGACGAACAGGCCACCGGCAATGCCGATCGCCAACATCAGCAGCGAGATAGAGACGGTGCTGTCGAGTGTCGGCAGGATACCGAGGCAGCCGGCAATACCGACTGCGCCGATGGGGATCAGGCCGGTCTCGATATGGTGGCGCGACACGCGCCCGGCGATGAGTGAGCCGAGCATGATGCCGATGCCGGTCGCCGCGAGCATCGCCTGTATCGCGACGGTGTTGTGCTGCTGCAAGCGCTCCTCGGCAAAGGTCGGGAACACGGCGATCAGCGCCTGGGCCAGTCCCCAGTAGGTGGCCAGGCCGACGATCGACAGCCAGATCACGCGCTGTTCGCGGATCGTCGCGATATTGCGGCGCAAGTAATGGCCGCACGTGTAGTCGCGCAGCGAGAAATGTTCAGCCGTGCCGCCATCGCTCGCGCAGAGCGGCAGGCGATAGGCGAGTACGAGCTCCACCACGCTGTTGGCTACCAGCAGCCAGCCGAGCGGCACCATCAGTTGCAGCATCGCGGCGGCTTCCGTCGGCGAACCGTGCGCGGCGAGCTGCCGCTCGAACAGGAAGGAGTACACGAACATGCCGGACAGGATTGCGATAGTGGTGGCGGCCTGTACGATGCCATTGCCGGCGGCAATGTTGTCGGTGCCGGCAATCTCGCGGATGTAGCCGTACTTGGCGGGCGAGTAGAACGCACTCTTGCCGGCCAGCACCAGCGTCAGCGCAAAGGCGGCCCAGAACCAGCCCAGGGCGTAGCAGGCTGTGATGGCCAGCGTCACGGCCACAGCAGCCCAGGCGGCTACCTGCATCACGCGGGGTTTCGGGTAGCGGTTGCCGATGTGCCCGGCGGGCGAGAACAGCAGGATGAACGGCAGCAGGATCAGGGCGTTGACGACGGCGATCAGCGCGCTCTGCGTGGTGCCATCCTCGATCTTGAACACGGTGTTCTGGATGACGATCTTGTGGCCGAGGTCGACAAAGGCGTTGAGGAACAGCATCGCCACATAGGGCGTGAAGCCGTGGATGCGGAACAGTTCGCGCATGGGGTTCTCCTTCAGCCCGACGTACGGGCCATCTTACCGATTTCCGGTGGAGCAGGGTGGAGGATTTGGCTATAGTCCCCGGCTGGATTTGCCACAATGATTGCCCTGACAGCAGCCGAGGTCACCATGGAATTCAATGTCGCCAGTATCTTCGAACGCGTTGCGCAGAATGTGCCGGAGCGCGAGGCCATCATCTGCGGCGAGGCGCGCCTGACCTACGGTGATTTCGATCGCCGCGCCAACCGCATGGCACGCTACCTGGCCAGCCAGGGGATCGGCAAGGGCGACCACGTTGCCATCTACGCCTACAACCGGCTGGAATGGGTGGAAACCATGCTGGCCTGCTACAAATTGTGCGCGGTGCCGATCAACATCAATTACCGCTATGTCGAGGAAGAACTGTACTACCTGCTCAACGATGCGGACGTGAAAGCCATCGTGTTCGAGCGCCAGTTTGCGCCGCTGCTGGCCGCGAGCAAGGCCAGCCTGCCGCAACTCACGACGTATGTCGCGATCGAGGATGGCAGCAATGCCGCGCTCGATGGGCTTGACGCCGTCGATTACGCGACGGTCGCCGCGCAGCAATCCGAAGAGCCGCTCACCGTCGATCGCAGCGCCGATGATCTCTACGTGCTGTACACCGGCGGCACCACCGGTATGCCTAAAGGCGTGGTATGGCGCCAGGAAGACGTGATCATGGCGCTTGGTGGCGGCCTCGACATGGGCACTGGCCAGCCGATCGCCTCGGCCGAGGTCATGGCGGATCGTTGCATCCAGCCCAATGCCTTCCCGATGCGTTCGCTGCAGCTCGCGCCACTGATGCACGGCGCTGCACAGTGGGGAGCATTGCGTGCGCTGCTCGAAGGCGCCACCGTCGTGCTGACGGATCGCAAGTCATTCGATGCTGACAACGTCTGGAACACCATCGGCCGCGAGAAAGTGAACGTGATGCTGATCACCGGCGACGCGATGGCGCGGCCGCTGATGGATGCGCTGCTTGAAAAGGAAAAGCGCGGCGAGGCGTATGACCTGTCATCGCTGTTCGTGATTGCCAGCTCCGCTGCAATTTTCTCGCCGTCGCTGAAAGATGCCTTCAGCGAGAAATTCCCCAATGCGCTGGTGATGGACAACATCGGCGCGAGTGAAGTCGGTTACTGTGGTGCTGCCGTGCACAGCAAGGGCGGCGCCGAGAAAGATGCCGGCGGCCCGCGCGTTGCGCCGGGGCCGGATATCGCCGTGCTCGACGACGATTTCAACCTCATCCCGCTGAACAGCGACCGCGAGGGCTGGCTGGCGCGCGGCGGCAATATCCCGCTCGCCTATTACAAGGACGAGGAAAAAACGAAGAAAACCTACGTCACCGCGTCCGACGGCAAGCGCTATGCGATACCGGGTGATAAGGTGCGCGCCAACGAGGATGGCACGCTGACGCTGCTTGGCCGCGGTTCACTGTGCATCAACTCCGGTGGCGAGAAGATTTTCCCGGAAGAAGTGGAAGGGGCGATCAAGGCGCACCCGGCGGTGGTGGATACGCTGGTGGTTGGCACGCCGGATGAGCGTTTCGGCAGCTGCGTCACGGCGCTGGTCAGCATCCGCCCCGGTTTTGCCGAGCCGACACTGGAGTCGATCCAGGAAGCCTGCAGCAAGCAGATTGCGCGCTACAAGCTGCCGCGGCGCGTGTTCTTCGTCAACGAGATTGCCCGTTCGCCGAGCGGCAAGCCTGACTACAAGTGGGCGAAGGAAGAAGCGCTGAAGCGGCTCGCCTGATTCACAACGGCCGTTTGATGGTGATCGCGCCGCGGATCTGGCCGGCCATATAACCGGTGGCCTTGTCGTCCGGGTAGAGTGTTTTCAGCGTGGCCTGCACATCGGCGGGGATATCGGTCGCGCTGCCGTGGCAAGTCAGGCACAACGGCTGCACCGGCAGCGCTTTCATGTAGCGGTAAGTGCTTTTGCCGTCGATCACCACCGTTTCATGTTTTTCCAGCGTGGCGGGATCGGTGCCGGCAGCGGCAAGGCGGTCAAATTCCTGTAGCGCTGCTCGCTCCCAGTCATCCGGTACCGCTTTCGGATTGCGGTTGTTCAGGCTCACACGGCGGATCTGCCAGCCCGTTTTTGCGGCTGCCTCTGCCGCCATTTGCGGTGCGCGTTCGCGGCAGGCGGCAATCGCGCCGACCGGGCCGCCTTTCGCCATTTCTTCTTGCAGCACATCCAGCAGGTTTTTCGGCATGGCCAGCGCCACCGCACGGGTCTCTGCCACCCGTTGCGCGTCATCAGCATGCAGCGGCGGCAGGCTACACAGTGCGAGCGTCATGGCCAGCAGCGAAGCAGACTTGCGGTTCATGCGTGTTGTCCTCCAGTGTTTATCTTTCTAATGTAAGGAAAATTGGACGGGAGGAACATGACCATGCGCAATCTGCTCATTATCTGCTGCCTGCTGCTCGCCGGCTGCGTTGGCAAGCCGGATACCGTGCAACCGGTCACCGGTTTCGAGCTGCAGCGCTACCTCGGTACCTGGTACGAGATTGCGCGGCTCGACCATTCCTTCGAGCGCGGCTTGACGAAAGTCACCGCCGACTATTCGTTGCGGGATGACGGCGGTGTGCGCGTGCTGAACCGCGGCTTTGATGCCGCCAAAGGCGAATGGAAAGCAGCCGAAGGCAAGGCGTATTTCGTCAACAATGCAGACGAGGCCTACCTGAAAGTATCGTTCTTCGGCCCGTTCTACGGCTCGTATGTGGTGATGGCGCTGGATGACGACTACCAGTACGCGTTAATCAGCGGCCCGGATACATCCTATTTGTGGATCCTGTCGCGCACGCCGCAGCTGGCGCCGGCCGTGAAGGATGCGCTGGTGGAGAAAGCCAAGGTGGCGGGGTTTGATACCGGCAAGCTGGTGTTTGTCGAGCAGTAAGGGCGACCTGCTGGTCGCCCGGCTGCCTCAGGCTGCTAGGATCTCGAAAGCCACTTCTTCCGGTTTGTCTGCCCGCTTGCTTCGGGATTCTGTCCGATGATCACTCATAAAGTAATTATTTCGCATCGGTAGCAAGGTCGACCATGCCACCTTTTTTAATTGGGGTCGCCGTGATGGTTATGGTGTAAACGCTTCCAATCGGCGTCCACCTGAAAGCAGAGGAAATGGCCGGATTGATGATGTCATCTGCACCAGATTGCTCAATGATTGCTTGTCTGGCCCGCTTTTCCCTGCCGGTCATTCCCAGAGGAATGATATCAAACAGGATAAATCCGCTTGCTGATATAGATTTCTTGGGAAGTTTTTCATAACTGTAGTTAGGAAGGTCTTCAATATCGGTTTCGCTGAGTTTTACCGGATTGCTGTAGCAGCCTGCAAGTATCGAGGCAATCACCAAAATGAAAAATGTACGCATTTAAATGTCCTTTTACTGGGTTGTTCTGCAGAAAGTCAGCTGCGCTTCTTCTTTTTGTTAATAATGATCGGTGTGGCAGTGATTTTTACCCGGTGTATTGCCCCGGCAGGCGTCCATACATAGCTTGATGAAAGAGAAGGGTTGATGATGTCATCAGCACCTGATCTTTTCAGCATCTCGTTTCGCGCGCGTACCTCGCACGATCCGGCTTTTATGGGGATGAGGAAGAACAAGGCGAAGCTTGCCGCTCCGGTTGTCATTTCCGGAAGCTTTTTGTAGTCGTATTCTGCAAGATCTTCTGCGCTGGTTTGCGTAAGGCGAACCGGAGTCGATGTGCAGCCTGCCAGTGCAAGCACCAATAAAGAAACTACAGCAATTTTTTTATTATCCATACCAATATCCTTTTATGTTTGTTTTTCGACTCACGCCGGATCGCCAGTCTTGGCGATGATGTTGTCGGCAAACCACTTCAGCATGCCGATCTTCTGCTCGATGGTCTTGTCGTCCGGCTCGCCGGTGTAGGTGTTGCGGAAGCCGACGATGCATTCAGTCACACCGAGGTCTTCCAGTCGCTTCACGCCGTCAACGCTGAACGCATCGGCGCTGATAGCGTGGATCTCGAACGGCTTGTTATCGGTGCCGTATTCCTTGCGGAAAGCATTCAGTTTCTCGATCAACGGTTTCAGCGTCTCGTAGGTGCCGCCGGCGTGGATCCAGCCGTCACCGATGCGCGCGGCGCGTTTCAGGGCGACATCGGCATGGCCGCCGAGCAGGATAGGTACCGGCTGGTCGGGCACCGGGCAGATCTTGCAGGCCGGGATCTGGTAGTTCGGCGTGTCGCTGCCGCAGTAGTCGCCGGTCATCAGGCCGCGGATGATCGCGATCATCTCGTCCATGCGCGGGCCGCGGCTCTCCCAGCGTTCACCGCAGATCTGGAAATCCTCGATCCACGGCGACAGGCCCACGCCCAGCGCAAAGCGGTTGTTGGTGATGCAGGCCACGGTGGCGGTCTGCTTGGCCACCAGCACCGGGTTGCGGATCGGCAGCTTGACCACACTGGTGGTGAAGCGCAGGCGCTGGGTCACGGCGGCCAGCCACGGGATGGCACAGAAGGGCTCCAGGAACGGGGTGCCCTCGAGGAAGTTGCGCGAGCCGTCCTCATTGTAGGGATACTTGGTCTCGGCCACCTGCGGGTAGCAGATGCTGTCCGGGAAGGTGAAGCCGTGGAAGCCCAGCTCCTCGCAGGCTTGGGCCTGGGGCAGGTAGTGGTCGGTACGGCACATGGTGGCGTGGAAGGCAAAGCGCATGACAACTCTCCTGGGGTCGGCGTTCACTGGTTCGCATCTTACGCCGTGAGGGGCGGGTGCCAAGCTGGTAAAATACGCAGCCCCCTGCCGGTATGCCCTGATCGATGAGTTCCCTGCCCACCCTCAACCCGCGCCAGCGCGAAGCGGTGCGCTATATCGACGGCCCATTGCTGGTGCTGGCCGGTGCCGGCAGCGGCAAGACGCGTGTCATCACCGAGAAAATCGCCTACCTCATCCGCGAGTGCCATTACAAGGCGAGCCATATCGCCGCCGTGACCTTCACCAACAAGGCCGCCAGGGAGATGAAGGAGCGCGTCGGCAAGTTGCTGGGTGGCGACGCGCGCGGGCTGCAGGTCTCCACCTTCCATTCGCTGGGCCTCGATATCATCCGCCGCGAGTTGCCGACCCTCGGCTACAAGAGCGGCTTCTCGATCTTCGACCAGCAGGATGCGCAGGCACTGTTGCGCGAACTGCTGCTGAAGAGCGGCGACGTCGACAACGAGTACGTCGAGCTGGCGCAGAACACAATCTCGAACTGGAAGAATGACCTGCAGGCGCCGGCTGCACTGGTGAGCCGCGCAGCGACACCGGGTGAGCTGAACCTGGCCATGCTGTACGAGCGCTACCAGCGCGCACTGAAAGCCTATAACGCGGTGGATTTCGATGACCTGATCATGCTGCCCGTGCAGCTGTTCGAGAACAACCCGGAGGTGTTGTCGCGCTGGCACCGGCGCATCCGCTACCTGCTGGTGGACGAATACCAGGACACCAACTCCTGCCAGTACCGCCTGGTGCAATTGCTGGTCGGTGACCGCAGTGGGCTCACGGTGGTCGGCGATGATGACCAGTCGATCTATGCCTGGCGCGGCGCGCGGCCGGAAAACCTGTCGCAACTGGCCAAGGATTACCGCGCGCTGAAGCTGGTGAAGCTGGAGCAGAATTACCGCTCCTGTGGCCGCATCCTGAAAGCGGCGAACCAGCTCATTGCCAACAACCCGCACGAGTTCGAGAAGCAGTTGTGGAGCGAGCTTGGTTTTGGTGACCCGATCCGCATCATCCACTGCGCCAACGAGGAAGCCGAAGCCGAGCGGGTGGCGACGGAAATACTGGCGCAGCGCCTGCAGCGGCGCGACCAGTTCCGCGACTACGCCGTGCTGTACCGCAGCAACCACCAGGCGCGCCTGCTGGAGATGCACCTGCAGCAGTTGCAGGTGCCGTACAACATCACCGGCGGCACCTCGTTTTTCTCGCGCCAGGAAATCAAGGACATCATGGCCTACCTGCGCCTGCTGGCCAACCCGGATGATGACAATGCCTTCCTGCGCATCATCAACGTGCCGCGGCGCAAGATCGGCCCCGGCACCCTGGAAAAACTCGGCCTGTATGCGCAGAACCGCGACGGCAGCCTGAGCCAGGTGATCAACGAGATCGGCATTGAAGCTGTGTTGAATGGCGAGCCGCTCGAGCGCCTGCGCCAGTTCGTGCACTGGATGGACGGCATTCGCCGCCGCTGTGCGAGCGAGAACCCGGTTGATGTGATCAACGAGATGATCGACGATATCGGTTACGAGGCGTGGCTGCACCAGAACTCGTCCAGTGCCAACATGGCCGAGCGGCGCATGGACAACGTGCGTTACCTCATCGAATCGCTCGGCCGTTCACTCACTATCAGTGAGGAAGAAGACACCGATAGCACGCGCGACGGCAACGACCAGCTGCAGGATGCGATCAGCAAGCTGATCCTGCGCGACCTGCTCGAGCGGCAGGAAGAAGAGGAAGACTTCGATCGCGTGCAGCTGCTGACCTTGCATGCCGCCAAAGGCCTCGAGTTCCCGCACGTGTTCATCCTCGGCTGGGAGGAAGAATTGCTGCCGCACCGCAACAGCATCGAGACCGACCAGATCGAGGAAGAACGGCGGCTGGCCTACGTCGGCATCACCCGCGCGCAGCGCACGCTCACGCTCACGCTGGCACAGAAGCGCAAGCAGTATGGCCAGGTGGCCGAGCCGACGCCGAGCCGTTTTCTCGACGAATTGCCGGCCGAAGACCTGCAACGCGAGGGTGGCGGCCACGCATTGCCGCCGGAACAGCAGGCGAAAAAGGCGCGCGACACGATGGCGAGCCTCAAAAGCCTGTTTGACTGACTACACTGTCGCTAACACGGCGGACTATTGCATGGATATCCAGCTGACACTGCCCGACTGGATTGTGCCGCTCGCGCAGCAGTGGCGTGAGCCGGTGGATCGCGCCGCGCGCCTGCAACTATGCCGCGAGCGGTCGTGTGATTTATTAGTAGGGGCGGTTCGCGAACCGCCCCTACTGCGTGGCCTGCGTTTCCTGGACCTGGCTGCCTTTGTAGCCGCCGTCCAGCGGCAGGGTGGCTTCATTGTTGATGCCGGCATCCAGCGGGGCGGCGTCGATGTAATCCGGCATGCTGTCGTTGTCGTCATCAAGGTCGGCGTTGTCACCTAGACCGTCGTTGTCGCTGTCTGCCCATTCTGCCGGGTTGTACGGATAGGCATCGACTTTGTTGTCGACGCCGTCCAGGTCGGTATCGGCCCAGGTGTAGATGCCGTGGACATAGTTGCGGGCTGTGCCGTTGTATTGCGTGAAATCACCGCCGAAGACGAACATGCCATTGGCGTGCTGCACGGCGGCATAGATCACTGCGTTGGCGCCGCTGCCACTGCTGAAACTGCTGTCGATGCTGCCGTCCGGTAACAGGCGCACCAGGCGATTGTGTGCAGCACCGTTCCAGTGGGTGAAATTGCCAGCAACCAGCAGCCGGCCGTCAGATTGCTGTTCGATGTCATAGACGGCGCCATCGCCAGCTGTGCCGGTATTGAAGCTGGTGTCCTCGCTGCCATCACTGTTAAGCCGTTTCACTGCACCGTTAAGAGTGCCGGCCAGGATCTTGCCATCCGGTTGCACGGCGATATCCAGCACTGTGCTGCCCACGGCAGTGGCATTGAAGTCGGTATCCAGCCAGCCATCGCTGCCCAGTCGGGCGAGACGGTTGCGTGACGTGTTCTGGACAATGGTGAAATTGCCGCCCAGCAGGATCTTGCCATCAGCCTGGATGGCCAGTGCATGGACATAGCTGTTGGCGCCATTGCCAATGTTGAGGTAGGTGTCCAGGCTGCCGTTGCTGTTCAGTCGTGCAAAGCGGGGCGCGCTCACGCCGCTGACACTGGTGAAATCGCCACCGATGATGATCTTGCCATCTGCCTGCAACGCCATCGCATACACGGTGGCGGACGGGCCGCTGCTGTAGACAAAGCTGGTGTCTAGTGAGCCGTCCGGCAGCAGGCGGGCCACACGGTTCCTGACGATACCATTGATGATGGAGAAATTGCCGGCGAGCAGGATCTTGCCATCAGGTTGCACCAGCACATCGTACACAGCGCCATCCACCCCGGTACCCGGTTTGAAGTTGGTGTCGAGTGTGCCGTCGTAGTTCAGGCGGGCAATGCGGTTGATGGCCGTGCCATTGACGGCGGTGAAGTTACCGCCGATCACGCTCTTGCCGTTGGCCTGCGCCGCCACGGCATAGACGTAGGCATTGGCGCCGGCAAGGTTGCCCCATTCAGTGATGCTGGCGTCGCTATCACACAGGTCGCCCGAGCCATCAGCATCTGTATCCTGCTGGCCCGGGTTGGCATCCAGCGGGCAGTTGTCCAGCGCCAGGCCAGAGCCCGCCTGGCAAGCAGCATCGCAAGCGGGTAGCCAGCTGTCGGGAAAACCGTCCCTGTCTGTATCGAGTGCGGCGGCCGGGTCCAGTGGGAACCGGTCGCTGCTGTCTGCCACGCCGTCGTTGTCGTCATCAGCGTCGCAAGCATCGCCTTGCGCATCGCCATCGGTATCGAGTTGGTCGGGATTGGTCTTGAGCGGGCAGTTATCGCTGCTGTCGGGCAAGCCGTCATTGTCGTCGTCGGTATCGGCATTGTTGGCGATGCCATCGTTATCCGTGTCGGCTGATTCGGTCGGGTCAAGCGGATACTTGTCGAGGCTGTCAATCACGCCATCATTGTCATCGTCGGGGTCGCAAGCATTGCCCAGGCCATCGCCATCGCTATCGAGCTGGTCGGGGTTGTAGACAGTCGGGCAGTTGTCGCCGTCGAGGAGATTGTCGAGATCCGCTTCATCGAGGCCGGACAAGTTCAAGCCGCCCAAATCGGCGGTGGTGAAGTGGCCGCCACCGTCGATCACTCGCCATTGCAGGCGGTTGTCGCCAGCAGGAACAGGCGCAGTACAGGAGGACGTCGTGCAGGTCGGTTGTGCAACCCCGTTGATGCTGAACTCGACACAATACATACCGCCCATCGGGCAGCTGGTCTGGGTCCAGGCGGCGGTATAGGGGACACTGTTGTTGATTTGCAGCGCGGCATAGCCGGGTGATACTGAGCGGTTGGTCAGCCCGTTGGTGCCTACGATGACGTTTGTCAGCTCCCACGGCGGTGCCGGGGGCAGGCCTTGCCATTTCTGCCAGCTGTAGTCCGCCGCGCTGGCGGCCGACGCGGTGAACATCCCGCCCAGCAGCAGGGCAGCGGCCAGCCAGCGGGCGTAGTTGGGGGTGGCGGCGGTGTGGCGCGGTTTCCTGCGGCGCATGGGGCATCCCTTTTAAGTATTGTTGTTATTTTTGACCATAGCACCATTGGTCCGGGCTTGAAACCCCTGACGGTTTTCCCCATTTAAGCCGATGCGGCGGCTCTGCTACCCTGCCCCCCATGCTTGCGATAACCGACACCATGCTTGCCCGCCTGCGACAACAGATGGCCGACCTGCAGCCCGTGGACCACTGGCGTGAGACCAGTTTCCGTACGGCGGCGGCCGTGCTGCTGGCGCTGACCGACGAGCCGCAGCCGCAGCTGGTGCTGACGCGCCGCGCCGCGCACCTGAAAACCCATCGCGGCGAGGTGGCCCTGCCGGGCGGCAAGATCGACCCGACCGATGCCAGCGTGGTGGCCGCCGCCCTGCGCGAGAGCGAGGAGGAGATTGCGCTGCCGCCGTCGGCGGTCGAGGTACTTGGCGAGCTGGATCCGATGGTCACCCGCCTTGGCGTGAAGGTGACGCCGGTGGTCGGCATCATCCCGCCCGTCATCGCGCTCACGCCGAACCCTGACGAGCTCGACAGCATCTTCCGTGTGCCGTTCGAGTTCTTCCTGCGCGACGAGCGCAGCCGCACCGACCGTGGCACCGTCAATGGCCACTCGGTCGCCGTGCCCTGCTGGCACTGGCAGGGCTACGAGATCTGGGGCGTGACGGCGATCATCCTCGTCAATTTCATGAACCGCGTGCTGGGCCAGCACATCTCGACCGGCATCGAGCAGCTGGCGCAGAAAACCAACGGCCGCATCACGCCGGCCGACTGGTTGTCCGATCCCGATTGACTGTTTACCGGAGAGGTTCCCGATGAGCGACGTGCTGATTGCATCGCCCTGCATTTCCATTTGCGCGCTGGATGAAAACGATGTCTGCGTCGGCTGCTACCGCAGTGCCGCCGAGATCACCCGCTGGTCGCTAGCCGACAACACCGAGCGCCATGCGATCCTCGACAGCGCTACCGCGCGCGCCAAAGCGGCGAATCCATTCGCCTGATGCCGGTGATTATTTTTTCTTGAACGGTTTCTTGCCGCCGGGTGATGTACCGCCCGGGCGGTTGCTGTCGCTGGGGTAGCGCACCGGCGGTGGTGAGCCGGTCGGCGTGCGCGGGCGGAACGACTTCTTCTTGTCGGCCGCAGGCACGTAATCGACGCGGTTGCCGTCGATCTCGCCGGTTTCGCTGTCAACAAAGAAACGCTTCGCCGTCGCCGGGCGCGCGCTGGGCTTCTTGTCGGCGAACGGCTTTTTGTCACCAAATGGCTTCTTGTCGCCGAAAGGCTTTTTATCGGCAAAAGGTTTTTTGTCAGCAAAAGCCTTTTTTTCGCCAAACGGCTTCTTGTCGCTGAACGGCTTGTCTTCCCGGAATGGCTTGTCTTCGCGGAAGGTTTTTTTCTTGCTGGCCGGTTTGCCTTCACCGAGCGGTGCCAGGTTCATCGGCCGGCCGGCGACGCGCACTTTCTTCAACATCTGCAGCACTTCCGCTGGCATGCCTTCCGGTAGGTCTACCGTGCTGTAGTCGTCGTGGATCGCGATATGGCCGATGTGCTTGCTGTCGAGATCCGCCTCGTTGGCAATGGCGCCAACGATATTGCCCGGCTTCACATGGTGCTCATAGCCCACGTCCATGCGGTAGCGCTGCATACCCGGTTCCACGTCGCGGGCCGGCTTCTCGCTGCGCGGCCGCTTCTCGCGCGGCCGGTCATCGCCCCAGCGGTCACCGCGCTCCTGGCGTTCGCGCCGTGGCGGGCGGTCATCACTCAAGGCGGTGGCACGGTGGTGTTCCTTTTCGCTGAGCAGCAGTTCGCTGCCGCCCTGCGCGATGGCAGCGAGTGCAGCGGCGATCAGGTCCAGCTCCGCGCCGGTTTCATGCTGGTATTGCGCAATCAGGTCGCGGTACAGGTCGAGCCCGCCCTGTTCGATCGCGTCGCTGATGCCCTGCTTGAACTTGGCGATGCGCTTGTCGTTGATCAGTTTCGCTGACGGCAACTCCATCAGCTCGATCGGCTGGCGCGTGGCTTTCTCGATCGCGAACAGCAGGCGCTTCTCGCGCGGCGCGACGAACAGGATCGCGTCGCCACTGCGGCCGGCGCGACCGGTGCGGCCGATACGGTGCACGTAGGCTTCGGTGTCGGTCGGTATGTCGTAGTTGATGACATGGCTGATGCGCTCGACATCGAGGCCGCGCGCGGCAACATCGGTGGCGACGACGATGTCGATCGCGCCGCTCTTGATCTGGGCGATGGTGTGCTCGCGCTGTGCCTGCACGATGTCGCCATTCAGGGCTGCGGTGTTGTAGCCGCGTGCGCGCAACTTGTCGGCGAGCTCGATGGTGGCGGTTTTCGTGCGCACGAAGATGATCATGCCGTCGAAGTCTTCCGCTTCCAGCATGCGCGTCAGGGCATCGAGCTTGTGCATGCCGCTGACGGGCCAGTAGCGCTGGCGAATCGTGGAGGCGGTGGTGGTTTTCAGCTGGATGGTGATTTCAGCCGGTTCGTTCAGGTGGTTCTGGGCGATGCGGCGGATCTCGCGCGGCATCGTCGCGGAGAACAACGCGATCTGGCGCTCCGGCGGTGTCTGTTCGAGTACCCATTCGACATCGTCAATGAAACCCATGCGCAGCATTTCGTCGGCTTCGTCGAGCACCAGGCACTGCAGGTTGGACAGGTCCAGCGTACCGCGGCGCATGTGGTCCATGACGCGGCCCGGTGTGCCGACCACCACCTGTGCGCCGTGCTTCAGCTGGCGCAACTGCGTGGTGTAGCTCGCGCCGCCGTAGATAGGCAGCACATGGAAATCGGGGATGAAGGCGGCGTAGGTCTGGAAGGCCTCGGCCACCTGGATGGCGAGCTCGCGCGTCGGCGCCAGCACCAGTACCTGCGTGTGGCGGCTGGACAGGTCGAGCCGCGCCAGTGCCGGCAGGGCGAAGGCAGCGGTCTTGCCGGTGCCGGTCTGTGCCTGGCCGAGCACGTCGCGGCCCTCCAGCAGCAGCGGGATGGTTTGCGCCTGGATCGGCGAAGGGGTTTCGTAGCCGATATTGCTCAGCACATCGAGCATGGCAGCAGGCAGACCCAGGTCGCGGAAAGCGACAGGCGCGGTAGTGTCGGTAGTCATGATGGTTCCCAGCTAGTAAGCCCGAAAGGGGCGAAGGGCGCTCTTGCGCTAAAGGAGGGGCGCGTGGCGCGGCGCAGACATTATAGCCGCACAGCCCCTCCCTGTCCGGTCAGGGATTGACGAGGGGTTGCAGTTGCGCCAGCAGGTCGCCGGCCAGCAGCCCGCGTTCGCCGTTTTCTGCGGCGGCCATGTCCGCCGCTTCCGCGTGCAGGCAGACGCCGAGGCGGGCGGCATCGCTGGCGTTAAGGCCTTGCGCCCAGAGGCCGCCAACCAGGCCGGCCAGCACATCGCCCATGCCGCCCGAGGCCATGCCGGGGTTGCCACCGGCACAGAGGTCGATGCTGCCATCCGGGCCGCAGACCAGGGTGCCGGCCCCTTTCAGCACGATGACACCGCCATAGCGCTGCTGCAGCGCCTGCACAGCGGCAAAGCGGTCGGCCTGGATTTCGGCAGTCGAGCAGCCCAGCAGGCGGGCGGCCTCGGCCGGGTGCGGGGTCAGGATCCACTGCTCGCGCCGCGCTTCGCGCACCACGCGGCCGTCGGCGAGGATGTTCAGCGCGTCGGCATCGAGCACCAGCGGCAGGCCGCAGAGCGTGGCCTGCTGCAGCATCTGCTCACCCCAGGCGCGGCGGCCGAGGCCGGGGCCCACCACCAGTACCGATGGCCGTGCCAGCAGCGGTTCCAGCGCCTGGCCGGACGTGACCCCGGATACCATGATCTCCGGCCGCCGGGCGAGGATGGCTGCCACATGTTCCGGGCGGGTGGCGGCACTGGTCAGTCCTGAACCACTGCGGGCGGCCGCCTCTGCAGCCATCGCGACGGCACCGCCCATGCCATGGTCGCCGCCGATCACCATCACATGGCCGAACAGGCCCTTGTGCGCGGTGCGCGGGCGCGGCGGCAGGCAGCTGGCTTGCAGGCTGGCGAGATCGAGCAGCTCGCAGTCGCTGTCGGTTTGCAGCAGGGCGGGGTCGGCGTCGAGGCTGGCGTATTCAATCGCGCCGGTCAGGTCGGGGGCATCCGCCGTGAACAGGCCGCGTTTCAGGGCGATGAAGGTGACGGTCACCCCGGCGCACACAGCCGTACCCGGTGCACAGCCGGTGTTGGCGCAGAGTCCGGAAGGGATGTCGATCGCCAGCACCGGCAAGCCGCTGCTGTTGATGCTGTCGATCGCGGCAGCGAAAGCCCCGCGCGGGGCGCCGTGGCTGCCGGTGCCGAGCAGTGCATCGACGATGACACCCGTCGCCGGCAGCACTGCGCCCGGCTGCCAGGGTTCGACCGGCACACCCGCCTGGCGGGCGTACTCGCAGGCGCGGCGGGCATCGCCGCTGAGTGTGTCCGGTTCTGCCAGTGCGAACACCTGCACCGCGATGCCGCGCTCGGCGGCCAGTGCCGCGAGCAGGTAGCCGTCACCGCCGTTGTTGCCGCCACCGCAGAACACGGTGATGGCGGCTGGTTCCGGCCAGTGCGCCAGCAGCACGTCCAGCGCCGCGCGGGCGGCGCGCTTCATCAGCACGATGCCGGGCGTGCCGGCGGCGATGATGGCGGCGTCGAGGGCGCGGGTCTGTTCGGCGGTGTGCAGGGAGTCGGGCAGCATGGTAAATACCTCAGGGTTTGCCGAGCCACGGCAGCGGGTTGACCGGCTGGCCATTCTGGCGGATTTCGAAATACAGCGCAGGCTCCTTCTCGCCGCCGCTGTTGCCGACGCGGGCAATCGCATCGCCGGGCTGTACCCATTCGCCCGGTTCGCGCAGCAACACGTCGTTGTGGGCGTAGAGGCTCATGAAGCCACCGCCATGGTCCAGCACCAGCAGCATGCCCTGGCCGCGCAGCCAGTCGGCATACATGACGCGACCGCCGTACACGGCGCGCACCTCGCTGCCCGCAGGGGCATGGATGCGCAGGCCGTCCCAGTTCACGCTGCCCTGGCGCTGTTCGCCGAAACGGCTCACCAGCTTGCCGCGCGCGGGCCACGGCAGCTTGCCCTTGTTCGCGGCAAAGGTGGTTTTCTGCAGGCGGGCCAGGTCGGCTGCGCTGTAGGCCGGCGAGTCGGATTGCGCGGCAGGGCGTTCCGGTGCTTGCGGGGGCGGGGCGGCGGGTTCGGCTGCCGGCGGCGTGGCCTGCGCCTGTTGCGCCTGTGTTTGGGCCTGTTGCTGCTGTTGTTCCTGTTGCTGTTGCAGGGCGAGCTGGCGCTGCTGTTCCGCTTCCTGTTCGCGGCGGCGTGCTTCCTCGCGCTGGCGCTGTTCTTCCTGGGCGCGTGCCAGTTCGCGCTGGCGCTCGATGCGCTCGATGACTTTCTGCAAGGCCCGGCGATCCTGCTCCATCTGTTCCAGGGTGCTGCCCTTGCTCTGCAGGTCGGCATCGGCACTGGCAATCAGCTGCCGGCGCGCCTCCTGCTCGCTGACCAGGTTCGCCTGCTCCTGTTCCAGCGTTGCCTGTTCGGCTTGCAGGGCGGAGACCGCCGTGGTGATTTCCTGCTCGAGGGCATTGAAGCGGTGGATGGCCTCGACATAGACCTGCATCTGCTCACGCCGGGCAGCATACAGATAGTCGTAGTAGCGGAGGTTGCGTGCCAGTGCGGTGCTGTCCTGCTGGTTCAGCAGCAGCTTGAGCTGTGAGCGTGTGCCTGCCTGGTAGAGGGCGCGCAATTGCTTGCCGATCTGCTCACGCTGACCGGCAATCGATTGGCTCACTTCTTTTTTTTTGCCTGCAGGGCAGCGGCGGCTTTCTGCTTCTCGGCCAGCTTCCGCTTGATCTGCTCGATCTGCTTCATGCGGTTGGCGATCTCGCGATCCGACTGCTCCAGCTTCGCCTGCAGCGCATTGCGTTCGGCGCGGATCTTGTCGATTTCCGTGCGCAGCTCGTCAATCGACTTCTGCATTTCGGCAATCTTCTGCTCGTAGTCAAAGGCCGAGACCTGCTGGGTGGCGGCGGCTTTGTCCTTGCGGGCCGGCGTCTTCTTGACGGCCTCGGCTGAGGCGCCAGTGCAGGCGATGGCGGCGATGGCTGCTGCCAGGACCAGGTGGCGAGTCTTCATTCAATGCGTCTCCTTCGTGGTTCGCAGCGCATCAGCCGATGGACAACAGGTTGCGGCCGCCCATCTCGGCAGGCTGGGGCAAGCCCAGCAACGCGAGCATGCTGGGTGCAACGTCGGCGAGTGTACCACCATCGCGGATCTGCACAGAACGGTGACCGATATACAAAAACGGAACCTGTTCACAAGTATGTTGCGTATGCGCCTGGTGGGCATCGTGGTCGTGCATCTGTTCACAGTTGCCGTGGTCAGCGGTGATAAGGCATTCCCCGCCGGCGGCCAGCACGGCCTCGCGCACCCGACCCAGGCACTGGTCCAGTGCCTCGACCGCTTTCACGGCCGCACTGAACACGCCGGTGTGGCCGACCATGTCGCCGTTGGCATAGTTGCAGATGATGACGTCGTACTGGCCACTGCCGATCGCTGCCACCAGTTTGTCGGTCACTTCGTAGGCGCTCATTTCCGGCTGCAGGTCATAGGTGGCGACCCTGGGCGAGTCGACCAGGATGCGCGTTTCGCCGGGGAACAGCTCCTCCCGGCCGCCGCTGAAGAAGAAGGTGACGTGGGCGTATTTCTCGGTCTCGGCGATGCGAAGCTGCGTCTTGCCGAGCTTGCCGAGGTATTCACCGAGTGAGTTGCTCATGGATTCCGGCGGGTAGGCGCAGGGCGCGGGGATGTCAGCGGCGTACTCGCTTGTCTGCACAAAGCTGCCGAGGGCGACCGTTTTCTTGCGCGTGAAACCGCTGAAGCCGGGATCGGTGAAGGCGCGCGTGATCTGGCGGGCGCGGTCGGCGCGGAAGTTCATGAAGATCACCACGTCGCCATCGTCCAGTGTCACCGGTTCGCCGATCACGGTCGGCTTGACGAATTCGTCATTCTCGGCGCGGGCATAGGCGGCCGCGAGGCCCTCGGCGGCGGTCGCGGCGCGGTAGTCGGCCACGCCTTGGGTCAGCAGGTCATAGGCGGGTTCGACCCGCTCCCAGCGCTTGTCGCGGTCCATGGCGTAGTAGCGGCCGCAGATCGACGCGAAACGGCCGGTACCGAGGGCATCGAGCTTGTCTTGTGCCAGCCGGATCGAGGCCTCGGCGCTGCGCGGCGGCGTGTCGCGGCCATCGAGGAAAGCGTGCAGGTAGACCTGCTTCGCGCCGCGCTGCACGGCCATTTCGAGCATGGCCAGGATGTGGTTCTCGTGGCTGTGCACGCCGCCCGGGGAGAGCAGGCCCCACACGTGCACGGCCTTGCCGGCGGCGACCGCCTGGTCAATGGCCGCACAGTAGGCCGGGTTGTGGAAAAAGGTGCCGTCGGCGATGTCCTTGTCGATACGCGTCAGCTGCTGCCAGACGATGCGGCCGGCGCCCAGCGTCATGTGGCCGACCTCGCTGTTGCCGAACTGGCCGTCCGGCAGGCCGACATCCAGCCCGGAACCGGAGACCAGGCTGTGCGGGCAGTCGCGCCACAGGGCATCCCAGACGGGCTTGCGGGCGGCGGCGATGGCGTTGTCCTCCTTTTCTTCGCGGTAGCCGAAACCGTCGAGGATCACGAGCACGAGGGGTTTGGGGGGCTGGGTCATGGGGGAAGTCGCCAACGGCAAGCAAGGGGAAGCTATATTACGGAAGCACCGCTGGACGTTAAAGCACTGTGGCAAGGTAGCCGTGTATACTGCCGGACTCCTGATCGACCCGCTTTTCGAGCCCTGTCATGACCCAGTTCCTCATCTTCCTCGGCGAGCAATGGCTGCTGGTATCCATCCTGCTGGCCCTCGTCGGCCTGTTCCTCTGGAGCGAGAACCGCCGCGCCGGCGACAGCATCTCCGTCCACCAGCTGACCCAGCAGGTCAACAGCGGCAATGCGCTGGTACTGGACTTGCGCGAGCCCAAGGAATTCCGCGACGGCCACATCGTCGATGCCGTCAACGTCCCCTTTGCCAAGCTGGCCGAGCGCATGGCCGAGCTCGACAAGGCCCGCCCGCTGGTGCTGGTCGACAAGCTGGGCCAGCACAGTGCCCATGCCGGCCGCACCCTGAAGCAGGCCGGCTTCCAGGTCACCCGCCTCACCGGCGGCATGAGCGAGTGGACTGCCTCCAGCCTCCCGGTCGTCAAGGGAAAGTGAGCGGGAGGCGGCCATGGCCAGCGTGACCATCTACTCTTCCGATTTCTGTCCCTACTGCATGCGCGCAAAGGCGCTGTTGCGCAGCAAGGGCGTTGCGTTTGACGAGATCTGTGTCGACGGCCGGCCCGACCTGCGCGAGGAAATGACCGCGCGCGCCGGGCGTCACACCGTGCCACAGATCTGGGTCGGCGAGCAGCATGTCGGCGGCTGCGACGACCTGCATGCCCTTGAACACCGTGGCGAGCTGGATGCCCTGCTCGCTACACAACCCTGAATTCCCGCCAGGAGCTACACAATGTCAGAGCAACAACCGGAACAACAATTCGGCGTGCAGCGCATCTACGTGAAGGACGTTTCCTTCGAATCGCCGCAGGGTGTTGCCCTGTTTGGCAAGCCGTGGAAGCCTGCCGTGCAGCAGGAGCTTGCCACCACCACGACCGCCGTCAATGACGACCACTATGAAGTCGTGCTGACTGTCACCGTGACCGGCAAGATGGACGATCAGGTGGCCTTCGTCGTCGAGGTCAAGCAGGCCGGCCTGTTCCTCATCAAGGGCTTGAATGATGGACAGATGCGCCAGGTGATGGGTATCAACTGTCCGAGCATACTGTTCCCGTATGCGCGTCAGGTCATCGACAGCATGATGGTGGCAGGTACGCTGCCGCCGCTGATGCTGCCGCCGATCAATTTCGAGGCGCTGTACCAGCAGATGGTCGAGCAGCAGGGCGCTGCGCACTGAACCGGCGCCGGCCATGAACGACCCGCTGTTGCCGGTGGCTATTTCGGTCGACATCGACATCCCGTTCCAGGATGTCGATGCGATGGAAGTGGTGTGGCACGGCAACTACGCACGTTATCTCGAGATCGCCCGCTGCGCGTTGCTCGACCGCATTGACTACGACTACCCGAAAATGCGCGAGTCCGGCTACGGCTGGCCTGTCATCGACATGCGCATCAAGTTCATCCGCCCACTCACGTTCAAGCAGCGCATCCGCGTCGAGGCTGAGCTGGTCGAATACGAAAACCGCCTGAAGATCGATTTCGTCATCCGCGATGCTTTCAGCGGCGAGAAGCTCAGCAAGGCCTATACCGTGCAGGTGGCGGTAGAAATGAAATCGCGCGAGATGTGCTATGTGTCACCGCCGGTGCTACGCGAGAAACTGTGCGCGTTTCGCGAACGTGAACGGCAACTGGGCGCAGCGCCCGCGCCGGGATTGCTGGCATGAAACTGGTGCTGCCTTTATTGGCGCTGTTGCTGTGCATGCCGCTGCACGCCGATGAAGTCTTGCGGGACCAGGTTCTCGCGGGTTTGGCAAAACAGCCGCAGAAGCATTTCCGCTTCGTGCAGGAAAAACAGCTGGCGATGCTCGACAAGCCGCTGGTGACCGAAGGCGAATTGCATGTCAATGATGCGCGTCGCGTGACCTGGGATATCCGCCAGCCTTACGTGATGCGCTACGAGATTGACGGCGACACGATCCGCGAGATCGACGCGCAGGGCGAACGCGTGCTCAATGCTGCCGGCAATCCGCTCGCTGCTGCGCTTGGCGAGGCGATGGCCGCGGCTTTCAGCGGCCAGTGGCAGGGCAAGGAGCATCTGGCGACTGTTGCGGCTGAAGGCAGTGCAGCCAGCTGGACACTGCGCATCACACCGCACGCCAGCGCATTGCAAAAATTGCTGGCCGCGATTGAAGTGCAGGGCGAACAGCAGCAGATCCTGTCCGTGCAGATCCGCGAAAGCAACGGTGACCGCACGTTGATCCGCCTGCAAACACTGCCCTGAAGCCGGCGAGGTTTCCGGTGCGCTGGCTGTCACGTCTCGGGATCGCACTGCTGGCGGCACTGTGTGTTTCGGCGCTGCTGGCACTGACCTTCAATGTCTGGCCGGGCATCCCGGTACGCAACAACATCATGCACCTGCTGCCGGCATTGCGCGATGACGCCGTGTTGCGCGATGCGCTGGAGCGCAGCAACGGCATGATGAGCCGAAAATTGCTGGTGCTCGTCGGGGCTGCTGCCGATGAGGACAGTCGGCGCGCAACCGCGCTGGTCAAGCAGTCGATTGCCGCACAATCTTTTTTTGGTCCGCCCATGGCCGGCCTCAATGCGGAACAGGCGCGCGCCATCGGCGCGTTCTACTACCAGTGGCGCCCGCTGCTGCTGGGCGACAGCGACCGCCAGCTGTTATTGCGCCACGACGAGGCCGCGTTGCAGGCGCAACGGGTGCAGACGGTGTTCAGCCCAGTGGGTGGTGTCAATGCGTCGCTGCTGGCGAATGATCCGCTACTGACGTTCTACCAGTTCATGCACGGCCTGCCGCTGGCGCAGGGCAACATCCGCAACGTCGATGGCGAGCTGCTGGTGAATGCCGACGGCAAGGTCTGGCGCGTGTTGCTGGTCGACATCACGCGCGATACGTTCGACATGGCATTCCACCCGCACTACGAGCAATGGCGTGACAACCTGCAGCAGGCACTGCAGCGCGAGGTGCCGCCAGCAGAACTGTTGCTGATGGGTGCCGTGCAACATGCGGTGTGGGGCGCCAGCAGTGCCAAGCGCGAGGTGTCGACGATCGGCAACGGCTCGCTGGCCGGCATCATCGTGCTGATGCTGCTTGTCTTTCGCGGCGCGCGCGCGTTGCTCGCCTCATTGCTGCCGCTGGCGACCGGCGTCCTGGCCGGGCTGCTGGCGACACTCTGGTGCTATGGCGAGATTCACCTCATCACGTTGGTATTTGGCAGCAGTGTCATCGGGGTGGCGATGGATTACAGCCTGCATTACCTCGCCGAGCACTACAAGATCAGTGCGGCGGCGGGCGGTGATCGTTATGCCAGCCTGCGGCGTGTCTTCCCCGGCATCAGTTATGCGATGCTCACCAGTGTCATCGCCTATGCCGCTATCGGTTTTGCGCCATTCCCGGTCTTGCGGCAGATCGCGCTGTTTTCCTGTGCCGGTCTGTTCATGGCCTGGCTCACGGTGGTGAGCCTCTACCCACGCCTGTTGCCGGTGTTGTCTTACGGCAACCCGCGCTGGTTGCAGTGGAGCGGACGCTTTGATGCGCTGCTGCGCCGCACTTATGACCATCGCGCCAGCCGCTGGCTTATTGCCGCACTGGCGCTGGCGATGGCGCCGGGTTTGCTGCACTTGCAGGCGAACGATGACCTGCGCCTGCTGCAGACACCGGAGCCGGGTATCGCCGCAATGGAACAGCGCGTGCAGCAGCTCACCGGATTCGAACCCGGCAGCCGTTTCTATCTCGTGGAAGGTGAGACGGTGGAGCAGTTGTTGCAGCGCACGGAACAGCTCGTCGACTGGCTGTCGGCCAACGGCTATCGCGCCGATGCGATCACCCGCTACCTGCCATCGCAACAGCGCCAGGCGGAAAACCTCGCGCTGCAGCGTTCGCTGTTTGCCGCGCCAGCGGGCAGCGACAGTTTTGCGCAGCGCTGGCAGCAGGCGCTCGGTTTTGCGCCGGCCGTCACCGCGCAGGCGGCCGCGCTGCTGGCCGCTGAACCGCAACAGTGGCTGCAATACACTGATCTCCTGCAGACGCCGCTCGCACCACAGCTCGAGCGTTACCAGCTCACGCAGACCGCGCGCGGCTACATTGCCGCGCTGCACTTGCAGGGCGCCAGCGACTTTGTCGCGCTGCGCTCGCAGACCGCCGATCCGGGCTGGCGCGCGCAGTTTCCCGGCGTGCACTGGATGGATCCGGTGGCGGATATTTCAGCCTTGTTCAGGCATTACCGCGAACAGGCCGGCTGGATGATGCTGGTGGCCTACAGCGTCATCGCGCTGTTGCTCGGCCTGCGTTACGGCTTGCGCGCGGGCTGGCATGTGCTGCTGGCGCCGCTGCTGGCAGCCTGGATCACGCTGGGTCTGCTCGGCCACCTGGGCGTGCCGGTCAACTTGTTCCATGTGCTGGCGCTGCTGCTGACGCTGGGGGTCGGCATCGACTACAGCATCTTCTTCGCCGAGAGCGGCGAACACCGTGACAGCACGATGCTGGCCGTGCTGCTGTCGACCATCACCACGCTGCTGTCCTTCGGCCTGCTCGCGCTGAGCCAGACGGCCGCCATCAGCTCCTTCGGCACCGTGGTCAGCATCGGGCTGGTGTGCTGTCTTCTGCTCTCGCCCCTGGCCCGCTCCCGGCACTGAACACCTATATCAAAAATCTTTGATATAGGTGGCTGCTCTGCTAGTATCGACGCCCCCGGAAACCTGAACTGCCATGTTGACCGATTCCCTGCCCGAGCAGGCCAGTGACAGCGACGCGCTCGCACTGGCCAGTTACCTGAAGGCTGCAGCCGACCCGCTGCGGCTGGCGGTGCTGCGCCTGCTAAAGCGTGATTCGTTCGCCGTGCTGGAGTTGTGCCACCTGCTGGCGGTCAAGCAGTCAGGCATGAGCCACCACCTGAAGATCCTCGCCCAGGCCGGCCTGGTGGCCACGCGGCGCGAGGGCAACACGATTTTCTATCGCCGCGCCGCTGCCGCCGAATCGGAGCACCCGGAGTTGCAGCAGGCGTTGTTCGCCCGCATCGACCGCATGCCGCCCGATGCCGCCCTTGCCGCCCGCCTGGCCGAGGTGCAGCGTGAGCGCACGGCGAGCTCGACGGCTTTCTTCGAGGACAATGCCGCCCTGTTCCGCGAGCAGCAGGAGCAGATTGCCGATTACGAACTGTATGGCCCGGCCGTGGCGCGCCTGCTGGACCAGCTGGACCTGCCGGCGCAACAGTTGGCGCTGGAGATCGGCCCCGGCAACGGCCAGTTCCTCGGTGAACTGGCGCCGCGCTTTGCCAGGGTGCTCGGGCTGGATAACAACCAGCCCATGTTGGCGCAAGCTGCCGACTATGTGAGCGCCCACCAACTCAAGAATGTCGACCTGCAGTGCGGCGAGATCGCCGGGTTGCCGGCGAGCCTGAAACCCGACTGCGTGGTGCTGAACATGGTGCTGCACCACACGCCATCGCCGGCCGCTGTCATTGCGGCAGCGGGCCAGCTGCTGCCGCCCGATGCCGTGCTGCTGGTCTGCGAACTGTGCCACCACCAGCAGAGCTGGGTGCGCGAGTCCTGCGGCGACATCTGGCTGGGTTTCGATCCCGATGAGCTCACCGGCTGGTTCGCGCAGGCGAAACTGGCCGTCGAGCACAGCCAGTATCTGGCGCTGCGCAACGGCTTCCAGATCCAGATCCACGCGGCGCGCAAGCTGCCGTCCTTCAACCACCTTGTCTAAGCCTGTGTATAGGAGTTGCGTCCATGTCTGAATATTCCATCTTCACTTCCGAGTCGGTCTCCGAAGGCCATCCCGACAAAATGGCCGACCAGGTGTCGGACGCGATCCTCGACGCGATCCTCGCGCAGGACAAGTACGCCCGCGTGGCCTGCGAGACGCTGGTGAAAACCGGTGTCGCGATCGTCGCCGGTGAAATCACCACCACCGCCGTCATCGACTACGAGAAGATCATCCGCGGTGTCATCAACGACATCGGCTACAACAGCTCCGACGTCTACTTCGACGGCAGCACCTGTGGCGTGCTGAACCTGCTCGGCCAGCAGTCGCCGGACATCGCGCAGGGCGTCGACCGCGCCAAGCCGGAAGACCAGGGCGCCGGCGACCAGGGCCTGATGTTCGGCTATGCCTCGAATGAAACCGACGCGCTGATGCCGGCGCCGATCCAGTACGCGCACCGCCTCGTCGAGCGCCAGGCCGCGGCGCGCAAGTCCGGCCTGCTGCCGTGGCTGCGCCCGGACGCCAAGTCGCAGGTCACCTTCCGCTACGAGAACGGCAAGCCGGTCGCGGTCGACGCGATCGTGTTGTCCACCCAGCACGCCGCTGACGTCAGCGACAAGGACATCCACGACGGCGTGATGGACCTCGTCATCAAGCACGTGATCCCGGCGCAGTGGATGTCCAAGGAAACCAAGATCTACATCAACCCGACCGGCCGTTTCGAGATCGGTGGCCCGATGGGCGACTGCGGCCTGACCGGGCGCAAGATCATCGTCGACAGCTACGGCGGCATGGCGCGCCACGGTGGCGGCGCGTTCTCCGGCAAGGACCCGTCAAAAGTGGACCGCTCTGCTGCATATGCCGGCCGTTATGTGGCGAAGAACATCGTCGCCGCCGGCCTGGCCGACCGTTGCGAGATACAGGTGTCGTACGCGATCGGTGTGGCGGAGCCGACGTCTGTATCGATCAACACCTTCGGTACTGGCAAGGTGTCGGACGAGCAGATCGTCAAGCTGGTGCGCGAGTTCTTCGACCTGCGCCCCTACGGCCTGACCCGCCAGCTCGACCTGCTGCAGCCGATCTACCGCCCGACGGCGTCCTATGGTCACTTCGGCCGCAACTCCGAAACCATCAGCTACGGTGGTCACGAGTTCACCACCTTCACCTGGGAGCGCACTGACAAGGCTGCTGCCCTCCGTGATGCCGCCGGCCTGAAATAACCTGTAGGGGCGACCTGCGGTCGCCCTGGCCTGATGCAAGACAAAACCCCGGCCCTGTGCCGGGGTTTTTTATTTCAGGAACACATTGCCGAGGATGTCATTAGCCATCCGCCGGTTGGCCTTGACGAGTTCGCTCGCCAGCAGCCGGTAATCGTCGCGGAACCAGTAGGTATAAGGTTGCGGCTGGCTGTCATAGCGGTATTCATCGCGCTGCAGGGTCTTGCCGCTCGCGCTGTCGATCAGCCGGATGTCTGCCGTCATGCTGAAGTGCATCATCGGCACCCGGCCGTCCTCGCCCTCGAAGCCGGCCTCAGTGACCTCGATTTCCAGCACGGTCTGGTAATCCCAGCGCGCGGCGACGTCGGCGACTGACTCGCCGTCGGCCGGGGCCGGCAAGGTGCCGTGGCTGATCTCGTGCGCGGCCAGGGCCGGCCGCGTTTGGCTTTGTTCGTCCATGGTGGCAACGAGCGCCCCGCTCAGGTCCGCTGACTGCAGGCTGCTGTTGGCCTGTTCTTCGAGACTGGCCAGCGTGTCGGCAGCAATGGCCGGCTGGCTGCCGGCCGTCGAGCCCTCGACCAGCGCGACGGGGATCTGCAGCGGTGCGCAGATCGCCAGTACCAGTGGGCCCAGCACACCGGCGCCGAGCGCGCTGCCGAGGCAGCGGTCCAGCCCGTCGACAGCGCCCTTGCCAGCGCCTTTGAGGGCGCCGCTGGCGCCGCCGGTGTTGAAACCGGCCTCGAAGTAGGTGTTGTGCACCGGACCGGCACTGTGCAGGTAGACCTTGCCGAGCCGCGCCCGCACAGCGGGATCCAGCGGTTGTGGTGAGGTGGCACAGCCGGCGGTGAACAGCGTGGCCAGCAACAGGCAACAAACAGGTCGGGTGCGGGGGCGGTTGTGCATCGCAGCGTCCGTCATGGCGAGAGGTGCGCATAGTGACAGAATTCTGCGCAGGTGCAGCCTGCCAGCCGGTGCTGCGCTAGAATGCCGGCCTGAAGCCGAGCCGGTACGCCGCGATGGAATATGAAACGCTGGTCGAACAGCTGTTCCACCACAGCATCAATGCCAAGATCGATTGTGTCGAGGCGGTGACGCCGGCCCTGGTGCGCGCCGGCCTGGTGTTGGCGGAATGCCTGCTGGCCGACGGCAAGGTGCTGGTGTGTGGCAATGGCGGTTCGTCGCTCAATGCGCAGTTTTTCGCGACCACACTGATGAACCAGGGTGAGCGCGAGCGGCCGGGTTTGCCGGCTCTCGTGCTCGACAACAGCAGTGCGACGCTGACCGCGATCGAGAATGACTACGGCCTGAATGATGCATTTGCCCGCCAGGTACGTGCACTGGGTCAGCCCGGCGATTGTCTGGTACTGTTCACCCGCACGGGTGTGCCGGCCAACCTGCTCAACGCCGTGAGTGCCGCGCATGAACGCGAGATGCGCGTCATCGCGATCACGGCTGGCGATGGTGGCCACCTGCCGGTGTTGCTAGCCGAGCGCGATATCGAGGTGCGGGTGCCGCTGGTATCGCGCTTCAGGATCTATGAAAATCACCTGTTGTTGTCGTTCGCATTGTGCGAACTGATTGAATACCAGTTGTTCGGGGGAACATGACCATGCGCATTATCGCTGCTTTCCTGCTGCTCACCATACTCGGTGCCTGTGCGCCGGTGATAGATGCCACCAGCAAGGGCCCCATCCGCCAGAATCCTTCCACCCGCACAGTCGGTGCTGTGATCGATGATGACAACATCGAGACGGTCACCAAGGTCAACATCAACAAGATCAGCCCGGCGATGCGCAAGGCGCATGTCGACGTGGTCAGCTATAACGGCGTGGTGTTGCTGGTGGGTCAGGTGCCGAACGAAGACCTGCGCGCCCGCGCGGCGGAAGTGGCGTCCAACGTGAAGCGCGTGCGCCAGGTGCAGAACGCGCTGACGGTGGAGCCGAATATCCGTGCTGGTGCGCGCATGTATGACAGCTGGCTGACGACCAAGGTGAAGACCAAGCTTGCCTTCAACAACCAGATCAGGAGCGGGCGCATCAAGGTGGTTACCGAGAACGGCGTGGTCTACCTGATGGGACTGGTGCGCCAGGCCGAGGCGGATCGTGCGGCACTGGTGGCGCAGCGTACCGGCGGTGCGCAGCGCATCATCAAGGCATTCGAATATATCGACTGAGCGGGGCTGGCTTACAGCTCCAGTTGTGACTGGTTGCCCAGCGCCTGGGCAATCTTGTCGCTGAGCCGCTGCAGTTCGCGGCCGTCACCCACGCTGTGGTTGCTCTGTTGCAGCAACTCGTGCGTGATGTTGAGGCCGGCCATCACCGCAATGCGATCGACGCCGATCACATTGCCGCTGGAGCGGATCGCGCGCATCTTTTCATCGAGGTGGCGGGCGGCAGCCAGCAGGCCTTCCTTTTCTTCCGGTGGGCATGCCACCTGGTAGTCGCTGTCGAGGATGCGCAAGCGCACGGTAACGGGGGTGCTCATCGCTCATTCCTCTCAGGGGTTGCCGGGTTCATCAGACACCAAGGTGCCGGTGCCATATTCCTGCTCCAGCGCTTTCAGGCGGTGGATCATCGCCTCCACGCGGGTGCGCGCCAGTTCGTTCTTCTCCACCAGCCTGCTGCGCTCCTTGCGCCAGTTGGCTTCCTGCTGGCGCAAGGCCTGCATTTCCTGTTCCAGCTGGTGGCAGCGATAGATCAGCTGGTCGATCTGGTGTTCGAGAGCCCTGAACTGTTCTGCACTCATTG
>ERZ1645187.365-NODE-365-length-44399-cov-46.403550_pt1 | contig 44399 bp, 42 predicted proteins | sample MGYA00575352_ERZ1645187 | MGnify/ENA primary metagenome ERZ1645187 (study PRJEB40837, sample SAMN11349314) | freshwater sediment metagenome | isolation source: river sediment | host: Sediment | place: India: Wazaribad , New Delhi | collected 2017-02-21 ... | reverse complement strand
CAGACGGCTTCCTCGTCCTACAAGCCCGCGAAGCTTTCGAACGGCGCCCGCGCCATGGTGCCGCCGCATATCCAGACCGGCACGCGCGTCGTCATCCAGACGGAAGACGGCGCCTATGTCGAGCGCGCCAAGGACTGAGCTTCGACGCCAGCCTCGCGACATCGCAGTCGCCGGCCTCATGGGCCGGCGATTTTGTTTGAGGCGCCTCAGTTTGACAGCGCCTCGTGGCGCCAATCGGCGGCGGCCTCGCCGGCGCTTTCGAAAATATGCGGCGCGACGCCGCGGTTCTCGAGCGACTGGCCGAGCTTGATGCGCAGAAAGCCATTGGTGGCGTAGCGCGACGCGCCTGAATAATAACGCTCGTAGAGGCTGCGGATCATGGCCGTGTAGTCGTCGAGCAGTTCGGGCGAGATGGCGAAATCGTCGTAATTGACGATGGCGTAGACCTTGCGCCCGAGACCGTCGAGCTTGTCGCGCACCGCTTGCTCCACGGCGGCAATCTGGGCGCGCTCGCGGATAGCGTAGCGCTCCAGATTGACGAAGAACAGGTTCTGTTCGGCGTCGAGCGTGAAGCGCTTGTCGAGCGGGATTGAAACCAGCGTGTCGCGCAGGTTCATGGGGCTCGGATCGAAAATGCGCGGGTCCATCAGCGCCGGGTCGCGCGGGATGAGCGGTCTGAAGGCCATGCGGGCGAGAATGTCGCGCTCGATGTCCACGCCGGGCGCGATCTCGATCAGTTCGAGCCCTTCGGGCGTCAGGCGGAAGACGCAACGTTCGGTCACGTAAAGCACGGGGCGGCCCGACTTCACCGCCGTTTCGCCGGAAAAGGTGACATGCTCGACCGCCTCGACGAATTTCCGCTCTTTCGCGTCGGCGTGGATGATGAGTTTGCGATCGGCGATTTCGAGCTGCATGCCGCCCGCGCCGAACGTGCCGACGAAAACGACCTTGCGGGCCGTCTGCGAGATGTTGATGAAGCCGCCGGCGCCGGCGAGCTTCGGCCCGAATTTCGAGACGTTGAGATCGCCGTTGCGGCCGACTTGCGCCAGACCGAGAAAGGCCGCGTCCAGTCCGCCGCCGTCGTAGAAATCGAACTGGTAAGGTTGGTCGATGATGGCCTGCGTGTTCGTCGCGGCGCCGAAATTGATGCCTGACGCCGGCACGCCGCCGATGACGCCGGGTTCGGCCGTCATGGTGATGAGATCGAGAATCTTCTCCTCATTGGCGACGGCGGCGACGCCCTCCGGCATGCCGATGCCGAGATTGACGACGGAATTGGGCTGAAGCTCGAAGGCGGCGCGGCGCGCGATGATCTTGCGCTCGCTCATCGGCATGATGGGCAGCGATTGCAGGCGCGCCTTGATCTCGCCGGAGAAGGCGGGGTCGTATTGCGTGCCGAAAGTCTGCCAATGGTTCTCGGGCTTGGCCACGACGACGCAATCGACCATCACGCCGGGAATCTTCACTTGCCGCGGATTGAGGCTGCCGGATTCGGCCACGCGCTCGACCTGCGCGATGACGACGCCGCCGGAATTGCGCGCCGCCATGGCGATGGCCAGCGCTTCCAGCGTCAGGGCCTCCTTCTCCATCGTCAGATTGCCTTCCGCGTCGCCCGTGGTGGCGCGGATGATTCCGACGTGGATCGGGAAGGTCTTGTAGACGAGGCATTCCTCGCCGGCGATGGTCGCGCGTTCGACGAGATCTTCCGTCGTCATCGCATTGAGCTTGCCGCCGCCGTTGCGTGGATCGACGAAGGTGCCAAGGCCGATCCTGGTGATATGCGCCGGGCGTTTGGCGGCGATGTCGCGGAAGAGATGGGTGATGACGCCCTGCGGCAGATTATAGGCCTCGATGATTCCTGCGACGGCGAGTTCCTGCAATTTCGGCACGAGGCCCCAATGGCCGCCGATGACGCGCTTGACGAGGCCGTGATGGCCAAGATGGTTGAGGCCGCGCGTCTTGCCGTCGCCTTGTCCCGCCGCATAGACGAGGGTGAGATTTTCAGGCTTGCGCTCTTCGGAAAGGAAACGTTCTTCGAGCGCGATGGCGATTTCCTCTGCGAAGCCGATGCCGACGAAGCCTCCGGTCGCGACCGTGTCGCCGTCGCGAATGAGACGCACGGCGTCGGCGGCGGACATGATCTTGCCCTTGCCGGGTTGGCGGAGCTGCGCGAGGACGGGATGCGGCATGACGAGCCTGCTCAATGTTGGGGCTTTCGTCCGAAAGCCCGAAATCATCCCGGATTGAGCAGCGGTCCGCCAAACATGGCAAGAGCGAAAGCGCGCCCGTGCGTCGGGCGCGCAGTTCATGCGGCGGCGCGTCAGGTCTTCACGACATGGGTGGCGCAGAGTTTGTTGCCGTCAGGGTCGCGCAGATAGGCGAGATAGAGCGCGCGGGAGCCATGCGAGCGCACGCCCGGCGGATCCTCGATGGCGACGCCGCCATTGGCCAGACCTGCGGCGTGCCATTTGTCCGCCATCGCCGGCGTGGCCATACGAAAGCCGATGGTGCCGCCGTTGGCGTGAGACGCAGGCTTGCCGTCGATCGGTTTGGTCACCATGAACAGCGAGCCGTCATGGACGTAGACGAGCCGGCCCTTGTGGTCGACGGCGCCGGGCTTGGCGCCCATCGCCGTAAAGATCGCGTCGTAGAATTTATGCGCGCGTTCGATGTCGTTGCTGCCGATCATGATATGGCTGAACATGTTCTCTCCCCCGAGCGTCATTCGCCCTTGAATTGCGGCGTGCGTTTTTCCTTGAAGGCGGCCTGACCTTCCACATAGTCGCGCGAATGATAGCAGGCGGCGATGGCGGCCTGCGCCTTGGCGCGGTTCTGTTCGCTTTCGGGCTTCTCCAGCTCGACCAGCGCCTGTTTCGCCGCGATGAGCGACAGCGGCGCGTTCTCGGCCATGGTTTGCAGATAGGCGGCAAGATCAGCGGCGTAGGTTTGCGCTGGCCAGACATGTTGCAGCACGCCGAGGCCCCTGGCTTCCTCCGCGCCGACGATGCGGGCCGAAAACAGCAATTCCGCCGTGGGGCCGAAGCCGAGGCGCTGCGTCAACATGCGCACATTGTCATAGCCATAGCCGATGCCGAGCCGCGCGGCGGGAATGCGAAAGCGCGAGACGGCGGAGGCGAGCCGCAGATCGCAACTCATCGCCAGCCCCATGCCGCCGCCGAAGCAGATGCCGTCGATGGCGGCGATGGTCGGCTTGGAGGCGTGGGCGAGCGCGAAGCTTGCGTCATTGACGGCGCGGTCATAAGCGAGCACCGCCTCCTCGCCGGTGCGGTTGTCGCCGAATTGCGAAATATCGGCGCCGGCGCAAAACGCCTTGCCGCCGGCGCCCGTCACGACGATCAGCCGCACCGCGCGGTCGGCCTCGGCGCGCTGAACCAGCGCCGACACCGCCGTCCACATCTCGAAGCTCATGGCGTTGAGCTTGTCCTGCTGATCGAGCGTCAATCGCGCAATCGCGCCTTCGACGGCGTAATGAACCTGTCCGGCCATGAATCCCTCTCTTCTTGCGCCGCCAGTCTTAATCGCCCGGCTGCGCGCCCACAATCGCGGCCCTTGCGCCCGCTGTGGCGCAATGACGCAGTTTGCTCTTGACAGGCCGGCGCCGTCACGTCGAGATTGTTGGCATACAAACGATAAGCCGCGCAAATGGCGGCAGGGAGGAAGCAGGCGATGTATCTGCGTCCTGATAATCTGGCAGCGGCATTGGCCGCGCTCGCCGCCGGGGGGCGTCCTCTGGCGGGCGGGACGGATATTTTCCCTGCTGGAGCGAAAGGCGATTTCATCGACATTTCGCGTCTGGGCGAATTGCGCGGAATCTCGCGCGCGGCCTCGGAATTGCGTATCGGCGCGGCAACCACCTGGAGCGAGATCGCCCGCGCCGATTTGCCGCCGGGTTGCCGCGCCCTGCAGCAGGCGGCGCGAGAGATCGGCGCGTTGCAAATCCAGAACGCCGGCACGATCGGCGGCAATCTCTGCAACGCCTCGCCCGCCGCCGATGGCGTTCCGCCCTTGCTGGCGCTCGACGCGGAGGTCGAGTTGCTGAGCGCGCACGACCGGCGGCGGCTGGGGCTCGCCGATTTCATTCTCGGCAATCGCAAGACGGCGCTGCGGCCCGGCGAATTGCTGGGCGCCGTCGTCATTCCTCGGCCAGACGCCTTCAACGCCAGCGCCTTTCTGAAACTCGGCGCGCGGCGCTATCTGGTTATTTCCATCGTCATGACGGCCGTGGCCCTGCGGGTGCAGGACGGGCGCGTCGCCGAGGCGCAGGCGGCGGTTGGCGCGGCCTCCGCCGTCGCGCGTCGGCTGCCGGCGCTGGAAGCGGTTTTGCGCGGCAAGCCGGCCGACGCTTCGCTTGGGCTTTATGTCGGCGCCGACGCTTTCGCCGATCTCAGCCCCATCGACGACATTCGCGCGAGCGCGGAGTATCGCCGCGACGCGGCCGTGACGTTGATGCGCCGCGCGCTCGACCAGTGCCTTGCGGCCGTCCATCGCAAGGCGGCGGCATGAGCGGCGTTCGCTTCAGTCTCAACGATGCGCCCGTCGAACTTGGCGGCGATCCGGGGCGTCGTCTGTCGGGCGCCTTGCGCGACGATCTCGGCGCAACCGGCGTCAAGTCGGGGTGCGACGCCGGAGATTGCGGCGCCTGCACGGTGCTCGTCGACGGCGCGCCCGTCTGCTCCTGCCTCACGGCTGTCGGGCAGGTCGAGGGCCGCGCCGTCACGACGATCGAAGGGTTGAACGACGCGCTCGCCGAGCGGTTGAAACAGGCTTTTCTGACGCAGGGCGCGGCGCAATGCGGAATCTGCACGCCGGGCATGATCGTCTCCGCCCTCGCGCTGCTGCGGGACAATCCCGCGCCGTCGGAAGCGCAGGTCGAGGACGCGCTCGGCGGCGTGCTGTGCCGCTGCACCGGTTATGCGAAAATCATTGCGGCGGTGATGTCGGTGGCGCGCGGCGAGGCGCCTGCGGCGTCGTCGGACGGCAAAGTGGGCGCGCGCATCGCGCGACTCGACGGTCGGCGCAAGGTCGATGGAACCGACATTTTCGGCGCCGACGAGACGCCTGCCGATTGCCTGTCGCTCATCGCCATCCGCTCGCCGCATCATCACGCGGCTTTCGCTTTCGGCGATCTCGACGCCTTTGTCGCTGCGCATCGCGGCGTCACGCGCGTGCTGACCGCGGCCGACATTCCCGGCGAGAACCGCTACGGCGTCATTCCGCCTTTCGCCGATCAGCCGGTCTTTGCGGTCGAGACGGCGCGCTTTCGCGGGGAGGCGGTCGCGGCCGTCGTCGGCGAGCCGGCGGCGATCGCCCGGCTCGATCTTGCGGATTTTCCGGTCGCGTGGACGGCTTTGCCGGCGCTGACCGATATGGAGGCGGCGCGCGCGCCCGATGCGCCGCTGGTGCATGAAGACCGCGTCGGCAATCTGCTAACCGAGGGCAAGGTGCGGCGCGGCGATGCGGACGCGGCGCTGGCCGATGAAGCTCTTGTCAGCGTCGAAGGCGCGTTCGAGACGGGTTTCGTCGAGCACGCCTATATCGAGCCCGAAGCAGGGTTCGCGCGCCGCGTCGGCGACCGCATCGAAATTCAGGCCTGCACGCAGTCGCCCTATATGGATCGCGACGATACGGCGCGCATTCTCGGGCTTGCGCCGGAGGCCGTGCGGATCATTCCGACGGCGGTCGGCGGCGGCTTTGGCGGCAAGCTCGACCTTTCGGTGCAGCCCTTCATCGCGCTTGCCGCCTGGCTGACCGGGCGACCCGTGCGGATGGTCTATACGCGCGCCGAATCCATGGCTTCGACCACGAAGCGCCATCCGGCGCGGATGCGCGCGCGCATCGCCGCGACGCCCGACGGCAGGCTCGCGGCCATGTCTTTCGACGGCGATTTCAATACGGGCGCCTACGCCTCATGGGGGCCGACTGTGGCCAATCGCGTGCCGGTGCACGCGTCGGGGCCCTATGTCATCCCGCATTACGAAGCGCGCGCCCGCGCGGTGCATACGCATCTCGCCCCGGCAGGCGCCTTTCGCGGCTTTGGCGTGCCGCAGGCGGCGATCGCGCAAGAGCAATTGTTCGACGAGCTGGCGATGAAGTTCGGCATGGATCGCCTCGAGTTTCGCATCCGCAATGCGCTGACGGCGCAGACGCCGACCGTCACCGGGCAAACACTTGGCGCAGGCGTCGGCTTCAAGGCCTGCCTCGAATCCTTGCGGCCGCGCTGGCGCGCGGCGCGTGGCGAGATCGACGCCTTCAATCTGGCTGCGACCGGGCCGTTGCGGCGCGGCATGGGCGTCGCCGGCATGTGGTATGGCTGCGGCAACACCTCGCTTTCCAATCCCTCGACCATTCGCCTTGGGCTCAAGCCCTCCGGCCGCATCGCGCTGCATCAGGGCGCTGTCGACATCGGACAAGGCTCCAACACAGTGATTGCGCAGATCGCCGCGCAAGCGCTCGGCGCGCCGCTCGATCTGATCGATCTTGTTTCGGCCGACACCGACAAAACGCCCGATTGCGGCAAGACCTCGGCGTCGCGCCAGACCTTCGTCACCGGCAAGGCGGCGGAGCTTGCGGGCCGCGCCTTGCGCGCCGAAATCCTGCGCCGCGCCAATGCCGGCGCGAACGCCGACATCGCCTTCACGCCCGGCGTCATCAGCGTGCGCGACGGCGGCCGCGAGCAAAGACTCGATCTCGCCGCTTTCGCGCGCGACGCGCAAGGCTATGCGCTTTGCGTCGAGGAAACATTCGATCCGCCGACGAGCCCGCTCGACGGCGACGGGCAGGGCGAACCTTACGCCGTCTACGGCTTCGGCGCGCATCTCGCTGAGATCGAGATCGATCTCGAACTGGGAACGGTGAAAGTGTTGCGCCTGACCACGGCGCACGACGTCGGCAAGGCGATCAATCCGACGCTGGTCGAAGGGCAGATCGAAGGCGGCGCGCTGCAAGGCCTCGGTCTTGCGCTGATGGAGGAATTCATCCCCGGCCGCAGCGAGAACCTGCACGATTATCTGATCCCGACCATCGGCGACCGGCCGCGCATGGAGCATATCCTGATCGAGGACGCTTCGCCGGTCGGCCCCTTTGGCGCCAAGGGCATCGGCGAACAGGCTTTGATCCCGACCGCGCCCGCGATTTTCAACGCCATCCATGACGCCTGCGGCCTGCGCGTGACGCGCGCGCCCGCGACGCCCGACCGTATCCGCGCTGGACTCAAAGCGCTTGCCGCCGCGAGGCGAACATGAGTGACGACACAGACCTTCCCGCGCCGGCGCAAGGCGACAAAATCCGCTGCGACGCCTGTCCTGTGCTTTGCTACATCAAGCCCGGAATGGCCGGCGCCTGCGACCGCTACGCCAACGATTCCGGCGCGCTGGTGCGGCTCGACCCGCATGTGCTGCTGTCGCGCGCGATCTCGGAGGGCGGCGAGCTTGTGCCCTTCCTCGAAGACAAGCAGACGGGCGGCGAGCTGATCCGCGAGCGCGAGGTTTTCGTCACCGCCATCGGCGCGGGCACGACCTATCCCGATTACAAGCCTGCGCCCTTCATCGTCGGATCGCGGGTCGACGGCGTCGATATGGTGACGGTCGTCACCGAAGGCATCTTTTCGTATTGCGGCGCCAAGGTGAAGATCGACACGGATCGCCATCTCGGGCCGGAGACGGCGGCGGTGCGCGTCGACGGCGAGCCCATCGGCCATGTCACGACCGGCGAATACGGCTCGCAGATGCTGTCGCTCGGCGGCGTCAACCATCTGACCCATGGCGGCAAGAAAGAGGGCCGCGTCACCTGCAAGGCGCTGCTCGATCTGTGCAACGGGTTGCCTGTCGAAATGACGATCGACGGCGGCGCCAGTCTCGTTGTCGAGGCCGACAAGGCGCCCATCGTCAACGGTCAGCGCGAGACGCGCATGCGCGTCGGCTGCGGCTCGGCCGCCATCGGCATGTTCGCCAAGCAATGGCGCGAGTTGGTCGACGAAGTGATCGTTGTGGATGATCACATCACCGGCGTTCTCTCCGAACATCAGGCCGGCAAGTTCCTCGACGTGCCGGCGACGGGGGTTAAGATCAAGGGACATCGCTCGACGCCAGGGCGGTATTTCCGCGTCGCGGAGCCGGGCTCTGGCTGGGGCGGCACCAATCTTTCCGATCCGTTGCAGATCGTCGGCGGGTTCGATCCCAAACGCGCGTGGCCCGGCTTGCGGCTGCTGATGGTTTCGACCACCGGCGAACACGCCGCGAGCTATGTGCTCGACGACAATCTTCAACCTGTCGAGCAAGCGCTGTCGCCGGCGCTGAAGGCCGCGGTCGAGCGCGTGCAGGACAATTGCGAGCCGGCCTTGTCGTCGGTTCTGTTCATGGCGGGCGCGGGCGGGTCATTGCGCGCCGGCGTGACCGAAAATCCGGTCGGGCTGACGCGCTCGGTGCGGCAGGCGATCACGCGCGTCACCTCCGGCGGCGCGCCGGTTTATGTCTGGCCGGGCGGCGGCATCACCTTCATGGTCGATGTCGCGCGCATGCCGAAAAACGCCTTCGGCTACGTGCCGACGCCCGCCCTTGTCGCGCCCATCGAATTCACGATGACGCGCGACGATTACGCGGCGCTTGGCGGCTATCTAGAAGAAATCCGCGACGTCGGCGAAGTGAAGGCTCTTGCCAATCGCCGCGCCGTCGGGCCGCGCGCCGACAATCCCTGGCCGCTCAGGCCCGCCTCCGTCGAGGACGCATGAGCGCGCGCCAGACCCTTCGTCGCTTGCCCGATGGCCGTCGCCTGCACCTTGGCGACGGGCCGATCGATCTCATCGTCGAAGCATGGGGCGCGCGCGACGCCATCGAGGCCGCCTATCAGGCGGCTGTCGCGCGATTTGCGACCATTCTGGATGAGCTTTGCGTCGAATTGCCGGCTTTGCGGGCGCGCGCCGGCGCGGCCGCGCCGCAAAGCCCGGTCGGCTTGCGCATGGCGCGCGCCGTCGCGCCTTACGCCGCGTCGTATTTCATCACACCGATGGCGGCGGTCGCCGGCGCCGTCGCCGACGAAATCGCGGATGTGATGACGGCGGCCGCGCCGCTGGCGCGCTGTGCCGTCAACAATGGCGGCGATATCGCGCTGCGTCTGACGCCGGGCGAAAGCTTCGCGCTTGGTCTGGTGGATCGGCCGGACAAGCCCTCGCTTTTCGCCCGCGCCACGATCGACGCGGAAGACGGGATCGGCGGCGTCGCCACCAGCGGCTGGCGCGGGCGTTCGTTCTCGCTTGGAATCGCCGACGCCGTCACCATTCTGGCGCGCAACGCCGCGGAAGCCGACGCGGCCGCGACGCTTGTCGCCAACGCCGTAGACTTGCCCGGTCATCGCGCGATTGCGCGCGCGCCCGCGGATGCGTTGCAGCCCGACAGCGATCTTGGCGCGCGGCTCGTCACGCGCGGCGTCGGCGCGCTTTCGCAGGCCGATATTGACGCAGCTCTGACGCGAGGGCTCGAAAAGGCCCGTGAATTCGAAAATTCCGGCCGCATTCGCGCCGCCGCCTTGCATCTTGCCGGCCGAACCATGACGATAGGGGCGCTTGAGCGGCTCGCCGCGCCCGAAAGGAGAGCCCATGCCGCAGGTTGAAATTCGCAAACGCGTGCTGAGCATCGAGGAGATTTTCCACGAAGGCGGGCCAGTCGCCGCGACGCCGCATCGGCGCGCCGCCATCATGTGCGTCATCAAGAACCCATATGCCGGGCGCTATGTCGAAGATATCCAGCCTTTCATGAAGGATCTGGAGCCGCTCGGCGTCGATATGGCGCAAAGGCTGCTGGCCGCGCTCGGCGGCGATCCGGAAAAGATCGAGGGCTATGGCAAGGGCGCCATCATCGGCGCGGCCGGCGAACTCGAACATGGCGCGCTTTGGCATGCGCCGGGCGGCTATTCGATGCGCGCCGTGCTCGGCAAGGCGCAGGCCATCGTGCCGTCTACGAAGAAAGTCGGCGGCGTCGGGACGCGGCTCGACGTGCCGGTGACGCATGTCAACGCGTCCTATGTGCGGTCGCATTTCGACGCCATCGAAGTCGGTTGCAACGATGCGCCGCGCGCCGATGAAATGGCGCTCATTCTCGTCATGACGACGGGCGCGCGCGTGCACAATCGCGCCGGCGGTCTCGCCGCCGCCGACATCAAGGGCGAGGACGGCCTGCGATGAGCGCGAAGATCCGCAAGATCGTCACCATCGTCGAGGAGACGTTGAGCGAAGGCGGCCGCGCGGTGAGCCCGCCGACGCGGCGCGTCGCGGCGCTCGCCGTCATCGGCAATCCGTTCGCCGGCCAATATGTCGAAGACCTGACCGATCTGATGAATATCGGCGAAGAGCTTGGCGCGCTGCTGACGCAGAAAGCCATCGACGCGCTCGGCGGCGCCGCGGCCAAGATCGAGAGCTACGGCAAGGCCGCCGCCGTCGGCGAGGACGGCGAACTCGAACATGCGGCCGCCATCCTGCATCCGAAACTCGGCGCGCCGGTGCGCAAGGCGATCGGCAAGGGCGCGGCGCTCATTCCTTCGTCGAAGAAGCGTTGCGGTCCGGGCGCGGCGCTCGATATTCCATTGGGTCACAAGGACGCGGCTTTCGTACGCTCGCATTTCGACGGCATGGAAACACGCATCGCCGATGCGCCGCGCGCGAAAGAGATCGTCGTCGCTGTGGCGCTGACCGATTCCGGCCGGCCGCATCCGCGCGTCGGCGGATTGAAAAAGGATGAGATCAAAGGCGAGGACGGCTTGCGCTGAACCTCGCGGCAACCGCAAAGGGGAACTTGCATGACGAAATTCATGATGGGCGGATTGGCCGGCCTCGCCTTCGCGGCGATGATGTCCGGCGCGAGCGCGCAAGGCGCCGGCGGCGATATCAAGATCGGCGAGGTCAATTCCTATTCCGGCCTGCCGGCCTTCACCGAGCCTTACCGCAAGGGTTGGCAGCTGGCGCTTGAGGAGATCAATGCGGCGGGCGGCGTCAACGGCCGCAAGCTCGTCGTCGTGTCGAAGGACGATGGCGGCAAGCCGGCCGACGCCGTGACGGCGGCCAACGAACTTGTGTCGAGCGAGAACGTGTCCATGCTGTTTGGCACGTTCTTCTCGCATGTCGGCCTCGCGGTGTCCGATTTCGCCAAGCAGAAGAAGATTCTCTTCGTCGCAGCGGAGCCGCTGTCCGACGCCGTGACCTGGAGCCAGGGCCACCGCTATACGTTCCGTCTGCGCCCGTCGAACTACATGCAGGCGGCGATGTTGGCCGAAGAAGCCGCGAAACTGCCGGCGAAGCGCTGGGCGACCATCGCGCCGAACTACGAATACGGCCAGTCGGCCGTCGCCGTGTTCAAGAAGCTGCTTTCGGCCAAGCGCCCCGACATCCAGTGGGTAGACGAGCAATGGCCGCCGCAGGGCAAGATCGATGCAGGCGCCGTCGTCGCGGCTTCCGCCGCCTCGAACCCGGAAGCCATTCTCAACGTCACCTTCGGCGGCGATCTCGTGAAGCTGGTGCGCGAGGGCAATACGCGCGGCCTGTTCAAGGGACGCTCGGTCGTCTCGTTCCTGACCGGCGAGCCGGAATATCTCGATCCGCTGAAGGACGAAACGCCTGAGGGCTGGATCGTCACCGGCTATCCGTGGAACCAGATCAAGACGCCGGAGCATGACGCCTTCCTCAAGGCCTATCAGGCGAAGTTCAACGACTATCCGCGGCTTGGCTCCATCGTCGGCTATTCCTCGATGAAGGCGGTGGCGGCGATCCTCGCCAAGGCCAATTCCACCGAAACCGAAAAGCTCGTCGATGCGGCCGAAGGCCTGAACATGTCGACGCCGCTCGGCGGCGTCGAGTTCCGCAAGATCGATCACCAATCGACGCTCGGCGCCTTCGTCGGCAAGACGGCGGTGAAGGATGGCAAGGGCGTGATGGTCGACAGCGTCTATCGCGACGGCAAGGCCTATCTGCCAAGCGACGATGAAGTGAAGAAGCTGCGTCCGCAGAATTGATCCGACGCTTGTGTCGCCTCTCTCCGCATGCGGGGAGAGGCGGATCATCAAAATCCGACGCGAGGCCCTTTGTCTTTCTACATCGTCCAGCTTCTGACGGGCCTGGCCAGCGCCGCATCCCTGTTTCTCGCCGCCTGCGGCCTGTCGATCATTTTCGGCGTCACGCGCATCGTCAATTTCGCGCATGGCGCGTTCTACATGCTGGGCGCCTATGTCGCCTTCACGCTGACGGAGCGCCTGGAAGGCGTTTTCGGGTTCTGGGCCGGACTTGTCATCGCCTCGATCATCGTGGCGCTCGTCGGCGCGCTGATCGAGATGACGCTGCTGCGACGCATCTATCGCGCGCCGGAATTGTTCCAGCTGCTGGCGACCTTCGGCGTGACGCTGATGGTTCAGGATCTCGTCGTGCTGATCTGGGGGCCTGAAGACCTTGTCGGCCGCCGCGCGCCGGGCCTGCGCGGCGCCGTGGACATTCTCGGGCAGGCCTTTCCCGCCTACGATCTCTTTCTGATCGCGCTCGGGCCGCTGGTGCTCGGCGCGTTGTGGCTGTTGTTTCACCGCACGCGCTGGGGCGTGCTGGTGCGCGCCGCGACGCAGGACCGCGAGATGGTGGCGGCGCTCGGCGTCAACCAGAAATGGCTGTTCACCGGCGTCTTCGCGCTCGGCGTCTTTCTCGCCGCGCTCGGCGGCGCATTGCAATTGCCGCGCGAGGCGGTCAATCACCAGATGGATTTGCGCGTCATCGTCGATGTTTTCGTCGTCGTCGTCATCGGCGGGCTTGGCTCGGTCGGCGGCGCTTTTCTTGCGGCGATCCTCGTGTCGGTGCTGAACGCATTCGGCATTCTGATCTTCCCCGGCATTGCTCTCGTCGCGATTTTCCTTGTCATGGCCTTGGTGCTCGTCGTGCGGCCATGGGGCCTGATGGGGCGGCCGGAGGCGATCATTCGCGGCGCAGCGAGCGCGGCGCCCGCGCCATGGGCGCCTTTGTCGCGCAACGGGCGCCTCGCCGTCATCGCGCTTCTGGCGCTCCTGGCCCTCTTGCCGGCGGTCGGGGCGCCATATCTTCTCAATGTCGCGTCGGAAGTGCTGATCTTCGCGCTGTTCGCCGCGAGCCTGCATTTCATGATGGGCGCGGGCGGCCTCGTGTCCTTCGGCCACGCCGCCTATTTCGGCCTCGGCTCTTACGGTGCGGCGCTCGCCGTCAAGCAGGCGGGGCTCGGCATGGCGGCGGCGCTTGTCGCAGGGCCGCTGCTGGCGACGTTCGGCGCGGTGATTTTCGGATGGTTCTGCGTCCGGCTTTCCGGCGTCTATCTCGCCATGCTGACCATGGCGTTCGCACAGATCGTCTGGTCGATCGCCTTTCAATGGGTCAGCGTGACAGGCGGCGACAACGGGCTTCTGGGCGTCTGGCCGCAGGCGCCTTTCGCCGATCCGAAGACGTTCTACTGGCTTGTTCTGGCGTTGGTCGCGGCAAGCCTCGCTCTGCTGCGCCTCTTCGTGTTTTCGCCCTTCGGCTACGCCTTGCGCGCGACGCGCGATTCCACCTTGCGCGCCGAAGCGATCGGCGTCGATCGCATGCATGCGCAATGGGCGGCCTTTGTCATTGCGGGATTTTTCGCGGGGCTCGCCGGCGCGCTCTACGCCTTTTTCAAGGGCTCCGTCTTTCCCGACAATCTCGCCATTCCAACCTCGGTTGACGGGCTTGTCGCGGTGCTGCTTGGCGGCGCCGGCTCGGTGTCGGGCGCCGTGCTCGGCGCGGGTCTGTTCAAGAGCCTGTCGATCTGGCTTGTCAGCAACACGCAATATTCCAAGCTTGTGCTGGGCGCCGTGATCGTCGCGCTTGTCGTGGCTTTCCCGGGCGGGATCATGGGGCTGTTCGAGCGTTTGCGCGAAAGGCGCCGCGTCGAGGCGGAGGCCGCGGTATGAGCCTGCTCGCCGTCACGAAACTGATGAAATCCTACGGCGGCGTGCATGCCGTGCGCGGCGTGTCCTTCTCGTTGGCGGAGGGCGAGGTTCTCGCGCTGATCGGTCCCAATGGCGCCGGCAAGTCGACCTGCTTCAACATGCTCAACGGGCAGATCAAGCCCGATGTCGGCAGCATCGTGTTTCGCGGGCGGGAGATCGCCGGCCTGACGCCGCGCCAGGTCTGGGCGCTCGGGGTGGGGCGGACATTCCAGATCGCCGCCGCCTTTCTGTCGATGACGGTCATCGAGAACGTGCAGGTTTCACTTCTCTCGCATGACGGCGCGCTGTGGTCGCTGACGGGCGCGGTGAAGAAGCGTCGTCGCGCCGAGGCGCTCGAACTGCTTGATCGCGTCGGACTGGCCCGGCAGGCCGAGCGCGCCTGCGCCGAGCTTGCCTATGGCGACGTGAAGCGTCTCGAACTCGCCATGGCGCTCGCGAACGAGCCGAAGCTTCTGCTGATGGACGAGCCGACGGCCGGCATGGCGCCGCTGGAGCGCGGGCAATTGATGGACCTCGTCGCCCGCATCGCGCGCGAACGCAAGATCGGCGTGCTGTTCACCGAGCATGACATGGACATCGTTTTCGAGCACGCCGACCGCATCATGGTGCTCGACCGCGGCTCGCTGATCGCCGAGGGCGACGCGCGTTTCGTGCGCGACAATCCGGCCGTGCGCGCCGTCTATCTTGGCGAAGGGCTCGCCTTCTCGCAGCAGGAGGCGCAGCCATGAGCGAATTGTTGCTCGAAGCGCGCGATCTCGACGCCTGGTATGGCCGCGCGCGCATTCTGTTCGGCGTGTCGCTGAATGTGAAGCGCGGCGAGGTCGTCGCTTTGCTCGGGCGCAACGGCGCCGGCAAGACGACGACGATGCGCGCGCTGATGGCGCTCGTGACGGAGCGACGCGGCGCCGTCACCTTCGACGGCCGCGACGTTTCCGCGATGGAAACGCATGACATCGTGCGCGCCGGGCTCGGCTATGTGCCGGAGGATCGGCGCATCTTCACCGAACTGACGGTCGCCGAAAATCTGGAAGTGGGCCGACGCCCGCCGCGCGCGGGCCTCGCCGCCTGGACGCAGGAAAACCTGTTCAAGCTCTTTCCCAATCTCGCCGAAATGCGGGAGCGCACAGGCGGGCGCATGTCGGGCGGCGAGCAGCAGATGCTGACCATCGCGCGCACGCTGATGGGACAACCCCTGCTCGTGCTGCTCGACGAGCCGTCGGAAGGGCTTGCGCCGAAAATCGTCGAGGACATGGCGCACGCCATTCTGGCGATGAAGAAGGCCGGGCTGTCGGTCGTCGTCTGCGAGCAGAACCTGCATTTCGCCAAGGCGATCTCCGACCGCGCCTATATAATCGAAGGCGGCCGCATTCGTTACGAAGGCACGATTGCGGAACTTGAGGCTAACCCGGAAATCCGCGACGCCTATCTCGCCGTGTGAGGCTGCAATGGCCGACGACGCACCATATATTCTCGACGCGCAGATCGGCTTCGTTCTGCGGCAGGCGCATCAACGCCATACGGCGATCTTCGCCAGCCGCATGATCGGAGATCTGACGCCGCGGCAATTTTCGACTCTGGCGCGGCTTCACGCCGAAGGCCCCTTGTCGCAAAATCATCTCGGCCGTCTTACGGCAATGGACGTCGCCACTATCAAGGGCGTCGTCGATCGCTTGCGGGTGCGCGGCCTTGTCGAAACTTCTGCCGACGCGCAGGACGCGCGCCGCCGCGTCGTGTCGCTGACGGCGGCTGGGGTCGAGCTGATCGCGCAGGCGCTCCCGGTCGGGGGCGCCATCACCGAGGAAACGCTTGCGGCGCTCAACCCGGAGGAACGCGCGACATTGATCGCGTTGCTCGCCCGATTGCTTTGAGCGGCGGGTCTTACGCCAACGCCCCCTTCTTCAGTTCCGGGAGTTTCTCCGCCGGCGGCGTGTTGCGGCTGCGCAGGGTGCGCGGCAGGCCGTCGATGATGGTCATGCCGACGCCGGGGATGTCGCCGAGCGCGACCGCCTCAAGCAGCGTCGCGCCGGCCGAATGCTGCGGTCGATCCATCAAGACGAAATCGGCGGAGCGTCCGATTTCGATCAAGCCGCTGTCGAGGCCGCGCAGCCGCGCGGTGTTGCCGGTGGCGAAGCAGAAGGCGGTTTCGGGCGCCACCTCGCCGAGCGAGGCCAGCATCGAGACCATGCGCAGCATGCCGAGCGGCTGCACGCCAGAGCCCGCCGGCGCGTCCGTGCCCAGAATGACGCGATGCAACTGGCCGATTTCCCTGGCCGTGCGCAACGTGAAGAGAGCCGAACGTTCGTTGCCGTTGTGAACCAGTTCGAGGCCCCGTCCGCAGGATTCGCACAGGCAGCGGATCTGCTTGTCGGGCAGGGCGGTATGGCCGCCGTTGATATGGCCGATGATGTCGGCGTCGGCTTCGAGCACGATGTCGGCGTCGATGAGGCCGGAGCCGGGGATCGATGGGCCGCCGGTGTGAATGGTCGAGCCGATGCCGTATTTGCGCGCCCAGGCGACCATCTGGCGCGCCGTCTTGCCGTCCTTGACGCCGCCAAGCCCGACTTCGCCGAGCAGCTTGACGCCGGCCGCCGCCAATTCGGCGAAATCCTCTTCCGTCATGCCCGGCTCGATGACAGGCGCGCCGGCGATGACCTTGACGCCGCTGGGGCGCAGGTTGCGGAAGGCGCGCTCGGCGAAAATCGCCATGGCCTTCAGCCCGACAATGTCTTTCGGTCGGCCGGGCATATGCACTTCGCCAGCCGAGATCATCGTGGTGACGCCGCCATGGAGGCAGGAATCGATCCATGAAATCTGATTCTGGCGCGGCGTCCAGTCGCCGGCGACCGGGTGGACATGACTGTCTATCAACCCGGGCGACAGTGTCGCTCCATGCGCGTCAATTTCGATATCAGCGTGGTCGATGTCGAGATCCTTGGCGCGGCCAAAGCCCGCGATGCGGCCGTTCACAGCCACCAGCGCATCGGCGTCGAGGATGGGGCGGGCGAGGTCGCCCGACAACATCAATCCGACATTGCGAATGACGAGCTTGGATGGACCCGCCGCCGGCGCCGCGTCATGAGCCATTTCATCCCCCGATCGTTTGTCTGCATACGAAAAGCAATCAGAAGCAGGGGCCGCTGACAAGATGGCGCGCGCTGCTATTCTGTCGGGACGCACATGAGGATCGTCATGCCCCTGATCGCTGCGGCGCAAAGCCAGCTTTTGCTGATTGATTTTCAGGCGCGGCTGATGCCGGCCATCGCCGGCGGCGCGGAAAGCGTCGCCAATGCGCGGCGGCTGGCTGCCGCCGCACGGCTTCTCGGCGTTCCGGTTGTCGTGACCGAACAAAATCCGAAGGGGCTCGGCGCGACTCTCGAAGAGCTGACCGGCGCCGGGCCCGTCATCGCCAAAACGGCGTTCGGGGCCTGTGGGGAGCCGGCCTTTCTCGACGCATTGCGCCCGGATTGCGCGCTGATCGTCGCCGGCTGCGAGACGCATGTCTGCGTGTTGCAGACCGTGCTTGGCCTGCTGGCGGCCAGGCGTCGCGTGTGCGTCGTCGCCGACGCAGTCGGATCACGCACGCCCGAGAACAAGGCGGCGGGGCTCGCGCGCATGGCGGCGCAAGGAGCCGAGATCGTCACGACCGAAATGGTTGTGTTCGAATGGTTGCGCGCGTCGACCCATCCGCAATTTCAGGCGGCGCGAAAGCTGATCGTATGAGCGGATGGCGGTCCCGACAGGATTCGAACCTGTGACCTTCGGTTTAGGAAACCGCTGCTCTATCCTGCTGAGCTACGGGACCGGCGGCTGCGCGTTTAGCATGTTCGCGCGCGGCCTTCCAGACAAGCGCCGCGCGCTTGTGATGGCGGCGGCGTTGTTGGGGGCGTCGTCGGCCATGGCGTGTCCGGACGAGCATCCGATCGAAGCGCGCGTGGCGGGGGTCGACGCGCGCCTTGAGCTGACGTTGGAGGATGGGCGGCGGGTCAAGCTTGCTGGCGTCGAAGCGCCGCAGGCGACGCCGGCCGATCCCGAGCGCCCCGCGCAAATCCGGGCGCAGTTGGCCCAATGGCTGGTCGGCCTGCCGGTGGCTTTCCGGTTTCTGGCGAGCGAACCCGATCGCTGGGGACGGCTGCCGGCGCGGGCGCGCGCCGACGCGCCGGGCGCGGAGCCCGAGGCGGAGCGGCTCGACGTCGCCGCCGCTTTGCTTGGCGCCGGCTCCGCGCGCTTCGCACCTCATGGGCTGCTTGGGGATTGCCGGGCCGGGCTCCTGGCCGCGGAGGCCGCCGCGCGCGCCGGGAAGCTTGGCCTTTGGGCCGATCCGGCCTATGCGGTCATCTCCGGCGCTGACCGGGCGGCTTTCGCGGGCCGGGTCGGTCAGGGCGTGATCGTCGAAGGACGGGTGACGCGGGTCGGAACGGCGCGCTATCGCACCTATCTCAATTTCGGCCCGATTCGAGGGCAGGACTTCGCGGTCACTATCTTGAAACGAAATCGGGCGACATTCGAGACGGCCGGCGTTTCGCTCGCAGCTTTGAGCGGCCGCCGGATTCGCGTAAGGGGGCTCCTCGAAACGCGATACGGGCCGCAAATCGAGATTGCGTCGCCCGCCGAGATGGAATTGATCGACGGACCGACGGCGACGTCGGCTGGCAAAGGAAACGACGCGGGGCGATGACGGCGGGCGTGGTGACGGGGCGAAACAGCGGCGGGCGCCGAATCGCAGGCTTGTGCCTGGGATTGGCGGCGATGACGCTTGCCGGTTGCGCGACGTTCGAACGCGTCGGCGAGCCGTCGTCGGCTTCGCAATTGCCCGATGTGGCGCCGCGCGCCGCGAGCGTCGATTCGGCCGAAACGCTTGAGCACAAGCGCCTTGTCGCGCTCTATGGCGGAGAATATCAGGCGCCGGCGCTGCGCCGTTTCGTCAACGACATTCTCGCCAGGCTCGCCCCCGCCTCCGAAACCCCGTCGCAGGTCTATCGCGCGACCCTGCTGAACACGCCCATCGTCAACGCCTTCGCGCTGCCGACCGGCAATATTTACGTCACGCGCGGCTTGCTGGCGTTGGCCAATGATTCGTCGGAACTCGCCGCCGTCATGGCGCATGAGATCGGCCACGTCACCTCGCGTCATTCCTCGCTGCGCGCCGAGGAGGAAAAGCGCGCCGCCGTCATCCAGCAGGCGGCCGCCGTCATTCAGAGCAAGCAGAAGGGCGAGGAAGTTCAGGCGACGTCGAAAGTCTCCATCGCCTCCTTCTCCCGCCAGCAGGAAAACGACGCCGACCAGATCGGCGTGAGGGTGATTTCCCGCGCTGGCTTCGACCCCTATGGCGCGGCGCGGTTCCTGTCGTCGCTCGGGCGCGCCACGGCGCTTCGGGCGGCGCTCCTGTCGCCGCGCTCCAGTGGCAAGCCCGACATTCTGGCGACGCATCCGGCGACGCCGGAGCGCATCGCGCTCGTCACCGCCACCGCGCGCCAGATCGGCGCGCCGGGGCTTGGCGCGTCGGATCGCGCCAGCTATCTGGCCGCGATCGAAGGCGCCGCTTACGGCGACGATCCGTCCGAAGGCTTCATCCGCGGACCGCGTTTCATGCATCCGCGCCTTGGCTTCGCTTTCAGCGCGCCGGACGGCTTCGTGCTGGACAATTCGGCGAAGGCGGTGCTCGGCGTCAAAGGCGGCGGGGAAGAAGCGCTTCGGCTCGATTCCGTGCGCGCGCCGGCCGGGCAATCGCTGGCGGAATATATCGCTTCGGGATGGGTCGACGGGCTCATCGCCAGTTCGGTCGAATCGCTGGAGGTGGGCGGGTTGCCCGCAGTCACCGCCATTGCGCGGGCGGGCGAGTGGAACTTCCGCATCGCCGTTGTCCAGCTCGATCAGGATTTTTACCGGCTGATGTTCGCCGTGCGCTCGCTCAACGAGGACGCCGATCGGCGCTTCCGCGCGTCGATCAGCTCTTTCCATCGCGCGACAGCAGCCGAGACAGCCCGTGTGCGGGCGCTGAAAATCGCCATCGTGACGGCGGGCCCGGGCGACACGCCGGCGACCATGGCCCAGCGCATGGTGACCCCGGATCGGCCGCTCGATTATTTCCTGCTGCTGAACGGGCTCGAGCCGGGCGCGGCGCTGAAGCCGGGCGAGCGCTACAAGCTCGTCGTGGAGTGACGCTTTCCGGCGCGGCGAACGTTTTCCGTCGGCTGGCTCCATTGGACTTGGCGCGCGCCCGTGGTTTGATGGCCGCATGACCATCGACCGAGACCCGGCCTTCTGGGCCGCCGTAAAAGCGCCGACGCTGGCGGATTTCGAAATTCTGGCGGAGGCGGCTTTCGCGCGTCTGCCCGAGCCATTTCGCGCGCGTTGCGAGGGGCTCGTGATCCGCGTCGAGGATTTCCCCGACGACGACACGCTGGATGATTTCAATCTCGAATCGGAATTCGATCTGCTCGGCCTGTTTCAGGGGCGCGGGCTGGCGCATCGCGGGGCGAGCGCTGCCAGCGGCGAAATGCCGAACATGGTGTTCCTCTACCGGCGGCCGATCCTCGATTATTGGGCCGAGCATGACGAGACGCTGGGGCACATCGTGACCCATGTCCTGGTGCACGAGATCGGCCATCATTTCGGGCTTTCCGACGCCGATATGGAGCGGATCGAGCAGGCGGCGGGCTGACGGTTTAGCTCAGATGATGCGGAAGTCGGCTGCGGTAAGCGTCGAGACGCCGACGAGCGTGGCGATGAAAATCGGCGCGGCCGCGCCGGTTCCATCGCTGTCCCACATCAGCGCGCCCGTTGTGCGATCGAAGAGAAACTGCGCATGTGCGACATTGGCCGCGCCAAGGGCCAGCCCGTCGGCCGCGAGCGCGCCGGCGGCCGCAATACCAAGCGCCTCATGGGAGAAAGCGAAGCGGTCGGTTCCGCTCTGAAAGCCGTAGATCTGGTCGGCCGCGCCGTCGAGCAGCGTGTATCTGAAGGTCTGGCAATCGACTCCGGCGACCATCTTGTCCGCGCCCGCGCCGCCGTCGAGTGTGCTGTTGCCGCCTTTCACTGTCAGCACGTCATCGCCCGCGCCGCCGATCAGCAGGCTCTCGCCGTTCAGGCTCGTGATCACGTCGGCGCCGTCGCCGCCGTCGAGGAGGTTATTGCCGATGCTGGCGGTGATGATGTCCGCGCCGGCGCCGCCTTCCACGCGATTGTTGCCCATGGTGACCGTGACAACATCGTCGCCGTCGCCGGCGAGGATGCGATTGTTGCCGGCGTTGGTCGTGATCTTGTCGGCGCCTGCGCCGCTCGAAATGTCGTTGGCGCCGCGCAAGACGCTGATGATGTCATCGCCATTGCCGGAATCGATGGAATTATTGCCGTCCTGCGCCGTGATCTTGTCGGCGCCTTCGCCGGTCGTGATTTTCGTGCTGGCGTGGTTGACCCAGACCGTATCGTTGCCGGCGCCCCCGTCGATGACGCCGGAGCCGAAGCTGATCTGGAGGTAATCGTCGCCGGCGCCGCCGATCAGAGTCGAGCCGCCATACATCGCGACAAGCCGGTCATTGCCGTCGCCGCCGTCGAGCCAGCCATTGGTTCCATAGAACGTCAGCGTGTCGTCGCCGCCATAGCCGTAGAGCGAGCTTCCGTTCATCCTGATAAGGATCTTGTCGGCTTTCGCCGTGCCTTTCCAGATCATGTCGTCAGGCCCCCCGCCGGCCGCCGCGCCAGCCAGTCTTAAGATTAACACGGGGCGCATGCGGCGGCGGCGATTTAACCGAATATGGTGAACGTCGGCGCGCGGCCGGGTTTGCGCCCCGGGACGCCATTTGCTACAGGCTGCTTGAATTCCGCGTTTTCTTCCAAGGTCTGCCGTTCATGGACAAGTTCACCACGCTTACCGGCGTCGCCGCGCCGCTTCCGATCATGAACATCGACACGGACATGATCATCCCGAAGCAATATCTGAAGACGATCGCCCGGACCGGGCTCGGCAAAGGCCTGTTTTCGGAGATGCGCTATAACGAGGACGGCTCCGAGAACAAGGATTTCGTCCTGAACCAGCCGGCCTATCGGCATGCGCAGATCATCGTCGCCGAGGACAATTTCGGCTGCGGCTCGTCGCGCGAACACGCGCCGTGGGCGCTGCTCGATTTCGGCGTCCGCGCGGTGATTTCGACGAGCTTCGCCGATATTTTCTACAATAACTGCTTCAAGAACGGCATTCTGCCGATCAAGGTGTCGAAGACCGATCTCGCCAAGCTGATGGACGACGCCGCGCGCGGCGCCAACGCCACGCTGACGATCGATCTGCCGGCGCAGGAAATTCGCGGGCCGGACGGCGGCGTCGTCAAGTTCGACATCGATCCGCATCGCAAGCACTGCCTGATCAACGGCCTCGACGACATCGGCCTGACCATGCAGAAGGCCGACAGCATCGTCGCTTTTGAAAAGAAGGCGGCGGCCGAGCGGCCGTGGGCGTGAACGCGGGCCAAGACAAACGACAAAAATAAGCTAGACTCGCGGGCATGAGACCTGTCCGCGCCCTGCTTTTCGCCTCGTTGCTCGCGACCGCGTCGCCGGCGCTCGCCGATTTCGACGCCTGCGTCGCGGGTCTGCAAGGCCGGGCGCAGTCGGCCGGCGTTTCGGCCGAGACCTACGTCCGCGCCACGCAGGGGCTGACGCCCAACGACGCGCCGAATTTTCTCAACAATCAGCCGGAATTCTCGACGCCGATCTGGGATTACATCGCCGGTCTGGTCGACGAGGAGCGCGTCGCCGAAGGCAAGGCGGCGATGCGCGCGCATCGCGGCGCGCTCAATGCGGCCGCGTCGCGTTTTGGCGTCGATGTCGAGACGATCGTCGGCGTCTGGGGGGTCGAATCGAATTTCGGCAAGGGGTTCGGCTGGCGTCCGATCATCCAGTCGCTGGCGACCTTGTCCTGCACGCCCAATCGGCGGCAGGATTATTTCCGCGGCGAATTCGTCGCCGCCTTGCGCATTCTCGAAGCGGGCGACGTCGATCCGGCGGAATTCAAGGGCTCGTGGGCTGGCGCTTTTGGCCACACGCAATTCATGCCTTCGACTTTCCTGCGTCTCGCCGTCGACATGGACGGCGACGGACGGCGCGACGTGATCGGCTCGGTCGCCGACGCGGTTGGCTCGACCGCCAATTTTCTGCGCAAGGCGGGCTGGGCGCCCGGCCAGCCGTGGGGTTTCGAGGTCATCCTTCCCGAGGGCTATTCCGGCCCGTCCGGGCGCGGGAACAAGCAGCCGATGTCGGCCTGGGCCGCGCGCGGGCTGAAGCGCGCCGACGGCGAGGCGTTGGAGGGACCTTCGGCCGGGTTGTTGTTGCCGGCCGGGCGCAACGGCCCCGCCTTTCTCGTGACGAAAAACTTCGACGCGCTCTACGCTTATAATGCCGCGGAATCCTATGCGCTCGCCATCGCGCATCTTGGCGATCGCGTGCGCGGCGAGGGGGCCTTCGTCACGCCCTGGCCGACGGACGATCTCGGCCTGTCGCGTGAGGGGCGGCGCGAAGTGCAGAAGCGGCTGATGGATCTTGGCTACGATCTCGACGGCAAAGCCGACGGCGTGATGGGGACCAAGACGCGCGCCGCCATCGCCGATTTCCAATCAAAGAACGGCATGAAGCGAGACGGTCGGGCTGGACGCAAGTTGCTTGACGCTTTGCGCGGGCAATAAGGGGGCGTCACGCCTTCGTGACTGGCGCGAGCGCGCTCGCCGCATAGAATTTCAGCATCTTCTTTCGACGATCAAACCGAGATCATGACACCACGTCCGCGCCTTTTTCTGATAGCCGTCGCCGTCGCCGCCATTGCGGGCAGGCGCGTCGAGGCGATGGAAACCAGCGTTCGCGGCGTGATCGAGATGTTCACGAGCCAGGCTTGCGCGTTGTGCCCGCCGGCCGATCGACTGATGCGTGAATTGGCGCGCGACGACAGCCTCGTTTCGCTGTCCTATCCGGTCGATTATTGGGATTATACGGGCTGGAAGGACACGCTGGCCCTGCCAGCTTGCGGCGCGCGGCAGAAAGCCTATGCGGCGGCGCGCGGCGACGCCCATGTCTATACGCCGCAAGCCGTCATCAACGGCATGCGGCATGTTCCGGGCGCAGACAAAAACGCGATTGAAGGCGCGTTTTCCGCAACGCGGCCGGGCAGTCTTGGCGGCGGCGTGCGCGCAACGCTTTCGACAACGCCGGCCGGCCTTGCCGTCGGCGTCGAAGGGCCCTCTGAAACAGGATCTGCGCGCGTTCTGTTGCTTGGGGTGATCCGCGAGAGCACTGTTGTCATCGGACGCGGCGAGAATCGCGGCGCGAAGATCACCTACGCCAATGTCGTGCGCTCGGTCGTCGATCTCGGCGAATTTCGCGGCGGGTCGCAGGTCTATTCCGCCGCGCGCAGCGAGGGCGATTTCCATGTCGCGCTGGTGCAGCAGGGCGACGCGTCGCGTCCCGGCGCAGTGCTCGCGGCCGCGCGGCGGTGAACGATCAGAGCACGATCAGCTTATTGGGCAATTCGTTAGGGCCGCCGCCGTCGCTCGGGAAATGGGCGGCGAGAACCGCGCCGCAGCTTTCAATCGCCGTGACGAAACCGTCGCCGACGCGACGCTGACGCATGCAGGCGACGAGCGCGTCGACGGCGGATTGCCAGACATCCTGATCCACCTTCGCGGCTATGCCGTCGTCGGCGACGATGCGGGCGTAGCGCTCGGCCAGCGAAACATAGATCAGAACGCCGTTGCGATCACGGGTGCGCGACACGCGCCGCGCGAAGAACTGCTCCAGCGCGGCGCGATGGGCGCGGGCGCGTTTGGCGGCGCGCGGCACCAGCGCATAGCGCAAAACGGGCAGCGACATCAGGCCGGCGGCGGCGAAAAATACGCCGATCTGAATGAGATAGGTCGCCTGGGCCGAGAGTTGGGTCAACGCCAACAGGAGAGCTGGCGTCGATAAGGCCAGGGCGGCCGCCCAGAGCAACGGGGCGTGGCCGTAATGCGAGGACGAGCGGGCCAGAACGCAGACGATCTCGCCCGTCGTGCGTCGTTCGGCCGTCTCGACGGCGGCGGCGATGCGTTCTGCGTCCTGTTTCTTGATCGACATCACCAGTCTCCCGACGCGCCGCCGCCGCCCGACGAACCGCCGCCGCCGGAAAAGCCGCCGTCGCCGCCGCCCCATGAGCCTCCGCCAAACCCGCCGGACGAGGGGCCGGACGTGAAGATGATCGGCCCGCCCCGACCTCCGCCGCGCAGGCCCCCGCCGGGTCCGCCGCCCCGCGCGTTGATGATGAAGGAGATGAAGACGAACAGGAAGATCGCGAAAATGATCAAGGGAACGAGCTGATCGAACAGATCGCCCTGATCTTCGCGAACCTGCGGACGCTTCTGCCATTCTGCGGCGTCGGTCGTCAGGATCGTGATGACGTCGTCGACGCCGCGCGACACGCCGCCGCCGAAATCGCCAGCCTTGAAACGCGGCGCGATGGCGTTGGTGATGACAATCTTCGACAGGGCGTCCGTCAGCGTGCCTTCGAGGCCATAGCCGACTTCGATGCGCACCTTGCGTTCATTGGGCGCGACGAGCAGCAGCACGCCATTGCTGTTTTTCGCTTCGCCCAGTTTCCACGAGCGGAAGAGCCCGTTGGCGTAGGTCTCGATATCGCCGCCTTCGAGCGTCGGCACGGTCGCGACGACGAACTGGATGCCCGATTTCTTTTCAAGCTCGGCGAGCTTGGTCTCAATGGGCGCGCGCTGCTCGACGGGAATAATGCCGGCCGCATCGACGATGCGGCCGCTCAGCGTCGGATAATTGGGCGCAGCGACAGCGATGGCGAGCCAAACCAGCCAGCCCGCGCATATCGCCGCCGCTCCCGTCAGACGACGCCAGAGGCCGTCCGTTCGCGCCGCCATCGCTGCGCGCATCGTTCACGCCTTTCGCGTCAGAACTTGACCTGCGGCGGCTTCGCAGCGCCTTCCGTCGCGGTGAACTCGGCCATGGGCTTGTTGTCGCGGAAGGCGATCATCGCCCAAATCATGGTGGGGAAGGTCTTGAGCGACAGGTTGTAATCACGCACCGCGCCGATGTAGTCGCGCCGCGCCACGGCGATGCGGTTCTCGGTGCCTTCGAGCTGGGATTGAAGGGCGAGGAAGTTCTGGTTCGACTTCAGGTCCGGGTAATTCTCGCTGACCGCGATCAGGCGGCCGAGCGCGCCGGAAAGCTGGTTCTGCGCATCCTGGAACTGTTTCATCTTTTCAGGGTCGGAGAGCTGCGAAGCGTCGATCCTCACAGACGTCGCTTTTGAACGCGCTTCGATCACCGAGGTCAGCACGTCCTTTTCCTGCTTGGCGTAGCCTTGCACGGTCGAGACGAGATTGGGGATCAGATCGGCGCGACGCTGATACTGGTTCTCGACCTCGGCCCATTTCGCCTTGGCGTTCTCTTCCAGCGTCGGAATGGTGTTGTAGCCGCAGCCCGCCACGGCGAGGCCGACGACGACAGCCGCGGCGAAAGCGCGGAGGCGGGAAAAGGTCGTTTTCATCTTCATCTCCCCGATAGGACATCGGCCTTTTGGAAATCCCGGCGGCGGAATGAGAGCAAAGCCTCAATCGCCGCCGCTTCAATGCTTGGCTGGCGTGGCGAAGCCCCAGCCGGTCGCGCCGTTCAGGCCTTGAGCAGCACTTTGCCCTGAGCCTCGCGGCGCACCAGAATATTGAGCGCCTCGGCGACGTTTTCCAGAGGCACGATGGCGTGCGTGTGCGCCTTGAGCTTGCCGTCGCGCGCCCAGGCCAGCAATTCGCCCATGTTTTCGCGATGGGCGGCGGGATCGGCCTGCGTCCAGGCGCCCCAGAACACGCCGAGAATATCGCAGCCCTTCAGCAGCGCCAGATTGAGCGGCATTTTCGGGATCGCGCCGGCGGCGAAGCCGATCACGAGGAAGCGGCCTTCCCAGGCGATGGCGCGCAGGGCGGCTTCGGCGAAATCGCCGCCGACCGGATCGTAGATCACCTGAACGCCTTTGCCGCCGGTGAGGCGTTTCAGCTCGTCCTTGAGGTCGGTCTTGGAATAGTCGACGCCCTCGGCCGCGCCGTGACGTTTGGCGAAGTCGATCTTGTCGGGGGACGAGGCGCAGGCGATGACGCGCGCGCCCATCAGCGCGCCGAGTTCGACGGCGGCGATGCCGACGCCGCCGGAGGCGCCGAGCACGGCCAGCGTTTCGCCGGCCTTGAGTTTGGCGCGCTGCTTCAGGGCGTGATGCGACGTGCCGTAGGTGATGATGAGGCCGGCGGCCTTTTCATCCGAAAGGCCGTCCGGGATCGGATAGAGCTGATCCGGCTTGGCGACGATCTTCGTGCGCGCCGCGCCGTAGCCGAGCGAGCCGCAGACGCGGTCGCCGACCTTGAGTTCGCTGACGCCTTCGCCAAGCGCCGAAACACGGCCGGCGAATTCGGAGGCGGGCGAAAACGGCAGCGCCGGCTTGAGCTGATATTTGTTCTGAATGATCAGCGTGTCGAAGAAGTTCAGGCCGATGAATGACACGTCGACGACAACTTCGCCCTTGCCCGGCGTCGGATCGGGCAGGGTCTCGACAACCAGGGACTCGGGCGGGCCGAAGCCCTTGCACATAACGGCTTTCATTCAGAATCCTCGTTTTTGCGGCTGTTGACCAGCCTCTTTCATTTGGCGCGCGCCGGCGGAAGCCCGAACGCGGGACAGACAGTCGGTCGAAGCCGGCGTCTTGGCAAGGGGGCTTCGCCGCCGCGATCGTTCATGCCTGTCCGAATTTTGCCCGGATCGCGCCGTGTAATAGATATTGCTGGCGCTGCGGCTGGCGCGCGCTCGCGCGCGGGGCGCTCTCGGGGTAAAGATTCAGCATGATTCGCACGATTCGTTTTGGCGCGCTCGCGCTCTCTCTTGCCGTCGCCGGGGCTCTTGTCGCGGCGCCTGTCGCTTCTTTCGCCCAGGAGGCGAAATCCAAGAGCAAGACCGACAAGTCCAAGGACAAGAAGGCGTCTTCCAAGGACGCCGCCAAATCCAAGGATAAGAGCAAGGACAAAGGCGAGGCCAAAGCTGACGCCAAGGGCAAGACCGCCGGCAAAGGCGCCAAGCCGCAGCAGGTGACGACCTCTGGCGAGTGGGGCGTGTTCACCACCCAGAGCGGCAAGAGCAAGACCTGCTACGTTCTGGCCAAGCCGACCGAGCGCAAGCCCGCCTCGCTGAAGCGCGACCCGGCCTATGTGTTCATCTCGACCCGCCCGGCCGAGAATGTGCGCAACGAAATCTCGATCATCATGGGCTTCGCCATGAAGGCGGGCGGCGAGACCAAGGCCGATATCGGCGGCGTCACCTTCGATCTCGCGCCGCAAGGCTCCAACGCCTGGCTGAAGAACCTGGCCGAGCAGGACCGCTTCCTCGATGCGTTGCGCAAGGGCTCGAAACTGTCGGTTCGAGCGGCGTCGGCCAAGGGCAACGTCACCAACGACACCTATTCCCTCTCCGGTCTCAGCGGCGCGCTCGACCGGATGCAGAAGGAATGTCAGTAAGCCGTCCGCCGAACGTCCCGCGACCAAAGTGTGACGCACGGCCTGCTTGTTCGGCGCGCGCCAAGTCGCATAATGCCCCCCTGAGTTTCAAAACGTCGGCCGCACGCCTGTCGTCGCGGTCGCGCTTGTTTACCGGGAGGAACGAATGTCCGAGAAAGTCTACCCCGTCAGCGCCGAATGGGCCCAGCGCGCCTATATCAACGACGCGAAATACAAGGAAGCCTACGCGCAGTCGATCAGCAACCCCGAGGCCTTCTGGGCCGAGCAGGGCAAGCGCATCGACTGGATCAAGCCTTTCACCAAGGTCAAGAACGTCAGCTACGACCCGCATAACGTCTCGATCAAATGGTACGAGGACGGCACGACCAACGTGTCGATGAACTGCATCGACCGTCATCTCGCCAAGCGCGGCGACCAGATCGCGATCATCTGGGAAGGCGACAGCCCGAACGAATCCAAGAACATCACCTATAAAGAGCTGCACGAGCAGGTTTCGCGCTTCGCCAACGTGCTCAAGGCGCATGGCGTCGGCAAGGGCGACACGGTCACCATCTATCTGCCGATGATCCCGGAAGCGGCCTACGCGATGCTCGCTTGCGCCCGCGTCGGCGCGGTTCACTCGATCGTCTTCGGCGGCTTCTCGCCGGATTCGCTCGCCGGCCGCATCGAGGGCTGCAAATCCAAGGTCGTCATCACCGCCGACGAAGGTCTGCGCGGCGGCCGCAAGGTTCCGCTGAAGGTCAACGCCGACGAGGCGATCGCCAAAACCGGCGACATCGTCAAGACGCAGCTCGTCGTCAAGCGCACTGGCGGCGACGTCGCCTGGAAGGCCGGCCGCGACGTGTGGCTGCACGAAGAAATGGCCAAGGCCTCGGCCGATTGCGCGCCGACCGAGATGAACGCGGAAGATCCGCTGTTCATCCTCTACACCTCGGGTTCGACCGGCGCGCCGAAGGGCGTCGTCCATACGACCGGCGGCTATCTCGTCTACGCCTCGATGACGCATCAGTTCGTCTTCGACTATCACGACGGCGACATCTACTGGTGCACGGCGGACGTGGGCTGGGTGACCGGCCACAGCTATATCGTCTACGGCCCGCTCGCCAATGGCGCGACGACGCTGATGTTCGAAGGCATCCCGAACTATCCGACCATCGGCCGCTTCTGGGACGTCGTCGACAAGCACAAGGTCAACATCTTCTACACCGCGCCGACGGCGATCCGTTCGCTGATGGGCGCCGGCGAGGAGCCGGTGAAGAAGACCAGCCGCGCCACGCTGCGCCTGCTCGGCTCGGTCGGCGAGCCGATCAATCCGGAAGCCTGGGAATGGTATCACCGCGTCGTCGGCGACGGCCGTTGCCCGATCGTCGACACCTGGTGGCAGACCGAGACCGGCGGCATTCTGATCACGCCGCTTCCCGGCGCGACCAAGCTGAAGCCCGGTTCGGCGACCCGTCCGTTCTTCGGCGTCAAGCCGGAAGTCGTCGACGCCAACGGCAACGTGCTCGAAGGCCCGACGGAGGGCAATCTGGTGCTCGCCGATTCCTGGCCGGGCCAGATGCGCACGGTCTATGGCGATCACGAGCGCTTCGTGCAGACCTATTTCTCGACCTATCCGGGCAAGTATTTCACCGGCGACGGCTGCCGCCGCGACGAGGACGGCTTCTACTGGATCACCGGCCGCGTCGACGACGTCATCAACGTCTCCGGCCACCGCATGGGCACGGCGGAAGTCGAGTCGGCGCTGGTCGCCCACCCGAAGGTCGCCGAGGCCGCGGTCGTCGGCTATCCGCACGACCTCAAGGGCCAGGGCATCTACGCCTACGTCACGCTGATGACCGGCGAAGAGCCGACCGAAGCGCTGCGCAAGGAACTGGTCGCCTGGGTCCGCAAGGAGATCGGCCCGATCGCCTCGCCCGACCTGATCCAGTTCTCGCCGGGCCTGCCGAAGACCCGCTCGGGCAAGATCATGCGCCGCATCCTGCGCAAGATCGCCGAGAACGATTTCGGCGCGCTTGGCGACACCTCGACGTTGGCCGATCCGAGCGTCGTCGACGATCTGATCTCGAATCGCGGCTGAGATCGCGCAAAACAGGGCCCGCGCTGCGGCGCGGGCGCCACACTCGGTTAAAACTCTTAACCTCATCGCGAGGTTAGGCGCGACCGGGCGCAAAATTGTCGTAAAATGCGATCCGCTGGAGAGCTGCGCTCCCGGCGGATTTTTTGTCCCGGCAGCAGGGCGAGAGAATCGATGATGGGACGGCAGGGAATTTCGGCGTTTCGCAAGACGGTTGCGGCTTTTGCGCTGGCGGCCGGCATGGCAAGCTTCGGCGGCGCGGCTGAGGCGCGCGAGCCTGTGTCCGTCGCGCGCGATTATCCCGCCGGCATGATCATCATCAAGCAGAGCGAGCGGAAGCTTTATCTGATGCTGGGCGAGGGCCGGGCCATTCGCTATCCGGTCGCCATCGGCGCCGGCGGGCGCGCCTGGCGGGGCCTCGCGCATATCGAAGGCAAGCATGTTCGCCCGGACTGGTCGCCGCCGCGCGAGGTGAAGCGCCACAAGCCGAGCCTGCCGAATCTGATTCCGGGCGGCTCGCCCGCCAATCCGATGGGTGAACGCGCGCTGACGCTCGACCGCAGCGAAATCGCCATTCACGGCACGACCCGGGCGATGCGCTCCTCGATCGGCTCGGCCGCCTCTTTCGGCTGCATCCGCATGTACAATGAGGATGTCGTCGATCTCTATGACCGCGTCAGCGTCGGCACGCCGGTGATGGCGGTGCCCTGAGGCGATCTCGCCCCCGAAGACGCCGACGGGTTTTTATAGTTGTCGGCGGCTCATTGACGCAGGGCTTTGCGAATCGCTGCGCGCGTTGAATAATCCTCGCACGCTGGCCGCGCCTCTCCGGCCGGGTGCGGCGTGGAGGGTATTTTCATGACCGATTATATCGCTGACGTCCGCAAATATGCGGCCAACGCCGACGAGGCCAAGGTCAACGCCATCGTCAAACATCTTGGCATCGCCTTGCGCAATAGGGATTCGTCGCTCGTGTCCTGCACCGATCCCGACGAATTGAAGCGGGTGCGCGACAGCTGGTGCAAGAAGAAACTCGGGCTGACCGACGAGGCGGCCATCGACGCGACTATCAAGTCCGTCTGCGACGTGATGAAGGCCGATCGGTCGAAGTCGCGCGTGACTTTCTATTATCTTTGCGCCGACAAGCTCGGGAAACTCTCGGGGCTCTGAACCATCCGCCCCGACGCAGCAGGGCACCAGGATGCTCGTGTCCGTCCGTCGTAAGGGCGGGCGTGACCCGAGACGAGCATGAGCTGACCGATGTCTTCGGCGCCGGAGACGGGATCCGCGACTGTGGCGGACGCGACAATGCGGCCGCCATATTTGTCATAACTGGCGTCGCGCAATGTCAGTGCGCCGCTGGTCAGAAACAGGGTGAGGCGCTCGCGCGCCGCTTCGGCTTCCTGTGTTTCATCGGGGCAGCGACCGGCCAGTTCCGGCGCGTCGACGCCACGCAGCCGCACGCTGATCGTCACCTCTTGTCCGAACCAGATGTGAATGCGCGCAACAAATGTGTCGCCGTCGATGACGCGCACGAGCTGGGCCTCGAAAGGTCCGGGGAGGCGTTCGCGCCGCCCGGCGTCCAAAGCCGGCTGTATTTCCAGCGCGTCTTGCAGAATGGGCTTTGGACGCGGGTTTTCCCGTAGAGTGGTCGGAAGGCTCGCCACGACAGCCACGCTGAGCAGAAACGCGCGCGCCAAGCGGCAGTCAAAGACAGGCTCAAGGAACATATTCTGATTATAGGGTCATATTTCAAAAAATAGCAATATGATCCTACAATCAAAATCTGAAATACGCAACTAAAAGTCGCAAGCGATGCCCTTGTTTTCCCAATCGCCATAACGGACAGGTTCGGGGCCGTCGCGGCCATTGATTTCCTTCGGCCGGGCGACGGCGTTTTCTTCCGCAAGACGTCGGCGTTCGGCTGCTTCGGCCAGCGCGCGCTGCGCGGCTGGCGACAGCGTCTTGCGAGACGGTTCCGTAGCGGCCTTCGCGTCCGCCGTTATTTCGTTCGAGGCGTCGTTCATGATCGCAATCTTGCTTCAGGCGCCATCCAAAAGCGCCAATTCGCCGCCTATATAGACCACAAGCGCGACGGAGGCGAGAATTGGCCGATGTTGCGCGGCTGTGACAGAATGCGGCGACGCGTCGAAAGATTCGACGGATGATTGCGCGCCGAACGTGGAGGCGACTGATGAATATGATGCGCACGGCGGTGCTGCTGGCGGCGATGACCGCGCTGTTCATGGTCGTCGGCATGGCGCTTGGCGGCAAGACCGGCATGATGCTGGCGCTGGTTTTCGCCATCGGCACGAATCTTTTCGCCTATTGGAATTCCGACCGCATGGCGCTCGCCTCGAACGACGCGCAGGAAGTCGACGCCCAGACTGCGCCCGAGCTTGTGGCGCTTGTGGCGGAATTGGCGCAGCGCGCGCAACTGCCTATGCCGCGCGTTTATGTCATCCATTCGGATCAGCCGAACGCTTTCGCCACCGGGCGTGATCCACAGCACGCTGCGGTGGCCGTCAACACGGGCCTCATGCAGATGCTGACGCGCGAGGAAATCGCCGGCGTCCTTGCGCATGAGCTGGCGCATATCAAGAACCGCGACACGCTGACGATGACGATCACGGCGACGCTTGCCGGCGCCATTTCGTCGATCGCGCAATTCGGCATGTTCTTCGGCGGAGGCGAGCGTCGCGAGAATGGCGGCCTCGGGATGATCGGCACGATCGCCATGTCGATTCTGGCGCCGATCGCCGCCTCGATCGTGCAGATGGCGATCAGCCGCTCGCGCGAATATGTTGCGGATGAAATGGGTGGCCAGATCGCCGGCAATCCGATCTGGCTCGCCAGCGCGCTGCAGAAGATTTCGCAGGGCGTCGAGCAAATCCCGAATGAGGCGGCCGAGGCCAAGCCGGCAATGGCGCATATGTTCATCATTAATCCGTTGTCGGGATGGGGTATGGACAATCTCTTCTCGACCCATCCGAACACCGAAAATCGCGTTGCGGCGCTGATGCAGCAGGCTCAGGCGATGGGGCTTTACGGCAATGACGGCGGCGGCGCGTCGCCGCAAGCGGGCGCCTGGCGCTCGACACCCGACCCGCAGGCGGATATGTCTTCCGAGCAGGGCGGAGGATTCCTGGGCGGTCGCGGCATTGCTTCTGGCGGCGATCAGGGCGGCAGGCGTGGTCCCTGGGGTTGAAGGGTTCGCCGCAATTCAAGAACAACAACAAGAGAATGGATCACGCCATGAGCCCCATTGCGCCGCTTGGCTCTGAAGCGCGAGTTTTCGCGTGAGACGCGCTCAGCCGCCCCGGACGAAATTCGGACAAGGCTCGAAGGCCGAAGCCGAACGCCTCGCCGCCGAAGCTCATCCCGGGCTGGCGGCGCGCGTTGCGGCGGCAGCCGTCGCCGCCGATATCATCGCGTCGGGTCATGCGCTCGACGATAAATTCGCCGGCGCGTCGCTGCACAGCAAACTTGTCGGGCTCGAAGCCCGCGACGTGGCGCTGGCGCGCTCCATCGTCACCGTGTCTCTGCGTCGACTTGGAACCATCCGGCACGCTTTGGCGCGATTGCTGGATAAAGGCGCGCCGCGCAACGCCGGACAGCTCGAATGGATTTTGACCATTGGCGCGGCGCAAATCCTGTATCTCGACGTTCCGGACCATGCCGCCGTCGATCTCGCCGTGCGGGCGGCGCGTCTGGATGCGAAGTCGGCGCATTACGCCAATCTCGTCAACGCGGTCTTGCGCAATCTGTCGCGTCGGCGCGACGAGTTGACGGCAGGCGACGCGCTCGATCTCGACGCGCCGGCGTGGCTCGCGTCGCGCTGGCGCAAGACCTATGGCGAGGCGGGCGCACGGGCGATCGCCGAGGCGCATCGCCGCGAGCCGACGCTCGATCTGACCGTCAAGAGCGATGCGGCGGGCTGGGCTGAAAAGCTTGGCGGCGTCGTTCTGCCGACCGGCTCCGTGCGTCTGACGAATCGTGCGCCGATCATCGAGCTTGAAGGCTATGGCGCCGGCGAATGGTGGGTGCAGGACGCCGCCGCCGCGCTTCCCGCCCGTCTGCTTGGCGCGCGCGCCGGCGAGCGCGTCGCCGATCTTTGCGCGGCGCCAGGCGGCAAGACGGCGCAGCTTGCGGCGGCCGGCGCGGTCGTGACGGCGATTGACCGTTCAGCCGAGCGGCTGAAGCGGCTCAGCGCCAATTTCAAGCGGCTTGGCCTCGACGCCGAAATCGTCGTGGCCGACGCCAAGACATATTCCGGCGGACCGTTCGACGCAGTGCTTGTCGATGCGCCGTGTTCGGCCACTGGCACGATCCGACGCCATCCCGATGTCGCATGGACGAAAAAGCCCGGCGACATCACGAGCCTGGCCGCCTTGCAGGAAAAGCTGCTCGATCATGCGGCGGAATTGACGCGTCCCGGCGGCCGTCTCGTTTACTGCACCTGTTCGCTTGAGCCGGAAGAAGGCGAGCGGCAGATCGCGGCGCTGCTGCGGCGCAATCCCGATCTGACGCGTTCGCCGATTGCGCCGGAGGAAGTCGGCGGGCTGAGCGCATTGATCAACAGCGACGGCGAAGTGCGGGCGCTGCCGTCGCATCTGCCCAACGACGATGGACGGCTCGCCGGGCTCGATGGATTTTTCGCGGCGCGCCTCTTTCGACAAGGTTAACAAATTCATCATTCTTTTTCACAATGCTGCGACAGAGCGGCCTCCGGGGCCGGTTGTGCATGTGCAGCTGTGGAGAGCGTTACCTGACCGGCGCGGCGATCACTCAGAAGTGGCGATTGGCGCGTCACGTGGCCGGCGCCGGGCTGACGCGGCTAAAGCGCGTCGCCGCAACGCCTTTTCGCGAGCTGGCGGCCCTGCGGTCGCGGCTGCCCGAGAAGCTCGCCTGGGCGCCGCGCGACATTCGCACCACCGACCCGACCCTCGCAGACGATATTTACGCCGGCTATTTCGCCTTCGGCGGCAAGATCGTGAATGCCCACGGGCGGTCGCCTTTCGAAATCGAGGCGGCGCCGAGCTGGGAGCGGGCTCTGGCGGGCTTCGGCTGGCTGCGTCATCTGGCCGCAGCCGATACGGCGTTGGCGCGCGCCAATGCGCAGGCGCTGGTCGATGATTTCCTCACGCTGCGCGGGCGGCCTTCGACGGGCCCTATGTGGGAGACGCAGGTGACCGCCCGGCGCATGCTGTCGTGGCTGTCGCAATCGCCCTTGTTGCTGCAAGGCGTCGATCAGGCGTTCTATCGCCGGTTCATGGCCGGCTTAGCGCGCGGGCGGGCGCATCTGCACCGCGCGCTCGCCGACGGCCCGGACGGCGACGCGCGCCTGACGGCCGCGATCGCGCTGATGCAATTGGCGCTTTGCGCGCAATCGCCAGCGAAGGAATCGAAACGCGCCGTCAAGGCGCTCAGCGACGAGCTGGCCCGGCAAATCCTGCCTGACGGCGGCCATATCAGCCGCAATCCGCAGATGCTGGTCGATCTGCTGCTCGATCTTCTGCCGTTGCGGCAGATTTTCGTCGCCAGCGGATTGGAGACGCCGCGGCCGCTGATCGAGGCCATCGACCGGATCACGCCGATCCTGCGGGCGTTCCGCCTCGACGACGGCGCTTTGGGCCTGTTCAACGGCATGGGGGCGACAGCGCCCGACGTCATCGCCACGCTGCTCGCTTATGACGATCCGCGCGGAACGGCGCTCAGCAATGCGCCGTATTCGGGTTATCAGCGGATCTCCGCAGGCGCGGGCCTGTTGCTGATGGATTGCGGCAAGGCGCCGCCGCCGGCCTTCTCGCAGCGGGCGCACGCGGGCTGTCTCTCCTTCGAATATTGCTACGATCGCCAGAAGGTGATCGCCAATTGCGGCGCGCCGGACGCCAATCGCGAGGCGGCGCGGGAGGCGGCGCGGGCGACGGCCGCTCATTCCACGCTCATCATCGGGGATATGTCGAGTTGCCGCTTCGCGGCCGAAGGCGCCTTACGCCAGCTTCTGCAAGGGCAGATCGTCGATGGTCCGCATCATGTCGCCGTCGCGCGGCGCGACGAACCGCGGGCGACGCATCTGACAGCCTCGCACGATGGTTATGTCGCAGCCTTCGGCGTCGCGCACCAGCGCAGTCTGCGTTTGTCCGCCGATGGCGCGCGGCTTGAGGGCGAAGACCGCCTCATCGCCGCCGAAGGTCCGGACGCGGCGTTGAAGCCCGCGCCCTACGCCCTGCGTTTCCATCTTCATCCGGCGATCGAGGCCCAGCGCGTCTGGGACGGCGCCGGCGTGATGCTGACCTTGCCTGACGGCGCGCAGATGATCTTCGAAGCGCGCGGTCTGGAGACGGAGCTGGAGGAAAGCGTCGCTTTCGCCATGCCGCATGGCCCGACCCGCGCCCTGCAAATTGTCGTGCGCGGCGACATCATAGGAACGCCCGACGTCGTCTGGTCGCTGGCCTTGCACGCGGCGCCGCCTCCAGAGAGCGAAGCCGGCCAGGGCGAACCCGAGCCCGGCGCGGATCAGTTGTAGGTTTTCCCCGGAAAGCGGCGCAAAACGATGAAAAGGCGGATTTCGGCGCGCGTCGATCCGTGCTAAGCGCCCGCTCAAAGCTCCTTTTTGCACCGCAGCGAGACCCGCCATGGCCAAAGACATCGTTCGCGTCGCCCGCGCGCTTATTTCCGTTTCCGACAAGACCGGACTGATCGATTTCGCCCGTGCGTTGTCGGCGCGGGGCGTCGAACTCGTTTCCACCGGCGGCACGGCCAAGGCCATCGCGGACGCGGGCCTTCCGGTGAAGGACGTTTCCGATCTCACGGGTTTTCCGGAAATGATGGACGGCCGCGTCAAGACGCTGCATCCGAAGGTGCATGGCGGCCTGCTCGCGATCCGTGAGAACCCGGAGCACGAGGCGGCGATGCTGGCGCATAATATCGCGCCGATCGACCTGCTGGTCGTCAATCTCTATCCGTTCGAGGCGACGGTCGCCAAAGGCGCTTCCTACGAGGATTGCGTCGAGAATATCGACATCGGCGGCCCGGCGATGATCCGCGCCGCGTCGAAGAACCACGACGACGTCGCCGTCGTGGTGGATGTGTCGGATTACAAGCTCGTTCTCGACGAACTCGATGCGCATGTCGGCGGCACGCGGCTGGCCACCCGCCGCCGCCTGGCGCAGAAAGCCTATGCGCGCACGGCGGCCTATGACGCTGCGATTTCGAACTGGTTCGCCAACGCCATCGGCGAGGCGATGCCCGATTATCGCGCCGTCGGCGGCAAGCTTGCCGAAGCGATGCGCTATGGCGAGAACCCGCATCAGGCGGCGGGCTTCTACAAGACCGGCGAAACGCGCAAGGGCGTCGCCACCGCGCGTCAGTTGCAGGGCAAGCAGCTCTCCTACAACAACGTCAACGATACGGACGCGGCCTTCGAACTCGTCGCCGAATTCGATCCCAAGCGCACGGCGGCCGTCGCCATCATCAAGCACGCCAATCCGTGCGGCGTCGCCGAGGCGCCGAGCCTGCGTCAGGCCTATGAGCTAGCGCTGCGCTGCGACCCGGTTTCGGCTTTCGGCGGCATCGTCGCGCTGAACCGCCGTCTCGACGCGGAGGCCGCCGCCGAGATCGTGAAAATCTTCACCGAGGTGATCATTGCGCCGGAAGCCGACGACGAGGCGATCGCGCTCATCGCGGCGAAGAAGAACCTGCGCCTGCTGCTCACCGGCGGTCTGCCCGACGCGCGCGCGCCGGGGCTCACCGTGCGCACTGTCGCCGGAGGTCTGCTGTTCCAGGGGCGCGACAATGCCGTCGTCGACGATATGGAGCTGAAAGTCGTCACCAAGCGCGCGCCGAGCGAGGCCGAGCTCGCCGATCTCAAATTCGCCTTCCGCGTCGCCAAGCATGTGAAGTCGAACGCCATTGTCTACGCCAAGGGCGGAGCGACGGTCGGCGTCGGCGCCGGCCAGATGAGCCGCGTCGATTCCTCGCGCATCGCGGCGTGGAAAGCGGCGGAAGCGTCCAAGGCCGCCGGTCTGCCGGAAACGCTGGCGAAGGGCGCGGTCGTGGCCTCCGACGCCTTCTTCCCCTTTGCCGACGGCCTGTTGGCGGCGGCGGACTCGGGCGCAACGGCGGTGATCCAGCCCGGCGGCTCAATGCGCGACGCGGAAGTGATTGCGGCGGCCGACGAAGCTGGCCTCGCCATGGTGTTCACCGGCCATCGGCATTTCCGGCATTGAGCATTTTGGCTTCCGGTTGGCGCGTGGTCTGCGCGCGAACCCGCTTCAGTTAGAATTAACGAATATGGCGCTACCGGCCATTCACCACATTCGCGGCGAGTTTCGCCGCGAATGCGCCCAAATGCCTCAAAACTTGCGCCATTAACCGACGCGATACCGCTGGTCGTTAGAAGTCGCCCATTGCGACATAAGGGACTAGCGTCATCATGCGTATCAGCTTCACCGAACACCTCGACGGCAACCAGACCTATACGCCCATCGGCCGCATCAAGGCCGCGACCGGCTGGCACGCGACCGGCATCGCGCCGCAATCGGGCGACTGGAAGGAAGAAGCTCTGCGCCGTCTGATCCGCACGGCGGAAGATTTCGAAGCTGACGCCATCATCGGCGTGAATTATCAGGTCGACGGCGTTCAGGGCCGCGATCTGCATGGCGTCGAGCTTGAGCGCGTCGCCGCGACGGGCCTCGCCGTCAAACTCAACCGCGCCTGAGCGCGGAACATCGCGCGTCGCGGTTGAAGCGCGCGCGCCTTATCGTCATCATGGCGTCTCTTGAAAAGGAGACGCCCGATGAACGACAAGAACGCCGGCCCCCTGTCGGGCGTGATGGCGCTTGATCTCAAGCCCGCCGAACCGACGCCCGCGCTCGCCGCCTATTTCGACAAGTGCCGCGAGAAGATCGGCTTCGTGCCCAATGTGCTCGCGGCCTATTCCTTCGACAACGCCAAGCTCGAGGCGTTCTCGACCTTCTACAACGATCTGATGCTGGCGCCGTCCGGGCTGTCGAAGCTCGAACGCGAAATGATCGCGGTCGCCGTCTCCTCCGAAAACAAGTGCTTCTATTGCCTGACCGCGCATGGCGCGGCGGTGCGGCAATTGTCCGGCGATCCTGTCCTCGGCGAACAGCTTGTCATGAATTACCGCACGGCCGATCTCTCGCCGCGGCAGCGCGCCATGCTCGATTTCGCGGTGATGATGACGAATTACTCGCACGAGATCGAGGAGGACGACCGGCAGGCCTTGCGCGACGTCGGTTTCAGCGATCGCGACATCTGGGACATCGCCGCCGTCGCCTCGTTCTACAATATGTCGAACCGCATGGCTTCGGCCGTCGATATGCGGCCGAACAAGGACTATCACGCCATGGCGCGGTGACGCGCCCGCGCTGTCATTTGTACGCGACGAGCACGGCGCCGGCGCCGATCAGCGCGACGCCGAGCCAGTTCACGCCGGACAGTCTTTCGCCAAGAAAGATCACGCCGAACAGCGCGACCAGCACGACGCTCAGCTTGTCGAGCGGGGCGACGCGAGCCGCCTCGCCGAAGCGCAGGGCGCGGAAATAGCAGAGCCACGAGGCGCCTGTGCCAAGACCGGAAAGGGCGAGAAACAGCCACGAGCGCGTCGGGATTTCGCCCGGCGCGGAATAATTGCCCGTCGCCGCCAAAATGAGCGCCAGCACGCAGACGACGATGAGCGTGCGGATGAAGGTGGCGTAGTCGGGGTGAACCTGCTCGACGCCGATCTTGGCGAAGATGGCGGTGAGCGCCGCGAAAATCGCCGAAAGCAACGCCCAGAATTGCCAGGATTCGTAAAGCGTCTTCATCGCCTTCTCTCCGGTGTGCGTCAGGCTCCCTCAGCCGCCATCAGGCGCGCCTGATGCGCGGCGGTGAGCGCGTCGACGATTTCGTCCAGCGCTTCGCCGGTCATCACCTTGTCGAGCTTGTAGAGCGTCAGGTTGATGCGGTGGTCGGTGCAGCGTCCCTGCGGAAAATTATAGGTGCGGATGCGCTCGGAGCGGTCGCCTGAGCCGACCTGCGCGCGGCGGTCGGCGGCGCGCTCGGCGTCGAGCTTCTGGCGCTGTTCGTCATAGAGCCTGGCGCGCAGGAGATTCATGGCGCGGGCGCGGTTCTTGTGCTGCGAGCGTTCGTCCTGAACCATCACGACCGTTCCGGTCGGGATGTGGGTGATGCGGATCGCCGATTCCGTCTTGTTGACATGCTGGCCGCCGGCGCCTTGCGCGCGCATCGTGTCGATCTTCAGATCGGCTTCGTTGATGGCGATGTCGACGTCCTGCGCCTCGGGCAGCACGGCGACGGTGGCGGCCGACGTATGGATGCGCCCTTGCGTTTCCGTGTCGGGCACGCGCTGGACGCGGTGGACGCCGGATTCGAATTTCAACTTGGCGAAAACGCCGCGCCCGGCGATTTCAGCGACGATTTCCTTGTAGCCGCCGGCCGTTCCCTCGGAGGTCGAAACGATTTCCGTCTTCCAGCCGTGCAGATCGGCGTAGCGCTGATACATGCGGAACAGATCGCCGGCGAACAGCGCGGCCTCGTCGCCGCCCGTGCCGGCGCGCAGTTCGAGAATGGCGGAGCCGGCGTCGGCCGCGTCTTTCGGCAACAGCGACAAACGCACCGCATGTTCGAGGCTTTCGACGCGCTCCTGCGCCTGGGCGAGTTCGGCCTGCGCCAGTTCGCGCATGTCGGCTTCGACGTCCGGATCGGCGATCAGAGCGTTGAGCCCGTCGATTTCGTTCTCGACGGCGCGGAAAGCGCGGATCGAAGCAACGACTTCGTCGAGGCTTGAAAGCTCCTTGGACAGCTCGGCGATGATTGCGCCGTCGGCGCCTTCCGCAAGGCGCGCCGACACTTCGTCATGGCGGCGCAGGATGAGATCGAGCTTGTCGCGCGGCAGCATGGCGGATCGTTACAATGGAATGCCGCGAGCCTCGGCGAAGGCGCGCAGATCCTCGCGCAACGAATGCGCGCCGTCGTGTTCGTCAAGTCGCGCGGCGAGAAAGGCGCGGGTTTCGCCAAGCGGCGCCGCCAGGATCATCGCCTTCACCGGGCCGACGCTTGACGGCGACATCGACAGGCCGCGGAAACCGAGCGCGATCAACGCCAGCGCCTCGATCGGCTTGCCGCCCATTTCGCCGCATAGGGTCAGCGCGGTGCCCGTGGCATCGGCCTTGTCGGCGATGGCGCGCAACACGCGCAGGGCCGGAGCGGAGAGCACGTCGAAGCGGTTCGACACGCGCTTGTTGTCGCGATCGATGGCGTAGACATATTGCATCAGGTCGTTGGAGCCGACCGACAGGAAATCGGCGCGCTCGCAGATCTCATCGAGCTGCCAGAGCAGCGAGGGCACCTCGACCATGACGCCGAGTTCGAGCTTTGTCGGCAGGTCGTAATGATGCCGGCGCAGATGGGCGATCTCGCGTTCGACGAGTTGTTTCGCGGCGTCGAATTCGGCGGCCGTCGCCACCATCGGAAACATGATGCGCAAGTCGCGACCGCCGCCGGCGCGCAGCATCGCGCGTAGTTGCAGGCGCAATAGCGCCGGGCGGTCGAGACCGATGCGGATGGCGCGCCAGCCGAGCGCCGGGTTCTCCTCCTCAAGCTTCGCCATATAAGGCAGAACCTTGTCGGAGCCGATGTCGAGCGTGCGGAAGGTGACGGGTTTGCCGAGGCTTGCGTCGAGCACCGCCTTGTAGAGCGCATATTGCTCGATCATGCGCGGGAAGCGCGAGGCGATCATGAATTGGAGCTCGGTGCGGAAGAGGCCGATGGAGGCCGCGCCCGTTTCCGCCATATGCTGCATGTCGATGAGCAGGCCCGCATTCATGTGCAGGCTGATCGCGACGCCGTCGCGCGTCACCGCCGGCGTGTCGCGCAGGTTGTGATATTGCTCTTGCCGCCGGGCGCGCAGGCGCGCCTTTTCAGCGTAGGCGGATTCGACGTCGGGCTGCGGGCGCACCTGCACTTCGCCGGCGCCGCCGTCGATGATGATGGCGTCGCCCTGCTCGACGAGGTCGGTGACATTGGCCACTTCGCCGACGCAGGCGATGCCGAGCGCGCGGGCGATGATGGCGACGTGGCTCGACGGCCCGCCGTCTTCGAGCACGAGGCCGCGCAGGCGTCCGCGATCATATTCGAGCAACGCCGCCGGACCCATGGTGCGCGCCACGAGAATGGCGTTGTCGGGCATCGTCTCGCGGTCGGCGTAGGAGCCCTGACCGGTCAGCTGATGCAGCAGGCGATTGGCGAGATCGTCGAGATCGTGCAGGCGTTCGCGTAGGTAGGGATCGGTCTGGCGTTGCAGCTTGGCGCGGGCGTCGTTCTGCACGCGCTCGACGGCGGCCTCGGCGGTGAGGCCGGTCTGAACCGCCTCGCGCAGGCGGCGCAGCCAGCCGCGATCATGCGCGAACATGCGCACGGTTTCGAGCACCTCGCGATGCTCGCCGGCGCCGATATGATCGCCGCGCTCGATCAGATCGTCGATCTGGTCGCGCATGGCCTGAATGCCGGATTCGAGCCGCCTGAGTTCGGCCTGGGCGTCTTCCGCCACAAGCTGCTTCACGACGACGCGCGGCTCATGCAGCACGACATGGCCGAGGCCGACGCCGTCGGAAATCGGCGCGCCACGCAGGGACAGCGGCCGGCGCAGGGCGATGTCTGCGCCCGAGACGGCGAAAGCCTGCAATTGCCCCGAGGCGATCATCTCGGCGAGAAGCATCGCCGTCGTCTGGAGCGCCTCGACTTCCTCTTCGGAATAGGCGCGCCGCGCGCGGTTCTGCACGACGAGAACGCCGAGCGTGTTGCCGCCGCGCAGGATCGGCACGCCAAGGAACGAATGGTAGATTTCTTCGCCCGTCTCCGGCTTGTAGGAGAAGGCGGGATGGGCCTGCGCGTCGGAGAGCGCCAAAGGTTCGGCGCTTTCGGCGATGAGGCCGACAAGGCCTTCGCCGGCGCGCATCATGGTCAGATGCACGGCTTCGCGCTTCAGACCTTCGGTGGCGTAAAGCTCGAGTCTCTGGTCGGCGCGCAGCACGTAGACCGAGCAGACCTCGGCCACCATGTTCTGCGCGATGAGGATGACGATCTTGTCGAGGCGCGCCTGTGCGTTGACCGGCTCCGCCATAACTTCGCGGAGCCGGCGCAAGAGCAGACGGGGGCCGCCCAGAGCGCCACGCATGGCCAAATCCTCACCTGGCCGTTGCGGCCGTCTGTCCGAGCCCGCGACGGCAGGACTGTCAATTTCGCCCGGACGGCCGGGACGCCGCCTCTCGTTCATCTGATTGACCTATAGCCAATGCAAAGACCGCACCGCAAGCGCAGCCGCAGGGCGAAGACGAGTTTCGAAGGCGCCTTCGCTCAGGCCGCGTCGAGGCCGTACAGCGAGTGAAGGGTGCGGACCGCCAATTCCGTATAGGCGGCGTCGATCAGCACCGAGAACTTGATCTCCGACGTGGTGATGGCGCGGATGTTCACGCCCTTTTCCGACAACGCCTTGAAGGCGCGCGCCGCGACGCCCGCATGGCTGCGCATGCCCACGCCGATGGCCGAGACCTTGACCACGTCCTGCGCGCCCTCGATCGTCGTGTAGCCGATATTTTCGCGCGCGATTTCAAGCAGCGAGCGGGCGCGTTCGTATTCGGCGACGGGCACGGTGAAGGTGATGTCGGTCGTCGCCGCATCGTTGGACACGACCTGAATGATCATGTCGACATTGATGTTGGCGTCGGCAAGCGGCACGAAAATGGCCGCGGCGACGCCCGGCTTGTCGGCGACGCGCCGCAGGG
>ERZ1645187.364-NODE-364-length-44457-cov-95.079208_pt1 | contig 44457 bp, 34 predicted proteins | sample MGYA00575352_ERZ1645187 | MGnify/ENA primary metagenome ERZ1645187 (study PRJEB40837, sample SAMN11349314) | freshwater sediment metagenome | isolation source: river sediment | host: Sediment | place: India: Wazaribad , New Delhi | collected 2017-02-21 ... | reverse complement strand
CGAGAGTTCAATCCTCTCTCGCAGCACCAGCAACGCCGTTGGATGTGTTCGGGAAACGCGCCTGAAGGCGGGGCGGATCGCCCGTGCGCTACGCCCTGCGTCCCCTCATTCCCGCGCTGATGGCGGCGAGGTCGGCGGGCTGGAGGCGCAGGCCGGCGATCGCCAGCACGATGCCGTTCTCGATCGCCACGCAGCGCAGTTCGCGGTCCACGAAGGCGCGGATCGCTTCCGTCAGCGGCTTGCGCAGCTTCAGCGTTTCGCCCTCCGCCGGATCGGCCAGCGCCTTTTCGAGCTGCTTGCGCAGACGGTCGGGCGCCCGGCCCTCCTCCGTCAGGCGCGCGAGAACGGGTTCGAGTTCGTCGGTCGGCCGGGCGCGACGGCGCAGGGCGGGAAAGAAGTCCTCCAGCGCGTCGCGCCGGCGCAGGTCGAGGTCGCGGACGAGGAAGGCGGACAGGCGGCGGGCCTCGGCGCGGCTCATGGTCTGCGCATCCACGATCCTCCGCAGCGCGCCGCACAGCGCGCGACGCCGGTCGTTGTCGGCCAGAAAGAATTCGAGCGGACGGTCTATGAGATCGGCGCGTTCGGGCGCGACGGCTAGAAGGGCGCCGGCGACAGGCGCGCGCGACGCGTGGCCGAGCGCGTCAGGCAGGCCCATGACAGTCGCCTGCGCCCGCTCCGCAGCCGCAGCCTGTTGCGTTCGCGGCCGCCGCATCCTTGCCGAAGGCCCACCGCAGCATTCTGTCGAGCGCGGCCTGCGCGGGATCCTTCGTGCGTTCGACCGCGCCCATCAGCGCCAGCCAGTCGTCGTCGCCGGCGGTCGCCGCAAAACGCCGCACGGCGTTGGCCACGTATTCGCCCGGCGTTTCGTCGAACGCCGCGCCGAGCCGCGCGACCTCGGCGGACAGAGCCGCATCTCCCAGCGCCTGCAACGCGCGCGCGGCGTCGGTTTCGTCTTCGAGACGGGCGAGCAGAGCGCCAAGCTGCATGATGGACCTCTTACTGAAGCGCGTTGGCCTCGACGGCCTCCATGTCGACGCCCGCGATCGTCGCGCGGCCGGCGAGAATGGAAATGTATTGTCGGATGGCCGTGCGGCGCACCTTTTCGTTCAACCATTCCGCGATGCGCGGCGCCGCCATTTCGAACGGCAGTTCCCGGCCCTCGATGCGCCGGTCCACCCACACGACGTGGAAGCCGTAGCGCGTTTCGAACGGCGCAGGCGCGACCTCGCCCAGGGGCGCGGCGGCAAGCGCGCGCTCGAACTCCGGCACGGTCTGGCCGGGGCCGATCTGTCCGAGACTGCCGCCCGTCCCGCCCGAAGGGCACGCGGAGAAGCTCTGCGCGAATTCCGCGAAACAGGACGGCGCGCGCTGGATTTCGTCGATCATCGCCAGCGCGCGAGCGCGCGTTTCGGCGCGCGCGGATTCGTCTTTCGGATCGGCGGGCAGCAGAATGTGTCGCGCCTCGTAAAGGTCGGCCGAGCGAAACCGGGCGCGGTTGTTGTCGTAGTAGCGACGGCATGCGGCTTCGTCCGCCTGCGGCGTGATCACCTCGCGTTCGACGACCTGACGGATGAGCGCCTCCTCGTCCGTCTCGCGCCGGCCTTCTTCGTCCTCCAGCGGGGTGGCGACGAGCGCGAGCCGGCGCGCTTCCTGCAACAGAAGCTCGCGTACGACCAGCGCGCGCGCGGCCGCGCGCCATGCATCGATGGGCCGGGCGGCGGGGTGGTTCTGCGTCTCGCGCGCGATGTCGGCGCGCGGCACGACCACGCCGTTCACGCTGACGACCTTGGGTCTGGCCGCAACTGCGGGCTTGACCGCGCAGCCGGTTTCGGAGCCTTGCGCGCTCATGATCTCACCTCGCGGCCTGAAGGTTCCGGCGCGTGCGCACGACCTGGTAGCCCTTGCGGCCGAGATACCAGATGGGCGCCGACCAGGCGTGCACCAGACGCGTGAACGGGAACAGCAGGAAGATGGTCATGCCGAGCAGCAGGTGCAGCTTGAACAGCGGGTTCACGTCCTGCACGTGTTTCCACGCATCCGTCTGGAGCGTGAGAACGCCCTGCGCCCAGCTCATGAACTTCGTCATTTCGTGACCGTCGAGATGGCCGAGCGAGACGAAGATGGTGAGCAGTCCGAGCACCAGCTGAACGAACAGGATGACGAGAATCGCCGTGTCGCCGAAGCTGGAGTTTGCGCGAATGCGCGGGTCGAACAGCCGCCGGTGCAGCAGGATCAGAATGCCGACGAGGCACATGAGGCCCGCCAGACCGCCGATGACGATCGCCATCATCTGCTTGAACCCGTGCGATATGCCGAGCGCGTCGAACACCTGGATCGGCGTCAGCAGGCCGACCAGATGTCCGAAGAAGATGACCAGAATGCCGATGTGGAAGAAGTTGGAGCCGATGCGCATCTGCCGCTGGCGCAACATCTGCGAGGAGCCGGTCTTCCACGTGTATTGCTCGCGGTCGAAGCGGATGATCGATCCGAGGATGAAAACGGTGAGGCAGAGATAGGGATACCAGCCGTAGAGGGCGTGATTGAGATAGGCGATCATAACGCACCTTTATGAAAATCAGAGCCGGGCGCCGGTGTGGCGGATGATCGTGCGCGGGCCGGAAGCGGATGGCTCGAGACCGGGCGCGGGCCGGCGCGCCTGCCGCACTTTGGCGACGAGGCCCTCGCGGCCGCAGGCGTCGGCCTCCTGCGCGCCGAAACGCACCTCTTCCTCCGCCCACGCGGCGTCCAGCGCTTCGAGATCGTCGGGCTCGGGGTCCGGCTCCTGACGCAGGATGGCGAGCGCCTCTTCGTCCGGCCTGGCCTTGGCCAGCGTCAGCAGCGCGCGAAACACGGACTCGTAGGGCGAGCCGCGCTTGGCCAGACGTTCGGCGAGGGCTGCGATGACATGCGCCGGCTGGCCGACGAGTTCGTGCGCCTGCGCCGGCGCGCGCGTGGAAGCGAATTCCAGGAACAGCGGAAGGTAGTCGGGCAGTTCCTTCGTGGTCGGCGAATAGCCGCCTTCCTCGTAAACGCGGATGAGGTCTACCATCGCCTGCCCGCGATCGCGGCTTTCGCCGTGCACGTGTTCGAACAGGTGCAGCGACAGCGAGCGCGTGCGGTCGAACAGAAGGCCGTAGGCCTCCTGCCGGTCGTAGAGATCGCCGCCGGCGAGAAGGTCGACCAGTTTGTCGAGGCCGGCGCGATCGGCCTTGCCGAGCGCGGGCGTCGCGTGCACGAGCGCGCGGATCTCCGGCAGCGCGGCGACGAGGTCTTCCGTGGGATAGGTGAGGAGCGCGGACAGCGCTTTGAGGATTTTCATCAGGCGATCTCCATCGGCGTCTTGGCGGGCTTGCCGGTCGGCGTCCTGGCGCCGAACAGGTTGACCTCGTTCTCGCCCGGCGCGCAGCCGTTGCCGAAGGTGAAGCCGCAGGCGCCGCGCAGGTCGTAGGCGTCTTCGGTCGCCTCGCGATGCGCGGTCGGGATGACGAACCGGTCCTCGTAGTTGGCGATCGCCATGTAGCGATACATGTCCTCGATCTGCAGGCCCGTGAGGCCGACGCGTTTGGCGATCGCCTCGTCGAGCACGCCGTCGACGGTTTTCGCGCGCATGTAGGCGCGCATGGCCAACATGCGTTCCAGGCCCTCCGCCACCGGCCGCTCGTCGCCCGCCGTCAGCATGTTGGCGAGATAGCGCAGCGGAATGCGCAGCGAGCGCACGTCGGGCATGGCGCCGTCGACGCCCATCTTGCCGGCCTCAGCGGCGGCCGTGATCGGCGAGAGCGGCGGCACGTACCACACCATCGGCAGCGTGCGATATTCGGGATGGAGCGGGAACGCGACCTTCCATTCCATCGCCATCTTCCAGATGGGCGAGAGGCGCGCGGATTCGATCCAGGCCTCCGGCACGCCGTCCTTGCGCGCCTGCGCGATCACCGCCGGGTCGTTCGGGTCCTTGAACACCTTGAGCTGGTATTCGTAGAGATCCTTCTCGTCGGCCACGCTGGCGGCCTGTTCGATGGCGTCCGCATCGTAGAGCATGACGCCCAGATAGCGGATGCGGCCGACGCAGGTTTCCGAGCACACGGTCGGCTGGCCGACCTCGATGCGCGGATAGCACATGATGCACTTCTCGCTCTTGCCGCTCGACCAGTTGTAATAAATCTTCTTGTACGGGCAGCCCGACACGCACATGCGCCAGCCGCGGCACTTGTCCTGGTCGATGAGAACGATGCCGTCCTCCTCGCGCTTGTAGATCGCGCCCGAGGGGCAGGAGGCCACGCACGCCGGATTGAGGCAGTGCTCGCACAGGCGCGGCAGATACATCATGAACGTGTTTTCGAACTGGCCGTACATTTCCTTCTGCACGCCTTCGAAATTCGCGTCCTTGGAGCGCTTGGAGAATTCGCCGCCGAGGATCTCCTCCCAGTTCGGGCCCCATTCGATCTTCTCCATCCGCTCGCCGGAGACGAGCGAACGCGGGCGTGCGGTGGGGAAAGCCTCGAGTTCGGGCGCCTTCTGGAGGTGCTCGTAGTCGAAGGTGAAGGGCTCGTAATAGTCGTCGATCTCGGGCAGGTTCGGGTTGGCGAAGATGTTGGCGAGAATGCGCCACTTGGAGCCGATGCGCGGCTCGATCCTGCCGTTCGGCTTGCGCCGCCAGCCGCCCTTCCAGCGCTTCTGGTTCTCCCATTCCTTCGGATAGCCGATGCCGGGCTTGGTCTCGACGTTGTTGAACCACGCGTATTCCATGCCCTCGCGGCTCGTCCATACGTTCTTGCACGTGACCGAGCAGGTGTGGCAGCCGATGCATTTATCGAGGTTCAGGACCATCGCAATCTGAGCGCGAATTTTCATCTCATCGAATCCTTCTTACTCGGCCGCTGCGATCGTGGGCGTGGCGTCTTTGGCCGGGCGCTCCAGCCAATCCACGTTCTTCACCTTGCGGACGATGACGAATTCGTCGCGGTTGGTGCCGATCGTGCCGTAATAGTTGAAGCCGTAGGCGTATTGCACATAGCCGCCGATCATGTGCGTGGGCTTGAGCACCACGCGCGTGACCGAGTTGTGAATGCCGCCGCGATTGCCGGTCATCTCCGAGCCCGGCACGTTCACGATCTTCTCCTGCGCGTGATACATGAAGAGCGTGCCCTCCTTGATGCGCTGCGAGACGACCGCGCGCGCGACCAGCGCGCCGTTGGCGTTGAAGGCCTCCACCCAGTCGTTGTCGACGATGCCGGCCTTCGCCGCATCCTTCTCGCTCAGCCAGACGATCGGTCCGCCGCGCGAGAGCGTGAGCATCAGCAGGTTGTCGGTGTATGTGGAGTGGATGCCCCATTTCTGGTGCGGCGTGATGAAATTGAGAACGACCTGTTTCTCGCCGTTCGGCTTCATGTCGATGACGGGCTTGACCGCCTTCACGTCGACCGGGGGACGATAGACGCAGAAGCCCTCGCCGAAGGCGCGCATCCACAAATGATCCTGATAGAGCTGCTGGCGGCCGGTGAGCGTGCGCCACGGAATGAGTTCGTGGACGTTGGTGTAGCCGGCGTTGTAGCAGACCTTCTCGCTTTCCAGGCCCGACCATGTCGGCGCGGAGATGATCTTGCGCGGCTGGGCCATCACGTCGCGGAAGCGGATTTTCTCGTCCTCCTTCGGCAGCGCGAGATGGGCGTGTTCGCGGCCCGTGGTTTTCGACAGCGCCTCCCAGGATTTCACCGCAACCTCGCCGTTGGTCTCGGGCGCGAGCATCAGCAGCGTCTCGGCCGCGTCGATGTCCGTGACGATCTTCGCCAGCCCCTTCGTCGGGCCGTCGACATGCACGCCGTTCAGCGCCTTCAGGTGTTCGACCTCGTGGGCGGTGTTCCAGGCGATGCCCTTCACGCCGTTGCCGGCTTTCTCCATGAGCGGTCCGAGCGAGGTGAAGCGCGCGTGGACGTTGGGATAGTCCCGCTCGACCACCGTCACCGTCGGCATGGTCTTGCCGGGGATCGGATCGCACTCGCCCTTCTTCCAGTCCCTGGGGTCGAACGGCTGGGCGATCTCGTTCGGGCTGTCGTGCATGATGGGGTTGAGCACCACATCCTGCTCGACGCCGAGCACTTCCGGCGCGGCCGCGGAGAAGGCCTTGGCGATCGCCTTGTAGATCTCCCAATCGCTGCGCGCTTCCCACGCCGGGTCCACCGCGCCGGTCAGCGGGTGAATGAACGGGTGCATGTCCGACGTGTTGAGATCGTTCTTCTCGTACCAGGTCGCCGTCGGCAGCACGATGTCGGAGTAGACGCAGGTGGTGGACATGCGGAAGTCGAGCGTGACCAGCAGATCGAGCTTGCCTTCCGGCGCCTGGTCGCGCCACACGGCCTCCTTCGTGCTGGCCTTGCCCTGCGGCCCGAGGTCCTTGCCGAGAACGCCGTGCGTGGTGCCGAGCAGGTGCTTGAGGAAATATTCGTGGCCCTTGCCGGAGGAGCCGAGCAGGTTGGAGCGCCACACAAACAGGTTGCGCGGCCAGTTCTTCGGATTGTCCGGATCTTCGCACGACAGTTTCAGCGAACCGTCCTTCAGCGATTTCGCCACATAGTCCTTGGCCTCCATGCCGGCGGCGGCGGCGGCTTTGGCGACCTGCAGCGGATTGGTTTCGAGCTGCGGCGCGGACGGCAGCCAACCCATGCGCTCGGCGCGGATGTTGTAGTCGATCATCGCGCCGTCCCAGGCCCCTTCGGGCGCGGTGGGCGAGATGATTTCGCCCACATTGATCGTTTCGTAGCGCCACTGGTCGGTATGCGCGTACCAGGAGGACGTCGCGTTCTGCTGGCGGGGCGGGCGGCCCCAGTCGAGCGCGAAGGCGAGCGGCGCCCAGCCCGCCTGGGGGCGCAGCTTCTCCTGACCGACGTAGTGCGACCAGCCGCCGCCCGACTGGCCGATGCAGCCGCACATCGCGAGCATGTTGATCACGCCGCGATAGTTCATGTCGCAGTGATACCAATGGTTCATCGCCGCGCCGATGATGACCATCGAACGGCCATGCGTCTTTTCGGCGTTGGTGGCGAATTCGCGCGCAACCTGGATGATCTTGTCGCGCGAGACGCCGGTGATGTTCTCGGCCCAGGCGGGCGTGTAGGGCGTGTCTTCGTCGTAGGATTTCGCGACGTTCTCGCCGCCGAAGCCGCGGTCGACGCCGTAGTTGGCGATGAAGAGATCGTGCACGGAGGCGACGAGCGTCTCGCCGTCGGCGAGTTCAAGCTTCTTCACCGGCACGCGGCGCTTCAGCACCGAGGCGTGGCTGGAGGACGTGAAATGCTCGTGCGCGATGTTGCCGAAATAGGGGAACGCGACCTCGACGAGTTCGTCCCTGATCTCGGCGAGCGAGAGCCTGAGCTTCGTGTCCTTGCCGCCGGATTCCTGCTCCTGAAGGTTCCACTTGCCGGATTCGCCCCAGCGGAAACCGACCGAACCCTTCGGCGCGACGATCATGCCCGACGTTTCGTCGTAGGCGACGGTCTTCCATTCGGGATTATTGGATTCGCCAAGCGAGCGGTCGAGGTCGGACGCGCGCAGGAAGCGGCCCGGAACGTAGGCGTCGCCCTTCTTCTCCAGCAGCACCAGCATCGGCATGTCGGTGTAGCGGCGCACATAGTCGCGGAAATAGTCCGCCTGACGGTCCACGTGGTATTCCTTCAGGATCACGTGGCCCATCGCCATCGCGAGCGCGGAATCGGTTCCCTGCTTCACCGACAGCCAGATGTCGCCGAATTTCGCCGCCTCGGAATAATCGGGCGAGACGACCGCCGACTTCATGCCGCGATAACGCGCCTCGGTGTAGAAATGCGCGTCGGGCGTGCGCGTCTGCGGCACGTTCGAGCCCCACAGGATGATGAAGCCCGCGTTGTACCAGTCGGCCGATTCCGGCACGTCGGTCTGCTCGCCCCACGTCTGCGGCGAGGACGGCGGCAGGTCGCAATACCAGTCGTAGAACGACATGCACACGCCGCCGATCAGCGACAGATAGCGGGATCCCGCCGCATACGAGACCATCGACATGGCCGGGATGGGCGAGAAGCCGAAGACGCGGTCGGGACCATGGGTCTTGACCGTGTAGGCGTTCGCCGCGCCGATGATTTCGGTCACCTCGTCCCAGGTCGCGCGCACAAAACCGCCGTGGCCGCGCTTCTTCATGTAGGAGGCGCGCTTGGCCTCATCCTCGACGATGGAGGCCCAGGCGGCGACCGGCGTGCGCACGGCGCGCGCCTCGCGCCACAGTTTCAGCAGCCGCGAACGAATGAGCGGATATTTCACGCGGTTGCCGGAATAGAGATACCACGAATAGCTCGCGCCGCGCTGGCAGCCGCGCGGCTCGTGGTTCGGCAGGTCGGGCCGCGTGCGCGGATAGTCGGTCTGCTGCGTCTCCCATGTGACGATGCCGCCCTTCACGTAGATTTTCCACGAGCAGGAGCCGGTGCAGTTGGTGCCATGCGTCGAACGCACGATCTTGTCGTGCTGCCAGCGCTTGCGATAGCCCTCCTCCCAGCGCCGATCCTCGGACGTCGTCACGCCGTGGCCGTCGGCGAACGGTTCGCGCGCCTTGGTGAAGAAGGTCAGTCGGTCGAGAAACAGGCTCATGGTCAGCTCCGGTCGGATCCGTCGGCGTTGGCGGTATGGCCGCGACGCCTGCTATGCGTCGCGATATTGGTTGCGGGCGTTCAGGCGACGCCCGAGGCCGGCGTCGCGCCCGAAGACGCGCGGCCGCGCTCGATATCGTGCAGCAGCCCGCCGCGCCGGGTGTAGAACCACCAGGTGATGGCGATGCAGCTCACGTAGAAAATCAGGAACCCGTAGAGCGCGACCTGCGCGCCGCCCGTCGCGGCGATGGACGAGCCGAAGCTCTTCGGGATGAAGAAGGCGCCGTAGGCGGCGATGGCCGACGTGAAGCCGATGATGGCCGCAGATTCCTTGTCCGACTGCTTGACGAGATCCGCGCCCTTCAGATCCGGCTCGAGACGCGCGACTTCCTGCCGCATGATCGCGGGGATCATCTGGAAGGTCGATGCGTTGCCGACGCCGGTTGCCGCGAACAGGAACAGGAACGAGGCGAAGAACACCGGGAACGAACTCGCCGAACCCTTCATGCCGATGGCGTAGAGAATGCCGACGACGCCGAGGGTCATGGCGACGAACACCCAGAAGGTGATGCGCCCGCCGCCGATGCGGTCCGACGGTTTGCCGGCGGCCGCGCGCGCGACGGCGCCGACCAGCGGACCGAGGAAGGCGAGTTGCAGCGCGTTCACGTCGGGATAGAGGATTTTCGTCAGCAGCGGGAAGGCCGCCGAGAAACCGATGAACGAGCCGAACGTGCCGGTGTAGAGCCAGCTCATCACCCAGTTGTGCGTGCGGCGGAAGATGATCGCCTGATCGGCGAACGAGGATTTCATGCTGGCGATGTCGCTCATGCCGAACCAGGCGGCGAAGGCCGAGGCGGCGATGAAGGGCACGAAGACGAAGCCCGCGTTTTGCAGCCACAGCGGCGTGGTCGTCGCGCCCTGCACGCTCTGCTGCGGCGCCCCGCCCAACCAGCCGAACACGCCGGCCGTGATGACAATCGGCACGACGAACTGCACGACGCTCACGCCGAGATTGCCGAGGCCCGCGTTGAGCGCGAGCGCATTGCCCTTCTCGCTCTTGGGGAAGAAGAACGAGATATTGGCCATGGAGGAGGCGAAATTGCCGCCGCCGAACCCGCACAGCAGAGCGAGCGCGAGGAATATCCAGTAGGGCGTCGCGACATTCTGCACGGCGAAGCCCATGCCGAGCGCCGGGATGACCAGCGACCAGGTGGCCAGCGTCGTCCACAGGCGCCCGCCGAAGATGGCCGGCATGAAGCTGTAGAAGATGCGCAGCGTCGCGCCCGAGAGGCCCGGGAGCGAGGCGAGCCAGAAAAGCTGGTCGTTGTCGAATTTGAAGCCTACCGTCGGCAGTTTGGCGACGACGACCGACCACACCATCCACACCGCGAACGACAGCAGCAGGCAGGGAATGGAGATCCACAGGTTGCGCCGGGCGATGGCGCGGCCTTTCTCCTGCCAGAAGGTCGGGTCCTCGGGACGCCAGTCCTGAATGGCGCCCTTGGCCGCGAGCGCGCCGATCTGTTCCTTGCCGTGGATCGGCTGCATTTCCGGCAGTTCGGGCAGTGTTTTCACCGGCACGCCTTCGGCCGCCGCCTGCCGTTCCATGGTCTGGATGGCCATGTGCATCCAGACGAGCGACACGCCGACGATGAGGAACAGCAGCCAGAAACAGCTCTGCCAGACGCCGGTGAGGTCGTTCAGCGCGCCGAAGGCGATCGGCAGCACGAAACCGCCAAGCCCGCCGACGAGGCCGACGATGCCGCCGACCGCGCCGACCCGCGTGGGGTAGTAGACGGGGATGTGCTTGTAGACCGCGGCCTTGCCCAGGCTCATGAAGAAGCCGAGCACGAAAGCCGTGACGACGAACCCGACCATGCCCATCCTGACCGAGAAGGTCGTCGGGCCGCGAATGCCCTCCACCGTGTAGGTGGTCGGCGGATAGGACAGGAGGAAGGTGCAGACGACCGAGACGATGAACGTCCAGTACATGATGCGCCGCGCGCCGTATTTATCCGACAGATGGCCGCCGTAGGCGCGGAAGACGGAGGCCGGAATCGAATAGGCCGCGCCGATCAGGCCAGCCGTCTTCACGTCCAGGCCGTAGACGCCGATGAGATAGCGCGGCAGCCACAGCGACAGCGCCACGAAGGCGCCGAACACGAAGAAATAATACAGCGCGAACCGCCAGACCTGCACGTTGGCGAGCGGCTCGATCATCGCCGACAGCGGCTCGTGCTTCACGCCGGCGGCGCGGCGGGCGGACAGTTCGGGATCGTCCTTGGTGAGCAGGAAGAACAGAATGGCGGTGATGGCGAGCGCGGCCGCCCAGACGAGCGCGACCGTCTGCCAGCCGTAGGCGACCATGACGGTCGGGGCGAAGGTCTTGGTGACGGCCGCGCCGACGTTGCCGGCGCCGAAAATGCCGAGCGCCGTCCCCTGCCGGCTCTTCGGAAACCACGCCGCGACGTAGGCGATGCCGACCGAGAACGAACCGCCGGCGACGCCGACGCCCAAAGCCGCCAGCAGAAAGGTCGTGTAATCGTGCGCGTAGACGAGCAGCGCCGTCATGACCGCCGCGGTCAGCATCGTCAGCGTCATCACCAGCCGACCGCCGAACTGGTCGGACCAGATTCCAAGGATCAGACGGATGAGCGAACCGGTGAGGATGGGCGTGCCGACCAGCAGGCCGAACTGGGTTTCGCTGAGCCCGAGGTCCTTCTGGATCTGGATGCCGATGATCGCGAAAATGGTCCAGACGGCGAAACAGACGGTGAAGGCGAGGGTCGACATCCACAACGCCGTCTGCCGGTCGCGCCCGTTGATCGTCTCCGAAACCATGTGCGTCCCCTTGGGTTTGGAGAACGATTTCGGAACCCTACCCGCCACCCTTTGATTTGAATCAACCGATCTGGCCGTTCGCAAACTTTCAAGTCGCGCGCGCGCAATCGGCAAAGGAATCGCAAATCCAGATCGCGCCACGCGGAAAGATGTGTCAATTTGTACATTGACCTCGGTCAAGAAAATTATTGATATTGCAGTGAGGTCCTTGGGAGTATGTGCGCGATGCGTCGCGAAGATTTTGACCTCGTCCGCACACAGCCGCTGTTTGCCGGCATGGACGAGCATCATCTGGAATCCCTGCTGCACGGCGCCTTCCTGCAGCGCTTTCCGACGCATGTGGAGCTGATCCGCGAAGGCGAACCGGCCGATTTCCTCCATGTGATGATGGAGGGGCAGGTGGAGATTTTCGCGCGCTACCGGCAGCGCGAGACGACGGTGGCCGTCATCGGCGCGGGGTCTTGTTTCATTCTGGCGGCGGTGGTGCTCGACCGGCCTTATCTGAAATCGGCGCGCGTGCTGTCGCCGGCGCGCATCCTGATGATCCCCGCGGAAAGCGTGCGCACGATATTCGCCGCCGACGCGCAGTTCGCGCGCACCGTCTCCCACGAACTCGCGCGCGCCTATCGCGGCGTGGTGAAGGAACTGAAGAACCAGAAGCTGCGCGGCGCGATGGAGCGCGTGGCGGCGTGGCTCGTGCGCTACAACAACGAAACCGGCGGCGGCGACCGGTTCGAACTGCCGTTCGACAAGAAAGTGCTGGCGAGCCGGCTCGGCATGGTGCCCGAGGTTCTGTCGCGCACCTTCGTCAATCTCAAACAATACGGCGTGGTGGTCGAAGGCCGGCGCGTGACGATCAACGATCCGCCCGGACTATCGAAACTCGCCTCGCCCGACGAACTGATCGACGACCCCGCCTCATGACCCTTTCGTGAAAACCCAAAACAAACCCGAGGAAACGTTCATGACCGCACACGCACGCTATCCGCTTCTGTTCTCGCCGCTCGATCTCGGCTTCACCAAACTGAAGAACCGCACGCTCATGGGCTCGATGCACACGGGCCTGGAGGAGGCCGAACACGGCTACGAACGCATGGCCGCCTTCTTCTCCGAGCGCGCGCGGGCGGGCGTCGGCATGATCATCACCGGCGGCATTCCGCCGAACGAGGAAGCGAGCGGCCACGAAACGAAACTGTCGACGCCGGCCGAAGCCGAGAAACATCGCATCGTGACCGACGCGGTGCACGCGGCCGATCCGGACGTGAAAATCTGCATGCAGATTCTGCACACCGGGCCGCTGGCGCGCACGCCGCTGTGCGTCGCGCCCTCGCCGGTGCGCTCGCGCATCGGCGCCTACACGCCGCGCGAACTGGACGAGGCGGGAATCGAAAAGCAGATCGCCGATTTCGCCAATTGCGCGCAACTCGCCCAGTCGGCCGGCTACGACGGCGTGGAGATCATCGGCTCGGCCGGCTATCTCATCTCCACCTTCCTCGTCGAAAAGACGAACCTGCGCACCGACCGGTGGGGCGGCCCGTTCGAGAACCGCATGCGGTTTCCGGTCGAGGTCATCAAGCGCGTGCGCGCGGCGGTCGGACCGAATTTCATCATCGTCTTCCGCATCGCGGCCATGGACATGCTGCAGGGCGGCATGTCGTGGGAGGAGATCGTCACGCTCGCCCGGGCGGTCGTGGCGGCGGGGGTGAACATCGTCTCCACCCATTTCACCTGGCACGAAGCATTCGTGCCGACCATCGCCACGATGGTGCCGCGCGCGGCTTTCACGCAGGTGACGGGGCGCCTGCGCAAGGAACTGACCGTTCCGGTCATCACCTCCAACCGCATCAACATGCCGGACGTGGCCGAGGCGGTGCTGGCGCGCGGCGACGCCGACATCGTCTCCATGGCGCGGCCGATGCTGGCCGACGCCGAACTGGTGAAGAAAGCGTTCGAGGGGCGCGAGGACGAGATCAACACCTGCATCGCCTGCAACCAGGCCTGCCTCGACCACACGTTCACGGGCCAGCGCGTCTCGTGCCTCGTCAACCCGCGCGCGTGCAACGAGACGGAGCTGAACTACCCGGCGACCAACCGTCCGAAGCGCATCGCGGTCGTGGGCGCGGGTCCGGCGGGGCTCGCCTATGCGACGACCGCCGCCGAACGCGGCCACAAGGTGACGCTGTTCGAGGCCGGCCCCGACATCGGCGGGCAGTTCAATCTGGCGCGCCGCATTCCGGGCAAGGAGGAGTTCAACGAAACGCTGCGTTATTTCCGCCGCATGATCGCCGTGCGCGGCGTGGAGCTGAAACTCAACACGCGCGTGGACGCGGACGCGCTGAAAGCGCAGGGGTTCGACGAGGTGATCGTGGCCACCGGCATCGAGCCGCGCAGGCCGCAGATCGAGGGCGTCGACCATCCCAAGGCGATCGGCTACATCGACGCCATTCTCGGGCGCAAGCCGATCGGCAAACGGGTGGCGGTCATGGGCGCCGGGGGCATCGGCTTCGACGTCGCCGAACTCATCGCCCACGCCGGCGCATCTGCCTCGCTCGACATCGACACGTTCGCGCGCGAATGGGGCATCGATTTCAAAAACCATCCGCGCGGCGGCGTCACCGGCGTCACGCCGCAGGTGGAAAAGGCGGACCGCGAAATCTTCCTCATGCAGCGCAAGTCGGAAGCGCTCGGGCGCAATCTCGGTCGCACCACCGGCTGGACGCATCGCCTGTCGCTGCAACGGCGCGGCGTGCATTTCGTCAGCGGCGTCGAATATCTCAAGATCGACGATCGCGGGCTGCACACGCGCGTCAACGGCGAGCCGAAACTGTTCGAGGTGGATACGGTGATCGTGTGCGCGGGACAGAATTCGCTGCGCGAACTCTACGACAAGCTGCAGGACACGGGCGTGAACGCCACGCTGGTGGGCGGCGCGTTCGAGGCCTCCGAACTCGACGCCAAACGCGCGATCGACCAGGCGTGCCGGCTCGCGGCGGTGGTGTGACGTCAGGCGCGCCGGCCGTGCGGCCGGCGCCGGAGGGCCGACCATGGTTCTGATCGAATTCGCCATGACGCCGCGCGCCGGGGGCGACAGCGTGAGCGCCGACGTGGCGCGCATTCTCGACGTCATCGACCGCAGCGGTCTGCCCTATCAGCTCACGCCGATGGGCACGATCGTGGAAGGCGAGTGGGACGAGGCGATGGAACTCGTCACGCGCTGTTTCAAGACGCTCGAGCCGAGCAGTTCGCGCATCGGCCTCACGCTGAAAGCGGATTGGCGACCGGGACCCGGCGGACGCATCAGGAGCAAGACCGAGAGCGTGGAAAAACATCTCGGCCGCAAGCTCAAGACCTGATCACCCGTCCTCGTCGCGGTCGCTCCAGTTGGCGGCGGCCGCGCCAAGGGCTGCGGCCAGCTTGCCCTCGGGCGATTCGGCGCGCTCCGCGAAGGTCAGATGCGCGACCGATCTGTTGAGCGCGGCCTCGCGCCGGCGATAGTCGGCGAGCTGATCGTCGCTGCGGATGTCCGGGATCGCCGCATCGTTCCATGCAAGCCGGTCGAGCCATTCGAGATCGGCCTCGCCAAGGCCGGCGGCCAGCGCGCGCACGCGCGCTTCCGTCATCGCATTCGCATCCTGCATCGTCGTCTCCCTTGCGCCACAACGCACGGCGCGCGCAAAAGTTCGCCGTGGCGGCGCGCCCCGCGGATCGAGCATCGCCTGGGATAGCTCTCTCCACCGGCGTGCGACAATGCGGCGCGGACCCCGGCGCCAGCGCGCGGAGCGGCGCGGCCGCGGGCGCAAAGCCGCCCCCGACGCAGGCGCAGGCCCCGTTCCGCATGCCGAAACGCGGGGGCGCCGACCGGCGCCCCGTTGCCTTCGCGCCGCGCCTGCGCGATACCGCTTGCAATCCCCGGGCGGCGCTTCGGCGGCCCCGGCCAGACCGAAAGGGAGGACCATGATCGAACGCTCGCTTTTCAACGAAGACCATGCGCTGTTTCGCGACACGGTGCGCCGTTTTCTCGAAGAACACGCCAAGCCGCACCACGAGAAATGGGAAGCGCAGGGCTATGTGGACCGCGACGTGTGGCTGAAGGCCGGCCAGCAGGGCCTGCTGCTTCCCACCGTTTCGGCCGACTACGGCGGCGGCGGCGCGGACGAGGCGATGAGCGCCGTGCTGATCGAGGAAGTGGCGCGCGCCAATACGAGCGGCCTCGGCTTTGGCCTGCATAACGACATCGTGGCGCCCTACATCGAAAGCTACGGTTCGGACGCGCAGAAGAAGAAGTATCTGCCGGCCATGGCGCGCGGCGAAAAGATCGGCGCCATCGCCATGACCGAACCGGGCACGGGCTCCGACCTCCAGGGCGTGCGCACGACCGCGCGGCGCGACGGCGACCATTGGGTCATCAATGGCTCCAAGACCTTCATCACCAACGGCTGGCACGCCGATCTCGTGATCGTCGTCACCAAGACCGATCCGACCGCCGGCGCCAAAGGCGTCAGCCTCATCATCGTGGACGCGGGCACGCCCGGCTTCCGCAAGGGCAAGCGGCTGAAGAAGGTCGGCCTCAAATCGCAGGACACGTCCGAACTGTTCTTCGACGACGTGCGCGTGCCGGCCGAAAACCTGCTTGGCAAGGAAGGCGAGGGCTTCGTCTATCTCATGCAGAAGCTGCCCTGGGAGCGTCTGCAGATCGCCATCACCGCGCACGCCTCCGCGCAGGCGGCGATCGACAACACCGTGCAATACGTGCAGGACCGCAAGGCGTTCGGCGCCCCGATCGGCGAATTCCAGAACACGCGCTACAAGCTCGCCGAGTGCCAGACGCAGGTCGAGATTGGCCGCGTGTTCGTGGACAAGTGTCTGGAGTTGCAGATCGCCGGCGCGCTTGATTCGGCGACCGCCTCGATGGCGAAGCTGTGGCTGTCCGAAATGCAGGGCCGCGTGCTCGACGAATGCGTGCAACTGCACGGCGGCTACGGCTTCATGTGGGAATATCCCGTCGCGCAGGCCTATGCCGATGCGCGCGTGCAGCGCATCTACGGCGGCACCAGCGAGATCATGAAAGAGCTGATCTCGCGCCAGATGGGGCTGGGCGGTCCGGGTCGCAAAGCGAAGGCATGACGGGCGCGCCCCGAGCACATGGACAGGACGCGACCGACGAGGCCGCGTCCTTTTTTCTGGCGCGCGATCCGGCGGCGACCGTCATCGACACGCATATCTCGCGCGTGGTGCTGTCGGGCGCGCACGCCTACAAGTTGAAGAAACACGTCGTCTTTCCGTATCTCGATTTCTCGACCTACGAAAAACGGCTGGCGGCGGCGCAGACCGAGGTGCGGCTCAACCGGCGCACGGCGCCGGACCTGTATCTCGGCCTGCGGTTTCTCACGCGCGCGGCGGACGGCGCGCTTGCGCTGGAGGGACCGGGCGAACGGATCGAACCCGTCGTCGTCATGCGCCGGTTCGACCAGAGCGATCTGTTCGACGCGCTCGCGCAGCGCGGCGCGCTTACGGGCGCGCTCGCGACCGAACTCACCCATGTGGTCGCGCGGTTCCATCGCGACGCCGCGCCCGATTTCGCCCGCGGCGGGGCGGCGGCGATGGCGCGGCTCGTCGATCTGAATACGCGCGCTCTGGCGGAAGCCGACCTTGCGCCGGCCGCCGAAACGGCCGCGCTCGCAGCCGAACTGCGCGCAGCGCTCGCCGAGCTCTCCCCGCTTCTCGACGCGCGACAGGCGGCCGGCAAGGTGCGGCGGTGCCACGGCGATCTCACCTTGCGCAACATCTGCCTGTTCGAAGGCAGGCCGACGCCGTTCGACTGCATCGAATTCGACGAGGACATCGCGACCATCGACGTTCTCTACGATCTGGCGTTCCTGACGATGGATCTGATCCATCGCGGTCTGCGCGACATCGCCAATCTCGTGTTCAATCGCTATCTCGACGAGAACGACGAACTGGATGGCGCGCGCGCCCTGCCGTTCTTCATGAGCGTGCGGGCAAGCGTGCGCGCGCATGTGAGCGCGACGCAGGCGCGCCAGACGCGGGAGACAGCCCGCGGCGCGGCGCTGCTCGGCGAGGCGCGCGCCTATTTCGAACTGGCGCGCGCGCTGTTGCGCCCGCGCGCGCCGGCGCTCGTCGCGGTCGGCGGATTCTCGGGATCGGGAAAGTCGACGCTGGCGGCGACGCTCGCGCCCGCGCTCGGCCCGGCGCCCGGCGCGCGCATTCTGTCGAGCGACCGCCTCCGCAAGCGACTGTTCGGCGCGGCGCCGACCACGCGCCTGCCGCCGGCGGCTTATGCGCCCGACGTTTCCGAGCGCGTCTACGCCGACATGCGCGCACAGGCCGCGCGCGCGCTGGAGAGCGGCGTCAGCGTCGTCGCGGACGCGGTGTTCGACCGGCTCTGGCTCGCGCAGGCGATCGAACAGGTCGCGCGCGACGCGCGCGTTCCGTTTTTCGGCCTGTGGCTCAGCGGCGCCCGCGATGCGCTGGCGCGACGCATCGAAGCGCGGCGCGACGATCCGTCCGACGCCACGGTCGATGTTCTGGATGCGCAGATGGCGCACGGGCGGGCGCCCGACTGGCGCGTGCTCGACGCCGCCGCCACGGCGCCTGACAACGCGTTCGCGCATACGCCACCGGCTCTGCGCGCGCTGTTGGACTAGCGCATCGCTTCCGACGACATCAGAACCGATGATCCGGCGGCGCCGTTCGCTCGAAAACGCTCTAGAACTTCAGACCGGTCGAGAAATTGCCGCTCCTGTCGAAACCGACGCCGGGCTCCGTCGTCGTCTGGCGCGTGGTCGGCAGCGGCAGGCCGCCGTCCGGCGGACTTTGTTCGCGCACGGCGCTTTTCGGCCTGGCGGCGCCTTCGCTGCGCGACCAGCCTTCGAGTTCGCCGGGACGGCGAGGACCGGCGGTCGGCTTTTCGGCAGGCTTCTTCGCCTTCGCCTTGGGCGCGGCGGTGGCGATCGGCGGCGTTCTGACCGCATCCTGCGCGAACGCCGGCGCGCCCACGGCGAGGCCGGCGGCCAGAAGGACAAAGCGCGCGCAATATTTCATGTAGCGACCCCCGATGACGCGAACGCGGTCAGATGACCTCCTTATTGCGGCGAGTTCGCGGCAGGGTCAATCGCGCCGGAAGATGATGCTGGCGAGCCAGCCGATCATCAGCGCGGCGGCGATGGTCGCCAGTCCGTAGAGCAGCGGCGAGAACCGCGCGGCCGAGGCGATCTGGTCCTCCACGCCGCTCTTGGTGACGGTGAAATTGGCGGTGGCTTTGGCCACCTCGCGCCCGTCCAGGAAGACCATCACGTCGGCGGCGTAGGCGCCGAGCGGCGCGGCGCCGGGTATGCGCGCGTTGGCGCGCCACACGGTGCGGGTGAGAAAGCGCACGCCTTCCGGGTTTTCCACGAACAGGCGCTCCGCCTCGCGGATGCGGATGAGCGCGCGGCGGAAGTCCGGTTCGTCCGGGTCGACCGTCTTGGTGCGGTCGCCCTGCGAGGGGACGAGATTTCCGACGCCGATGCGCAGTTCGCGACGCCGGTCCTCGGGCGCGATGTCGGCCAGCGGCCGGTTGGAGAGCACCGACAACAAGGCGGGAATGGCGATGTATTTGCGGCTGTCGGCGTTGAACCAGAACGGGCCGCGCCGCTCCTTCTCGCGCACCACGACGGCGCCGCGCGGCGCGCGCACCGTCACCACCACATCGTAGGCCGGCGGCGGCGTGGTCGCGCCCTCGCGGTCGATGACGCCGAACACGACCAGCGAGGCGCCGGTGAAATTGGAGGTGATGGCGATGCGCTCGGTCGACAGCGAGACGATCGCCTGCTCCGCGCGCGCCGCGCCGGCGAGCGCCAGACCCAGCGCGCAGGCGAGCAGCGCGCGGATCACCGGTAGGTCTCCGTCTTGGTGGCCGAGAACGGATCGTCCGGGCGCTGGAGAATGTCGATGGCGAACCGCGCCGCGACGCCGAACAGCATGAGCGCCAGCAGCAGACGGAAATATTCGCCGCGCAGATTCGCGCCCGCGCGCGCGCCGAACTGCGCCCCGAACACGCCGCCCACGATCAGCGCCAGCGCCAGGATCGCGTCGACCGAATAGTTGGTGGTGGCGTGCAGCAGCGTCGCCGCGATCATCGAGAACAGGATCTGCACGAGCGAGGTCCCGACCACCACCTGCGTGGGAATGCGGAACAGATAGATGAGCGCCGGCACCATGATGAAGCCGCCGCCGATGCCCAGAACCGCGCCGGCGAAGCCGACGCAGAGCGCCAGCAGCGCCAGCGGAATGACGCTGAAGTAGCGGCCCGAACGCGGAAACCGCATCTTGAGCGGCAGCCCTTCGTACCAGGGATGCTCGCCGAAACGCCGGCGCGGGCGCTGCGCGCCCTTGCGGGCGGACATGGTCGCGCGAATGCTTTCGGCCAGCATCAACAGGCCGATGCCGCCGAGCAGCACCACGTAGGACATCACGATCACGGATTCGAGATGGCCCTGCTCGCGCATGGCGTTGAAGAACATGACGCCGAGCTGCGTGCCGACCAGGCCGCCGGCGATCAGCACGCCGGCGAGCCTGCCGTCGACCGCGCGCTTGCGCCAGTACGAGAGCGCGCCGGTCAGCGACGAAGCGGCGATCTGCGGCGCCTGGCTCGCGACCACGACGGCCGAGGGAATGCCGATGAAGATCAGCATCGGCGTCATGAGAAATCCGCCGCCGATGCCGAACATGCCCGAGACGAAACCCACCGCCGCGCCGATGCCCAGCAGCAGGAACACATTCACCGGCAGTTCGGCTATGGGCAGATAGACCTGCACGCGGCTCGATCCGTTTCTCATTTGGCCGCCCGCCGCCGGGCGCTCAAGCGACTCCCGCGATAATGCGGGCCACTTCTTCCAAAAGCATGAAACGGCGCGAACGCGGAGCGTTTTTGTCCGCGCGCGGGCAAGCTGGCGGCTTGAGCGCGGCCGAAGCCGCGCCTGCGCGCGTCAGAGCCGCGAGACTTTCGGCCGCGTGGGCCGGACATCCTTCGGCGGTTCGGGCGCCGGGTTGACCACTTCGTTGGCGGCGGGCTCCAGCGGTGCGGGCTTGAAGGATGCGGCGATCTCGCGGGCGCGCGCGAGCGCTTTGGAGTCCAGCCGGCCGGCGACCTCGTCGCGCTTCTTGCCGGCGTCGGCGTCGCCGTGATCGGCGGCGGCGGCGAACCAGCCGTAGGAGGCGACGAGATCCTGCGGCACGCCCATGCCGCGCGCATACAGGATCGCCAGATTGAACTGGCTGTCCTTCACGCCGTGCTCGGCCGCCCGACGGAACCAGATCGCGGCTTCCGAATAATCCGGACGCGCGCCGCCGCCGTCGGCCAGCAGCACCGCCAGATTGTGCATGGCGCGCGCGTTGCCGCGGTCGGCGGCGCGCTGATACCAGGACCGCGCCGTCGCCGGATCGCGCGCGACGCCGAGCCCGCGCTCGTAAAGCACGCCAAGCCGATACTGCGCCGGCGCCAACCCCTTGGCGGCGCTCTTCTCGAACCAGTGCGCGGCGTTCTTGTAGTCACGCGACTGGTCGGCGTAGCGGGCGGCGAGTTCGTACTGGGCGGCGGCGTCGCCGCGCGCGGCGATCGCCTGCAGCTGCGCCAGATCGCGCGTGTCGGCGCGGCCGATGGCCCCGACCGGCTGGTTGTCGAGCGGAGCCTGGGCGCGCGGGGGGATCATGCTCGGCGGCGACCCCGCCGGGGCGACCGATTGCGGCGCGGGCGCGGGCGTCATGGATGGCGGCGCAGGCAGACCGCCGGGCGGCGCGGGCGGCGGCGCGGCGGCCTGCGTTTCGGTTTTCGGCGCGGCCGGTTGGGGCGCAGGCTCCGCCGGGCGCGCGTTTTCGACGCGCGCGGCGTCGCGCCGGGCGGAGTCGGCGGCCGCGGCCTTTTCCGGCGCGGCCGGTTTGACGTTTTCGGTTTTCGGCGCGGGCGGCGGCGCCTGATCCCCGCCGAGGAAGCCCACCACCTGCAACGCGCCAAGCATCATGACCACGGCGGCCAGACCGAGAAGGATCGGCCGTTTGCGCTTTTCGTAGAGGGCGCGCACCTGCTCGATGGCGCTCGCGCGGGCGGCCGGCGCATCCATGTCGACCGCGGCGGGCGGCGATTGCGGCTCGAGGCTCGGCGCCTGCGCGAGTTTGGCGGCGCGGCGGGCGGCGGCGATGAAACTCGCCTGCGGCGCGGGTTCGGCCGCCTCGACGGGGCGCGCGCGCGCGCCCGTCACGCGATTGAGTCCGACGCCGGGTTCGATCAGGAGGTCGTCGGCGGCGGAGGCGGACGAGGGCGACATCGCGGCGGCCGTCGCACGAACGGGCGGGCGCTGGGCCGCGGGCGCGGCGGGCTGCTCGTGCCTTTGGGCTTGCGGCGCGGGTTGCGCGGGGCCCGGCTTGCCGGCGCGCACGGCGCCGACATCGTGTTCGAGCGAAGCCAGACGATCGACCATCCGTTCGAGCGTCTGATGCACCGCCGCCAGCGTATCGTGCGTGCGCTGCTCGGTGACGCCCTGCACCGCGCGCAGATCGGCGATCTCGCGCACGAGCGTGGCGTCCACGCTCTGCCCGCCCCTGGTCTCCAGCGTCGCCATCGCCTCGCGCATCGTCTGGCGGGCGGCTTCGTGGGCCGCCTGGCGCGCGGCGTCGCCGGCGGCCTGCTGGGCGGCGTCGAGCGCCGCGCGGGTCGATTCCAGTTCATCGAAAATGCCGCTCACCGCGCGCTGCAACGAGGCGAGCGGCGCGGCGGGATCGGTCACGCCTTCGAGCTTGGCGGCGAGACGCTCCACCTGACGCTGCAATTCGGCGACGCCCTCGCGGTCGGCGCCTGGCTCGGCCGCGCGCTCGATGCGCTGCGCGAGATCGGCGACGAGCGCTTCCATATGGCGCATGTCGGCGCCGGCGGCCGCGCGCGGCGCGCTCAGCGACTGCGCCACCGCACGCTGCAGCATGTCGAGCCGCTCGCCGAAAGCGGCGAACTGGTCGGCGCCGGCGTTGGCCGACAGCGCGGCGTCGATGCGCGCGGACAGCGCGTCCATCCGCTGTTCGAGCGCCTGCAAGGCCACGCCCGCGCGCGGGTCGGACACCATGGCGCGGATTTCGTTGGCGAGCCGCGCCATGTCGGCCGCGCCGTCCTTGCCGCCGCGCGCGATCTTTTCGGCGATTGCGGCGAGTTCGCGTTCGGCGCCGGCGCTCGGCATGACAGCCGCCGCGCGCGTCAGCAGTTCGCGCATGTCGCGCGTCTGTTCGTGAATGGCGGCGATGGTCTGGGGATCGACGCCGCCGGCGGATTCGAGATTGTCGAGCTTGGCGGCGACGGCGCGCACGTCGCGCTCGAGCGCGGCGATGGCGTCGCGCGTATCGACCTGCTTGAGGCTTGCGCGCAATTCGCGCGCGAGATCCTCCATCGGCGCGAGATAGGATTCGCGGTCGCCCTGGATGCGCGCGCGCGAAAGCTCTTCCGACACGTCGCGCATGGCGCGCTCGAGCGCGGAGACGGAGGCGCGCGGCGCAAGATCGCCGAGCGCGCGCGACAGACCGGCGATTTCGGTGCGGATCTCGCCGAGCGGCGCATCGACCGCGGCCAGCGGCTGCGGCGCCTGGCGCGCGATCTCTTCGCGCATCGCCTCGATATGCGAAGCCATGCGCGCGATGTCGCCCTGCAACCCGATGACGGCGGGCGCGGGCTGATCGAGCTTGCGTTCGAGCTTCTCGATGGCGGCGGCCAGACGATTGTCGGTCTCGGAGGGCGCGGGCGGCCGGCGCATGTCGAACGGCGCGCGCGGCTCGAATCCGCGCGCGGCGACCCCGTCCAGCTGGCGCTGGCGGGCGGCGATCTCGGCGACGGCGTCGGCGAACGGCTTGCGTTCGGGCGCGGGCGGCTGCGGCCTGGCGCGCGCCTCCTCCACGAGCGACGTCAGCGCGGCGAGCCGCGATTCCAGTTGGGCGACGCGGTCGGGCTCGGCGCGCGCGGCCACCGGCGCGGCGTCGAGCCGCGCGGCGATCTCGGAAAGCTTCTCCTCGATGTCGCGCATGCCGGAATCCTCCGGCGGCGTCTCGCTGCGCCGGGTGAGCTCCTCCAGCCGGGTCTCAAGCCTGGTGAGCGCGCCGCGAATGGGGCGCGTGGAATCCTTCTCGCCCGAACGCGCCATGCGTCGCTCGATTTCGGCGAGCCGGTCGGAAATGGCGTTCAGCGCCTCGCCCTCCTCGGCGGCGCGCTCCTGCGCGGTCTCGATCATGGTCGCCATTTCGGCGATGGCGCGCGCGGTCTTTTCGCTCGACCTGTGCGCGCGCCGCTCGAACGCGTCGATGGCGCGCTCCAGCAGGAGTTCGGCGCGCTCGCCGTCGGCGAAGGAAATCTCACGCTGAAGCGCACGCACATTCTGGCGCCGCGCAGGACGCACGGGTTCGTCGTCGCTGTCGCGCATGCGGCGCGCGTCGATCCGCCGACGGCCCTTTTCCGGAGCGCCCTGCCCGCCGCTCATGCGCGACAGACGCGCGGCCACCGCGCTCAACCGATCCTCGTCGTCGAAATCTTCCGGCGATTCGCCAAGCTCGGCGGCCCGTTCGCTGATGACCTCGTTCAGCCATTCGCCGAGCGACATGCCCGCGCGGTCCGCCGCCTCGCGCGCGGCCTCGCGCGCGTCGAAGTCCACGCCTTTGATGCTCCAGGCAACCGCTTTGTTCATTGTTCAATCCGTGGGGATCGCGTGATCCCGTTTGCGCCAGACATGGCTTCGAAAACCGGTACGCGAGGCACGAATCGCATGACCAACATACCCGGTCATCGCCAGGAAGACTTTCGATAACCTCGGTAAACACCGGGTTAACGATTGACCGACAACGAGACACATGCTCGCTCCGGTTGTGTTTTTCATGATTTAACAATTTTTAGTTGCAATTCGATTCGAATCGCTTATCCAATGGTCAAGACCGGCCGCGAGGGCCCCGCGCCGGCCCGACCCCCGCGGGCGCGGACGGGACCGCCGGCAGGCGTTCCGATCCAAGCTCCACCCTTTTGTTTCGATTGAGTTTGACGCTTCGAACGGCGGACGTTCGGGGCGATGGCTGCGACACGAGCATTTGAAAGCGGATGCACACATGGACCAGACGAAACCAGCGCCGGCCCGGCGCATGCTGGCGGGCGGCGAAAATCTCTTCACGATCGGCGATATGGCCCGGCAATACGGCGTGACGCTGCGCGCGCTGCGATTCTACGAGGATCGCGGCCTGATCAACCCCTACCGCCAGGGCACGGCGCGCTTCTGCGACGCGGCGGCGCGCGCGCGGCTGGAAACCATTCTCAAGGGCAAACAGCTCGGCTTCACGCTTGGGCAGATCGCCGCGCTGTTGCCGCCGGGCGTGGAGAGCGACGAGGCGCGCCCGCTCAACCTCGGCCAGCAGCAGGTTCTCACGCAGATCGAGCGGCTGGAACGCAAGCGCGACGAACTGGAAGCCGCCCTCAGCGAACTGCGGCAGGCCGCGGCCGCTATGTCCGGCGGGGCGCCGGCCGCGGCCACCGTCGCCGCCTGAACCGCCCGCCGATCCCTGCGACATCCCGGGTCGAGCCCTGCTCGGCCCGGGATTTTTATTGCAGAGCTTGCAACCTTCCAGCGGTTAGTTTACGTGTAAACTAAATCAGCGGTTCGCCCTTCGGGCGCGCCGGCGTAAGTTCGTCCGCGTGGCGCACGCGGGTCCAGGGAGAGGACGATGCCGATCTACAAAGCCCCCGTCGAAGACACGCTGTTCCTGCTCGACAATGTCGTCGGCTATGAAAAATACGGCAACCTGCCGGGCTTCGGCGACGCATCGCGCGATGTGGTGGAGGCCATTCTCAACGAGGCCGGCAAACTAGCCGAGGAAGTGCTGCAGCCGATCAACCTGTCGGGCGACCGCGAAGGCTGCAAGCGCACCGTCGACAACGGCGTGGAGACGCCGAAAGGTTTCAAGGAAGCATTCAGGGCCTACACCGAGGGCGGATGGCTCGGCCTGTCGTTTCCCGCGCGATACGGCGGGCAGGAACTTCCCCATGTGCTGTCGTCCGCCGTGTCCGAATACACGTCGGCCGCCAACATGGCGTTTGCGATGTATCCGGGCCTGACGGCGGGTGCGGTGGCCGCGCTGCTGGCGCACGCCTCCGACGACATCAAGACCGCATATGCGCCGCGGATGATCGAAGGCCGCTGGACCGGCACGATGAACCTGACCGAGCCGCACTGCGGCACTGATCTGGGTCTGTTGAAAACGAAAGCCGTTCCGCAGGCCGACGGCTCCTATCTCATCACCGGCCAGAAGATCTTCATTTCCGCGGGCGAGCACGATCTGGCCGAGAACATCGTCCATCTGGTGCTCGCGCGGATCGAGGGCGCGCCGGCCGGCGTGAAGGGCATTTCGCTGTTCGTCGTGCCGAAGTTCGAGATCGGCGCTGACGGCGCGCCGGGCAAACGCAACGGCGTGTCGCTCGGTTCGCTCGAACACAAGATGGGCATTCACGGCAATGCGACCTGCGTGCTCAACTACGACGATGCGCGCGGCTGGCTGGTGGGCGAGGCCAACAAGGGACTTGCCGCCATGTTCGTGATGATGAACGAGGCGCGGCTGGGCGTGGCCATCCAGGGCCTGGGGCAATCGGAAGTCGCCTATCAGAACGCGGCCGCCTATGCGCGCGACCGTTTGCAGGGCCGCGCGCTGACAGGCGCCAAGGCGCCGGACAAGCCGGCCGATCCGATCGTCGTCCACCCGGACATTCGGCGCATGCTGCTGGAAATGAAAGCCTTCAACGAAGGCGCGCGCGCACTGATGCTGTGGACCGCGCTGGAGGCCGACGTGCTGCATCGCTCGCCCGACGAAGCGCAGCGCAAGGCGGCCGACGATCATCTGGGCCTGATGACGCCCGTGCTGAAGGCGATGTTCACCGACCTCGGTTTCCAGAATGCGGTGAAGGCGCAGCAGGTGTTCGGCGGCCACGGCTATGTCGGCGAATGGGGCGTGGAGCAGTTCGTGCGCGATGCGCGCATCGCCATGATCTACGAAGGCGCCAACGGCATTCAGGCGCTTGATCTCGTCGGCCGCAAACTGCCGAAGGACGGCGGGCGGGCGGTCATGGCATTCTTCAAGACCGCGGGCGACCTGGCCAAACAGTTCGAGGCCGACGAAGCGATGAAGGCCTGCGCCGCGCAGCAGACGAAATCCATCGGGAATCTGCAACAGGCCACCATGTGGCTGATGCAGAACGCGATGAAGAATCCGGACAATGCGGGCGCGGCCTCCACCGACTACCTGCGGCTGTTCGGCCTCGTCGCGCTTGGCCATATGTGGCTGCAAATCATGAAAGCCGCGCAAGACCGGCGCGGCGACGCGGGCATGGCCGAAAAGATGGACGCGAGATTCGCCACCGGTAAATTCTTCTTCGAACGCATGGCGCCCGAAACCTCGCTGCGCCTGCAACGCATCGTCACAGGCGCCGACACGATGATGAGCGTGCCGGCGGACATGTTCTGACAACCAACCGACAGCAAGGGAGGCTGCCTTGGCCGACGCCTTTATTTACGACGCCGTGCGCACGCCGCGCGGACGCGGCAAGCCCGACGGCGGCTTGCATGAAGTCTCCACGCTCAAACTGGCCGCAGGCGCGCTCGCCGCGGTGAAGGACCGCAACAGGCTCGACACCGCGCTGATCGACGACGTGGTGATGGGCTGTGTCGACACGGTCGGCGAATCCGGCTCCGACATCGCACGCGCGGCCGCGCTCGCCGCCGGCCTCGGCCATCAGGTTCCCGGCGTGCAGATCAACCGTTTCTGCGCCTCCGGTCTCGATTCCGTCAATTTCGCCGCGGCCCAGATCATGGCCGGCCAGCACGAGATGACGGTCGGCGGCGGCGTGGAGAGCATGAGCCGCGTGGGCATGGGCGCGGAGGGCGGCGCCTGGCCGGTCGATCCTTCCATCGCCATTCCGGCCTATTTCATGCCGCAGGGCGTGTCGGCCGACCTCATCGCCACGAAATACGGCTTCTCGCGCGACGACGTGGACGCCTACGCTGTCGAAAGCCAGAAGCGCGCCGGCAAGGCTTGGGCCGAAAAGCGTTTCGCCAAGACCATCGTGCCGGTGCGCGACGTGAACGGCGTGGTCATTCTCGACCACGACGAGCACATGCGGCCCGACACCAACATGCAGACGCTGGCGGCCCTCAAACCCTCGTTCGTGATGATGGGCGAACAGGCCGGGTTCGACGCGGTGGCGATTCAGGCGCATCCGGATGTGGAGGCGATCAACCACGTGCACCATCCCGGCAATTCGTCCGGCATCGTGGACGGCGCGGCGGCCGTGCTGATCGGCTCGGCGGAAGCCGGCAGGCGCGCCGGGCTGAAACCGCGCGCGCGCATAAAGGCGTTCGCAAACATCGGGTCCGAGCCTGCGATCATGCTGACAGGGCCGGTGGACGTGACGAAGAAACTGCTCGCAAAAACCGGCATGAGCATCAAGGACATCGACGTGTTCGAGGTGAACGAGGCGTTCGCATCCGTCGTGCTGCGGTTCATTCAGGCGTTCGACGCCGATCCGGCGAAGGTGAACCCGAACGGCGGCGCGATCGCGCTCGGCCATCCGCTCGGCGCGACGGGCGCGATGCTCGTCGGCATGGCGCTCGACGAACTGGAGCGCACGGGCAAACAAACGGCTCTGATCACGCTGTGCATCGGCGCCGGCATGGGCACGGCGACGATCATCGAACGTGTGTGAACACGCTGTCGCATAAAGCGCGAGTGAACACGCTGTCGAATTGAACGCGTGTCAACAACCTTCGCCTCTTCTCCCCGCGCGGGGAGAAGTCGCCCGAAGCGCGGATGAGGGGCCAATCGCGCAGCGCATATCTCTATGACCCGCCCCTCACCCCTGCCCGCTCCCGCGGGCGGGGAGAGGGAGACAAGGGAGCGGACCATGAACCTCAAGAACTTCAAACTGGAACTCGACAGCGACGGCGTCGCGCTCGTGACGTGGGACATGCCCGGCAAGCCGATGAACGTGCTGGCCGAAGACATGATGAAAGAGCTGGAGCAGGTCATCGACACGGTCGTCGCCGACAGCGCGATCAAGGGCGTGGTGCTGACCTCCGGCAAGGAGGCGTTCTCGGCCGGCGCCGATCTCACCATGCTGCAGCATGGCGCCAGACAATTCGCCGACGACGTGAAGGCCAGGGGGCCGGAATCGGCGATGGCGGCCTTCGTCGACAACGCGGGCGCCGGCTCGCGCGTGTTCCGCCGCATGGAGACATGCGGCAAGCCGTGGGCCGCCGCCATCAACGGGCTGGCGCTCGGCGGCGGTTTCGAAATCGCGCTCGCGTGCCACTATCGCGTGATCGCCGACACGGCGCAGGTCGGCCTGCCCGAAGTGAAAGTGGGGCTGTTTCCCGGCGCCGGCGGCACGCAGCGCGTGCCGCGCCTGATGGACACGCAGAGCGCGCTGCAGATGCTGCTGAAGGGCGACAACGTTCCCGCCCAGCGCGCCAAGATGATGAACCTCGTGCACGAGATCGCACCGCGCGCCGAGATCGTCGCGCGCGCCAAAGCGTGGATCGTCGGCGGGGGCAAACCCGTCGCGCCGTGGGACGATCCGAAGTTCAAGGCGCCGACGAAAGTGTTCTCGCCGGCCGGCATGATGATCTGGCCCGCCGCCAACGCGCTCTACCGGCGCGAGACTTACGACAACTATCCGGCCGCGCGCGCCATTCTCAAATGCGTGTACGAGGGGCTGCAACTGCCGATGGATCTCGCGCTGAAGGTCGAGAGCCGGTATTTCGCACAGATCCTGCGCTCGAAGGAAGCGACGGCGATGATCCGCTCGCTGTTCCTGTCCATGCAGGAACTGAACAAGGGCGCGCGCCGTCCCAAGACCGAGCCGAAAACGAACCTCAGGAAGATCGGCGTGATCGGCGCGGGGTTCATGGGCGCAGGCATCGCCTATGTGACGGCCGCCGCCGGCGCGCAGGTGGTGCTGATCGACCGCGACCAGGCAAGCGCCGACAAGGGCAAGGCGCATTCCGACGCGCTGGTGAGCGCGCGCGTCGCCAAGGGGCGCGCGAGCGCGGCGGACAGGGACGCGCTGCTCGCGCGCATCCAGCCGTCGGCCGACTACAACGATCTCAAGGGTTGCGATCTGGTGATCGAAGCCGTGTTCGAGGATCGCGCGGTGAAGGCGGACACGACGAAGAAGACGCAGGCCGTGCTCGGGCCGGACGTCGTCTTCGCCTCCAACACATCCACGCTGCCGATCACGTCGCTGGCGGCGGAAGCGCAGAAGGCGGAGAATTTCATCGGCATCCATTTCTTCTCGCCCGTCGACAAGATGTTGCTGGTCGAGATCATCATGGGCGAAAAGACAGGCGATAAAGCGCTCGCCGCCGCGCTCGACTACGTGCGGCTCATCAGGAAGACGCCGATCGTCGTCAACGACACGCGCGGCTTCTTCGCCAACCGCTGCGTCGGCCGTTACATCGCCGAAGGCCATCTCATGCTGATGGAGGGCGTGCCGCCGGCGATGATCGAGAACGTGGCGCGCATGGCCGGCATGCCGGTCGGCCCGCTGTCGCTCAACGACGAAGTGGCGATCGACCTGTCCTGGCGCGTGGTGCAGGCGACGAAGAAGGACCTCGGCGAGCAGGCCGTCGATCCCGCGCAGGAGAAGCTCATCAGGACGATGGCGGTCGATCTCGAACGCTTCGGCCGCAAGAACGGCAAGGGCTTCTACGATTATCCGAAGGACGGCAGGAAGAAGCTGTGGCCGGGCCTCGCCGACATCGCCGGCAAGCGGCTCGATCCCGATGCGCTCGACGTGGAGGAGCTGAAGCAGCGCTTTCTCGTCGTGCAGGCGGTGGAGGCCGCGCGCACGATGGCCGAGGGCGTCGTGACCGATCCGCGCGAGGCGGACGTGGGCTCCATTCTCGGTTTCGGCTTCGCGCCCTACACCGGCGGCGTGATCGGATATATCGACGGCATGGGCGCGGCCGCCTTCGTCGCGCTGTGCGACAGGCTGACGGCGAAATACGGCGACCGCTTCGCGCCGCCCGCTCTGCTGCGCGAGATGGCGCAGAAGGGCGAAACGTTCTACGGCAGGTTCGCGGCCGCGAAAGCGGCTTGAGATCGCCGCCGGCGCGGCCTACATAACGGCGCGGGCGATAAGCTCGCGCCGTTTTTTCATCCGCGATCCGTATGACGCTCTGGCTACGCCTTCTCCTGCTCATTCTCACGCTGCCATTTCAGCGCCGCGTGCGGCCGTCCGAGGGCGTGACGCAACGCCGGCGCGTGCTGCCGAGCGACGTCGATCTCAATTTCCACATGACCAACAGCCGCTATGCCTCGTTCGCCGATCTCGCGCGGCTTGGGCTGATGGTGCGCACGGGCCTGTTGAAGACCGCGTTCCGCAATGAGTGGCGGCCGATGTTGATGGCCTCGAAAATCCGCTTCCGGCGCGAGCTCAAGCCGTTCCAGGCGTTCCGGGTGGAGACGCGGCTGCGCTGGTGGAACGAGACGAGCGCGATCTTCGAAGTGCGATTCATCGGCCGCGGGCGCGACGGCGACGACATTCTGGCCGCCAATTCGCTGGAGCGGGGCGTGTTCTATTCGCGCAAGGACAAGCGTTTCGTGCCGGTGACGGAAGTGCTGGCCGCGATGGGCGCGGCGCCGGCCGAACCGCCGGAGCCCACGCCCGAAATCGTCGCCTTCGCCAAAGCCGAAGAGGAAATGCGCAAAGCGGCGTGACGGGTTTCGCGCGCCGCGGTCATTGCTCTATGCTGGCGCGGACCCTTGCGCCGCCAGACAGATGACAGACACAGAACCCGCGCCCATCGACGTCGTCACGCCCGCGTCCCGCCTCATCGGCCGGCGCTGGATCGGCGTCGATCCGCAGACGGGCGTCGCGCGCGCCGCGTTCCTCGCGCGCGAGGAATTCGCCAACCGGCACGGCATCGTGCACGGCGGATTTCTGGCCGCGATGCTCGATTCCGGCGCGGGCTTCGCGCTGCTCGGCACGCTGCCGCCCGATCGCACGATGGTGACGGCGCGGCTCGACGTGGAGTTTCTCAAGCCCGCGCCGCTCGGGCCGTTCGAGACGCACGCGCGCGTGGTCTCGCGAGATGCGCGCGGCGCGATCGTGACGGCGGATCTTATCGCGCCGGACGGCGTGGTGGTTGCGCGGGCGCAGGCGTCCATGCGGTTCATACGGCGCGCGAAAACCGACGACCGGGGAGAGCCATGATGGCGCAATCGCTCGATTATTACTTCACGCTCGTCTCGCCCTGGGCCTATATCGGGCACGACCTGTTCACGGACCTGGCGCGCAGGCACGGCGCGCGCATCGTCTACAAACCGGTCAATCTCGGCGAGGTGTTTCCCAATTCCGGCGGCCTGCCGCTCGCCAGGCGCCATCCGCTGCGCGTCGCCTATCGCGGCATGGAGCTGCAACGCTGGCGCGAGCGGCGCGGCCTGTCGTTCTCGCTGAAGCCGAAACACTGGCCGTTCGATCCCACGCTCGCCGACTGCGTGGCGGTCGCGCTCGCGCAGCGCGGCGAAGACCCCGGCCCCTACGTGTCCGCCGCATTCAAGGCGGTGTTCGAAGCCGAACGCGACATGGGCGACAGCGCGGAGATCGGGCGCGTCCTGTCGGCGCTCGGCCACCATGCCGACGTTCTGATCGCGGATGCGCAATCGGCGCCGATCCGCGCCGCCTATGCGCAGAATTCGCAGGATGCGCTCGCCGCAGGCGTGTTCGGGTCGCCCTCCTACGTGCGCGCGGGCGAAGTGTTCTGGGGGCAGGACCGCATCGAACTGCTGGCGGACGCGCTTCAGTCCGGGCGCGCGCCGTTCCGGCCGCTTTGAGCCGTTACTCGGCCGCATCGCGCAGCGCGCGCCATTGCGAGAGCAATGCGCGCAGCGCGGCTGGTTTCAGCGGCTTCGGCAGAACGCGGATGTTGTTTTCGACCGCCCGCAGGCGAATGCCCTCGGTGCGATCGGCGGTCGCCAGAACCGCCGGCAGCGTCGCGCCGTAGCGCGCGCGCAGCACCGCGATGGCCATGAATCCATCCTCCGAATTGTCGAGGTGATAGTCGGCGATGACGACATCGGGCGCGCGGCCGATGCGTTCGAGGCTCTCGAGCATCTCCTGCATGGAGCCGGCGGCCGACACCTGGCAGCCCCATCCGCCGAGCATGGTCGACATGCCTTCGAGAATGCGCGGCTCGTTGTCGATGGCGCAGACGAGCATGCCCGACAGGGACTGCTGACCGGCGTTGACGGGCGCGCGCATGGCGGGCTGTCCGGCGACCGGCACGGCGATGGCGCGAGGCGCATCGAGCGAGAACACAGAACCTTTGCCGAGCGTGGAGCGCATGACGATGCCGACATCGAGCACGCGCGCGATGCGTTCCACGATCGACAGGCCCAGCCCCAGCCCCGGCGCGCTGCGCTGCGCGGATTCGAGCCGCGCGAATTCGCGGAACACGTCCCTGCGCGCGCTTTCGGGAATGCCGACGCCGGTGTCCCAAATTTCGATCCGCACGCGGTCCGCGCCCGCGCGGCGCACGCCGACGAGCACCTTGCCGCGCGGCGTATATTTGACCGCGTTCGACACCAGGTTCTGCAACATGCGGCGCAACAGGCGGCGGTCCGAACGCACGGCCGCGCTCGTCGGGACGAACGTCAGTTTCAATCCCTTGGCCGCCGCCAGCGGCTCGAACTCGATCTTCAGCTGCGCGAACAGTTCGTCCACGCGCATGGGCGCGATCTCCGCGTTCATCGCGCCGGCGTCTAGCCGCGAAATGTCGAGCAGCGTCGTGAGGATTTCCTCGACCGCCTCCAGCGAAGCATCGACATTTTCCGACAGCGTGCGCAATCGCTCCGGCTCCTGCGACTCGCGCGCCTGTTCCGACAGCGAGGTGGCGTAGAGTCGCGCGGCGTTCAGCGGTTGCAGCAGATCGTGACTGGCGGCGGCCAGAAAGCGCGTTTTCGAAAGATTGGCGTCCTCGGCCGTCGCCTTCGCGGATTCGAGTTCGCGATTGAGCCGTTCCAGATCGTTGGTGCGGTCGCGCACGCGTTGTTCGAGCGTTTCGTTGGTCGCTTCCAGCGCCTCCTCCGCCTCCACCTGCGCGGTCACGTCGGTATAGGTCGTCACGTAACCGCCGTCAGGCATGACGGCCGAGCGCACCTCGATCACGCGGTTGGACGGGTTCAGCCGAACGCGCGAGGGCCGGCGCTCGTTGAGCACCAGATCGAGCCGGCGGCGCACGATGTCCTCGATCGGCCCCAGCCCGTAGAGACCGCGCTGCGCATTGAACCGCACGATCTCCTGAAGCTCCACGCCGACGCGCAGCACGTCCTGCGGCAGATCGAACAGATCGCGATATTCGCGGTTCCAGCAGATGAGGCGCTGGTCGCGGTCGTAGACGGTGATGCCCTGGCGCGCGAAATCGAGCGCGTATTGCAGAAGATCGCGATTATACTGGATCGCGGCGGAGGCTTCATCGACAAGCCGCAGCGCGGCCTTGTGCGACACGGTGCGGCGCTTAAGCACGAGCGACAGCACCAGCCGCGAGGAGGCCGCGCCGATGGCGGACGCCAGCAGCCGTTCGGCGAAACGCAAAGTATGCACGTCCGCCTCGGTCGCGCGGTCGCGCGCCACGCCGCGCGAGGCGAAGAAGGAATCGAACGAGGAGCGCGCGCGTTCCGCGCCCAGATAGCGCGCCACCGTCGCCTCGAGTTCGCCCGCCGTCACGCTGGAGCGCCAGAGGCGGAACGCGCCCGGCGACTGCGCATCGCGCTGGCGCACGAAATTGGCGGCCTGCAAACGCTCGATGCGCGAGGGCCGGCGCCACAGCGATACGCCGACGAAGATCGCGAGATTTGCGGCCAGCGACACGAAGACGCCATGCGCGAACTGCGGCAGCGGCAGGCCGAACAACGCGGTCGGCCGCAGCAACGCCACGCCGTAAGGTCCTTCGGCCATCAGCGTCTGCAACGGCGGCCACAGATGGGCCATCGACGGCAGGACGAGCGTGTAGAGCCACAACAGGCCGCCGGCGACGATGCCCAGAATGGCGCCCAGCCCCGTGCCGCCGCGCCAGAAAAGCCCTCCGAAAAACGCCGGCGCGATCTGCCCGATACAGGCGAACGAGATGAGGCCGATGGAGGCGAGCGCGATGTCGGAGGAAACACGCAGATAGGCGTAGCCGAGCGCGAGAATGACGAGAATGGCGACGCGCCGTACGAGCAGAACGCGCGAACCGAGTTCGCCGCTGTCGCTGGCCCCCAGCGTGCGCCGCGCGCGCAGATAGAGGGGCAGGACGAGATCGTTCGACACGGTGATCGACAGCGCCACGCATTCGACGACGATCATGGCTGTGGCGGCCGAAATGCCGCCAAGCATCGCCAGCAGCGCGAGCCAGTTCTGGCCCGCCAGCAGCGGCAGCGCGAGCACCGTCATGTCGCGGTCGATGGCGCCGTCGGAGAAATTGATCAGGCCGGCGATGGCCAGCGGCACGACGAAAATGTTGATGGCGACGAGATAGAGTGGAAAAAGCCAGGTGGCCGCGTCGATGTCGCGCTCGTCGCGGTTCTCCACGATCGTCACATGAAACTGGCGCGGAAGCAGCACGATGGCCATCGCCGACAGGAGAGTCATGGCCGTCAGCGTCGCCCAGTCGGGGCTCTGCGAGAAGATCCTGTGGATCTTCGGCGTCTCCATCGCGCGCGACCACAGATCCGAGAAGCCGCCGAACGCGCCCCATGTCACGACGGCGCCGACCACGATGAAGGCGACGAGCTTGACGAGCGATTCCGTGGCGATCGCCAGCATCAGCCCGTCCTGGTGCTCGGTCGCGTCCACACGCCGCGTGCCGAACGCCATCGCGAAACCGGCCAGCACCAGCGCCACCACCAGCGAGGAATGGAGCGGCTTGGGATCGGCCACGAGCTGGCCGGCGTCGATGGAGCCGAGCACGAGTTCGAGCGCGGCGGCGACGGCCTTCAGTTGCAGCGCGATGTAGGGCACCGCGCCGATCACGCACAGCAGCGCCACGCAGATGGCGACGCTCTCGGCCTTGCCGTAGCGGGCTGCGACGAAGTCGGCGACAGACGTGATGTTCTGCGACTTGGCGAGCAGAGCCATGCGCTTGATGAGCGGTCGCCCGAAGGCGATGACCAGCAGCGGGCCGATGTAAATTGGCAGGAATTGCAGGCCGGAGGTGGAGGCCAGACCCACCGAGCCGAAAAACGTCCACGACGTGCAGTAGACGCCCAGACCGAGCGCGTAGACCGACGTTTGCAGCGGACTGCGCCCGCGACCGAGGCCGCGCCGGTCGCCCGTATGCGCAATGGCGAACAAAGCGCAGATGTAGGCCAGCGTCGTGAGAACGGCCGCCCAACCCGCCATGCCCAACTCCCCGCGCCGCGCAGCCCCCGCTTTCGGCTTGCCGCCTTCAATTTATCCGCTAGGCTCCGCGCTGTCCCGGAAAATGCATTGCGAAAAAGGGGGTAGTGAAATGTTGCAGGATTTCAAAAACTTCGCACTCAAAGGCAATGTTCTGGACATGGCGGTCGGCGTCATCATCGGCGCGGCCTTTTCCAAGATCGTGGATTCGCTCGTCGGCGACGTCATCATGCCGATCATTGGCGCGATCACCGGCGGGATCGACTTCTCGAACTACTTCGTCCGCCTGTCCTCGAAAATTCCGCCGGACGTCGTCGCCTACGCCGACGCCAAGAAGGCCGGCGCGGTGCTCGGCTATGGTCAGTTCATCACCTATGTGGTCAATTTCCTCATCGTCGCCTTCGTGCTGTTCATGGTCATCAGGCAGTTCGAACGGTTGAAGAAGAAGACTCCGCCCGCGCCGGAGGCGCCGCCCGCGCCCTCGCGCAGCGAAGCGCTGCTGGAGGAAATTCGCGACACGCTCGCCAAGCGCTGAGGTTTCCCGCAATCCAACAGAAGCAAGGGCGGCCTTGGCCGCCCTTCGCATGTCCGGCCGCAGCACCCCGCGCCCCATGACCGATCCGCCCGCCAGCCGTCAGTCCAACCTCGCCAACCTCGCCAACCTCGCCAAGCTCGCGCTCATGGTCGCGGTCGCTTTCGCCGGCGGCTGGGCGGTCGACCGGATCGGCGCGCCTGCCGGCTGGCTGTCGGGATCGATGCTCGCGACGGCGGCGCTGGCGGCGGCCAATCTCGCGGCGCCGCTCCCCGGTTCGTTCCGCTGGATCGCGATGATCCTCTCGGGGATCGTGATCGGATCGGCCGCGACGCCGGACGTGATGAAGAGCATGGCGGCCTATCCGGCCTCGCTGGCGCTGATGCTGGCCGCGGTCGTGGTCTCGACCATTGTGTGCGAGCGATTTCTCGTGCGCTTTCCCGGCTGGTCGCCCGCCACCGCCTTCTTCGCCGCCGTGCCGGGCGCGCTTTCCTACGTCTTCGCGATGGCGACGACGGTCCCGAACGCGGACCTGCGCCGCGTGGCGGTCGTGCAGGTGCTGCGCGTTTTTCTCCTGATGGGGCTTGCGCCTTTGATCGTCGCCGAGAGCGGCGCATCGATCGGCGGCGCGCCCTCGGGCGCGGTCGATTCGGCGGCCACGCTCGCCATTCTCCTGCCGGTCGGCGCGGCGGCGGGCTTCGCGCTGGAGAAGGCGCGGGTCGCCGGCGGGCTGTTGTTCGGCGCGATGATCGTGTCGGGTCTCGCGCACGCCATCGGCTGGGCGCCGGGGCGCCCGCCGGCCCTGGCGACCATCGGCGCGCAGGTCGCCATCGGCCTGTGGGTTGGCGCGCGGTTCGTCGATTTCGAATGGCGCCTGCTCGGCCGCTCGGCCGCGGCGGCCTTCGGCGCCTTTGCGCTCGCCGTGGCGGTCACCGCCGTCTTCGCGGCGCTCGCCACATTCGCGCTGTCCATTCCCTTCGCCCAGACGGCGATCGCGTTCGCGCCCGGCGGGCTGGAGGCGATGACGCTGCTGGCCTTCGCGCTCGGACTGGATCCGCTCTATGTCGGCGCGCATCATCTGGCGCGCTTCATGGCGATCGCCATGGCGCTGCCGTTCGCGATGCGCCTGCGCGCGCGATTCGACGACCGACAAAAATAAAAGCCCGGCCTTGCGGCCGGGCTTTCGCAGCGCCTGTGCGCGGTCTCAGTATTTCGCGACGACCGGCGCGTTCGCCCAGCCAAAGCGATAGTTGAGGCCCACGCGGGCGATATGTCCGTCGTGACGGCTCTTGAGAGCGCCGCCGATGACATAGCGCACCGCGCCGTTGGGGAACGTGCCGGCAAGCATATAGCCCGCCTCGGTCGAGCCGAGATCGTAGTAGAGATATTCGGCCTTGGCGCTCCAGTTCCGCGCGAAAGCCCATTCCAGGCCGGCGCCGGCCGTCCAACCGACGCGGGTGGACGACATCGCGCCGCCGGCGAAACCGGTCAGGTTCGGTCCGGGATGGAATTGCGACACCGCGAACGTCGACTTCACGCCGCCATAGGCGAGGCCGCCGGTTGCGTAAACGAGCAGCGCGGGCGAAGCCAGAAGTCCCAGGCGGGCGCGGGCCGTTCCCAGCCATTCCACGCGATTGTCGACCGTGGCGAGCGCGAACAGGCCCAGACCGTTGGGCGTGGGCGCCGCGCCGAAGCCATTCGCGACGCTGCTGGCGCCGGCGAGGCCCTGGATGTCCGCCTCCAGCCCCGCCACGAGATGCGATCCAAGCTGGAGATTATAGCCGATCTGCGCGCCGCCGATGAAGCCGAGCTTGTTCTCGGGAACGTAGACGCCGGTGGAGGCGAGCGCCGCCGCCTGGAGAATCGCGGGATTGCCGCCGTTGTTGAGCAGACCGAAGGCGCCCGCATCCACCGACCGCGCCGCGCTGCGCGTCAGGCCGGCGTTCAGGCCGATATAAAGGCCCGTCCACGTCGCGACCGGCGCCGGGGCGATGTAAGCAGGCGCCTTGGCGCGCGAGGGCAAGTCCGCGGCGGCCGCCATGGAGGCGGTCATGACCAGCGCGGAAGCGCAGGCCATCAAACCAGTTCTTTTCATACGCATCTCCCTCGGACTCGGCGCTGCCCCCGCCTTGTCCTGACCTTTTCGAGGCGGTCGACGACCGACCGCACTTGGTTCGTATATCAACAGAACAAAACTTCTCCTTCGGCCAGATCAATTCCAGCCGCTTTTCCGACCAAATTCAGCATGTTACCAGTTTCTGTGGTCCGGCGGCCACACTGTCGGGGCGCAAAAAAGCGCCGGGCGAAGCCCGGCGCAATCGACGCTCGCAGATTAGCGGATTCGGTTATTCGGCAGCCTTGCGGAACTCGGGATAGACGCAGTTGGCGTCGGCCGCCAGATCGATGTTGGATTCGGCCGGCGGTTCGACGAACGGCAGGTCGAGCGTCGTCCACACGTCGACGAGGGCCTCGACCAGTTCGGCGATCAGCGCATCCGTATGCAGCGGCGTCGGCGTGATGCGCAGACGCTCCGCGCCGCGCGGCACGGTCGGATAGTTGATCGGCTGGATGTAGATGCCGTGGCGCTCCAGCAGCAGGTCGCTCGCCGCCTTGCACTTCTCGGCGTCGTGCACCATCACCGGAACGATGTGCGACGGATTGGGCAGCACCGGCAGGCCGGCCGCTTCCAGCGCGTGTTTGGTCATGACCGACTGGCGCTGATGGGCGGCGCGCAGATCCGGACGGTTTTTCAGTTCGCGCACCGAGGCGCAGGCGGCCGCCGCCACCGCCGGCGGCAGGGCGGTCGTGAAAATGAAGGACGGCGCATAGGAGCGCACTGCGTCGATCACCGCCGCGCTGGCGGCGATGTAACCGCCGAGCGTGCCGAAGCCCTTGGCGAGCGTGCCCTCGATGACGTCGATGCGATGCATGACGTTGTCGCGCTCGCACACGCCTGCGCCGCGCGCGCCATACATGCCGACAGCGTGCACCTCGTCGATATAGGTCATCGCGCCGTATTTCTCGGCCAGATCGGCGATGGCGTTGATGGGGGCGATGTCGCCGTCCATCGAATACAGGCTCTCGAACACGATCAGTTTCGGCCGGTCGCCGGCCTCGATCAGCAATTGTTCGAGATGTTCGAGATCATTGTGGCGCCACACTTTCCGCTCGGAACTGGCGCGGCGGATGCCCTCGATCATCGAATTGTGGTTGAGCGCGTCCGACAGGATGAGGCAGTTGGGGATGAGGTCGGCGATCGTGGAAATCCCGGCGAGATTGGATATCCAGCCCGAGGTGAAGACGAGCGCGGCCTCCTTGCCGTGCAGGTCGGCGAGTTCCGCCTCCAGCTGCACCAGCGGATGATTCGTGCCGGAGATGTTGCGCGTGCCGCCCGCGCCCACGCCCATGCGCCCGGCCGTTTCCTGCATCGCAGCGATCGGCGCGGGATGGCGGCCCATGCCCAGATAATCGTTGGAGCACCAGATGGTGACATCGCGGGCCTCGCCCCCCTCCGGGCGCCAGGTGGCGCGGGGGAACGTTTCGGCGCTGCGCTCCAGATCGGCGAACACCCGGTAGCGTCGCTCGTTACGCAACTGGCCGATGGCGGCGTCGAAAAAGCGCCGATAGTCCATGGTCACATCCTCTCCTGCCGCTGGACGCCCCGATACGCGGCGTCCCCCGACCCTACACTTGATAACGGTTCCAAGCTGGAGATGCGAGCGGTCAGATCGCCTCACCCGTTCTTAACGGTTCCATTGTGTCCGCCCGAACGGTCCGGTCCTTGATTTACGTCAGGCGGCGCAAAAAAACGGCCGGATTTCCATCCGGCCGTCCCATCGCCTGCGCCGGCGGCGCCGATCAGCGCACCACCACCCCGCGGGCGCGTCCGCCGCGCACGCGGCACGAGCAGCCCGAGCCGAGGGGCGCGGGGTCGTACAATTCGCAGGTCTTCACGCGGGTCGCGCAGTATTCGCCATAGCCGACGTCTTCCACGTAGTCGTCGTAGACGTAGGGCGTCTGGCCGTAGACGTACGGCGCGACCAGCGCCCCGCCGAAGGCCGGCCCCCAGTAGTGCGGGCGCGGGCGCGGGCGCCAGGCGTGACCGGGGTGCGGCCTGGGAAAGCCGGGCTGCGCCACCGGCGGGCGCGGCGGGCGCGGGCCGCCCCAGCCCGGTTGCGGGGCCGGTGCGACGGGCGCGACCCACGGCGGGCGGGCGCCCGTGACAGCCCCGCCGCCAAGGCGCGGCTGCATGGGCGCCGGCGCGACCACGGCCGGGCCGCGAGGCCCGAAGCCCTGCGCGCCGCCCATCGCGGGCGGCGCGGCGGGCGCGACGCGCGCGGCAGGCGGGGCAAAGCCGCCGCCCTGCGCCCCGGTCTGCGCCAGCGCCACGCCCGGCGCGGCCAGCGCACACGCGACCGCCCCGGCGCGCAGGAAGCCGGCGATATGCAAATTCCTGCTCATCAGCGAAATCTCCAAAACGAAGCCCGTTCTCTATTTAGGAACGCGCGAGCCGGAAAAAGGCGCCGCACGCATGTCGGCGATTTTTTTTCGGCCCCGCACAGGCGCGACCTCGATCACCAGCGGCCGCGCGACATAGCCGCGGTCGCCCTGCGCCAGCCTGCCCTGCACATGCGTGACGTAGTAGGCGCCGCCGGACGGCGCGGGCGCCTGCGTGGCGACGGCGCCCGCCTCGTCGCGCACGGCGGCGTAGGGATCGTAGGCTGGATAAAGCCCCGGACCGACGAAGCCGCGCGCATGGCGACGATGCTGGGCGAAGGGCGGACGCAAATGGCCGGGGGCGCCGAAAACGGGCGGCGGCTTGTGGGGCATGACGTGGGGCGCGGGCCGGTGCGGCATGGGCCCCGGTCCGCCCGCCAACGCGGCGGACGCCGCGAGAATTCCGAACGCCGCCAGGGGCGGCAGCACAAGCCTACGCATGACGCCTACTCCTTCACGAACGGCGGCGACGCGCCGCCGCCACAATCGTTACCACACTCTTGATGCGCCGTCCTATCATCGCGCCCTGGCGCCCCCGCAGAGGAGACCCCCGATCGATGCGCGCGCTCCTGAACGCCCTTGTTTCGGAAATCGTGAAGACCGGTTCGCTCGAGGTGATCTACGCCGACGGCGCCCGCCAGACGTTCGGCGACGGGTCCGGCCCGCCTATCGTGGCGCGGTTCGCCGATGCGCGCGCGCCCTTCGATCTGATGCGCAATCCCGAACTCGCGTTCGGCGAACTCTACATGGACGGGCGGCTTCTGCTCGAACGGGGCGCGCTGATCGATCTGGCCGCGCTGCTGGCGAAAAACGCGGTGCGCCGCGAAGCGCCGAAGATTCTCAACGTCATTCGCAAGGGGCGCGATTTCGTGTCGATTTTCGCCACGCGCAACCCGCGCGGCAAGGCGCGCGCGAACGTCGCGCATCACTACGATCTCGACGGGCGGCTCTACGATCTGTTTCTCGATTCCGACCGGCAGTATTCCTGCGCCTATTTCGACCGGCCGGGCATGAGCCTCGACGAGGCGCAACTCGCCAAGAAGCGGCACATCGCCGCGAAACTGCTGCTCGCGCCGGGCCAGCGCGCGCTCGACATCGGTTGCGGCTGGGGCGGCATGGCGCTCTACCTGGCGCGCCACTGCGGCGCGCATGTCACCGGCATCACCCTCTCGCAGGAACAACTCGCCGGCGCGCAGACGCGCGCGGCCGAGGCGGGCCTTGCCGAGCGCGCGCGCTTCCGGCTGGAAGACTATCGCGACACGCAGGAGACGTTCGACCGCATCGTCTCCGTCGGCATGTTCGAACATGTCGGGCCGAGCAACTACGACGCCTATTTCGGCAAGATCGCGCAATGCCTCAGTCCGGACGGCGTGGCGCTGGTGCACACCATCGGCCGGCCCGACGGGCCGGGAGCGGTCAATCCCTGGGTGACGAAATACATCTTCCCCGGCGGCTACATACCCGCGCTGTCGGAGATTGCGGCGTCGGTCGAACGCGTCGGGCTATTCATCACCGACGTCGAAATCCTGCGCATGCATTACGCCGAAACGCTGAAGGCGTGGCGCGAGCGCTTTCTGGCGCGGCGCGAGGAAGCCAGGGCGCTCTACGACGAGCGCTTCTGCCGGATGTGGGAGTTCTATCTCGCGCTGTCGGAAACCGCGTTCCGCTACGAAGGCGAATGTGTGTTCCAGGTGCAACTGGCGCGCCGGCACGACGCGCCGCCGATCACGCGCGACTATATCGTGGAGGCGGAACGGCGGCTGCGCGCCTGCGAGACGCGCGAGGGCGCGTTTGCGACAGCGTGACGCTCAGAAAGAATTGAGCGGAACGAAACCGCCCGCCCCCACTCGCGCCGACGGGCGCGCAGCGGCGGCGTCGATCAGCGGAAACTGATGGATGGTCGGCTCATGCTCGCGCCCGGCCCCGTTCCGCGATCCCACGAAGGGAACGCGTAGTTGTCGCGAACGAACGCGCGCCGCCCATCCTCAACCGTTCTGCCCCGTCAGCAGCGGGGTGATGCGGCGCACGGTCACGCGCCGGTTTTCGCGGCTCGCCTCCTGCGTCTGCGCTTTCAGGTGCTGCTCGCCGTAGCCCTGGGTCGTGAGGTTTTCCGGCGGCACGTTGAACTGCGTGGTGAGCACGGCCGCGACCGCCTGCGCGCGCCGGTCCGACAGCGACAGGTTGTCGACATCGGCGCCCACGGCGTCCGTATGACCCTCGATGAGGAACACCTCGCTGGCGTTGCGCGCGATGGCCTCGTTGAGCGCGCGCGCCACCACCGCGAGGCGCGCGGCCTCCTGCGGCTCGACGGTCCATGAGCCGGACGCGAAATTGATCGTGTTGACATCCACGCTACGCGTGTAGGCGCGCACGGTGGGGCTGTAGCGCACTTCGTCCAGCGTGAAGCGACGCGGCACGGGCGCGACCGGCGGCGCGGACAACGTATCGTAGATCAGCCGCTCGTCGGCGGCGCCCGCGTCCACGATGTAGCGTTCCGGCGCCAGACGCATCTGCGGGGGCGGCAGCACCACAACCTCCTCCGCGAAATTGCGCGGCCCGCCGCCGAACCGGTTGTCGATGATGACGATCTCGGCGCCGTCGGGCGTGCGGCGCACGCGGCGCACGAGATGGCCGCCGGCGTCCGTATAGGTGACGATCTGATCCCCGTTGGGCCGCCGATAGACGGACACGTATTCGTCGCCGCGCCGCTCGGAGCGGAAATCGCCGCCGAGGTTGCGAAACCGCTCGTTCTCGTCGTGGCGCAGATAATAGCGGTCGTCCTCGCGCACGATGGTGCGACCGGGTTCGAACCACAGGCTGGCGCCGTCCTGGTTCACCTCGCGGCGCTGGCCGCGAATGTCGTCGATGCCGCGGGCGGACGCGCCGCCTTGTTGCAACATGAAGCCGCCGGCAAGACCCGCGGCGGCGCCGATGGCGGCCGCGGCGGCCGGGCTCATGCGGCCCTTCTGGGCGGCGGCGGGCGCGCGGGGGGCGGCGTCCGGCACACGCGGCGGGACGACGGGAGCGGCGACCGGCGGGGCGGGCGGCGGCGCGCCGGTGGGGGCGACCGGCTGCGCGGCGGGCGCCGCGGGCTGGCCGGGCGGCGGCGCGCCAGCCGGGGCGGCCGGCGGCGCGCCGACACGCGGCGCGGGCGCGCCTGCGCCGGGCCGCTGGAGCGGCGCGCCCGTGCCGGGCGCGGCCGGAGTGGAAGCAGGAGAAGCGGGCCCCGGCGGCGAGGGAGAAGCGGGCGCCATGCGCGGACCGGCGGGCGGCGTGGCCTGCGCGGGCGCGGCTGGCCTGGGGGCCGCGGGTCTGGGCGCGGCCGTTGCGGGCGCGGCCGGCGTCGATGGCGCAACGGTCGGCCTGGAGGCCGCCGGGGGCGCAACGGCGGGCCTGGGGGCCGCCGCCGGGGGCGCAACGCGCGTCGCGGGCGCCGCAGCGGGCGGCCGCGGCTGTGCGGCGCGCGGGGCAGCCGGCGCCGCGGGCGCCGCCGGCTTGGGCCCCGTAACCGCCGGCGCCGCCGGCGGGGGGGCCGGGACCGCCGG
>ERZ1645187.363-NODE-363-length-44517-cov-6.121115_pt1 | contig 44517 bp, 71 predicted proteins | sample MGYA00575352_ERZ1645187 | MGnify/ENA primary metagenome ERZ1645187 (study PRJEB40837, sample SAMN11349314) | freshwater sediment metagenome | isolation source: river sediment | host: Sediment | place: India: Wazaribad , New Delhi | collected 2017-02-21 ... | reverse complement strand
ACAATAACCCGCACCGAACCACCAGCAAAATGGTCTAATATTGTACCATTATCGGGCAAAAACCATCTATACATTAACTCGCACAATACAGGGTCAAAAACGCTTGTGCCAGTATAGCTTTGTCTTGGGTCATATTTGTTTAATCCTTGAGCCAAACATAATTCAGCTTTTCGCCCTATTTCGCTTTTTATGCCTCTTTGTAGCCACATTTTTTTGCGTTTTTGCCAATTACCTCCAACCGCATCTAATCGAGTAAATGGTGGCTCAATATACTTATCTCTTAAAAGTACATCTTCAATAATTTCATTTCCAAATAAATCTATATTTGCCATAATATTTTGAGTTTATAAATAAAAAAAACACTACACATAATTTTAAAGTGTGTACAAGTGCCACTGCTCATAGCCGTAGCCGTTATCTCAACTATTTTATACAAATATACAACACGCACATTAAAAATACTATGATGTAAATCATGTTTAAATATGAATGTTGTCAGAAATTACTCAAATACTTTTCAAAGTCTTCTATACTTATATGCGAACAAAATACGGTATCTATTACATGTCTTACGTCTTTGTATAACTGCTCAAATGCTATATTGTCGAGTTTCTCAAATGATATACTACTCGGCATTTCTATAAAGTCCTTATGTTTGTGTGAGTAAACTAATTCGCAATATCCGGCAGCAAGTTGTACCGATTTTCTGAATAATTCTACCGTTTTTATTTTTTCTTTACGCGCTTCAGATTGTAGGTGCCATGCACAATTAATCAAAGCAAAATATTTTCTATGAAAGTCCGGGTTCCTTGACTGTTTTATTTCACATGTGTAAACTTCGCCGATTTTTAACCGTTTCTTTTCTTCATAATCGGCATCATACATCGGAATTAAACCATGACTTGTATTTTGTAATAATAGTTTCATATTTTCTCAATATCTGTAATAAATTGATTTATGTTTAATGCTGTATATCGTAGAACACGCCAACCATTTAATGCAGCTAAATTATATTTTTCGCAATCTTTCGAATATCCTGTAATACTTGTATGCCTCGCTTTATTGCTAATTATACCCTCATACTCTATTGCTATTTTCTTTTCTATAATAGCGAAATCAAATCTAAATTTACGATTTTGTAAAAACTTATATTCTTGAACGAAATCTATTTTTTTAGATTTTAAAATGTAATATATAGTATCTTTATTCATATTTTATTTGTTGTGTATATATGATTTTTTAATACATATATGTTAGTTAGCAACAATAAAAATTATTACCCTTTTGCTATTATCAATCTATCCAAATGTAATAAAGTTAGTGCATAATCTGTTGGCTTATCAAAGTCACCAATGTACTTTTTAACATATTCTTCACGAATTTGCTTCAATTCTTCTACTGTTTTGTCTGCTAATTTTTCCATAATTTTAAAAGTTGCTAACAAGGGCTATAACATACCCTCATTCGTGTTAATAATTAAGTTCGTTTATTGCGCTTCGGGCGGTCATAGCCCCAAGCGTTATAGCCAATTAAAAAAGACCTCCAACATTGCCTAAATTTGGCACATATTCACCAAACTTTTCTTTGGTTTGTTTTTGGTCTATATTTCTAAATGGATTTTCTTCTTGGTTTATTTCGGGCAAATTACAGTATGCAACTACATTTAATTTATTTCCTGTATTGTCATGCGTCCATCCTTCTCCATCGTCTGGGTCTTCATAGTCATTTGGGTTATCAAAATAAGCCATTCCGTATTGCAAAAACCAACCACCCCAACTTGGTTCTAAATACTTAACTAAAACAGTGCCTTTTGGAGCTGTTTCGTTTGTCATGTTTTTTGTTGATATAAATTCCATTTTATAAAAATTAACTGGCTATAACAAGCAATATAAAACAGTTGCCAGAAAACTGCATCATATTTTGAAACGTAACTACAAGGCAACCGTTTCATATTGCCGACCGTTATTCATATATTCTAAAATATTTCGCACCTCCAACTATATCAAATTCACATATTTGATTGTATAAAGATACTTGTTTTCTTCTGAAATTCAAATCATTATCATATAAATTATGACAATTTCTACACATTATTACTAAATTTTTAGGCTCTGTATAATGTTCGGGATATGTTGACTTCGGCAATAAGTGAGCTAAATCACTACCTATATTACCACATATCACGCATTTATTTTCCATTTTCGCTTTTATCTTTGATAATTCACGATTCTTTGCTGATTGCTTTTTGCTTTGATTCTTCATGTTTCAAAAATTTATAAAATTGTTCGCCAGTTGGATTTTCGTATGTAAACTGACACAATTCATACATATTCATTAGATATGCTAAATTCCTTTTTGGTTTGCTTTTAAAATTTTCACATGCAAATAAAAGAAAATCCAAATTATAAATTATATAGTTTTCCGGTGCGTATCCCTGCAAATAAATAAACAATACTTTTTTTAGAAAATTAGTATCAATATACGATTTATTCACATCGCTATAAACCTGTTGAAGTATGTTATTAGCACGTTCGATTGTTTTTTTGTCGCACGTAGCTACTATTTTAAGTATTTCATTTAATTCCTTAAAAAGGTAATTCGGATTCCTTTTCATAGTAACTCGGTATAAAATTTTCAATAGGTTTCAACGTATCTTTAAACGGCATTTGATAATCGCTTACAGGTATATCATCATGAATAAAAAAAGTAAAATCTTTATATTCTTTTCTTCTACATAGTTTACCTTTTACTGCTGTTTTTTCTCCCTCTTTTGTTAATAAAAATGAATGTTCACATTTTCGCTCTAATTCACTACCCAAATGACCACGCAATTTTGGACTATCATAATTCACATGCAAACAACAAAGAATGTGAATATTTCGCTCCTGTGTTCTGTTCATTAGCCAATTGCGTATTTTTGTAGATTCTTCAATGCTGTTCGGGTCTTTCATTAAGTCTGCAATACCGTCAATTACAATAAATTCAGTATCGGTACTCATAATGTAATTATCAATCACTTCGTACATTTCCTCACATTCACGACCTCGCAAGCTGAATATGTCTATACTATCCTGTACCTTATTCATTTTATTTATACGGTCATATACTCTCTTAACGTCCGCCTCGAATTGTTCGGTGTCGAAAACTGCTATTTTTTTACAGCTTCCGGTCATTATTGCTTCCCAATTACCGCCGTACATCGCGTTTATAATTGCACAAACAAAATACGTTTTTCTACTTTTAGCCGCTCCTCCAACTACAGATATATTACCCTTTGTCAATACAAGTGATTCATCAATAAATAATAGCGGTTCAATAGGTGCGACTTGCGTTTTTGATGTAATTTGATACTTTGCGTATAAATTAATCGGTTGTATTAATTCAATCACGGTGCATGTTTTTAAATTCAATAAATAACTGTTTTATGCTTTTGTTTTCGTTGTCATTTTTTAACATGAATTTTTCCAATACTCCTTCCCATGCCGTAAAATGCTGCATACACGACCTCAAATGTTCATACATAAACTCATGTGTAAAATCAATAGGTTTGTATTTTAACACTTTCGTTTGTTCGAATATCATTGCTATTTTGTGTATTCGTTCCCTTTCGTGAGGTCTTTCACATTCTTTGTAAAATTCACGAAGTTTATTCATAGCATGTTCGGGGGCTGTATGTATTTCATCATTCCATCGCTCCTGATTCAAATAAGTTTCCGGGTGCGGTTGAAATTGTTTATCTTTAATTGATTTTTTGAACATAGGTAATGTTTCGATTATTTTTTTCTGTGTTTCTAATTTTAGGTTGTTCCATTTTTTTTCGCATTTCGATTTACTACCTACTTTTTTTTCGTATAGATTCCAAAAAATATCAAACTCTATTTTATTTTCGTTAATTGGTTTTTTTAAACTATCAAAAAATTTCAAAATCTTACTTTCGTTGTCAGTTATTAGTTTTATGTTATTAGTTATATAGTTATATATATGTACAGGCTGTTGTTCAGTCTGCTGTACATACTGTTGTGCATACTGTTGTACAGTCTGTTGTTCACACTGCGGTACAGTTACATGTTCAGTTAGCTGTTCACTATCGTACAACTGCTTTAAATTAATTAAAGGAGCTTTGAAATTATTTATTCCTTTTTTATAATCAATTAATCCAAAATTTTTCAATTCATCGAGGCATTTATAATATGTACCATTATTTCCTATACAAGCCCCCTGCATAGCTAAATCATAAGGGCATTTAAACCATTCAACCCATTTTGAACGATTACCTTGATTCCATAAAAAAAGATACAAAGAAACATGCGTAGGACGTGCTTTGTCAGGATTATTAAAAACCCACTCATAAAACGCTTCTATTTGTTTGAAGCCATCAATTCTGAAAGCCATATTTAACAAAAAAAATATCCATGGTTTCGGATTTGCCCCTCCTACTCCCATGGATTTTTAATTTCTTTCTATTTATAACCAAGGGCAATTGGCTAAAACAATACAAATATAATGATTTTTTTATAAAATGCAAGTATTTTTAATAAATTAATACGGCATATTGTCTGATTCTTTGGGTACATACTTACTGATATACTCGTAGTGCTGTACTTCTATTTTTGTTGCTGTCTGCTTCACTCCGTCCTTTTCGTATGTGTCGTACCGGACTTTACCAGTGATTGCCACCTTATCGCCTTTTTTCGATTTTCCTACTACATCGGTTAGTGAGTTCCACGCAACGCAATTATGCCACGTTGTTGTTTGTTCTCCTTTGAAGTATTCGTTTGTCGCAAGTGTGAAATTGCATACTTTTTTATCGCTTCCGATTTCTCGCACTTCGGGGTCTTTCCCGATTGTTCCTACTAAATTAATTTGATTCATTTTTTTAAAATATTAGTTATTAATTTTGCTACTTCGTCGAGTAAACCGTCAATGAACGGCTCTAAATTAGTGTGTTTTTTTGCAGCATCTGAAAATTCGCTATTGTATTTCTCTACTGTTTTTATTTTACCCTCAAAGTGAGTGTTTACATCTTTTATTGCTTTTTGCTTCAAATACCGCTCTTTTGAGTTCGATTCAGGCATCTTTTTACATTCCTCCAAATGCTCGAATTTTAGCTCGTGATACGCTGCTACTTTATAAACTTTCAGGGCTTCTTCAAGTATTGCAGCTTTTAGTATTATTTCAGGTGTTAGGCTCATCTACTACTATTATTTGAGGTTCGTATATGTTTCTTGTATCAATTTGTAAGTCGAATATCTCGGCTTCGGATAGCTTATACACATATGGCTTCGGTGTTAGTTTCTCGAAGTCCATATGTATACTTGAATAGTATTCAATTGCTTGTTTTCTGTCTTTTGCTGCAACATACTCTGTGTATGTGCAGTAAGCGAATGCGTATATGTTCATAGTTTATTAAATATTCGTCTAATTATATAACTTCTTAAAATTGAAACAATAGTAAATACAAATGTAATAATTATATTTTCATTTATTGACACTTCTATATTTAATATAGGATATATAAGTACTTGAACAATAAACGAAATACACATACCAACAAATGTATTAACTATTGATTCCGTGAGTGATTTAATCTTTGATTGCATCGAATAAACTTGCATCTTTTACAACTTCTTTAAATCTTTTTTCAGCTTCTTTCAGGTTCAAAATAGCTTGTTTAAAATAGCTGTCTTTTAACTCTATTCCAATAGCTTTACGTCCCATCGAAACAGGACTATAAACCTCACTACCTACACCCATGAAAGGCGTTAAAACTACTTCGTTAGGATTAGAATATAACTCTACTAATCTGTCAATAACATCTAATTGCAATGGATGTACATGTTTTTCGTCGTCTTCTTCTTTTGCACATTTAAAATCGAGCGTATTATTTCCTCTTATATCGTCCCAAACGCTCGATGCGTATCTTTGCCAAATAATATGAGCAAGTTTATTTTCCTTTGGATCACCTTTAAAGTTTTTCCATTTTTCGTAAAAATGTTGCCAATTACCATACTGTTTTTCGTGCATTGGCAAAAATGGATATTCACCGAAATATGGATAATTAGTTAATCCATTATCATGTGTTACGGGTACTTTATTTTCTCCACCTTTTCTAAATAATAAAATATAATCAGGCAATGCAGGAAAACAACGCGTACTGTCTTCAACAATATTTTTATGTGTCAAACTCTGAACCATTGTACGCATTCTAACCTCCAAAGGCTCTTTCCATATCGTTATACGGTTATTATAAGTAAATCCATATTTCTCGTACAATTTTATTATTTCATGAGGAAAATCCCAAAGGTTATGCTTAGTTGTATGAGTTATAACATCTGTACAATGAACCGCATTAATTCTGCCCGGTTTTGTAACTCTTGAAAGTTCTTTTATTAAAAATTCATAATGTTTTAAAAAATCCTCTTTTGATTCGTTATTACTCATATCTCTTTTATCGGAACTATAAATATATAGACCTGCAAAAGGAGGCGAATAAATACATAAATCAATAGAATTTTCAGGTAATTCCGGTAATAATTCTAAACAATCTCCATTGTAAATAGAGTATTTGTCTGTGTTAACTTGATTTTTCATAAAAAATTTGGTTTAATTATATTAATACTATTTTCTTTTTTAATTTCTAATGTTTTTGATATTGATTTTCTAATAATTGTATTAAAATCTTCTGTTTTTTGTTTCTTGTATAACAATGTGTCAATAACTCTTTTTTGACCATCTGAAATAACTAAATCAACAGTTACATTTTCTTTTTGTCCAAACCGCCAAAATCTACGTATACTTTGATAGTATTGTTCGTAACTCCATGTCGGGAAATAAATAGTGTGATTACAATGCTGCCAATTCAATCCAAACCCTGTAATTTTAGGCTTTGTAATTATTCTCGGAATATTGCCTTTTGCGAAGTTAACAAGTATATCTTCTTTTTTATCTATACTCATTCCTCCCTTTAATTGAATGGCATCTTTATCTAATTCGTCTAACAAGTCGCCCTCATCATTGAAGTTGCACCAATATACGCAGGTTTCTGAACTTAATTGTACAGCCTTTTCGCATCTTTCTTTTACACTTCCTTGTTGTTCCTGTCTAACCTCGCTCATTGTTTTAGCAACAGAATTAAAAAGCCTTGTTTGACCGTTTATAATCCAATTTGATTTATTTTGAACCTCATGTATATTTTCAATTAATTCAGGCAAAACGTAACGCTCATCTGAAAAACCTAAATCACTTGGCATTTTAATAAACATACTCCATTGAAGCAACCAACCGAAAAAATCAATTTTTGCATGAGGCTTTAAATACCATTTGCAACCTATTTCTTGAGGTCTGATGTTATTTTCATTATTTCTAAAAAATCTCTGCAACATATCCATATAGGGCAAATATCCTAAAGCCTCAGAGCTTGTTCCAAATTCTATATAATCATTAGGTGCTGGAGTTGCAGTACTTAATAATCTGTAAGGTATTTTTCTTATAAACGAATTTATTTGATTCTTTATTTTACCGTCAAAATTTTTCAAAATACTACTTTCATCACAAATAACGCAAACAAAATCATTAGAATTAAAATAGTGTAATCGCTCGTAATTACATAATACTATTTTTTTAGTAAATTTACCGTCTTTGCTGTATTCTATATCGTCAATTCCTATTTTATTAGCCTCATCGATAAATTGAAACGCAACAGCTAACGGAGTAAGGATTAATACATTTTTATTCGTATGCAATACAACATTGTAAGCATATGATAACTGCATTATTGTTTTACCAAGTCCGGTATCAGCAAATAAAGCCATACGTCCTTTTTTTACTGATTTTTCAATTACATATTTTTGAAAGTCAAATGCACAATCGGGATACCACAAAGGCTCAAATCCAAAACTTCCTAACGTGTGTGTTTTTTTTTCTAAAAACTCTTTAAGCTCCATTTTAACAACTTTTATTTATTATTAATACTATTTATACTATTTTCTAACTTAATCGCTCTACGCTGCCAAATTTCGCAAATTATACCATGTATTGAAGCTCCTACTATTCTATTTTGCAAATCACATAGTAATTTTTCAGTCCTTTGCGTTCTTTTTTGACTTATTTCGCCACAAACTACCCTCTCGATATTCAGATAGTCTTTTCTATATTTCTCATCTGTTTTAATAAAGAATTCTGAAATATCCACCCCGTGCATAACAGTCGCGTGGGAATGTCCTGTTAGCCTTCCAATTAATCCGAACGATAGGTTTGTATGCTTGCGAATAGCATAATACATTTGATACCGTATATATACTATTTCCCTTTTATGTGATTTATTCGCTATCTTATAGCCTGTTTCACGTTCTATTAGCTGAACTATGTTATTCATATATTCCAATAGCTATTGCAAAAATAAATAATACAACTACTATTATTCCTAAGATTATACCTGATACTACCATAACTCATAAGAAAAATAAAGTTCATAACTTGAAGCCTCTACCGTTTCATCGTATTTGAATCCGGCATGTTTCATTACTTGAATAAGAGTACGCAAAAGAGTATAATTATCTGTAACTAAAACAACTTGGAAATAATTGTCTTTATACTCGCCTCTCATTTGAACCTCTGAATGTTCTGATTTTGCAGCCTCGATAATCATATCGTAAGCTAAATTAACTGACCGTTCACATTCTTTGAACGTGTCGAATCTTTGATAAAATTGATTTTTCATAATACTTAATTTTAAAATTCAAATATACTATATTTATTAACAATTTGTTAAAAAAGACTTATTTTGTAAACATGTTATTTTATGATTTACGTCATGTTTATAATGAGTATATGTAAGTGCCATGTAATTAATATTTTGCGTAGTTGTGTATTATACATATATAGTAGTTATAAAATATTTTTTGTAGATACAACATCTAATAATTTTATAACATAATATTTTTCTCCTTTAATAGCCCCCCATTTTTCATATCCTTCTTGTGGGTCTAATTCTATATAATGAATCTTAACCAATATTTGTCTTCTATTTTTAGCATATCCATTTGAAAATCTAACATGAGAAAATAAATATCCAGGCTTCAAATTTTCTTGTCCTTTTTTTCTTTTAAATAGTCTAATTCTCCAAAAATCTTTCACTTCTCTATATTCTTCTTTTTTTTCGCCTGATAATATCATATCAAACCATTTTTTATGTAAATTTAATTCTAATATTCTTTGCATAAGAAAAACATTTTATAACCTCACCTAAATATAATGGCTTGGATAAGTTTATACTTAAATAATAGTTTTATTTTAAAAGCCACTATATTTAGCTGTTGACCGTTACCAACCATACTAAAAAGAAACGATTGGTGTTTGTAATACTTTCCGTTTTGCTAACTCCATGCTCATTTCTCTATGAATAAACTCATTTGCACACGCTTGTTTTTGTTTTTCTAAAAGGATTTTCACTTCATCAACCGAATAAGTACGGTTGGTAACAACAGGTATATTTAATGCCTGTGTTTCTGCTTGTTTTGAGTTTTCTGCTTTCTTTGTCATTTTATTTATTGTTTAATGTTTTTACTATTTAATCAGGCACTAAACATACCTGCGGACGTTACCGCCCATTTAAAAGAGCGTTCAACGGATTGTATATTCGGACAAATTTTGTCCGCTGTTCTTGGATAGTAATTTCGCTGACAAATTTATGAGCAACTACTTTGCGTTTTTCATCCCAAACTATCCGAGCTTTATCAACGCCAGCCACAAAAAACGTGTGCGGATGTTTTCTCCATTGTATTAGTTCGCCTGTTTCAACAAGTTTTTGAATTTCGGCAGGTATATAAGTATTAGCGTGTTCAACTCCTTTTATCTTGCCTTCCTCAATCTCAATAGCCCGTTTGGTTGCTTCAATGCTTTTTTGCATTGTTCTTATTCCTTCGTTTTGTCGCTCCCACTTGTTTAATGTGGATTGTCCATTTCTTTTGTCGTTAAGCGGTTGCCCGTTGGCTTGTTTAACAGTTGCAAAATGTTGGTCAAATTTGGCGTTTAGTTGCTCTTCTTTTTTCGCCAATGATTGTTTTAATATTTCGAGTTTCTTGCTCATAATAAATTGATTTGAAGATTAATAAAAACGGGCGGTAACACGCGTTATAAAAAATTGCCGGTGCAGTGCGGTTCGAAAGGTTTTGCCCCGCATCGGCTTTGGTGGTAGTTTGACAGTGAAGTGCGCCGCAATCGGCAACTTTTCATACCGCCATTCGTTATAAGCAACTTTCACGAACGATATACGACCGACTTTTTTTGTCATAATGAACATTCTCTTTTGGTATAATTTTAACATCACTAATTAATATTTTACAAGGCTCATCAAAATACCAAATATATTCGGGGTCGCTTTCGTGTATCATACCTGCTTCGCAATATTGTGGTCTAATTCCTTTTGGTTGAAAATATATTGTTTCCATATCTTAAAAAAGATGCTTATAACAACGTATATAATGGATACGCCAATAAGCGGTTATACATTTATTTAAGTTTGTCGGTAGCGTACCCATTATATACGCATCCGTTAGCTTTAAGTTTAAAAACAGTGCCGTCATGCAAGTTTTTTACGTTTAAGTTCTTTGGCTTCTTCTTTAAACTCCGCTCTTTTGATAACCGCTAAATCCATTATTTGATTGTATGTTTCTTTTTTCAAAACTGTTTTTGCTGCTAATCTAAAATTATAATTAATTCGACCAGCTTCGTTACGTTCCTCTTTGTCGATTTCTTTCAATTCTGAAACCCTATTTTGCAACACATAAAGCATCGAATGATAAATTCCTAAATTTCCTTTCGCCTCAGATTGTTCCATAATAGTTTCCGCCATTATGTTTTGCTGATGTGCGTTTTTAATTAATTTGCTCAAATCAATTTGAATTTCATAAAGGCGAGTAACTTCTGTTTCTTGCAAAATTTCTTGTTGTAATTCTTCTATGTCTATCATTTTTTAAAAATTTAATTATTGTTTATACTAATAAAAACCTAAAGCTAACACGTGCTATACGTCAGTTTTGCGGATAGTTTCGTGCTTAATTGATAGTTTCTGCAAGCAAAACCGCACGCATAGCACCAACGTTAGGGTGCATTTTATGACACCCTACGAACATCCAGCCCACCTTGTAAAATATGGTCTAACATTCCTTCATTTTTCCGCATTTTTAGAACCTGTTTTAAAGTTGGTCTAAACCATTCTTCGGTTGGTTGCTGTTCTGGCGCAATATCTTTATAAAACGTGCTTCGTGCCATTTGTCCACACTTTTCACATTTGTGCATAAATGGAGTAACTCCCGCATCAACATCCTTTGTTTTGGTTATATGTCCGCAACTACACACATAACAATTAACACGGTTTGTAAGGTCGATGTTATAAAAATCATTGGTTTCAACATCCTTTAAAAGTTTGTTGTACTTTCTTTCAATTTCTCTTTGACTTTGCATAATTGATGAATAAAAACGCACCCTAACAATGTATATAGCAAATTGGGGGTGTCGTTCCAACTTGTATATTTGTGCCATTAATTAAATTTTTTGTGGCTCGATAGGGCAGCACATTTTAATCCCCAACTTGCCATATACTCAACGTTATGCACCATTATAGACGTAGCGTCCCATAGCATATTCAGCTGACAACATTTCTTTATCTTTTGGGTATTCCCCAATCTTTGTAAAGTGTTGCAATGTGTTTGGTAACTTCTTATTCCAAGGATAATAGTTTTCACATCCATATTTCAAAGAAACCATATTTTGTTCAGGTTCTTCATAATCTTGGAATGTTTTAGCATCGTCCATAGTAATAACGTATGCTTTCATTTTCAAATCATTCCCACGCTTGACAATCATTCCAATGCTATCAGCGTAATGAAATTTGTGGTCGCCACCGTCTTCGGAATAAAACACAATATCGTTTTCTTTGACATCAGACCCGTCTTGATAAAAATAACGAGGCATAACACCGTGTAAAAGTAATGTGGGTTTTTGTGGTTGTTCAATCATTTGTTCTCGTATTTAAGTTTTTACTTATTCGATACTTTAGTGCTATTTATACGCCACGACACTATACACGTGGAACGTTACCTTTCTCTTTTAATATCCCAACCTCCTCTTAAATTGATTTTTATTTTAAACTCGTAGTTTTCAGATTTTAACCTACTCGCAAGGCATCGGATATTACCGAGTTTTTCCACGTTTATTATTTCGCCTTTTTGCATCGAGCGAAGTAGCTTCTTACCGTTTTTCATGTTTATTTTATTTGCGTAATTGTTTATTAGATATATATAGTAGTTAGCACAAATGTTAAGAGCGTGCCATCATTCTACTTTCAAATCGAAGTTTAAGAAACCAATCATATTTTAATTTCATAAAGTCAATTAAATCTGAATATTCTGATTGTTCTATTGCTTCTAATATTGTCTTATTTGTATATTTTAATGGCGAATTAATAATAAGCCTTAACCTTTCAAACATTCGTTTGTATGGGCTTAATTTATAATTTTCATGAAACATTAAATAAGGGTAAGCATTATATTTAAATAATATTTCACACCTTAAAAGCATTTCTTCAAAGTCCTTTTCAAAGAAATTTGAATCATATCTATTTGCTCTATCAAATCCAGTAAGTACATAAAATATTACTTTAAATGCGTATGCTTTATTTGTGTAGTAAATATTCAAATTACTTTCAATATGCTTTCTGTCTGCATAATTATCAAAAGCAAAATGAAATATCCGTGCTCCTTTTTGTTGGTTTTCTGAATGAGAATAATAATTTGAATTAAATATAATGTCCATTTTTCTCTTATCCAATAGCCTAAAGTCCATGCCTTGTTTATAAACGAATGGCTTACCTGTTGCATTTAATTGCTCGAATATTTCTTCAAACTTATCGTAAGCTACAATATTATCATCCCAAAGCATTATAAATGGTCTTGAATTATCTACAAATTCACTTAATTCTGAATGTTTATAAACTGTTCTTTCGTTCTTATTTATGCAAAATCCACACCTCCTAATACAACCCCTCGTTGTAAATCCTATCGAAAATTTAGTAAAATACTGTTGTCTGTTAGTTCCTACATATCTATCAATTACACGCTTTGAATAAAGATTATAATCCGGCATTGAATGTTCTATTTCATATGGCAATTTTTCAGCTTTATCAAAATAAAATCCGCTACCTCCAAATACAACACCTTTATTTTGCAAGTATTCAGGCGTTTCAGTATCACTGAATACTTTAGCACAATAAACTTTATCATATTGAGATTGAAATAAACCATTCATTTCATCAATATTTATCAATTCAACATTATCGCCAATTGATTTATGGTAACTTGATAATTTCATAAGTGATAAATTTGGGTAATGCGAACCTTTGCGAGTGCATAAATCATTATCTATAAGTGCAATATTCATATTTTCATGTGCTTTAATTAAAATATACAACATAACAATTATCATCTACAATTACGTGATGATATTCAGTATCATTTTGATTGTTAGAATTTGAATTGCTTTTTTTAATTGTTGAGAAATCAGGAACTAACCCATTATTAATTGCAGAAATGAATCCGTTAGAGTAAATAGCATTATCAAAATCAAAGTCAATATTCATTGCATTTTCTATACCTATTTTATCACAAATAACATCAAAAACAGCACCATCAACATCTATATTTCCATCCATAAATCTTGTGTTTATTTTTTTTGTTTTCATCGTTGTATGTTTTAATTATTAATACTTAATTACCGTTTTATTGATATACAAATATACAATTATTTTTTATATAAAGTCAAGTTTTTGTTGATTTATTTTACATAAAAAATGAAAATAATTTGTAAGTCATTGAAAATTAATAAAATAAAAACCCCAAAATATAAATACTTTCGGGGTAGTCCAACTTTTCGGATATGTTGGCAAACTGAATTTTACTGCGTAAGTAAAAACCGCATCTCAAGGCAATGCGAATGAAAGTATAATCTTAGCCATGTCAATCACAATTTTTGCACTGACAATACGAATATAGTAATATTAATTTATTGAAGCAATAATTTATCAAAGAATTTTGAATGACACAAGTCTATTGCATTTACTTGTAACTCATTTGCGAAAATTATACCGTATCGAGGCTCGAAATATCGGTTGTAACTAAATGCAGTCCACTCATGACAAATGAATTTGCGGGCTTTTTGTTTTTTCGCTCCTATCCATTTTTTGAATAGTATTTTAATCGGTTGAGAAAATAAAAGATTAAAGAAATCGTAGTCAGTATTTCCGCAATATGGCAGCATCTGCTGAGCCATCTCTGAACCGTCAATATGTAAATGCGGTTTAAGTGACATAAGGCTAAATTCAGGCTTTAAATAATGCTCAATAGGTGTTATGCAAATGCCTCGTTTCTGTGCCTCGATTACCATTATACGACCGTAAGCTAACCAAATGACCCCACTATGCGACCACATGCCCCAATGTTTGTCATCTAATTTCTGAAACGTTTGAATGGCTTTTGATAACTTCGTATTGCTCGAGGTCATAAGTATATCGCCTGTTTTAAGGTCTTTCAAGTCTATTGTTTTCATATTCTCGGAGGTTTAAATGGTTCATATCCTTTGCCATGTTCTTTTCTTAATATTTGGTTTCTATTACCGGCACGTTTATATGATATATGTATCCATGATGGGGCTTTTTCGTTGCCATATTCCCAAATTAATTGGTCGAATTTCAAATTGTTAGCAATCCAAATGAACGCTGCACGGTTGTTTGTACATATAATATCAGCTGCTTCGCCTTTGCAATGCTGTGAAGTCGCAGATCCTCCAACAATTTTATTTACTCGCTCACTTCTATATCCTGAACTCACATGTACTTTACCCTGTGCATTTCGTAAAGGTTGAAGTACTTTAATGGCTAATAGTTTTAGATTTTCTATATGTTCAACGGTTGGAGTATTCTCACCGTGCCTTGTCGCTGTAAGTTCTTCGAGTGTAAAATTTTCGGTTAAATCCATATTTTAAATATATAAATGTCGAATATTCTTATGTGAAATTTTAACTGCACTTTGTGAATATATTTATAAACAATAGTACTATTGTTGCTGTTGCTCCAACGGTTAAAATGAACTGCCCAATTTGATACGGTTTTTGTTCCTTTATTTTTGCCTCTGTAACGAATTTTAAAGCCTCTTTTCCCGGGCATGCATCTTGCATTTTTTCCAACGATGTAACACGTCCGTTTGTTTTTGTTGTTTGTTGATGCACGAGGTCTATTTTAGCATGAATTTTCTCAATATCCGTGCGAACCTCAGCACGCAACACTCGTAATTCGCCTAATATTAATTCTTCGTTTGTCATGCCTTGAAATCCCCGTTTTCGTTTTGTAATAGTTTAGTTGACAAATATCCTAATGCAGTACTTACGCCTGTTAATACAATTGCATTTACATTTATTTCGCCCGTTTGAATCCCTGTTGCAAGTGCTGTAACAACCGAAGCTGAAAAGGAATATATAGTACCTCGTACTACATCTCGAATATTTATCTTACCAAATTTACTTCTCATATTTCGTTAAATTTAATTTATTTTTCTCTACCAACAAATGTATGAAATTTTCAGTCAATTCCAATTCTTCTATATCGAATTTATTGTAATTATATACAAATGTATCGCCGCATACCTGTTCAATAGTTACAGAACCTTGCTGCAAGTCTATTATTATTCGTCTTATTTGTTCTTCCATAATTATTTTATATATCTTTGCCTGCTACCATTTCCATCTGTTGGTACATGTAGGGCTACTTTATCTAAATAAATATCATTAGCGTATGTATCATCACCATCAGTAGGTATCCGTTTGATATTGAACTTTATTATATCTCCAATATGATAGCCACCTGCTGGAATAGGTAATTCAACACCACCAAGCAAATGCCAATATTGTTGATTTGCTGCTACTTCAACTATAAATGTAAGAGTTGTCATGCTAATAGGTGCAGCATTAACAGGTTTATATATCCATTCAAAATGCCATTTTACATTCCCTGCATTGTTTGTTGAAGGGCTACAATGTGCATGTGCTTCTATTTTTAACATCCCCGAATTAATAGCATCAATAGGCAAATCATGAGCAATCTCAAATTCATTAGATTTTACCTCTGTTGTTGTATTCCCATCAAATGCAGTAACAGTTGTAACAAAACCACCAATTGTTATACTTACAGTATCAGGAGCAGATGAACCACTTGGCGTAGTCCAATCACCACTTGTATACTCATCTCTATAGCGTATTTCATGAAACCCATTAGCATCAGTATAGGCAACAATTTCACCTGCTGCATTGGTAACTACTTCGGGCATTATATTGTTATCCGAAGTACCATGTGTTACGTTATTTGTTATGCCTCTTCCCATTACCACACATCATTTACACACCATTTACACATTTCTCCAATTTCCAAGAATTTTTGGATTTTTTCAGGCTGCATTTGTAAAACATCGAATTTTTGCCCGTCAAGAATTACCCAATTTGCATCATCCGTATCAGAAGGTTTTACCCATTCTACGAATTGCCAATTTGGTACTAATTCTTCAAGTATCTGTTTGAAGGCTACTATTAGCTCCGCATACTGCCCCATTTTGTCTTCGGGGTACGGAGTTGTTCTACCCTGCCCGTCAAGTATTGTAAACGCTCCAGACTTGCGTATATATTGAATATTACGAAGTGATAGAGGTTTTTTATACTGTACGTCAATATTCTGCATCAAAGCCTTGAAACTATCTATTTGAGCGAGTTGTTCATCTGTGATAGTTCCGAGTTTTGTGTTTGTTCCGTTTATGAATACGTCTCCGTTTTCGTCTATTCTTTTTTCAACCTCACTGCCTTGAATGATAGTTGATTCGTTTATAATTGTTATCATAAGTAAGTTACTATTTTATAATTCGTTAAGTCTTCTAATGCCGTTGGAGTATACCCTGTACCGTAATCATCTGCAAAAAGCTCATTATTTACTCTTAATCCGTTTATTTTTATTTCTTTCGCTTCTGCCGTATCTGCTGTAATTTTGAATGCAGATTTGCCGTTTGCTGTTTTAATAGAACTTATACCTTGAGAAATAAAAGTACCTCCTGATTTTTGTATGGCTGGGTATGAAGTATTTGTGTTAAGGGAGATTATTGTAGAATTATTTATAACCTTACCTCCATTTTGATTGATTAAATAACCATAATTATTGTTTTGAATTAATTTTCCATTATTTACAACCTCTGAACTATCTGCAACGGTAATAAAAGGGGTCATTTCTCCCGAATCTTCAATTATTAATTTTGAACTACCTGACAAAGATATGAAATTATTGCTTGCATTTGCTTTGCAATCACCAAGTATATATGTTTTAGCATTCCCTGCGAGTGTTATATTAAAGCTAAAATCTACTCTCCATTTGTTTTTAACGTAAAATATAGAGTCATTACTACCATTATAATTGCCACTAAACATATTCATATTTAAAACTCCGTATGTGTGATTAATTGTGCATAGCTGTGCTGATTCGATAAACGCATTCCCAGCAACATAAATTGTTAGGGATTGATTCACTAAATGAGAATAAACTTTATGTCCGCTGTCCTGATTTTTACCAATATACAATGTGTTTCCTTTCATTTCGCCGAAAACAGAACATATATAAGTTCCTTGAATGTTGAGTTTACCGTCTATTGTAGAATATATTAAAGCCCTTATGCTTCTGCAAATCAACGCATAGTTATCCTGATGCGAACCTATATACCCACTCATATATGAGTTAGCATACATAAGTTCAGCATCAGCATAATTTACACCACCAAGCAGCCCGTATATGTAACTATCGTAATAATAGTTGTTTACAGCTTCCGTTCTTATTGCATATCCATTTATACAATCAATCTCTGAATTTTCAATATTTAGATTTTTTGCAATCATTACACCACCACCGACATTATGTAAGTCTATAAAATAACCTGTATTTATTGATTTTGCTTTAATTCTATTTAAATGAATGGATAAATTTAATGAATTATTGTAAGAAGATTCAATCAACTTACTATTCGCATGAATCCCTAACCACTTACCGCCTTTCACTACAAAATCAGAATTTTTAGCACTTGTTATGCTGAATGCTGTTGCATTTCCTATTATACAAGTTGCACCGCTGAAATCCCAAAATAAACCGTCTTTTTCTATTGAGGCGTCTATGTTGAATGTTCCGAAGGCTTTGACGTTGTATTCTCTAATAAAGAAAATAGAATAAGTACCTGTTGAAGTCGCTGCATTTGATACCGTTATTGTTGTCGCATTGAAATCTACTACATACGTATTATAAGGTAAATATGAACTTACTATTTTATCACCTTTTTTTAAGTCTATCCCGGTAGTTGAAAGCGTAAGAGTATAACTACCACTTAATAGTGCTGCATTTGCTGTTCCATATAAAGGTTCTACAGTAGAAACTAAATCTGCTAACGTACTAAATGGCTTATCGTAAGTACCATTACCACCACTTGCAGCATCAGAATTTGCGTATATAATAGGATACACAATTGCATTTCCACCAAAACTTGTTTTACTCAAAACATCTAACGTGTCTGTTGATAAAGCTTTTTCATTCAAAGAAAACACTTCTTTAGTAGCGATATTCTGCACAATTGCATTTATCGGCAAAGTAACGCCTAATTGGGTCGCACTATCTGCTATTTCATATATCGTTTTTCTTTTCATACCTTAAAATAAATACCAAATTAATACTTTTTCGCCTTCATTCAAAGAATTTAGCGTTATTTTTCCATCAGTTGGCGAATTTTCTGTAAAGTTAGTATCATTCGCTCCATCTCGAAACACCATAGACCTACTAATTTCAGTCGGGTGGACATCTAAATATCCGTTAGCCTCATCTGTTGCTGAAACCGATATTTCTTTTATGTTTAGTTGTTTAGTTGCCATGTCAGTAATTACCTGTTATAGATATTTCGTTAATTAATAGTTGCATAGTTACACCAACCACGCCTACACTTTTATTATTTTCCGTTATTATTATATCGGTAAACGGATACTCTTTATTGTCGATTATTATTTTTTTATCAGATACCGTTTTAAGTGTATAAAGCATTTTTAATGTGTTTTCGGGAACTCGAGCGTTAATTATAAAGTAATCATTTAATTTGAAAAATGAAAAACTTTTAATCGCATCTGAATTAATTTCCTCTACCTCTATATCAGTTTGAGAAATCTTTTCTTCTATGTCAATATAAAATTGCATAATAATTCCTTTTGAAAACGGGAATACTACATTGCCAGTATTTACATCTATCAAGTCTTGTAAATTACCTGCTCTATCTCTATGTATTGCTTCTATTACCATGTTAAGAAATCGGTATCTTTTATGTATTTTTTACTCAAACTATCTAAAATCGCATTATCAGGAATCAATTCTACATCATAAGTTGCATTTGTATAAAGCTCAACACCTGCACGAACTAAAGCAACGCGAGGCGAATAAAATTCAATATCAGCCCATTGACCGCTACCACCTGTAAAGTTTTCTACAGCGTTATATCCACTCCCGCCTGTAGTTCTTGAAATACCTGTTATTGATCCGTTAATGTCTATTGATGTTACGGTATAAGTTGCTCCTGTTCCGCTTACATCTCCATCGGTTACCGTTAAGACATCGTTAACTTGATAACCTAAACCACCGTAATTAATAGTATAGTACCAAATCGAATCAGTAGGAACGCCCATTGAAATACCGCTAATCGGACTTGCACCGCTTAAATCAAAGTACAATCCGTTTAAGTTAGAATTATTTTCGTAAACGTATCTCAATATTAAATCAATATAATTAAACGGTATAGCGTTATTTTTAAAGTCTAATTTTGAAGTAACGCCAGCTAAAAAAGGCTTATAATATTCGTAGTCTAATACGGCTTGAATTAAATTGCATCTTAAATCATTATTCTGTAAAATAAGTTCTTCTATAGGGCTAACTAAATTAAAACTATTTAATCCTAATCGAGGAATAAAAATGAATCCATTTCCTGAAAGGTTTATATTTGTTAATTCTGTATAGTATTGCGAAAAGTAAGAATTTGAAATACTTGTTAATCCAGCATTCTGAATTGATAATATTTCGCATGAATTATATAGTGTTTGAACTAATTTAGTTGAATTTATAGAAACCTCATCGGCTGTAAATTCTATTATTTCGCTTAATGTGAATCTGCCTGTATTAATATCTGTTAAAATTTCTGTTCCTGAAATATCTACTGTTTCTAAAGTCGTAATTTGTGAGAAATCAAACGTAGTTAAAGACGTATCGCTTATATCTAAATTTACTAATGAAGTAAAGTTTTTAGTATTTAAAATTTGAGTTAAATTACTTGAATTGCATGTAAAATTAGTTATATTGTAACCGTTTGAAATTTTTATTATAGACGTAGTCCCGGTATATGATATTGTTTGAGGCAACGAATAAGTAGTTATAGTCCCGTTACCGAAATCTACAACTACATTACCACTTCCACCTAATTCAAATGATGTATTGCCGCTTACGTATAGTATAATTAAATCGCCACTTAATGAATAGTTATTTGAAGCGTCAAATAAAATTGGATACGAATAAAATATATTAGTATCGTCGGTTACTTCGAGTATGTAAATGCCTTGAACGGTTGTTAAAAATGGTTTTGAGTTTTTAAAATAAAGATAATTGTCATCTGTAAGTAATTGGTTTGAATCAACTACTGATTTAAAGTCTATATCATCGCAGCCACGTAAAGTAATAGTAATATTTGCTAAATCTTTAGAAACGAAGTTTGATATATCTACAAAAAAACCTGTTAAGCGATTATTGGCACTCAATAGTAAACAGTTATTTCTTTGTTCGATAACCTCTGTATAATTATCTGTAAAGTTTAGGATATTCAATTGAGTTCCTGTATTCATTTCTTTACGCTATTGCAAATATATACTATTTTTTATACTATATCAAATAAAACTACCCAACCTTTTAAAAAAAGATTATCACGAGCCGTTTCACCACCTGAATCAAGCGTTCCATTATTCTGAACATCAATAGTGCCGTTAATGAATCCTGTTTCATCTAAATCAATTAATATTTTATTAGGGTTTAAATTATTGGTAGATAAATAAATCAAACTATTATCGAGGTTTGTGAATCCAGAAAAATCAAACGAAGTCAAACCGCAACCGCTCAATGTGATTGATGTAAAATTATTGTCCGGAAGTATAACCTCATTTAAACTACTAACAGTTACTTGAATAGTTTCTAAAGAATCAAATCCAGTTAAATTAAGTGTTCCTGTTAATCCTTGTGCTTGAAAACTTGTACTATTATCATAATCGTCATAGTCGAGTATAACAGACCCCGAAGCACCGCCTGAATTGAATCTACTCCACCCAAATAAATTATTAATTACACCGTCTGAATGAATCCAGCGTTGGTCAGTGTATGGCAATAAATTAATCAAGCATAAAACTCCACTATACGCGAATCGAGGCTGTGCTATTGTGATTATTACCGTGTATGTTTTAGTTGTTTGTCCGTCTTCCGATACTACTATTATCGTATTATCTGTTACGTAGCTTGCATTTAAAACGGTATATGAAGCATATGGAGAAACTTTTATAATTGGTGTTATTGTGCTTAAAGAAGTTCCTAATGCAGCTTCACAAATTATTAAATTATCAATCATTCGTATACTTGTAGCCTCTTCAAAATAAAAGCTTAATATATCAGCATTTTTCCCAAATCTAAATTCATTTTGATACATTCCTGATATTGTTATTTGCTTTTTGAACGTATCGTAGTTTACTGAATCAATTTCCCCCACACCAAATTGCGTGTTTATAAATCTCGATGTATCAAATTCATCTATGGACCTTAAACTTAAAACGCTTTGACCTTTTTTTATTCGTTTTTCGTATAAAGCTAATTGCGTATTGTCGAATATTCCTTCCGGTGCGTATCTGTCGTATAAGTGATATAACGGTACGAGGTTTGCAAATCTTAATGCATCATTTAAATATGTATACGTTCCCTCTATGAAGTAATTTTTTGATAAAATGAAATAATATGGAGGACTTAAAATTTTATCATATGCTGATATTTGATACATTCCTATTTCAAATTCATGCACTATAACACAATTATTATTCGCAAAAGATGATATTTCGCCGATTGAACTTATAAAAGCATAATAAAATTGCTCTTGATTATATGTAAACAATTTATATTTGCCTTCGGAATCTTTATAAAATTCTTGTGTTTTTTCAGTGTATACGTCTGTTGAAATCTTACAAGCACTCCATGTGTTCGAAACTTTTTTTTGACTTGAATCAGCTATGTATGTTTTTAGTCGAATCGCAACAAATGGTTGATTGTATATAGGTTTTACATCTGTCTCCCTCTGATACATATCTGTAGAAAAAACAAATTGAACTCTCGAAGGATTATCCAATATAAACACATCACTAACGAATGTATATTTAGATGTATAAAATTCATTTGATGACCGCTTAAATTCGTCCGTATCATCGGTACGCGTATAAAATGCCCCACTTTCATAGAAATCATCTATATCAAAATTTGATACAGTCGGATAGTCTGTTGTTGTTGAATCTATATTTTTCCCGTCAGTAGCATATAGAAAACAATAGTTATTATTTGAATAATCGTCTGTACGTAAAGTTATTCCGGTCAAGTCAGTATAGCCTATCATTTCGTATTCTTCAACTTTTCCTTCTTCTTTGTATTTTAAAGTTTTATTTTCAAATAGTTCCAATGAATTATCAGACTTCCAAACCTCACTTTTTACGTCTGATGTTTCGAAAGAATACGTTTTTTGCGAATCTAAATATCCAGAATAAATAGGTAATGAAGCATCAAATCCGACACCACTTACTAATTTTTCATTCTCGAATGTTTCGTAAGGTTCAATTCTTATAGTATTTCCGCTTATTGACATGCGTATATTGTGCATTATCATTAAATCGTTTAGAAGTCTTTTAAATGAAAAGTTAGGAAATTTAATCGCATTTGCATAAACTAAATTATCGGCTGCTTTTATTACATTTGAACTTTGACAAATATATAAAGGTAGTGAATCATAGAAAACACTTGAAAGTAAAAAGTCAGCACCGAAGCATTCTTTAATTAAAACTTCAAGTACTCGATTAACTCTCATGCAATCTTTTATTTCCCCTGTATAACCTACTCCGGTAAGGTCTGTTTTTGTGATGTTAAACGTATATAAATCTATGTCAGTGTCTTTTCGCTCATCGTAATTAACTATTCCGTTTATATTGTTTGCCTGAATATCATACATCATTTTAAAGTCATCGTATCCAATATCTTTAAACGTGAATTTAAAGACTTCTTCAAACGTGCCCTCTGAAATTCTTATTTGTGATTCGCCTTGTCTTTTTATTTGTCCGCTAAAATCATTGAATCCTATATTTCTAAATTCGTTTTCATGTATAGATATAGAAATATTTGACGGGTACACGCTTACAAACATATTATCAGGCTTTTTAAAGTCTAATACACACGAAGTAAAGTTACTTGGTGTAAATTCGTATTCTGTGCCGGAAATAGTTATATAGTATTTCATTTTCTACGTTTGATTATATAATTGTTTTTAATAAAAATAAAATGGGTATCGGTTGCTATTTTATCTCCTTGTTGTAAAGTTTTTGTAAGACTATTTAACGCTGATGTATTTTCGTTTAATCCCGCCATTTTTAAAGTTCTACCTATTTTTAAGTCGTTTAAATTTTTATCAGTTATCTTACCTTCGTTTATCATTGAAGTAAAAATAGGTGCGTTTTTGTATGCTGCTTTATTTACGATATATTCTCCTCCCTCTGCCTCTGCAAACTGTACCCCGTTTTGAATCAATGGAACACCACCTTGTTCATGTGAAGCCCCCTCGATTAATCCACCTTTTTTATATTTCTTTAAAGATTGTAATTTACTTTCAGTAGCTGCAATTTGACCTATCATTACCGCTGTCGCCGCAATTGCCTCAATCCACCCGTAAGGCTTGTTAGTTTGCTCTTTCCAAATATTAGAAGCTGCCATGCCGTAGTTAGAAATCAACTCTAACTGATTCATTCGAAGCATAAGAATTTGCATACGTCTTTCTTTTTCCATTGCTTTTTCTTTTGCTGCTGTGAGTTTAGCAAGTTCCTCCTTTTCTTTTGCGTATGTGTTTGCTAATCCTGCCGACATTAATTGAGCTTCGTTATTAACTATCTCTTGTTGTTCGTTTATTTTATCGGCAAATTTTGAAACTAAATCAGCCCATTTTGACTCATAGATTGACATTATAGAATCTAACCCTGTTGCGAGTTGTTTATATGAATCTAATATTTCAGTATTAAATTTCGTGTTTTTTATTATATTTCCATTTTCATCAAATTCAAATTTAGAAGCCCAATCTATTTCGTTTTCTTCGTCAATTTGCGGTAAATTATTAATAGCATTTTGAATATCGTACAATCTTTCTATTTCTGCCTGAATCATATCTTTAGAGAATTTTTCATACTCTTTTATTCTTTCAGCATAGAATAGCTTATCATCTTTTAATGTTTGCATTCCATTTGAAGTCTTATAATCGTTTATAAGCTTTTCGTATTTTTGAGTAACAAGAAATCGTTTAAGTTCAGTATCTTCATATCCTTTTAATCTTGCAAGTTCTAATTTCTTTTCTAATTCAAGATTTTTAATATAATCTTCACGTTGTTGTTTTTCTCTTTTTTCTCTTTCTTTTTTTTGTTTTTCTGCTTCTTGTTTTAATATTTTAGTTTTTTCAGCCTCTGCTTCTTTAATTTTTAACAACGCTTGCTCCTCTTGAACCCTTAAATCAGTAAGCACCTTTCCTGTAGCTGTTAATCCATCGCTTACATTTATTATCATTTGCTCCATTGATTTACGTTTTTCTTCGTCAGCGTTTTTCAATTTTTGCGTAATTAATTCATTTGCTCTTGTTAATTCTTTAAATTCAGTTTCATATATTTTAATAGTTTCTCGTATTGCCTCTAAATCAGACTTACCGCCAGCTATTGCTGCATCTATTTTACCTTTAGCCTCGTTGCTTAATTTATCTATTCCATTTTGCAGTTCCTCTGTTGAATTTACCACATCTCGCATTCCTCCGCTAAATTTTTCAATTAATGGCACGGCTATTATTAAAGCTGAAACAACTAACCCTATTGGGTTTGATTTCATAGCAGTATTTAATGCAGTTTGTGCCGCAGTAGCAGCTCTTGTAGCTATACTTTGAGCTGTGGTAGCAGCATTTACTTTAAATATATTAGCGATATTAGTAATTAATAAAGAATTTGATAATTTTAAAGCCACATTATAAGATATGTATGCTAAAGTTAAATTCCCAATAACCTTAACGACCGAATAAATTGTACTTAAGTTTTTATTTAACCAATTAACTAAATTAGTTAAACCATCTACCATTGATTTAATGGAACTATTCGCACCGCTTAATCTTAATATAAGACCGTCCCACGCACTTGAAAGATATGTTACAGAACCTGCAACATTATCCATTTGCGTTTCTGCCATTTTTTTAGCAGATCCTTCAGCGTTTTGATATTTTACCGTTAAATCTTCTACTCCTTTTGCCTGATTACTCAATATAAGTAAAGCAGTAGCTGCTCTTTGACCTACTTCATCATTAGCATCTGCCAAACTCAATCCTTCACGCGTTAATTGTTCCATCGCCTCACGTGTAGGCTTTCCTGTTTTAGCTATTTCTAAAAGTATTTGACGTAATGCGGTACCTGCCATAGAACCATGAATACCTGCATCAGCTAATTTTGACATCATAGCTGTTGTTTCTTCGAGTGAAATTCCTGAAGCTTTAGCCACTGGTGCAACATATTTCATAGCTTCGGCAAATCGTTCTAAATTTAATGCAGAACTTGTAAAACTTGAAGCCATTACGTCAACAACTCTATTGGTTTCATTTGCGTTCATTCCAAATCCACGAATAGTAGCACCAGCTATTTCAGCACTCCTTGCCAAGTCTTCATCAGTCGCTTGCGATAGCATGATAGTCGCTTCAGTAGCATCTAATATTTCTTGTGTTGAAAATCCAAGTTTTGCATACTCCTGTTGAAGCATCGCAACTTGAGTTGCTGTTTTAGATGTTTCAGCACCCAATCTTTGAGCATCATTTGAAAGTTTATTAAAATCTTCATCTGTTGCGTTTGTTAAAGCCTTAACCCCACTCATCGCTTTTTCAAATCCAAATAAAGTTGTTGTTATATTTGAAATTAATGTTTTGAATCCTTGAAAAGAAATATAAGCCAATGCCATTGATTTAGCACCGTCAGCAAATGATTTAAAATAACTACCGACCTTACCTTGATGTTGACCTATATCACCGTTTAAACTTTTTATTTCTTTATCGAGTTTTTGTATTTCGGGGAGCATTTTTTTTGCCATGTCAGCCGAAGCACCTCGATACTGTTCACGTAGTCTTTTTAGTTGAATTTCTTTAGCAACTAATGAATCTTTTGCAACACGCATTAACTTCACTTCATCTTGTAAGTCTTTTTTGCGTTTAGCATTTTCTTGATTTAATTTTTGAAGCTCTTTATATTCCTTTGTTTCAATAGCTACAGCTTCGGCATTTGCTTTTGTTAAACCGTCTTGAACTTTTGCAAGTTCCTTTTGTAGTGCAGCAGCTTGTTTTATTTCTTTGTTATTTTCTGCTAACGCTTTTTTCATTTGCTCTAATTTTTCAACTGTTGTAGATGTTGAATTATTAGCAAAATCATTCATTGTTTTTTTTAAGTCTTTCGATAAAACATCATTAAGCGTTTTTGCTTGTTTTATAAAATCTTCTATATTTTTTATTGCTTCATCAAACGGTTTGTCCGCTGTGATAAAGTCTTCATTCTTTATTGCCATGCTGCATGATTTGAAAGCATTTTAATACACTGTAAACGCTCATTTTTGACAAATCAACGTCTTTGTCTTTGAAATAGTTGCCTATTGCACATACTATATCTGTTGTGCTTAATTCCTTTTGTTCAATCGGTTTATATGAATCTACCATGCGTAAATATCTCGATGTTTTTTTAGGCTCTTTTATTGATTGTGCTTCGGCTAATATTATTTCAGCTTCCCGGAGCATCATTTTTTTTAGTTCATCATTTATTCCAAATAAATCAATCCTTTCATTAGAAATCTTTATAAATGATTTATGTGCTTTATTTAGATTAAACCCGAATCTTATTAGTCTTTCATGTTTTCCTTTCGCGAAATCGTAGTATCTATCAAAAGGACATGAGTAAATAGAATTATAAGTTATCGTTGGTAACAAGAGTATAACTTTCGTGAGGCGTTTCGGTATCTCGCAGCAAAAGATATAAGCCTTCACTCGTAACGTAAACAACGTACTTTTCATTGTAAGCAGCTTCGAGCTTAGCCTTAATGCCTTGTATTCTTTTTTTACCTTCTTCGCCTCTGTATAAGTCATTGCATTTACACATTTATTAGTTCTTTTATATCGTTATCAATTATCGGCATTATTAATTCTTTGCTTATTACGTCTATTTCTTCACGTGTCAAAGTAGAAATTCTATCTAACATATCTTTAGGGCTTGCAAAAGTATCTTGAAAATTCTCAAACACTTTATTAATCTCATTTGATATAATTACAGAAACCTCTCTACCTATTCTCAATTGCCAACTGTCGTAAAAATCGCCCGTAATATATAAGTCAACATGCGTTCTATTACGTTTTGGATTACGCATCGAATATGCAGCTTGTCCGCTTTGATACCGTGCTGAATCTGTTTTTAGTTTCGTTCCTTCGCCTAAAATACCATGCTTGTATATACGCTCTTGGATTATTTGAATTATAGCAAATTGAATATTAGGGTCGTTTAGAATTTCTACTACCCTTGCCTTTGGGTTGTATTTCTTCATTCTCAACTTTATCGCTTCCAATTTTGCTATTATCTGTTCCATAGATTTTAGTATATTCAATTTCAGCATCTGCCATTATACCGTGTGCTTTAAATAAGTTTTTGAACTGATTTAAAGTCGGCTTCCAACCGTCTGCGATTGAAAGCCGAACATTATAATTTAAAACCATTACGATGCAGTTATCGTTACTGTTTTGTTATACCCATCAAACCCCGTTGCAGATACTGAATAACGTACAGAATTTCCAGCTGTTACACCTGTTGACCACGTCAACGTATAAACTCCATTTGATTCAGTAGACCCTGTTACAGTTACCGATTCCGCTGTGGTTTCGTTGTAAACAACTATTTCCGTAGTAACAGAATCGTTAATGCCGGAAATTGGCAATCCTCTTTCGTCCATTAAAGCAACAGTTCCACCTGTCGCTGTAGCTGTTCCCGAAATGGTATCAATCGGAATCAAAGGCTCGCAAATATCAGCTAAACTATATCCTAATTCTTCAAAAGAAGCTATACGGAATAATTTAGTATTTACTGACATATCAATATCGAATGAGAATTGAACAGCCTCTACAGTTGTAGGAGTTGCAGGAACTAATTTAGCAACAAATGAACCGCGAGCAATTTTCATTCCTCTAACTTTTGTTTTTGTTGCAGAATCCGTTTCGTATTGGAACTTTTCAGAATCCATTAAAATACACCCCAAGTTGAGGTTATTTAAGTCGTTAAAATTCTCAACAGTAATATTGTCGCCTGTTGAAATTAAACCGCTTATAGTTATTACGCCGCGTTTAATAAACGCTTTTCTTTGACTCTCAAATGTCTGAATCTTTGCATCGCCTTCAGTTGGTTGATAGTTTTCTATGTCTTTTATAGGCAACAATCGATTAATCGGATTAGCCGCGTTAATCTTTGCTATAACATCTGACGAAGTCATTGCACTTTTTGTTGCCCATTCGATTTCATTAGTTCCTCGTGGCACTAATAAAATATTAGTCACTTCAGGCAAATAATCATTTGCACATCTGCGACCCCCTAAATTTCCCGGAATTGTACAGTTCATTTTTTAACAATTATAAGTTTTCTTTATTTTTACTCTCGCTTCAAGATACACGCCTGCTGATTGTGGAACTAATGTTTCAGTACTTCCTGAATCCCCCGAAAAAGTGATACTAAACGGTAATTCCTCGCTTCTGCGAAATTGTGCATCAATTATATATTTAGAATCTTTTACCGCTTGTGCAAATGTCATTGATAAATCACTCATTGCTCTTACGGTTGATTCGCATATTTCCTCTGTTTGTGTTTTTTTCGTTCCTTTTGGTAGTTCATATTTGTCAATAAATAGAAACTGAAAAGGATAATCTATATATGTTCGATTTAATGGTTCTACGTCTAAATCATAAGGCGTTGGTAATACAAAAAATATTAACGGAAATTCATTAAGATTATTTATTGAAATTTTCCCGTCTTTTAAATTTCCCCATTGGAAAAATGGTTTTGCTTTAATTGTTCCTAAAGTAAAAGCACCCGTATAAGGAACTACTATTCTATTGTTCCAAACTTCATTTACTATATAATCGCCTTGCATATCACCGCAACTAATAGTTACATAATTTCCTTTTGAAATTCCGGTAGTTGAACAGAATAATGTCGTAAAACGTCCACTTTGAGTAATAGACGTAATATTTACACTACTTCTTAATGTATCGACTATTTCCGAAAAAATATCTTTAGGTATTATGTTTTTTAATTCAAACATCTAAATTCAATGTGTTTATAAGTTACCCCGTCATAATCTTTTACTAACTCCCAAGCGTTTGTATATATACTTACCGCTTTGTTAAATAAAACGTCTAAACGTCTATTGTCTTGAACTGCGTCTACTTGTGTAGCATTAGAAATATTATCTTTAAATTTACCGCTTTCAGTATTACGCCCTAATTCCTCACAAAAAGCAACGTATGAAAATATTGTACATGCTTTTTTCATTCCTTCAAATTTCATTTTACCTAAATCTGTTGTAATAGTACAGCCGTTCCATAAATCAACCCATTTGTCGGCTTGCGGTACGTCATCAAATGAATCTTCAAATTCCTCGAACTCATCAACTCCCAACATTCTCAACATAGTTTCCTCACATGTTTCTTGAACATAGTCGTAGAATCTTTGCAAAGAATCTCCCGAAAGAGGAATGCTTAATTCCCCTTTCAAAAGATTTTCATTTATTTGAGTTGTGTAGTCCATTACTTAATAGTTGCTGTTTTATTAATTGTAATCCATGTAGTATCTCGCCAAACACCCTCCCAATAATCGCCTTGCGTGTCAAATAGTATTGTGTCATTTAAGAATAAATTAGTAGGAACTAAATTATAATCTCCTCCATCGGTTACCATGTAGATTGTCATTTTTTGACCCGATACAGTTCCATTAGGCAATACAGTATTAACCGCTTTTGTTGTTTTTAAGTACAGTATGTCATACAGTGGTACTGCCGTACTATCGGTTAACAAAGTTGATTTGTTTTTTATAGTACTGTTTAGGATTATTTTGTTTTGGAAGTCAACAGCTTGACCTTCGGCGGTATACCGCTCTACTTGTGCATTTCCAATTAATGAAAATGCAATCAATGTTAAAAGTGTGATAAATGTTTTCATTTTTCTATTTTTTTAAGTTAAAAATAGGGGGCTATTACACCCCCGTTAATTTTTATGCAGTTGTTAATTCAACTTTCACGATGTCATTTACTTTCGCAGTTAAATCGCTGTTGTAAGAATAAACAACACCAAACGAAACGCCGATACCATATTTAATGAGTTTAGTCATTGCAGCAGTTGGGCGTGAAGTTAAAGCCGAACCATCGTATTTAACTCTTTCTTCATAAAGAAGTGGTTTCATTCCCAACATAGGCAACTCAACTGAACCAACGCTGAAATTTGTATCAGCAACCGGAACTAAATTTTGTAAAAATTCAATAGGATACGAAGGCACTAATTCGATAGCTCCTTTTTTAGCCATAAACATAGTGGCATCACTTGCAGCAGTTACCGACATTTTAGTATCCATGTAAATTTGTGGGAACGCTTGCCCCATCAAATTTTTATCATTCGCGGCACCATATAAACGGTGGTTAGCTATGATGTAACCTAATGAAGGAGTTGCGACACCTACAAATTCGCCATCAATCTCGTTTTGAGAAAGGATAGTGTTGATGTAATCAAAGAACGGCTTTTCCTTTAATGCGTTTGCAATGGTTACAGAATCGCTCGTTGTGTTGAAAGCAAACCCTGAAGGAGCACCTGTAGCAACTAACACTTGCGTTCTACGTGCATTTACAATTGTACGTAATTGAGTTGCAACCGCACCGCCTAATGCTTTGTCGCATTCTTCAATTTTACGCATTTTGTATTCTTCAGCAGCAGCAGCATTGTTTGAAAAATCGTAAGGATTAAAATGAAAACCAGTCCAAAAGTTGTAAATAGTTACAGTTGTTTTCGCTGTTTCACCCAAGTTCGCATCAATAGTATAACTAAAAGATGTGGCAACCGAAGGCGTAGTTTCTTTTAATGCTGAAATATCAACACTACGACCGTTAGCAGTTGCAATCATTTGACGCGTCATGTCGTCAATTTGACCTCTACCAGTACCTTCTTTTACGAAAGGAATTATACCGTATGTAGGTTTTTTAAGTTCTGTTTGTAGCTTTTGCGATTGATACGCATTTAAAGCTGTTTCTAAAATATAAGCCATTTTTATAAAGTTTTTGTTTTTCTTTTTACTCTAAAGTTTGGAGGATTTCTTTATTTTGTTCCAAAATTTGAGTTCGTTCGGTATCCCATCTTTTGTCCGTCGGTTTAAGTCCTTGACTTTCCAACATTTCGCGAGTTACTGAATAGAATTCATCTTTTGTCTTTACGCTCTTTAATTTAGTTTCAATCGGTATTTGAGGCTCTTTTATATCTGGGCTTTGAGTTTGTTTAATCAATGAAGAAAACTCTTTTTGTATAAAGTCTTCTAATACAATATCTCTATGTCCTTGCTTTTCGCCACCTTTTAATACCGTTTTCCCATCTACTTTTACTATCGGTAAATCTAACAAAGGCTCGATTACTTGTTTCTTTTTAAAATCCAAATATTCAGGGTCGTTTACCTCAAATTGAAATTTACTGAAAACATTATTAATTTCAAGCATTTTTTCTTTTTTCTGAAACTCAACTTTGATATTTGAATTTTCACTTTCTAATTCTTCAATTCGTTTGTTTAAAGCTGTGCGAATTTCTTCGATTTTTGAAGCATCGTTGTTTTTCATTGCTTCTTCAAGCTCTTTATTCTTCGCTTTAATATCTTTGTATTTTTTCTCAATATCCATTTCAAGACTTGATTTGTACATAGAAAACGAATTTTTTAAAAAGTCAGTTGAAAATATTTTCTCGCCATCTTTTTTTGTTGTTCCGAAAAGCTCCATTACCGTATTATCTACATTCTCATAAGCCTTTCCTACTCCAGCCTGATAGCTTTCATTTTTCTCCTCTGTTACCAATGTTTTTAACTTGCCTTGAATTTCTTCTGAAACTCCGGCAGCTTTTAATTCCGATAATAGTTGTTCTACTCTACTCATTTTACACTATTTTTTAAGTTTATTTTTGTTTCGTCTCGTCTTTTGGTTATTCTTCCGCTTCGGCTTTTTCTTTTGCACCTTTTTCTAATTCCTCTAATCGTTTCAATAGTTCTTCGTTTTGTTTCAACAAGGTATCTACTATTGTATCTTTAACAATTGTTTTTTTATCTTTCAATCCTTCAATGGCAGAATCTACAGCTTCTTTGTCTGCATCACCGTAGCTTACTACATTAATTATTGAATACCCCATTTCTCGAAGTCCTTTTATATCGTCTTGAAACGATTTTAAAGTAACAAATTTTAATGTTTGTCCTTCATTTGCTATTTTTCCTTTTTCATCTTTTACAAGCATCGCACTTTCGCGAGTTCGTTTATACAAGCCTAATATTAAAGGCTTTTCAAATAGTTTGAATAAATCATTCTTTGCCATAATCGTAAAGTTTTTGTATTATTAGTTTAATTTGTTCGTTCATTGTTTTGTCCGGATACATATCCATTATGTTTTTACCTTCTTTAATCTCAATATCTCTTATTAGTCTATTAAGGTCTGTATATATTAGAAATTCATTTTTAGTTACCTTGCCACTTTCGTATAATTTTATTACGTCTTCATGTGATAGGTTTCTAAAAGGTTTTACTGCTAATTCTAACTCATGTAGGAATAAGTATCTATTTCTTTCTTCGGGGTTTTCTTGATATTGAACTTCAATCAAACCACGTTCATAAGTTAGATAATCGTTTATGTTTGTTTTTTTTGCTTTCTCAATTAATTCCTGATATTCCGAAGTTGAAAGCAGATAAAACTTATTGCCTAAACTAACATATGTATTTTCGTAACCTTTTGATTTTATCTTTAAATCAAATGTAATAAGTTTCGAAAGTAATACTTCGAATACTTTTTTTAGGTTAATCAAAACAGCTTCTTTGTCTTCATAAGTTGAGCGAATACGAACCTCATTGTGTTGCTGTTGGTTGTTCAACGAATCCTGTTTATTTACTATCTTATTATAAATCTGCGTTTCAAGTTCGCGTTCTTTTTCTGATGCAAATTTCAAGCTTTCAACAGGCAAATGCTTATAATTAAGTATTGAATCAGCAACCTTTGCAATCGAATCTGAATCTAAATTATTAGCATTAAACTCTAATACAGAACCAAATCCAACCTCTTTATTACATACCGGACATTTCATCGGTATTTGATTTTCGTCTATTATAATATTTGGCTTTTCTCCCTCTCTTGCTATGTATAAGTATCCGTTTTCACAATATGTATTACCATTTGCATAATTACACCCAGCTCCTTTGCCAACCTTTTTAGTTTCTATAACATAAGGTAATATATGTCTATTGATTATATTCGACTGTGTAGATACTATAAATAGTTCCTCAATTTTACCTAACGATTTTACTAATGGGTTTATTCTTATTAATGGTTTCTTGTGAGATAGCTTCATATTAGAAATAAACGCAACGGGGCAAAATCCGAAATTATGTTTTTTCTCGTCTATAATTCTATTTTCTTTCAACTTATAAACCGAAGTAGAATCTATATAAATTATTTCTTGACCGTTTTTATATGCAAATGCTGTTATATCGTTTTCTTCACATTCGATATATTCAACACATGAAATATCAACAAAGAATCGTTTAGTTACATCTTTTTCTTTAGTTGTTACGATTAGTGTATTTGGTGCAACAATAAACCTATCCCAAATCTTATCTTGCAAATATTGAAATCCTAATGTTTTATAATTTCCTGACGGGTAAAATTCAATAGTTTTTCCATCGCCTGTAAATACTTTCGAGAGTGAAGTAAAAATAGTTCCTATAAATTCACAAGTACTCAAAGGGTATTGAATATTTTCTTTAAACGTGTTAAAAGCCCTCTTATTTGAAATCTTACGTTCAATTTTATTTAATATAGTTTGATGGTATTGCGGAGCAAATTTTGCTTCACTAAAAGGGATAGAAAAATACTGCAATCTTTCTTGAATTGCAACAGCTTCGTTTATTTGACCTTTGTCAAAAGCCTTTAATTTTTCTAATATTTCCAAAATTCATTCATATAGAATTGAATTACACTAATGCAAATATACAACTATTTATATCGAATACAACTTTTTTGTCATAAAAAAACATATTGAATATTAAAAACAAACATGATGTATATCATAAAATTATATAATTATCTTTTCTTATTATTTCATTATATATGTTTTCGATAAAATAAGATGACCATTCTTGGCTATTATAATTTAATTCTATTCCTGTCAACTTATGCAAATGCCATAATACATGATTTATTTCATGAATCAAAATAGGAGTGTTAAAATTTTTTACATTTAAAACAATTCTTATTTCTCCTTTAAATTTACTTTTAACTGTCGAATTTATTGTGCAAACCTGCAAAGGTGTTATTTCTTCTTTATAATAATCAACACTCGCACCATAATATTCATTAAATATTTTAGGTAATTCTTTTGTTTTACCTATAAAAACATCTAAATAAAAAAGCGTTGGAACTAATTTAATTTCTTTGTATATCATATTTACTTGCAGTTTATAATCAAAACACATGATTTTACTTTCAAACTATCAATACTCATTCGAGGCTAATAAAATAAATCGTAACTAAAAACTCTATTTTTACTTACACATTGATAATAAACGAATCCCTTTGTATTAAAAAATGTTCAATTGCATAGGCTAATAAGTCTATCGCCTCATCATGTTTAGCATTCGGAAACATCTGCAATTCTTGTACAAATACTTCATTCCAACTCCCTACAATGATTTCCACATTACCACTTTGACAATACGGAGCGGAGGTTTGGGCTCGCTCCATTTTTGATGCTTTTATAAAGTTACCCGTATATTCATTCGTTGGAACTGAAAACATAGACTGAAACATGCTTACCACATCTTTACCGCTTGCTTTTGGCTCTACTAATATCTCATCTTTACCGCTTATATTGTTTTCTTGTGCTATATTAGGAAACTCACGTAACAACTCGGCTAATGTATACCACACTCGAATATAATTGTGTATGAGTATTCTTTTGCCGTTAAATGATGTTATTAGTATTCCTGTTGGGTCGTTCATTTTATTATTAGTATACGCCCCGTCAATGAATATAACTTTACGTTCGTTTTGATATTCTGATATTTTGAACCATTCCTTTTTGAATAATCCGCCCTCTAATGGTGCTGGTGCTTGCAAAAACTGACAAGCGTATGAATAAGGAAATTTTTTGAACTGATCTAATGTTTCATATCCCATTCTTTGAGGGTCTAATAATCCATCGGTATAGAGTTCTTCATTCGTGCAGCTTTGAGTTATTTCAGACGGCAAACAAATATGTCGCACTCTTTGCCCTGAAGCTATAATATGTCCTGTTGGGTCGTCTTGATTTAACCTCTGCATTATTAAAATCTTTGGGACTTTCTTTTTATCTCTTACCCTTGTTGGAATGGTTTCTGTTAAGTATCTATTCGCCCTATCTATGTGAGCTTTACTATACGACTGCTCAACGCTTAACGGGTCGTCAATTATTATTAAGTCAGCGTGTGAGCCTGTTATTGTTCCTCCTGTTGAGGTCGCAAACCTTCCTCCACCTTTTTTAGTTTCAATATATCCCTCATTGTCCTTTGTAAGTTCTATTTTACCGAACAAGTCTATAAATGAACCACTCTCGATTATCGCTTTTGATTTTCTTATAAATCCTGTTGCTAATGTATCAGAATACGAGCTATTGATTATAAACTTCGAGGAATCATTTGCCAATATCCAACATGGAAATATAATTGAACATATAGTACTTTTTGAACTACCGGGAGGAACATTAATTATTACCCAATCGTAATCGCATTCTTTTCCTTCTAATATTCCTTTTCCTATTATTTCAAGTTCATTGCATATAAATTCTATGTGTTTTGAAACTATAAGCGTATCGGGGCTTATTTTATCCCAATATAACTGAAAAAACAAAAAGAAATTATCTTTTAGTTTATTAGATACTTTATTTAAGTTTATCATTTAATTTGTTAAGAATATCAATAGTGTCTGCACTTATCGAATGTTCAGTTTTATTTTCTATATATTGCTGATTTAACAATCTATGCTCTTCGGGTGTTGCTATAAGTCTATACAAAGCCAACAGCTCTGCTGCTTTTTCTGATTTATACAGTTTTGCCCTAATGCTTGATTTTGTTTTAATTTTATTCTGCTCGAGCATTTCCTTTAGAGTGTGCATTTCGTCCGAATCCAAAGTGAATGTGTCATAAAAATATGACTTTCCACAGGGCAAAAATGCTACAACGTCCTCTACAAAGAATAGATTATTTTTTGCAATCTGTTCCTTTGCTTGTTCGTATATTTTCTTTTTATCGTATGCCATGACTATTTTCTTTTAAATTGCTTCCAATCTACTAAATGATGATGTCTGCCAAATCGTATTACTGTTTTTGCATATTGCGGCCATTGTGCTTCCAACATTTTAGCTTTTAATAAACTTCTCGTCTTTTATAACACGCGGGTTATTTGGATTTGGTTTTATATCTGATAATTTCATTATTTCCGTTCATTACATTTACCAAAACAATCAATTACAGTTTCCGTATATCCTGCTGCTTGTCCGTTTTCATCATATACCGGATATATACATTCCTTGCAGTTTTCTTTCTTACAACTGAACATTGCAGCTAATAAGATTATGAATAATATTCTTTTCATAACTTTACTTTTTTTAATTCGTTTTAACTTTCTTATATAAGTTTATTCAATGGATTTAATAATAATTTTTGAAACCACGTTTTTTCTTTTTCTGCTTTTAATTGTTCTTCAAGACTTTTTATTTTTTCTTCGAGCATTCGTATATTAGCTTCTATTATCTTAACAGAATCTTCTTGTGATACATAATAAATCCTTTGTTTTATTCCAAATAAAGCACTTCCATTAAATAGAACCTCATGCATGGCATTTCCTTTTTCAATGTTTTCTTTGAAGCTTATAAGATTGTTGTATTCTTCGAGTGGTAACGTAATTGTTTTCATATTTTTAAAATTATAATTTCATTAGTTCAAATTTATATTACAAATTAATATCACATTTACAGTTTTGAACATAACCCGTTCTTTGAATATTGCTTTGCTTTTTTGTAAAGCTCGTAGACGTTCGACAAATGAAGTACTATTGCTGTTATAATTAGTCCGAGTATGTAGATCCATAACGGTAGAATATAGAATAATTCTGTTAACTTAATAATAATTCCAAATAGGAATAATTCAAGCAAATATAATATAATTTTTTTCATTGTGCAATTATTTATAAGGATTTTGACTTACTCTTATTTTTCCTGCATATATTTTTTGTTTTGTTCCATTACAATAAATGATTATTTCGTTTCGATTTATCATATTGAATGAATCACAATAAATGCTGCTTGCTGCCCAATCATCATTTTGAATTGTAACTCTGTATTCAAAATCTTTTACTATTTCCATTTCTTTATTTTCACACGAAAATAACAATACGATAAACAAATATAATACTATTTTATTCATCTTTTACCTCCTTTTCATTTTCAGTAACTTCAACCCAAATTGTTTTAAAATCGCACGCTACTACATTTTCGCATTGAATTTGTTTATCGAAAAAACAACCCTCACATTTCGTTGTTTCTGTTTCTTGCAACTCTAATACTATTCTTTTTTCCATATTACTGTTTCAATTTATAAATTATTCCTTTTTCCTTACAGTCATTTGCGAACCACATACCGGCAGCACAATACATGCCTTTTTTAAATACACACCCATCGCAGTCATTTGTAGCTTTTTCAGTTACAATAACAAATTCTTCGGGAGTAAATTCTTTGGGTAGCTTTATTTCTTCAAATGTTTCTTCGATTAATTCTTTAACGTAACCCCTCGATACTTCTTTTATACAATTATTATCGGTATGGTCGATAATATAAAATTCAGAGGCTAAATTGCATGCAAACCCATATTCATTAACCCCTCCCAATTTCTCTAATTCTTTGATAACTTCATCGCCTCGCGTTGAGTTGCCTCTTATGTATTTTTTTATCATTAAAATAAACTTTTTTGATTAATATCTAATTTTCTTTTTTTATATTTTGTTCCTACTTTTTTAAAGTTTAGGCACATGGGAGTAGGATTGTAAACCCATTGTTTAACTGATTCGCCCGTTAATGCTTTTATAAGTATATTGCATCTTTTTTCTTTTGTGCAATTATAACAGAAAACATCCATGAACGCCTCTCCGTCTGTTGAGTTTGATGGTAGGTATGTTTTCATTCCTCAACCTCCTTACCTGCATACCCCCATGTTTGCCCTCCGTCTTTTGAGAGTTCAAACTTAGATGCCAAATAATTAAAATTATAATACGTCATATTATTTTTTGCATATATTCCACATGAAGAAATAGAGTGAATATCTAATAAATAATTAGCTTTTTTACTTCTAAACACCCAATCGAAATCAATCTCTTTACCATGTTCAAATGGTACGTATTTCTTTTCTGGTAGGGGTTTGTAGTAACGGAAAAGCTCTACGTTAAAATCATATCCACTTAAAAAAGCTCTCTCGTAACGGTCATTAACAGCAAAACAGAACCCATCTATATGTTCAAATAGTAAAATTCTTCTTACCCACGTAACACCATTATCACTCACAAACACTCTTGGAAACCGTTTCCGTTCTGCTATTATTTCTTCTTTTGTTTTCATAACTCTATTTAAATTAAAAATCTTCAATATCAAAATCAAAATCGTTCAAATCTACTTTTGCCTCAATTACTAAATTTTGAGTTTTTGTGTAAAGGCTTTTATCCCAAGTTGCTGAAAGAACCTCTACACCTGCATCTTGACAATCAGCTTCACACCATTCGGCTTCAACTTCAAATTCTACATCTGAATTGATTTCTTTTATGTATTGAACTTTATTGAATAACATAACTTTAAATTTTAATTAGTACTTAATTTATATATACAAATATACACGATTTATCAATATAAAGTCAACAAAATATGTATGAGTGTTTGCATAGTAAAACATGATTTGTATCATATTCTAATTACTTAAAATTACAGCATATCCGCTCATTATTAATAATACCGTAAAGATACAAAAAATTGTTAGTTTTATTGTTCTCATGCTGTGTATGTATGATTTTTTAATACATATATGTTAGTTAGCAAACATTGGCTAAAGATTTTCCAAATGTCCTGCTATTCCTTTCTCCCATTCATTACCTAAGCCACCGTAAGCACCATAATCAGCCAACGATTTGCTAACAGCAGGTATATGCAAATTTTTTGCTTTACTTTCTGCTATTAATTTGGTTGTGTGCTTTCTATTTCTTTCGTTACATTTTTCGCAATTTAATGAGCCTTTTGTTGCTTCATTAGTTTTGCATCTTTTACAAGTTCTCATATTAGTTTCGTGTTATTTATTCGCAAAAAATCAGGCACATACCTGCGTTCCGTTATAGGGCATTAAAGAAATGACGCAACTCGTCCATATCAGGCATAGCAATTTCAGCTAACAATCTCTCTATTGCAACCTCTTTTCTGCCATTATGCGGTTGAATAACTTTAGAATAATTTTCAGTAATTCCATTACTCCTGAATTTATCAACTTGTTGTTGTGTTAACTCGTTATTTTTACAAGCGTAATACCCTTGCTGAAATCCTTTTCTAAACTGCTTTTCACACAATCTTTCGATTTGTTTAATAATTTTTCTTTGTTCTGATTTTTCCATTTGACTTAAAAATAAACGTATTGCTACACTGTGCTTTTTATTACTTTGTGCTGGCTTGACATGGAAGCACTTTTAAACCCCGCCTTGCCATATACTTACCGTTACTCACTTCTATAAGCGTTATTTATAGTATTTTCGCAAAGAATTTTGATATTATCTTTTCCGAGTTTATCTATAATCTTTTTCTCGATATAAATATTTGTAAGTTGTACTTTTTTATTTTCCGGGCTGATAGACTTTCTACCAGCTCCGATTCTTTTACCGCCTTTCATTATGCTATTTCGTTTAATATTGCTTGATTTTCTTCTATCTCTGCAATTTGCTCTTTATATTCTTTAATTAAAGAATTGTATTCTTTTGCTTCAAATACCTCTAATTCATTGTTTTTTAATACGTTTTCGCAATATATAATTTTTGCTTGGATTTCTTCTTTTGTTATACCTTGGTAAGTCGCTATCGTTTTCATATCTTTAAGTTTTAATATTATTGTTCCTAATTGTTAAAACAAAGATAATACATTTATTTTGATTTGTCAATAGATTTTATCTATTTTTTTTCAATAAAATGAAATTATTTTTAATTAGCATTAATAATCAGATAGTTACCATCTATGCTTTTTACACAAGTTTTCCATTCTTTTTACTCCTATTGAATTAAGTTTCCGAATGTCGTTCGGATGCCATAAATAACACAATTCATTGAAATATCTACGTTCGTCTACTATTCTAAATTCAACTTCAACGTATAATATGCCGACGAATTTTACACGCCCGTATTCGTTTCCTATCTTAACCCAATCTCCTACGTTTATATTAGGCTCGATTAGTTCGATTGTTATTTTACGACCTTTCCCGTTTATCTTATAATCATTAAACGGTATGCCTTGCATTTTTTCGCACAAATCGTATAACAGATTCGCTGTGTTTTCGTTGTTCGGAATTACTCTCATTTGAATTGAATTGAAGTATTTTCTACTATTTTCGCACCCTCTATTTCCATTCCTTCATCTAACATTTTTTTTATTTCGCTTTTTATAGCTTTTTTCTCTATTTTAAGACAATTGAATGGCAATTTGTCTATATCTACCACCTCGACCGATTTGCTCTTTCTTGTGCTTATTTTCAGCGTTTCTGTTTCGATTTTCTCCATACCGTGCAAGTTCATTGAGTAAATTAATGCGTTTTCGAGTTTCTCAATTGTATTTACTCGTGATTTCTTTAAGTCCTGCATCCGCTTTATTTCAGCATCTATTAATGTAGTTTCAGACTCAATTTGTTTTATAACATGATAGTAGTTTACACTTTTAGCTTTTAGCTCGTTTTCTGCTATTTGCAGTCGTGATTCAAGTTCGGGAGTTAATTCCCCACCGTTGTCAATTAGCAAGTTAGTAACCTCTACTAACTCGCTATTAATTTGAAATAAACTATTTTTTTGCATTTGGATTAGGATATTTAGTTTGCATTTCTACTGTTTTTTTCACAAAGTCATCTATTTTAGTAAATGTCGGGTATTTTTTCCATACATCGCAAATCATTTGGTACGAAGTTGCTGCACTCATTTCTTTAATTGCTTTTGCTAACATTTCGTTGTACTCCTTTGCCTGTTGTTGAGTGTCGGTTTGCTCTTTCGGTGCAACATTTCCATTACCTTTGAATACTTCTATTCCGATACCCATATATGAGCAAATTTTTGTAATAGCATCTGTTGTTGCTCCCTTATAAGCATCGCCTAAATCAAAATTTTTATTTCCATCGCCACCATTATCATTACCACCAAAAGATTCGTAATATACGCCGTATTGAGGTATTGTGAGAGTTGTTTTCACTACTATCATACCTTTATCATTTTCACTTATTTTTTCAGTACGAATTTGCCATGTACCACACCCGAAAACATCATTTAATCTTTCGGTAACATATATAGCTTTTATGCTACTTAAATATGTTTTTGTCGGGTGTTTTGTTACTGCTTTTGCATCGAGTGGTCTTTTAAGATGCTCGTACATTTCTTTTGTTATAGGTTTTATTTCCATACTACTTTTTTTTATTAATTTAACATACACAAATATAAATCAAAAACGAACCTTTATATTAAAAAAGTGCGTTAATGATTGCATGTTATTTTATGATTTACGTCATGTTTTCTATCTTATTCCTTATCTTTTGTTATCTTAATTATATAGCTTCGCTTTACTTCCTGCACCTTACTCCGATACAGAATTAACTAAAATTAAGGATTAAATATAAAAAGCCTTAAAATCAGTTCAGACAAATTAAATTACTATTGCTGCTTCCTACTCTTTGAGTATATGTACAGGCTTCCCGGTACATAGTTTTCAGCCAAATTTTAATGCTGGTGCAGTTCCTTGTTATTAGCGTAAATAGAGCAAGGATTTTAACATAAAAATAGGGTAATTCTTTGACATAGTTAGACTTTTGCCTAACACCCACTTTTTGTTTTACCTCGATATAATCAGGAAGAGAGTATGCGGGTCTACAACTCTCAATGTCAATCTGCCAAGAATGTACACATAAAAGTTGTAGTCGAGTCATAGACCCGATACAAAGATTTTTATCTTTTATGTATAATTCATTCTTTGGCATAAAACAAAAGTAATAAATAAATACATAAAATACAATATAATTCGCAATTATTTTAAATTTTTATTAATCGCATAGCTTAAAAGCATTTTCTATTTCGTGGCGTTTATAATAAATTCTATTACCAACGCTATAACTTTTTAGTAAGCCTTTTTTAGTCCATAGGTGCAAAGTGCTCATATTTACTTTTAATAGGTTTCTTACTTCGGAACGTGTTAAATACTCGGTTGGCTCTTTGGGTTGGAATTGAGTTTTTAACTCATTCAATTTTTTGTCTAATTCAAATGCAATTATCTCTGCTAATTTTTCAGGACTAATTGTTATTAATGTACTTGTTTGCATAACTATAATTTTTAATTATTTAACTTATACAAATATACCCCAATACGATATTACAAAACAATAGCAAATGAACAGGTAAAAACATGATTTACGTCATGTTTATCTATAAAATTGAGGTGCTATTATACTAAATTCTATATCAAATCTAATTTGCTTTAATGCTCCATTTATAGCTTCTTCATGATTTTTATAATAAAAAGGCTTGTTTGTTCCAACGTATTTAGTAACGGGTAGCCATTTTGATTTAAATAGTCTTTTTCTTTCATATTCAACTATCCAACCTTTTTTATATTCTTTGCATCTTATTTTCATATTTCAATTGGTTAATGTATAAGTCATACATATAAGGTAGTTAGTGGCAATTGTAAAAGACTGTCACGGCTTGATAAATATTAGCACGTTTTGATGAACTTTAATAAGTTTTTTACTTGCTGCAAATTGCTTATCGGCTCTCATTGCTGCCGTATTTAATCCGTTTTCCAATAAAATTGCCTCATTATAAAGTTTTAAACCAGCTTTATAAAATGCCATTTTTGTTATTGTAATAAAGTCTTTATAGTATCCTGTCTTTTTATCTCTTACATCTCCAACAACACAAATAGCATAAGCATTATTTTTAAGTAATTTACAAGCCTTATTTATTATCTGCTCATAAATATCGGTAAATTTTGCATCGTCCATTGTGCTTAAATCGTCTTTTAAATCACTATATACCTCCAAATCCATATAGGGCGGGCAAGTAAAAAGCAAATCATATAAAATGTTAAAAGTATCATTTAATATCACATTACTATCACCGCAATACCATTGTGGTTGTTTATTTATTGGCAATATATCTAATGCTTGTTCTCTATTGCTATCAACTTGTTCCTGCCTTAATTCAATTCCTGTGTAATTATATCCTAAATAGTTTGCTACAATACCCCGCACCGAACCACCAGCAAAAGGGTCTAATATTGTACCATTATCGGGCAAAAACCATCTATACATTAACTCACACAATACAGGGTCAAAAACGCTTGTTCCTGTATAACTTTGTCTTGGGTCGTATTTATTAAATCCTTGAATTGTGCCACACAAGCTCCCTTTTCGTCCAAGTTCGCTTTTTATTCCTCTTTGCAGCCACATTTTTTTACGTTTTTGCCAATTACCT